>Ga0187775_10000068_pt1 | contig 21985 bp, 18 predicted proteins | sample 0216_BV02_MP12_1_FD_132441 | JGI IMG/M metagenome (GOLD analysis project Ga0187775, IMG submission 132441) | Tropical peat soil microbial communities from peatlands in Department of Meta, Colombia - 0216_BV02_MP12_10_MG | ecosystem: Environmental > Terrestrial > Soil > Wetlands > Peat | place... | reverse complement strand
CAGTGAATATTGCGACCTCACGCCGCTGTTCTCCGGCTATTTCGACACCAATATCGGCAACAAGCGCGAGGCGGCTTCCTACCGGAAAATCGCCGAGACCATCGGCTTCCCGTCGCGGGACGTGCTGTTTCTTTCCGACATCAAGGAAGAACTGGATGCCGCCCGGGCGGCGGGCATGCAAACGGTGTGTCTGGTGCGGGTTGGCGCGCTCGATGCAAATGCGCCGCACCGGCAGGTCAGAAATTTCGACGCGATCGTGTTTTAAACCGTCCGCGCCCACAGGTCATGCGTGTCGGCACCGGTGATTTTCACCCTTATAAGATCCCCCGGTTTCAGGCCTTTCGCGGCTTCAATATAGACCACCCCGTCGATTTCCGGGGCATCGGAGCTGGAACGCGCGACCGCCTGTCGGCCCCGCACTGCGTCCACCAGCACGTCCAGGGTCCGGCCGATGCGGCCCTGCAGTTTTTCCGCAGACATGGTTTCCTGTACCTGCATGAAACGCGCGAGGCGTTCTTGTTTGATCTCTTCCGGCACTGGCTCGGCTAAGGCGTTGGCGGCCGCGCCCTCGACTGGCGAATAGGCGAAAGCACCGACGCGATCTAGCCGGGCCGCGCGCAGGAAATCAAGCAGTTCTCCGAACTCTTCCTCGGTTTCGCCGGGAAACCCGACGATGAAGGTCGAACGCAGCGTGATCTCGGGGCAGACCTCGCGCCAGCGTTCGATGCGCGCGAGGTTGTTCTCGGCGCTGGCCGGGCGTTTCATCAGTTTCAGGATGCGCGGGCTGGCATGCTGCAACGGCACATCCAGATACGGCAGGATTTTCCTTTCGGCCATCAGCGGAACAACCTCGTCCACGTTCGGATAGGGATAGACGTAGTGCAGCCGCACCCACACGCCGAGCTCGCCCAAAGCGCGTGCGAGATCCAGCATGCGCGTCTTCAGCGGCCGGCCCTGCCAGAAACCGGTGCGGTATTTCACGTCCACGCCGTAGGCGCTAGTGTCCTGGGAGATGACCAGCAACTCCTTCACGCCGGAGCGCACCAGATTCTCCGCTTCCTGCATCACTTGGCCTACGTCGCGGCTCACGAGGTCGCCGCGCATCGACGGAATGATGCAGAAGCTGCAGCGATGGTTGCAGCCCTCGGCGATTTTCAGATAAGCATAATGTCGCGGCGTGAGCTTGATGCCGGCTTGCGGTACCAGGTCGGTGTAGGGATCGTGCGGTTTCGGCAGGTGCGCATGCACCGCTTGCATCACTTGGTCGAGGGCGTGCGGGCCCGTGACCGCCAGCACCTGCGGATGGGCTTGTTTGACAACGTCGCCCCTGGCGCCGAGGCAACCGGTCACGATCACGCGACCGTTTTCCGCGAGCGCCTCGCCGATGGCCTCGAGCGACTCTTCCACCGCGGCGTCGATGAAGCCACAGGTGTTGACCACCACCAGATCGGCGCCGGCGTAGTCGGGCACGATGGCGTAACCCTCGGCGCGCAGTTGCGTGAGGATGCGCTCGGAGTCGACCAGCGCCTTGGGGCAGCCGAGGCTGACGAATCCGACGTTGGGAACGGGGCCAGCACCGGCCCGCAGCGCGGAATGGGAGGACGCAGCTTTGACCATGACATCTACTCGATCTTGAGGTAGGCGTAGCCCTGGTGCTCGAGCTCGACGATGCGCGCCACCCCCGAAGGAACGAGCTGCACACCCGGGATCAGCTTCTTCTCGCCGAGCCCCGCCTGCTCGCGGGTGATGTCGCACAGTTCCAGCTTCACGCCGAAGGTGTCCTGCAGGGTCTGGAGGCGCCCGAGCAGGTTCTCACGCCGTTCCTTGAGCGCCGCGTCCTCGGCGAACGGCGTGCCCTTGAGCGGGTCACGCGTGACGAAACGGATGCCGTAGGAGACGAACACCACGCGAATGTCGTAGTCCGCCAGCTGCGACTGATACACGCTCACCATGTTGTTGATGTTGGTGAGCATGGCGCTGAAGCGGCGCGGGTCGGCGAAGTCGACGTGGTACACCACCTTGATCACGTCGTCCTTGGGCTTGGCCGCGGCCGGTTCGGCCGCCGCGGCCTCGCCCGCGCCGGCCGCCACCAGCACCAGGGCCAGCGCGGCCAGCAATACGGAATTCCACTGGTAAATCGGCTTGAGCTTCATGACTCGTCTGCCTTCGCTCCCGAAGGGGCGGTATCGGACGCCGATAATACCTGACGCACGGCCTCGATGCGCTGTTCCCTGATGCGCGCGCCGATATCCGGACCCTTTCCGCCGTCGGCAGCGATGGCCGCGGTATCGACCGCGCGTGCCGCCGCGTGCGCGCGCCGGAAAAGACCGGCCTGGGGATAGGGCGCATCGCCGATCCCGGCGCGGCCGCGGAAATCGGCCTCGCAGGCGGTGACAAACATGTCGACGCGCTCCGGGCGGCGGAACGCGTCCATGGCTTCGAGCGTGTCCACCACGGTGGCGGGCCGCAGTTCGGCGATCCGGTGGCAATGCGCGTGGTAGCGCGCGGTGACGAGCGCGAGGTCGCGGTAATCGTTGGGCACGCGAAAATGCTGGCAGAAATTCCTGACCAGCTCGACGCCGCGCTCTTCATGGCCGATGTGCTGCGGCCATTCGTGCTTGGGCGTCACTCCCTTGCCGAGATCGTGCATGAGCGCGGCAAAGCGCACGCGCACGTCGGCCGAGAGATTCGCCGCCGCGTCCAGTACCAGCATCACGTGCACGCCGGTATCGACCTCGGGATGGTGCTTTTCCGGCTGCGGCACACCGAACAACGCGTCGATCTCGGGGAACAGCCGCACCAGCGCGTCGCAGCCGCGCAATACCTCAAAGAAGCACGACGGTCGATCTTCGCCGAGTGCCCGTTCGAACTCCTGCCACACGCGTTCCGGCACCAGGTGGTCGACCTCGCCGGACTCGACCATCCGGCGCATCAACGTGTTGGTGCCGTGCGCAACGTGAAAGCCCCATTTGGCGTAACGCGCGGCAAAGCGCGCCACCCGCAGGATGCGTACCGGGTCCTCGGCGAACGCGGGCGAGACGTGGCGCAATACGCCGTTGCGCAAGTCTTCGGCGCCGCCGAAGGGATCGATAAGATTGCCCGCCTCGTCTTCGGCCATGGCATTGATAGTGAGATCGCGCCGCCTGAGGTCGTCTTCGAGCGTTACATCCGGCGCCGCGTAAACCGCGAAGCCCTTGTAGCCGTGACCGGACTTGCGCTCGGTGCGCGCCAGCGCGTATTCCTCCTTCGTCTCCGGGTGCAGGAACACCGGAAAATCAGCGCCCACGGGCTTGAAACCCTTGGCGATCATTTCGTCCGGGGTGCCGCCCACCACCACATAATCGCGGTCCTGGACCGACAGACCCAGGAGCCTGTCGCGCACCGCGCCACCGACGAGATAGATCTTCATATGGCAAGACGAATGAGCGACAGTGAATGGGACTTCATTATCATGACGAGACAAACGAGCGTGGCGAGTAAGACTACCTTATCACGGCAATACGAACTGGCGTAGCGAATTAGGTGTCATCTTGTGACAAGATGAACCAGCGGCAGCGAGTGGGGCTACTAGTCATATGTCTGGACCAACGAAGTAGGGATTCCTTTATGACCGACATGCTAATGTGTGGCGGCTATTCAAGCCAATAGTCCGTTCGCATGACCGACAAGCTGCGTCTGGTTCCCTTGCTTTTGTGGTCGCTCGCCGTCACCGCATGCGCGAGCCCGGCTTACTATTACCAGGCCGTCTCGGGAGAGATGCAGATTCTCTCCAATCGCAGGCCGATCGAGGACGTGCTGAACGATCCGGCCACGCCACCGCAGACCAGAACGCAGCTCGAGCTGGCGCAACGTCTGCGCGAGTTCGCCAGCCGCGAATTGCTGCTTCCGGACAATCGCAGCTATCGCCTCTACGTCGACCTGCACCGGTCGTATGCCGTCTGGAACGTTTTCGCCGCACCAGAACTGTCTCTCGAACCCAAAGAATGGTGTTTCATCGTTACCGGTTGCGTTCGCTACCGCGGCTATTTTGCGCGCGCCGCGGCGGAGCAATTCGCCGACGCGCTTAAACAGAAAGGCTACGACGTCTATGTCGGCGGCGTGCTCGCCTTTTCCACGCTCGGCTGGTTCAACGATCCTTTACTCAACACTTTTATCGACCGCCCCGAGGCCGCTCTCGCGGGACTGCTGTTTCATGAGCTGGCGCACCAGAAAATTTACGTCACAGGCGACACCAGTTTCAACGAATCCTTCGCCACCACGGTGGAGCTCGAGGGCGTCAAGCGCTGGTTCGAACGGAACGGTACGCCGCAGCAGGTCGATGCCTACCGGCAGAAACTGCAACGGCGCGAGGAATTTATCGAGTTGATGCTCAGGCACCGCGCGCATCTGTCGGAGATCTACGCCTCGCGCTTGAGCGACACAGAGAAACGCGCGGCCAAAGCGCACGAGTTCAATGAGCTGCGACAGGATTACGCCGGGCTCAAGGCTTCATGGGGCGGCGATACGACGTACGACGGCTGGTTCGCGCGTGATCTGAACAACGCCCAACTCATCGCGGTCGGGCTGTACACCCAGTACGTCTCGGCGTTTCAGAAACTGCTGGCGCAACACCATGGTGACCTAGCCGCGTTCTATGGCGCCGTGGACCGGCTCGCGCACCTGCCGCGGGCGCAACGCGACGCGGACCTGCGTGACCTGGTGACAAGCCGCTAACGCGGCGCGACATAGGTCGGGGCGATTTCCTCCAGACGCTCCGGGGTGATGCCGAATAGCTCGGGAAAGCCGTCTTGACACACGCTATCGATCTGCAGCGATCGGTAATTGTCGAGCGAAAACGGCTTGCCGGGGACGAACTCCAAAGCTGCCGCCTGCAGGAATGACAACGTATCGTTCAAGCCGACGATGCAAACGCGCCGGTCGAGGAGTTCCGCGACATAGCGCACAATCTCGCGCAACGTATAGACACTGGGGCCACACAGGTCGTAGCGCTGCCCGAAGGTCTTGTGATTGTCGAGCGCTTCCACGAATACGCGCACCACGTCCTCCACGTATACCGGCTGAAAACGCGCATCGGGGCAGGCGAGCGGAAACACGCCAGGGGCGAAACGCAACAGCATCGCGAAGCGGTTGAGGAAGTCATCGCCGGGGCCAAAGATGACCGAGGGACGGAAACTGGTCACGTGTAGCTGGTCGCTGTCGGCGCGTTGCGCTGCCTCTTCGCCCGCGGCTTTGGTGCGCAGGTAATGACTAGGCGCGTCGGTGGCGGCGTGCAGCGCGCTCATGTGCAACAGCCGCGATACGCCCGTCTGGTGACAGGCATGCACGATTTTTCCGGGGAGGTCGGCGTGCACCCGCACGAAACCGCGGCCGTCGCGACCCGGTTCGTTGAGGATCCCGACCAGATTGACGACGGTGTCGCGCCCTTCGAGCTCAGTCTGCAGAAACGCCGCCTGCTGCACGTCACCTTCGCTCAGTCGCAGGTTCGGCATCACCAGTAGGTCGCGATGGCGCTCGCGGCGTCGGGTGAGGATGACGATGTCGTGCCCGGCCCCGGAAAGACGCGCTGCCAGACGCCGGCCGACGAAACCGGTTCCACCCAATATGCATATCTTACGCGTGGTCATGAAGCACCGCCTGTTCCCTACGATACCCCCCGATGCGGCTCAGCGTCCACCAACCTTCGACGACGGTTTCAAACACCGGTGGCAACAAGCGACTCACGCGAAGAAAAATCCCGGGATCGACCGAACAACGATATCGATTAGGACTGGACTGTGCCGAACTGGGCGCATTCGGCGGCGTGGTAAATGAAGGATCCGCTGTGCCGACGCTTGGCCACGTACATCGCGGCATCGGCGCATTTGCATAAGGCGGAGACGTCAGGCGCGTGGTCCGGGTACGCGGCGATACCGAGACTGCCGGTCACCGAAATGGCGCAACCTTCGAGCTGAAACGGTTGTTTCAGAACGTCAAGCAGCTTGCTCGCCGCTCGCGTCGCCCCCGTGATGCCGGTGAACGGCAGCACCACGGCGAATTCATCATTGCCGAGCCGGCCCACGGTATCGGATCGTCGCAACGATCCGGTCAGCCGCACGGCCACCTCCTTCAACAGCCGGTCGCCGACATCGTGCCCATAGTGATCGTTGACCTGCTGGAAGCCATCGAGGTCGATCATGATGAGAGCGGAGGACTTATTCGCGCGTTGCGCCGTGAGGATGCCTTGGCGCAGGCGGTCCTGCAACAGCGTGCGATTCGGCAACTCCGTGAGCGGATCCTGCAAGATCAGCCGCTCCAGCTGTTTGACAGCATCGGCCAATTCGGCGGTGCGCTGTTCGACGCGTCGCTCCAGATCGGCGTCGAGTTCTTGAAGTTCGTGCCGGGATTGCGCCAGCTGCGCGCGGGTCTTGCAGAGCTGGCCGAAGCTCGTGGCGTTGTCGATCGCGGAACTGGCCTGGTCGGCGAAGAACATGAGCAAATCGAGGTCGCGCTTGCTGAAATCGCGGCCGCCGATTTTGTTGATGCCGGCCAGGCCTCCGAGGAACTGACGCTTGCCTGCCAGCGGCACAAGAATCACGTTGCCGGCCTCCTTCTCCCAGCGATTGCGCTCGGCCTCGTCCAGCTCGGCCAGCACCCCGTGCCACCAGGGCCGGCGATTGCGCCACACCCAGCCGCAAACACCGACCTCCAACGGCAGCGATTGACCGACGACCTCTTCGGCGTTTCTGCCGCAACCGGCACGATAGGTGTATTCGGTGCATTCCTCGTTCAGGATCGGGATCAGCACCGTCTCGGCGAGGATCAGCTTGCGTGCATGGTCCGCGACCAGTTGCAGGACTTTCTCGAGATCGGGCTCGCTGCTGACCGCCACGGCGGTTTCCTTCAGCAGCGCGATCTCGAATTCGCGATCGCGTAATTCGCTTTCCAGGAGAAAAATGCGATGTGCTTCTGACATGGGGTTCCCGCTCCATGGGGACCGTCCATCCTGCGTCGACGGGTTCGCGCCGGACGATATACCTCGAGTGTAGTTCATGATCGGCCACCGCAGAGGCTCGGGTGGAGCTCGGATCCGGCCGGCCCGGCGGAATTACCGGCAAGCGACAGCGCGCGTCGCCGTTTCCAAAACTATGTCTTCAGCCCGATATACAGGGCGGGCGCGCCAGGCTTACGGCGCCGCCGGCGCGATGCTCGGCATACGCGTGCTGAGCCGCACTGGGTTATTTTCAAGACGGTAGTTGTACACGGTGGTGTAGGACATAACATTCTTCACATAGTCGCGGGTCTCATTGTACGGGATGGTCTCGACCCAGATGTCGGCGTCCATCGGCTGCTCCGGCATCCAGCTGTTGACGCGGTTCGGCCCGGCATTGTACGAGGCCGTGGCCAGCACCTGATTGCCGTTGTTGCGCCCCAGCACCTCCTTGAGGTAATTCATGCCCAGACGCAGGTTGTTCTCGATGTCGAGCAGCGCGCGGTTGCTGCGGATGCGGATGTTGAGCTTGCGCCCGGTGAGCCGCCCCGTGGACGGCATCAACTGCATCAGCCCGAGCGCGCCCGCCTGCGAGCGGGCGTCCACCACGAAGGCGGATTCCTGGCGCACCACGCCGTACACCCAGCTCGGATCGACGCCGTACTGAGCGGCGTTGCTTTCGATGGTGTCGCGGTACAGCAACGGGAAACGCAGCTCGAGGTCGTCCAAGTGGTCGCTGCGGGCCACCGTGAGGATGGCGCGGTCGTACCAGCCCCACTGGCGCGCGATCACCGCGGCCACCGCGAGCTCGCGGTTGTTCATGTTTCGCGTGGTCCAGTTCCACTGACGGCGCGCGTCCGTCACCTGGCCCATCAGATACAGTTCCTGCGCCATCTGGATGCCGGGGCGCGCGAGCATCGCGCTCACCTCCTCGGGGCTGGCTTCGACACTCACGTGCTGCATCGAATAGTTCGCGTTGACGCGATCGGCGGCGAGGAATCCGTAATAACCGCGATCCTGCGCCAGCGCCTTGTACAATTCACGCGCCTCGTCCTTGTTCCCGGTCTCCTCGAGGATGCGCGCCGTCCAGTAACGCCACTGGCTCTCGTGCTGCTGCTCCTCGGTCAGACCCGCGATGAAGCGACGCGCGGTGTCCCACTGTCCGGCGCGCAGAGCCGCGCGCACGCGCCATAGTTGCAGGGTTTCGTCGTTGGCGCCGGCGGAAACCGCCGACAGCCATTGCAGCGCCTGCGGCAGATCCTCCTGTGCCGCGAGAATGCCGATATAGCGCAGAACGTAGTTGTCGTCCTCGCCGAAAAACTGGTACTTGGTCTTGAGGTACTGCCATTGCGCCATCGCCTCCTCCGGGTCGCGGTTGGCGAGGCGCACGACGCCGTGCGTGACGATCATGCGCGCCACCGGCGTATCCACCGGATAGCGGATGTCATGCAGTTCGCGCACCGGGTCCCGGTGCATGGCCTGCCAGCGTTTGACCCAGATACGCTCCGACGGATCGAGATAGCGGGCCAGATGGTCCGCGAGGTCGAGATTGCGCGCTTCCATGGCGAGACGTATACGTGCCCAAACCTTCTCCGGGGTCATGTGTCCCGCCTGTCTCCAAGCGTCGAAAACCGGGTCGCAGGCACTGGGCAAGGGCCGGCCGGTCAACCAGAGTTTTTCCACCTCATCCATGAGCGGAGCCTGCTGCTCGCTGGTTTTGAGCAGGTGCGCCAGGCGCAGGCACTGCAACTCCGGCTCGTCCTCGACATCCTTATATTCCTCGAGGAAGGTATCCCAGTCCCCACGGCCGGCGAGGTAACGCAGCCACTTCTTGCGGATGACGTCGCTGATCGGGGCTTGGCTGTTTTCCTCTAGAAAGCGGTGGATTTCAGCTGGGGGTGTCGACGGAATGCGGTTCTTCAGCGACTCGTATTCGAGATAACCGCGCAGGATATAGCCGTCCAGGCGTTCGTACAGCATCTTGAAGCGCGTGGTCTGGCCGGCCTTCAGGGCCTCGATTGCGGCCAGGTAATCCCGCCGCCGGCCCTCGTCGTCATCCGTCGCATACGCCCGCGCCGACGGGAAATTAACCCCGACCGCAAGACCGCTCAGTACCAGCAACACAAAAACAATTCGCCGCATGCTGTTTTATTATAGCGATTGACCCGGCACGATAGCTTTTAAACGGTTTCGGACGCAATGGGCGTCGCGTTGCATCGAGGGCGGCATGGGCGTGCCGGATTAAAAGCGAAATCTATATGACTTTCCGGTTATCGCGGCGGCAGAGTGGCTTCCAAACCGGCCACGAAAGAAACGCCCGATCAGGTATATTCGATCGAATACGTGCTGCTGCAATAACCGCACCCGAAAATTAAGTTCAAAACGGAGAATAAGGATCGCCCATGACCATGGAAACAATCAATCCCGCCACCGGCGAACGGTTGAAATCCTTCGACCTATGGAATGAAGGCCAGATCGAGGCCGCACTGACCGAGACCGCGGCGGCCAGAGCCGCGTGGCAGGCCACGCCGTTCGTCGAACGTGCGCGGCTGTTCCGAAGCGCCGCCGCCGAGTTGCGCCACAACATCAGTCACTATGCCAGGCTGATCACGCTCGAGATGGGCAAAATCATCAAGGAATCGCGCGCCGAGATCGAGAAATGCGCCTGGGGTTGCGAATTCTACGCCGAGCGCGCTGAGGACCTGCTTCAGGATGAACCTGTCGAAACCGACGCCGGCGTGAGCTACGTCGCCTACCTTCCGCTCGGCACCGTGCTCGCGGTCATGCCGTGGAATTTCCCCTTCTGGCAGGTGTTCCGCTTCGCCGCGCCGGCTCTGATGGCCGGCAATACCGCGCTGTTAAAGCATGCCTCGAACGTTCCACAGTGCGCACTCGCCATTGAAGCTGTTTTTCGCCAGGCCGGGTTCCCGCCAGGCGTGTTCCGCACGCTCATGATCTCCGCGGCGCAGGCGGAAATGCTCATCGCCGACCCGCGCATCCATGCCGTGACCCTTACCGGCAGCGAGGTGGCCGGGCGAAAGGTGGCGGCGGCGGCCGGAAGCCACCTCAAGAAGACCGTGCTCGAACTGGGCGGCTCGGACCCGTTCATCGTGCTGGCGGACGCGGATCTCGAGCAGGCGGCGTCGGTGGGCGTGGCCTCGCGCTTTCTCAACGCCGGCCAAAGCTGCATCGCCGCCAAGCGCTTCGTCCTGATCGAATCGATTGCCGATGAGTTTCTCGAATTGTTCAAGCAGAAGGCGCATGCCCTCAGGATGGGTGATCCCGCGCACGAGGATACCCAGCTCGGCCCGATGGCGCGCGCCGATTTGCGCAACCAGTTGCACAAGCAGGTCACCGATTCGGTCACCGCCGGCGCCAGCTTCGCGCTGCACGGCGGACCCGCAGCCGGACCCGGTTTTTTCTATGAGCCGACCGTGATCGATCACGTGAATCTGGGCATGCGCGCGTACGAGGAGGAGTTGTTCGGGCCGGTCGCGATCGTGATCCGGGCGCGGGACGAGGACGACGCGATTCGCCTCGCCAACGATAACCGCTACGGGTTGGGCGCGAGCCTTTGGACGCGCGACGTCAAACGGGGCGAACAACTCGCGCGCCGGATCCAATCCGGCTCGAGCTTCGTCAACGGCCTGGTGAAAAGCGACCCGCGTCTGCCATTCGGCGGCATCAAGGCATCGGGTTACGGTCGCGAGCTTTCGGTCCACGGGATCCGCGAGTTCGTGAACGTGAAAACCGTGTGGATCAAATAGTCCCAAAAAAGAAAGCCGGGCTGACCCGGCTTTCTAACGGTGAAAACGATCGTTTTATTTCCCGAACCGGAAAACGATTCCCCCGCTGATCAGGTTGATGTAGGGACTGCCGAGACTGCCAGCATTGTAACGTTCCACCTCGACTCGCGCGCCGAGATTCTTGGAAAAATCGTATTGAAACCCCATTCCGCCAAAAGGATTCAGGTCGGTAGCATGTGACGTCGTCGAAACACCCGAAACCGATTTCGAAACCTCGACGTTACTGCCTATCAACCCGAACTTCAACAGCAAACCGAACCGATCAGTGAACGGTATCAATCCTGCGAGTGCGGCGGTGTATCCTTTGTCCCTGCTTGTGGCACTGGCGGTACCGGACTTTGCGGTGGCTTCGCCCAGATCGACATAACCGAACTCGGCGCCGACATATTTATCCCATAACGCCATGCCAGCGAAAGCCTTCCAGCCGTTGTCATTACCGTCGACGCTGCCAGTGGTAAAACTGGAACCAAGCAGATCACCCACGGTGGCCTCGTGCCTGGCTTCACCGACGCTCAGCCCGCCATACCAGTCCACGGCATGCGATACCGACGGAATGGTCATCATTCCCATCGTTGCGACGACTACACAAACAACCCGAAAGTAACCTGTTATTGTCTTGAATTTGCTATTCATGAATCTCATCCTCCATCCTTCATCATTTATGTTTTTTGAAAGTTGCGAACGACAAGCGCCCACCCCCTCCGGAAAATCTCAGCAGCGAACGTACAATAATGCGTGGGTCAAATCCGGTCAACAACAGTTGAGGATGCCGAGCCGTCGCCCGATAAGTCGGCGGCAAGCGCATCGCCGGCGCGGTCTGGACGGGATCAACCTGAATGTGTATGGGTCGCGAACGCGTCAGCTAATCCTGCGAACGCCCTGCCTGTTTCCGATGTGACCACCACAACAGCCAGGCGCCCAGCAGAATCATGGGCAGGCTCAGTATCTGCCCCATGGTGACCCAGCCGAAGGCGAGGTAGCCGAGCTGCACATCCGGTTCACGCACGAACTCGACCAGGAAACGGAAGATTCCGTAACAGAGAAGAAACACGCCGGAGACAGCGCCGGTCGGACGCAGCCGGCGGGCATAAACCCAGAGAATGACGAACAACGTCACGCCTTCGAGCGAGAACTCGTAGAGCTGCGACGGGTGTCGCGGCAGCGGGCCGGCGTTGGGGAACACCATCCCCCACGGCACGTCGGTGACTTTACCCCAGAGCTCGTGATTGATGAAGTTGCCGAGCCGACCGGCACCGAGCCCGAGCGGCGTGAGCGGCGCGACGAAATCGGCGACGCCGAAAAACGTGCGCTGCGTCCGGCGACCGTACAGCCACATCGCGGTGATCACGCCGAGCAGCCCGCCGTGAAACGACATGCCGCCGGACCAGATGTAAAACACCTCGATCGGGTGCTGGAGGTAATACCAGAAGTTGTAGAACAGCACATAGCCGATGCGGCCGCCTAGGATGACGCCGAGCGCGCCGTAGAAAAGCAGATCGGCGATCTCCTGCGGCCGCCAGCCGGAACCGGGGCGCTTGGCGCGGTAAATGCCGAGCCACCAGGCACCGAGAAAACCGATGAGGTACATCAACCCGTACCAGTGCACCTGGATACGGCCGAGATGTATGGCGACGGGATCGAGATTGGGCGCGTGCAACATGCGCCGCGATTATGACGGAGATACGTGACGCTGGCCAGACGGCTAGCGCGGCGCCGACGCTATGTTCGCGTCCCAGACACGCAACGTCGAACCGCGATAAAGCGTTTCCATGGCGGGCTGCCGTCGGTTCGCCTGCCGTGGTTGCCAGACCGATGCATCGCTGACCAGCAAGCCATCGGGATGATTCATTCGCCAGCTATCCGCATCCGCAGGGTCGATGACCGGCAACGGTTCGCGCAACCGGCCCGCGAATTGAAACTCGCCTTGGTATTCGCCGACGTAAGCGATCGCGCGATTCTGGGCCTGCGCGTTGGCCAGGAACTGGCCCACCGTGTCGGTGCGGTAAAACTCATCGAACTGCGAGCCCGCGCCGAGAATCAGAAACACCACCAGCAAAACGGCGGTAACGACGGTATCCACCACCCGACGCCGGACCTCGCGCGCCGGCAGCCAGGCGAGCGCGATGCCAACGACCATGACGCCGATGCCGACGAACGGCGACAGATCCCACAGGAACCCGGGCAGGACTTCGACGCGCGGCAGCTTGGGCAGCACGGCGAGCGCTCCTCCGAGCATCACCACCGGGACGGTCATCCCACCAAGCGGATGGTTGTCGCCGACGCCCTCCAGCGACTCGTCCATCAACAGGTAGGAAACCGGCAGCGCCATCAACGGCAACAGCGGTAGCAGGAACGGCGGTTGTTTCACCTCGATCAGCGACAACAACACCAGCGTCGACATGGTGCCGATCACGCAGAAGGCCATGCCGACGCTCAGCGGCTCGCGCCGTATGTGCCACAGACGCCACCACAGTAGCGGTAACATCGACCAGGGCAGACAGACGATTGGCATCCACGCCAGATACCACCACCATGACCGACCCGTCGTGAACAGGTCGAGGCGCGCTCCGATCAACGAACCGGACAACCACTCCATGACGTAGGGGGAACCGGCCTGCATGCCCGCCGGCACGAGCCACAGGCCGAGGATCGCCGCGCCCAGCAGGATCGCCTTGGCGATATCGATGTACCAATATTTCCAGTTCACTCGCGACCCGTCCCGCACCCAGAGCGGCGCAAGTCCGGTCGCGGGGAGCACATACACACAAATGATCGTGCCGAGCGCGAGCGCTCCGAATCCCAGCGCTGCCCCCAGCAACAGGAACGCGCGCATATCGCGATGGCGCCACATGATGAGCACGGCCCACCAGCCGAGCAGCGTGAAGAACACAAACAACATGTCGGGCAACGCCAGCGTGGTATACAGCGCCCACAGCGGCGTGCCCAGGAGCACCAGCGGCGCCAGCCGCCCGATCTCGCCGTTTTCGCGCCACAGCAGGCGCGCCAGCCGGTGGACCACGGCGAGACTCGCGAGCGAAAACAGCGCCGGCAGCACGCGCGGCCACCAATCGTTGACGCCGAACACAACCCAGCCGGCGTCGATCAACCAGGCGATCAGCGGCGGCTGGCGTGCGTAGAGTTCGCCGTTGAGTGAAGGCAGAACGAATTCACTGCGGGTCCACATCTCCCAGGCAACGGTGAGCATTCGCGTCTCGTCGACCGGCCAGACGGAACGGGCAAACAACGACGCCATAATCAGCAGGAGCCACAGACCGGTGCAGGCCGCGGCAGCCTTGATGCTGACCCACCACGCGGACCGTTTACGAACTCGTAATGGAACGGCAGCAGCCGGTGACTTGACGTCCCCGATCTCGATTTCCTCGACGATGAATTGTTCGAGCGCTGCCTGACGCGGGCTCGGTGTCTCCATCGGAGCGCGCTTGGGCGGCGATTTTTTCACCGCGGTTCCGATTTTCCTGAAGAACATGGACACGCCCATGATGCACCTGTCGCCGTCGATCCCCTGCCATATCTGAGTATGGCAGGGGTTTTGCGACACCATGTGCACCGGGATGCGGCGAACGCGGCTGTGCGGATGACCGGCGCAAGCCGGGGAGCGGACGGCGGTGACGGAGGAATCCGTCGGGCGCCAGCCGCAGACGCGGAAAATCAGCGGAAATAGCTGGATATTTAAGTTATCAACAGCGCTGGACCGCCAGCGTGCCGGAGCGGCCGTCGACCTCGCCCGCGACCAGGCGACAGGACGGGATAGTACGGGGGTTTTGCCGCCGCGCCATGGCCATGGCGTCGAGCCGCACGAATCGCACCTGCCTTTCGCCGGCCTGACGCAGGAATCCGCGGAACCATTCGAGCTCCGCCATACCTTCGATCTCCGCGTGTGCGGTGAGCACGTTGTCCCGCTCCGGTCGGATGAGCGACAGATAATGACGCGCAAGATCCGATTTCGGATATTCCGGCCGGCCCAGCAGTTCATCCAGGGTCGGCAAGGTGGTCGGGAGCTGCAGAGTCTTGTAAGTTGCGCCGTCGGCCACAGGAAAAAACGGATGGGTACCGCGGGCGTCGCTGGCGTAATCGAGGCCGGAATCGTCGTAGGCCGCGAGGCTGTGGGCATTGACCTGCCACCCGGCGGCGCCGGCGGTTCTGGCCTCCTCGCCGAAAATGCGGCGGAATTCCGTGCGCGCCTTGGCGAACTCGGCGAAGACCTCAGCGCGCGTCATGCGCGCGAGTCCGTCCTGCCAGCGAATGTGATCGTAGCAATGGATGCCGACTTCATGGCCGTGTTGGCGCGTCGCTCGCATGATCGCCTCGTTGCGCCGGCCGATGTGCGGCCCCGGCCACAGCACGCCGTTCATGAGTGTGCGCAGACCGTAGGTGCGGACGACGCTGGTGCGCGCAACCTTGCGGAAAAAACCGGGACGGAAAATGCGCTTGATGGCGCGGCCGGTGTTGTCCGGCCCGAGCGAAAACAGGAACGTGGCCTGGATGCCGAGCTCGTCGAACAGGTCGAGCAGCGCCGGCACACCGAGACGCGTGCCGCGATCGGTATCGACGTCCACCTTGATCGCCAGGCGCGTTTCCGGCATGGCGGCGAGCTAGGCCTCGAGTTCCTGCGATGGGCAGCCAAGGTGATAGTCAAGTGTCTTGCGCAGCGCCGTCTTGAGGTCGGTCACGGGTTTCCAGCCGAGATATCTCTCGGCGTTCTTGATCGACGGCACACGCGTGAGGATGTCCTGGTAGCCCTTGCCGTAATAATCGCCCGAGTTCACCGTGACCAGCTTGGTTTTCTCCGCGAGCGCAGCGTACTTGGGATAGGTCTTTACGAGTGCGACCACGGTTTCGGCCAGCTCGCGCACCGACATGTCGTTCCCGGGGTTGCCGATGTTGAAGATTCGCCCGTCGGCGCAGCCGTCCTTGTTCGCGATGATGCGCATGAGCGCGTCCACCCCATCGTCGATGTAGGTGAAGCTGCGCCGCTGTGCGCCGCCGTCGACGAGCTGGATGTCCTTGCCGCGCAGGATGTTGCCGATGAACTGGGTCAGCACGCGCGAGCTGCCTTCCTTGGGTTCCATGATGTTGTCGAGCTTGGGCCCGATCCAGTTGAACGGCCGGAACAGCGTGTACTTGAAGCCGTGCTGCTGGCCGTAGGCGGCGATCACGCGGTCGAGCAGCTGTTTGCTGCAGGAATAGATCCAGCGCGGCTTGTTGATCGGCCCGAGCACGAGGTTCGAGGTTTCCTCGTCGAACTCGCGGTCGCCGCTCATGCCGTAGACTTCCGAGGTGGACGGAAAGATCACGCGCTTTTTATAGCGCACGCACTGGCGCACGATCGCGAGGTTGGCCTCGAAGTCGAGCTCGAACACGCGCAGCGGGTCGAGCACGTAGGTCGCCGGCGTGGCGATCGCCACCAGCGGCAGCACCGCGTCGCTTTTCTTGACGTGGTACTCGATCCATTCGCGGTTGATGGTGATGTCGCCCTCGACGTAACGGAAGCGCTCGTGCCCGAGCGACTCCCCGAGCTTGTCCTGGCTCATGTCCATGCCATACACCTCCCAGTCGGTGTCGCGCAGGATATGCTCCGTGAGGCTAGAGCCGATGAAACCGTTCACGCCGAGGATCAGGACTTTGAGACTCATGTTGACTCCCTCTCTATGAAACCTTGTTCAGGCGGAAGCGGCCTGCGCCGCCTGGCCCAGAATCTGATGCAGGCGCAGGCCGTGCGCGCCGCTTTCCTGTTCCGGGCCGCCGCGCCATTGCCAGCGCCGGATCTCAAGACATCCGCGCCCGGCCGCCACCCGCAGCGGCGACACCGATACCACTTCTCCCGGATGACCCGCACCGTCGGGCCGCGGCTCGGCCCACCATATATACATCCGCTGGCCGGCCACGTCGGTGAAAGCCCCCGGATAAGGGTGCGTCACCGCGCGGATGAGATTGAAAATCCGCTGCGCGTCGTCGCGCCAGTCGATGCGCCCGTCCTCGGGTTTGCGCCCGCCGAAATAACTCGCCTTGGATTCGTCCTGCGGGCGACGCGGCGCGCGGCCGTGTTTGATGGCATCGAAGCTGCGTTCCAGGACCTGACGCGCGGCCATGGTCACCTTCCCGAACACGTCCTGCGCGGTGTCGCGCGGGCCGATCGGCACCGGCTGCTGTTCCACGATATCGCCAGCGTCCGGGCGTTTCACCATCCAGTGCAGGGTGGCGCCGGTTTCGGTCTCGCCGTTCAGCACCGCCCAGTTGATCGGCGCGCGCCCACGATACCTCGGCAACAGCGAACCGTGCATATTGAAGGCGCCGAGCCGCGGAATGTCCAGGATATCCTGGCAGATCATGTTGCGGTAATAGAAGGAAAAAATGATATCCGGTTTCATCTCGCGCAGACGATCGATCCATTCCGGCGTGTTCACCGACTCCGGCGCATGCACCGGAATACCATGCCGCCGCGCCAGTTGCTCGACCGATTTGAACCAGATCTGCTCCCCGGGATCGTCACGGTGCGTGAATACGGCGAGCACTCGGCTGCCGCGCGCGATCAGCGCATCGAGGCACTCGGTACCGACGTCGTGATAACCGAAGATGACGATGCCGGGCTCAGTCATCGAGCCGCTCGTAGACGTCACGGATCATGAAGCGCGGGCGCCGGCGCACTTCCTGGTAGATGCGTCCGATGTACTCGCCGATGACGCCCAGCCCCATGATGCCCACGCCCACGAGGAAGTACAGGATCGCAAACAAGGTGAATAGGCCTTCGGCTTCCGGGCCGATGACAAGGCGTCGGACCACCAGCAGGATCACGAGCATGCCGCTTAGAATTGAAACCACCATCCCGAACATGGTGAAAATCTGCAGTGGCAGGACGGAAAATCCCGTCATCAGATCGAAGTTGAGACGGATCAGCTTGTACAGGCCGTACTTCGATTCACCGGCGGCACGCGCGGCGTGCTCGACCTCGACCTCGGCCGGATTGGCAGCGAAGCTCATTGCCAGCGCGGGAATGAAAGTCGAGGTCTCCTGGCTCGCCGTGATGTGCTCGACGATCTTGCGGCGGTAGGCGCGCAGCATGCAGCCCTGGTCGCGCATGCGGATGCGCGTGGTGCGCTCGCGGATGACATTGAGCAGGCGCGATGCCTTGCGCCGGAACCAGGAATCCCGTCGGTCCTTACGATAGCCGCCGACGACGTCGTGCCCTTTCTCGATCTCCGCCAGCAGCTTCGGGATTTCCTCCGGGGGGTTTTGCAGGTCGGCGTCGAGCGTCACGACCACCTCGCCGCGGGCGCGCTCGAACGCTGCCATGATCGCCATGTGCTGGCCGAAGTTGCCGTTGAAGTCGATGACGCGCACTTCCTTCGGTCGCTGGCAATGAAAATCCTTGAGCAACGCGAGCGAGTTGTCGCGGCTGCCGTCGTTGGTGAACAGAATCTCGTACGGCTGGCCGAGCTTGTCGAGCACCGCGATCAGGCGCTGGAACAGCGCCGGCAGGTTCTCCTGCTCGTTGTACACGGGGACGACCACGCTCACATAAGGCTTGGCCACGTTATTTCCTCTGGAACAGATCAGTCATCGCCGCGATCACGCGGTCCTGGTCGGCGTCGCTCAGAGCCGGGAACAGCGGCAGGCTCACGATGCGGCTGCCGATGCTTTCCGCGTTCGGAAAATCGCCGGGTTTGAAACCGTAGTTTTCACGGTAATAAGGATACAGGTGCGCCGCACGGTAGTGCAGCCCGGTGCCGATATTGCGCTCCTTCATGCCCGTCATGAAGGCGTCGCGGTCCATGCCGGCGGCTTCGGGGTTGAGCAACGGCACGTACAGGTGCCAGGCGTGCCGGTGCACGTATTTCGGCGTGCCCGGCCGCGTCCATTGCGGCCAGTCGGCGAGGAGCTTCTGGTAGCGCAGCGCCAGCTCGGTGCGGCGCTTGATGAAACCCTCGAGCGCCGGCAGCTGATGCAGCCCGAGCGCGGCCTGGATGTCCATCATGTTGTACTTGAACCCGGGCAGGACGATTTCGTAGTGCTGGCTGCCGCTTTTGCCGAAACGGTTCCAGGCCTCGCGGTCCATGCCGTGGAAGCGCAGCAGCGCGATTTTCTCGGCCAGCTTGTCGTCGCGCGTCACCACGCAGCCGCCCTCGCCGGTGGTCATGTTTTTGTTCGGGTGAAAGCTGAACACCTGGATGTCACCGAAGGCGCCGATGCGTTTGCCTTTGTATTCCGTGCCGATGGCGTGCGCCGCGTCTTCGATCACGCGTAACCCATGCCTGGCGGCGAGCTCATACAATGGATCGAGATCCACCGGCAGCCCCGCGAAATGCACCGGCATGATCGCGCGCGTGCGCTTCGTGATCGCCATGGCTAGCTTCGAGACGTCCACGTTGTAGGTATCGAGTTCCACGTCCACCAACACCGGCCTGGCTCCGGCGAGCACGATAGTGTTGAGCGTGGCGGCGAAGGTCATCGGCGTCGTGATCACCTCGTCGCCGGGCTTGAGATCGAGCGCGAGCAGCGTCAGGTGCAATCCGGCGGTGGCGGAGGACAGTGCCAGCGCATGCGGCGCATTGAAGTAGCGCTTCAGCTCGTCCTCGAACTTTTTCACTCGCGGCCCGGTGGTGATCCAGCCCGACTCCAGGCAGGCCACCACTTCGTCGATCGCGGCGCGGCTGATCGAGGGCCGCGCGAACGGAAGGAATTCCTCGGTCATGGGTCCGAGCCTAACTGCGGGTGACCAGGTAAACCCCGGCGATGATGATGAGGATGCCGGTGATGCGCGTGAGCGAGAGATTTTCCTGGAACAGGTAATAGCCGGCCACGGCGTTGACGATGTAGCCCACCGACAGCATCGGGTAGGCGAACCCCACCTCCACGCGCGACAGCACCAGCAGCCACACCGCCACGCTCACCACGTAGGCGAACAGGCCGGCGAGCACGAACGGGTTGGCCGCCACCTGCAGCCCGATGGGCGCGAAATTGGCCCAGGCAAACTCGAAGTAGCCGATGCGGCGCATGCCCTCCTTGAGCAGCAACTGCGCGCCGGCGTTGAGCAGCACGCCCAGCAGAATCAGCGGGAGATAGTTCACGGTTATGGGGCCCTGTTGGTCACCAGCACGTTCGATCCGGTCTGCGCGAGCAGCCGGAACCGGTCCGGCTCTTGAGCGCGCAGTTTGTCATAGTTGCTGCGTCCGGTCAGCATGTAGGCCCGCTCCGTGCCGTCCCAGCGGCGCCAGAAGCTGGCCTGATCGATCATCCAGCCGCTCGTGTCCTCGACGTCGGTGCCGAACTCCAGCTCCCCCTTCCAGTCGACGATCGTTACGGTCCGCCCGAGGTACACCGGCAGGTCCTGGTAATACTCCTGGTAGGTCATGACCTCGTCTCCGGGATGCAGCCGCGACTTCAGAATCAGGGCCAACTGCTTCACCGAGCGCTTGTCATCGAGGAACGCGACGCCGCGGTCGAGCACGATCAGGGACACGATCGAAGTGAGTGCCAGGGCGGCCACGGTCCACAGTGCCCTGCGCCGGAAGCTTGCAACGAAGGGGATGAACGCCGTCGCCAGCAGGCTGCCCAGAATCAGCCAAGCGTAACCGCCGAACACGGCGCTGTACTCGGCCACGCGTGGACGGTCCGGCATCCGCTCCGGCACGTAGATGAGCGCCGCCGTGAACACGATGCCCAGCATCAGCAACGCCCAGGTGCCTGCGCGCAAGCCGGCGACCGATGGATTGTCCCAGTGAAGCGAGAGATAACGCCCGGTGAGCAGCGCCAGCGGCGGCAGGATCGGCAGAATATAAGGAATGAGTTTCGAGTCCGAGAACGAAAAGAACGCGAACACCAGCACCGCCCACAAAACCAGAAACAGTTCTTCGCGGCGTTCGCGCAACGCGCGCCACGAAGCCGGCAGCGACGCCGCAAGCGCCTGCCCCAGATACGCCGTCCACGGATAGAAGCCGGCAATCAGGATTGGAATGAAAAACCACGCGGGTTCGTAGCGGCCATGCACCTTGGTGAGATATCGCTGGAAATGTTCGTGGATGAAATAGAAGTGCAGGAACTCGGGATTGGCGCGCGCCGCGGCGATGTGCCACGGCGCGGCGATGAGCAGGAACAGAACCAGTCCTGTGGGCAGATAAATGGATTTCAGCAGGCGCCATTCGTTCAGGATAAGTATCCACATGCCGATCACCATGGCCGGGATCACGATTCCGATGAGACCCTTGGTCAGGGTGCCGAGCGCGGCAAACGCGTAGAACACCCAGAAATAATTGCGTCGCGACCGGCCCGGCGGCGCGCGCGTGCCCAGCAGAAAGGCGAACAGGGCCACCGTGAGCAGCCCCGTCACCGGCATGTCGAGCGTGATGGTGCGTCCGAGAATGTAATAGAGCGGCGTGGTCACGAGCACCGTCACCGCGAGCCAAGCAGTGCGCCGGTCGTACAGTCGGCGTCCGGCCACGTACACCGCCAGGCAACCGGCGATCGCGAAAATCACCGGCCACAGGCGCATGGACCACTCCTTGATGCCGAACGCCTTGATCGCGCCGGCCTCGAGCCAGTAGAACAGCGCCGGCTTTTCGAAGTACTTAACGCCGTTCAGGCGCGGCGTCACGTAGTCGCCCGTGACCGTCATCTCGCGCGGGATCTCGACGTAGCGGCCTTCGTCCGGGTGCCACAGCGCGCGGTGGCCGAGTGCCTGGCCGTAAAGCAGGCCAAGGATCAGCGTCAATAACAGGAGGTCGCGCCACCAGCTCGCGGCTTCGGTGAAAGTCGACGTCGCGCCGGCGCGAATTGAAACGAACATGCGGATAATGATTCCGTGTACGGGTGATGGGTCCTTTCCGTCCTTGCGATCCGAAAGCGCGCCGTCCCCCTGGCGCATTTCTTCATCCTTCGGTCCGCAGGCGCGCCATTGCATCCTTGGCTCCTTACCGGTACCACTCCTCGTGGCGCACTCCTGGCGAGGGCGGATTATTCCAGAAAACCCCCGCGGAACCGAATGGAAAGTAGCACCCGCCAGCGCAAACCGCTATAGTTGACGCGCTTTGTCAGGATATCAACGTGAGCCAGGCCCGCCACACCAACCGTCTCATCCACGAAACCAGCCCCTACCTCCAGCAGCACGCGCACAACCCGGTGGACTGGTATCCCTGGGGCGTGGAAGCCCTGGAGAAGGCCAGGCGCGAGGACAAGCCGATCCTGGTCTCGATCGGCT
>Ga0187775_10000067_pt1 | contig 22116 bp, 15 predicted proteins | sample 0216_BV02_MP12_1_FD_132441 | JGI IMG/M metagenome (GOLD analysis project Ga0187775, IMG submission 132441) | Tropical peat soil microbial communities from peatlands in Department of Meta, Colombia - 0216_BV02_MP12_10_MG | ecosystem: Environmental > Terrestrial > Soil > Wetlands > Peat | place... | reverse complement strand
TTCCAATATCCAGATGGTTCGGAGCGTAACATCGAGGGGCCGCGTGGTGTCTATGCGATCATAAAAAATTCGGCATTCATTCACCGCGGAATCGCACCAAAGCGAAAAGATCGGTTAATCGTGGAACTGACTATCGGTCCCTCGCCGACTATGGACTGGCGCATGGCCAGCGGTGGCCCGTTGTCGACCTATCCCAAGCTTCCCTGGGCTGACCTCCCACGGTAACGTGGTTTTGTCAGTGTTGGGGCATGTCAATCCCCGATTATTAGCTCGAATCATGTCTTAAGAAGAGGCAACCCGACTTTGAACGTGGCTGCTAAAAACGATTTCCCAGGCAGGGACGCTGGAAGGAACACACTCTAATTAGCATATTTTTCGAATTATTATCGGTACGAAATAAAATAGAAATTTGGTTGCCGTCCCTAATTCTTCTGGCATAAGTAATACGTCCTAAAGAAAAATACTACGTCGCAGTTTGTGGCGAATCCTACATCCAGCAGTTAACAGAATTGGGCCTGCCTTATTTGCTTGCAATTGTAAACCCGCTATCTTTGTCTAAATTGACAGATCTAGAGGGCATTACTATGAGCAATGCCATCAGCCTCCGATTATTCAATCATAAGCAGAGTTTTCCGCAGCTCAATCGCATCTGTGCAGTCTGATTTATCAATATTGATCATGCGTTTAGCAGCGGCTTCCTTGGTATTACTTTGACCGTCGCTGCGGCAACATTTAAGAAAAAACAACGGATCGGATCCGAATTGAGAAATTCCAAGGTATCAAGCTAAAAAACGCGCGTGTCGCCGCAGAACACCATTTGGGCGCGTTTACAACCGGCCGGCTAAGAAACAAACTTACCCTTGTAGAAACTGGCGAGCGCGCCGCCAACCTCTGACCCCTGAGCGCAGGATGAGGAAGGCTGCGATGACCGTTGCTGCCGCGAGCATTTTGAATAGAGACCATGGAAACTGCTGTTTCATGATCCCTTTGGTATCAAGGTAATTTTCAGCAAGAGTTACGTTTTTACGTATCCTTTGCCTAAGGGCAGCCAGTAATAATCCCAACCGAACCCAAAAAATAACCCGGTCTGACTCTCTTTGAATGCTATCCCAATCCCTATTGGACTGGCTGCAATGGATTCTGATTACATACCTGACAAAATGGCGATGGTAAGCGTTAGAGTAACTTGTGGCCCACCGGATTATGTCGCCCAACGGAGAGGACCGTTGCATCGCAGGTATTCTTCGGTCTGCATTGCTGAGTTCGAAAGCACAAAATTGGTCAGAATCTTGTACAACATAAGTTTCGTCCCAATCCGGGCAAGCTGCCACGAGATAATCCTCATCGATGGTAATTGAGAAGGGTGCATACTTTATCTTCGGGTAAACCATCACTGGATGAAGGTGGAAACAACGGGCAAGGATGCCTTGATCCCCGACGCGCCAAAACAGGCCTGCTGGGTTAAATCCTTCCCCCTCACCGTGGTAAAGATGGGTCTTGGAGATCGGGTGCAGGTTGGGAAGTGCGACAGCCACCAACTCACGTGGGGTGATAGATATTACCGATCCATCTTTAGAACGGTAATGCTCCAGCAGATATGGAACAATGTTTTCTTTGATTAGGCGAACACCCATCGCTAATATCGCTCGTTTCCCGGACTTCGCGATGTCCAACAAAGCACGGATGCCCCCGTCGGCAACAATGACGTCGGCATTCAGGAAAATCATTGCTGCGCCCACCTTATCGGCAGCCGTTATTCCATTTCTATAACAGTCTGACTGAACAAAATACCGATTAGTAATTTTGTCAACTTCCGCCGGAAGTGGATGAAACAGAACCTGTAAATATTGAACTAAGCGCTTATAGGCCACGGAGTGTTCGATGACCCTCTGGTCGTCAGGGCTTGTATAAATGTTATAGACGCACCGCTCGGCATTGCTCAGACTCGGAATGTTTCCAGGCGCCAGTAACGTCGGAAGACACACTTCGGCAAAGCACTTAGTATGCGCCTCACCCCAAACCGGCGTAATGAAATGAATTCCGGCTTCGACTATAGTTTTATTGCGATTCACCATGCCGAAGCAAGAATTAAGATCGATGGTACCTGCAACTTCATTTTCGCCTAATATCACTCACTCTCGTTCTAATCACTTCTTATGCTAAGAATCTACGTCAATTCACATACTGATTGTCATTAGAAAACTCGAACAATCCTGGATCGGCCTTCGGCTGTCTTGTATTGCAACTTGCTTCTTGTTATTTATCGCCGACAACACGAATACCGCGGTGGCTAACCCAGCGCTGATCGGCAAAGCAATCAGGCCATAGCGGGAATAGAGCTGAATCGCCCAACCCAACAAATTGTGTATTTTCTTTTTCTGCGAACCACCAGCAAACGAGAAGGAGGTTTTGTAAAGTTCCTGGGGCGCAATATACCCGACTAAGCGCGTCAATTCACCGGCCAAGTCGATAGAGTATGGTCCTGAAATGGAATCTTTAAAAAATACAACGATCTGTCCGCCGCTTGCCATGAAGGGTTTCAGTATATCTGTCACCTTCCGTATATGCCGCAACTCCTCCCTTTGAGGCTCCACCAAAGCTAACGTCAGGCTCCTTTTTTCGACACTATCATCTCGTAGCATTCCAAAAAGAATCTCATCTACCGTTGCAACAATCGCAGGCTGTACGTAATTATTAAAGAGACCTATGTTTTGCTTGACATAAAGAATCTTCTTATCAGGACGCTTCATATGGGCGTTTATTGTTTCTGTAACCAGCCTAAAATCCAGCCAATCCGGGTGCCATATCGGAACCCGGGGTGGATACCCAAACAGGGTGCGATAGAGTTTGTGAATCACACTTTGCTCTAATTGTATTCGAGGGGGCGCATTTGGCGTCATCCGCTTTAAAGGCAATTCCCCCGTTCCTTCCAGGAAAGCTTTTCGTGCCCGCCATCTAACGTAAGAACCGACCCAATAAGGATGATTACGGTAGGGCTGCGGCTCCGGGGTTAGCCGCTCGTGCAGCGAACGTATGTAACGATCGGCTTCACGCATCATAGCGTCCGTTCCTTCTGGAAGCTCCTCGCCATGAAAAATGAGCGTGTGGTTAAGAGAATTCTCCCGGTGGTCGCGAGTCGTCCAAGCCGATAAGCTTTTGGCAATTTCATCAAGAGTAGCCCGTCCAATGCGAAGGTAGCTGTTCTCGGATTCTCTATACTGCATCTCAAGAGCAAAGAATTCATCGGAATCTTCCATCGCCACCGCGCCGCCGGAAGGACACATTTCGGGGACAAAGGAATAGTCGCAAAATGCGTGAACCTCTGTGACGACGCGCTCAGGCTTCAGGCACAGCATGAACATTAAGAAGTGCCGGCTGATCAGGGTATTTGCATCCACCTGCCAATAGAACTGATTTACGTTAATGGAATGACAAAGGTCGCTATTGACAATTTTTGCAATCTGCGTCGGATGAAGCGATTTCATTGCCATCGATACCAACTGGCGGGAAGGTATAGCAAGCACATGCTTTTGCCTGTCTATCGCCTCATGCAGTGGGCCAATCAATTCTTCCGAAGTAGCTCGTATGCTGTTTGCCAGAATGATGTGCCTGCCAGACAGGATGTGCTTGGCAACACTACTAAGCGACCCATCCGCAAGCACAATATCCGAATTCATAAATAGGAAGTGAATGTTAATCATATCATTGCCCGAATCGGTGACGCCGCGGAGGTATGCGAGTGTGAGGGTAATTCCGTAGACCTCGTCTACGATCAGGTCATCGATCGGTATGAAACGTAATGGTGCGATAAGCCGCAAGGATTGAAATCCTGGGTCTGCCTCAAAGTCCGCGTAATTTGCTGCAGACGTTAGAATTACAATCTCTAGATCGGTTAATTCGGCAAGAGCAGGAAGATTACCAGGGGCAAGGAAAGACAAGAGCGAAAAGCTATTAAACCGTTTGACGTAATGTTTTCCCCAAACCGGGACAATAAATCTGACTTTTGGCTTCATGTTCGCACTACTCTTGGTGAAAATCGGGTTGCTTCTCGCGTAATATCGAATCCGGTCAGCATCCTCGCGTGGAACCTTTGTGGAACAAATCTGTGCGCTCTGTGAGTCTGTCGAAAAAGATACCCTCGTTGAATTACCGAAGTCGCGCCCAGGAACCCGGGGCGGCATCAAATTCCACTCCGAAACACGTTGCCACCTTTTTGAGTTTGCTCGCCAACGGCATCGTTGATTCTTTGCACATCGTCCTATTCTTGTGAATAGCCTGCTAAACGCGATACCATACCCGCTAAGTTAAAATGACGGTCTATTTTGCAATTAATTTACACGATGAAACGTTTTGTGAATCGGCTCCAGCGTGGTAATAAGCGATGAAGTTCACCACGGAAGACATCTTAAAGCTTTATCGGACTGAAGCCGAAAAACACGGCCAAGGCGGGACATCGACTATTCAGGATATAAGAACAAGGGAACTCGAAATTAAAGCGCTTTTCTCGTACATTCGTGATGGGCTTAGTATACTCGAAGTCGGGTGCGGTAACGGTTACGTGGCCGAGGCCTTGGTGAAAATGTTTGATGTAGATCTTGATGCTTTCGACTTCTCCAAGGACATGGTCGAAATTGCGAAGACGCGTAAAATTCAAGACGGGAAGGGACGCGTAAAATTTGCTCAAAAAGACATTCTAATACTGGATGCACTGGAAAAATACGACGTTGTATTCAGCGAACGCTGCCTCCAGAATCTGGCATCATGGGACGACCAAAAAAAGGGGCTGAAAAATATTGCGCGCGCCCTCAAACGTGGCGGTGAATATATTATGCTTGAATCCTTCTGGACTGGGCTTAACAATTTGAATGCGGCCCGTAGGGAATTGGACCTCGAGGAGATTCCTGAGTCCTGGCACAATCGTTTCTTCGTCGAGGATGAAACCACGCAGTATATGGAATCCGTGGGATGTCGCTACGTCGACCAGAACTGTTTTCTGAGCGGCTATTATTTCGGCTCGCGCGTATTGCTGCCCGCCATTATGCCAAAAGGAAAACCGGTCACCTCGAAGTCCACACTCAACGACTTTTTTTTTGCTCTGCCAGTAGCAGGAGATTTTGCTCCGATGAAGATTCTCCGCTTTCGGAAGAATTAATCTACTTGCGACCTCATATCGTCAGCCAAAACAGCACCGGCTATTTAGAATCTAATGAATTCTGCAGACTTCTTTCCAGGAAATTTCTTAGCAACTCCGTTTCCACTGGCGCCCATCGCGCGAACTGCGCTGGTTCATTAGGATTGAATGGGCCAACAGTAATTTCGTGGAATACTACAAAGTCGGTTCGGGGCAAAATGGCATGCCACGCGGACACCCCTAACCTGTAGCAAAAGGTCCAGCCGCTGCCCGGTGGCCCCATGTGAATAGTCCGGAGGACCTGTCCTGCGTCACTAAAGACCATGACGTAAAGTTCTCCTTCAATAATGTGAAATGATTCACTTTTCCTTAAATGACGGTGTGGGCGAAACACGACATCCCGACATAACGCAAGAATCATTTCCTGAATAGGATCGTCATTGCTTCTGTGCAGACAAAGGCGCGAACGTCGTAAAGGACTCTCAGCTGCTGCTTGCTTAAGCCGTGCAAGCCAATCATCTCCAACTTGGGCTATGTCCTCATTGTTGTAAAAAACTTCCGGCATTACGAAGTCTTTTTGAAAAACTCTCTTATCGAAGATGCCGTGTATTCAACCTGTTCCTGGGTCATTTTCTCGTGTACAGGAATACAGAGGACACGTTTCACTGCGCGATTTCCCACCGGGAAGCGGCTAAGATCACTCATTTTATGCGCCGGATGGTCAGGCATCAGTAAGGGATGCTGAATCTTGGTTTCGATTCCCCTTTCGGCCATGAATGCCATAAGTGCGTCGCGGCGGTCCGATTGAATGGTAAACGTATAATAGACATCTCTGCATCCGTCGGCATCGTGTGGCACGTCCACCACATCCTTGATAGCAGACTGGTAGTATGCAGCGATTTCGCGTCGGCGAGAAATAATGCTTTCAAGGTGGTCCAGACGATTGAGAAGGATGGCCGCTTGCAATGTATCAATACGGCCATTCATGCTCACGTAGTGCCCGTATTCCCGATCGACAAGCCCGTTGTAACGCAACGCGATGACGCGCTCTCGAACAACCGGATCGTTCGTCACGACCACGCCCGCTTCGCCGCACGCATTCAATAACTTCATTGGATTAAGGCTGATACAACCTGCGGCCCCAAGTGAACCTGCCTTTCGGCCATTCATCGTCGCACCAATGGCCGGCGCAGCGTCTTCCACAATGATAAGACCGTGCTTACGAGCCAACGATTCGATCTTGGACATGGCGCACAATTTACCTGTGAACTGCACTGGCATGATTGCTTTGGTGCGTGAGCTTATAGCTTGTTCGATACATTCCGGATTAATTGTCAAATCTTCTCGGATGTCTACGAACACCGGTTTCGCTCCGGTAAGTGAAATTCCGTTTGCCGTTCCGATAAATGAGAGACTAGTCGTTATGACCTCGTCTCCCGAGCCGATACCTAGCGCTTTGAGTGCCAGGAAAATCGCGGCGCTCCCCGAGCCGACACCGATAGCGTATTTAACCCCGCAGTAAGCAGCAATACGTTCCTCAAATAATTCAACTTCTGGGCCAAGCAGTATGCGGCCGTGTACTAGAACCTTTTCGACCGCGGCCAGGAGCTCACGTCGCGAAGGTTCATCAGTAACCCGCAAATCAAGAAACGGAACTCGCACCTTAATTTTCATTTTTAATTAGCTGGACACCCAAAGAACACCAAGCGATGCTATTGCAGATCTGTTTTACGCGTTCCTTACTTTTGGCCCGCCAAATCTCTCCCATCGTGCCGATAGATTGATTGGATAATGCATTCTTGATCCCGCACTGGTTTTGGACCCAGATCGAATTAGAATCTCCGGCCCATCCTCGTTTTGTTGGTTCGGGCAAACCCGTCACTAGTAAAACCAATCGAACCAGCTGCAGGATATAGAACGTTAGTCGACGACGGATATTGTTTGGAATGTAGTTAATACAATTCAAATCCAATGCCTTTCCATTATTACATCAATCCTTGAATCAGATCAGGGCAATGATTGGGGGGCCAGTCCGCAAATCATCAATCAAATGGAATTTCGGAGTCGATTACTTGAGGTTAATCAGGCTTGATCGCTACACGTTCCGAATAGTCGATTCGATTCAATAGCGGCGGCATTTTAAGTTTGGCGAAATATTCGTCGGTTGCCTGTCGTGAACCTCGGAAGTGCCCATAGTCGTCAATAATCAGCACACCATTCCTTGATAGCCGTGGATACAAGTGTTCGAGCTCGTGACGAGTTGATTTGTACCAGTCTGTATCAAGTCGTAACAAGGCGATCTTGTTTGGTATAGTTTTTGGGATTGTTTGTTCCACCATTCCCTTAACAAACTTGATGTTCTTCATCGGATAACCGGTCCGCTCCAAGTTCGCCCGCACTTCATCCACGGAGGCATAGGCCCAGTCACTGCTTTCGTTTGTCTTTTTATGCGGCAGCCAGGCTTCGATAGCGTTGTGGCCCCACACATCCACGTCTATATCATCAGGTTTAGGCAGACCTTCAAAAGTATCGTAAAGAAAGAATTGTCGGTCATCATGCCCTGATTTGAGCAAAACAAGGGCGGCCATCATCATACTTCCACCGCGCCATACACCACACTCGACAATGTCACCTTGAATGTCACTCTTCACAATGTAGTTTACCGCCATAAAGAGACTATATAGCCTATCCCAGGAAATCATCGTATATTTGCAGCACTGTTCGTATAACGGAAAGAACTCGGGTTCCGCATCACCCATGCCAGTTTTGATATGATACGTAGCCATTTCCAATTGATAACCTTCTATTCGAGGCTGTCCAATAGGTTGAACCTGATGTATCACCTCGGGAAGTATGCCTACCATAGAGGCTTTCCTGATTACGATGTATCCAAGCTTTCCCAGGATCCAGCGGATTAATTTCTTGGCGTATTTAATAATCATGATTCGATGATGCTCCGTTTTGAATATTTCAAACGCATTATATAGGCCGGAGCAATTATTGGGGTAGACCATGCCTGCACTGGACACGGACGCGAAACTTGAATTGTAGGATGGAACAAAATCGGGGTGGTAAAGCACCGCGCTAGGTGCTAGGAAATAACATTAAGTGAAAATTTAGGCGTCAGCCGAGTTCCTTCTCGGCGCAAATAATGAGACCCAAAGTTAAATTTCTCGTCGCGGTATGGGGCGAAAAATACATAAATCAGTTCACGTCACTGGCTGTTCCGTCATATCTTGCATCGGGAAATTTGCCCGCCCTCGCAAAAGGCACGGAATTGGAAGTCTTTATAATGACCAGTGCTGATAGTGTCCCAATATTCAATCAAAAGCCCAGCTTTCAACAGCTAGACCGGATTTGCAACGTCCGATTTATCGAAATTGACGACCTAATCGCGAATGGCGCATATGGCGTTACATTGACACTCGCTTATGCCCGGGGGGTGATGGAGTGCGGTAATGACATGGTGAATACGTACTTTGTGTTCATGAATTCTGATTTCATCCTCGCTGACGGGTCCCTAGACAACTTAGCGAAATGCATATTAGATGGGCAATCGGTTATCGTTTCGCCCAGCTTCCGGGCAACGGCCGAGGAGCTGGAGCCGCGACTTCTTGCCTCCGTGGATCACGCGTCTGCCGCTCTTACGATTGCGCCACGACGCCTTGTGGGCCTCGCTCTCAAACACATGCACCCAACAACCATAGCCAAAATTGTGAATCAGGATTTCTGTCATTCAGTATCACCAAACCAGCTTTTCTGGCAAGTTGACGCCCGAACCATACTCGGGCGTTTCTATCTCATCTTCATGTTATGTCTAAAGCCTGAGCGGGTGGTCTGCAAGATTACTTCTTTCTGTGATTATGGCTTTATTCCGCAGTTTTGCCCTTCCGGCAATATGATCGTATTGGATGATTCCGACAAGTTCTTCGTGCTCGAGTTGTCGAAACGTACGCAAGAGAATTTTCTGCTGCGCCCAGGCGAACAATTAGTCTCCGAAATTGGTCGAAGCTTGTCGAATTGGACGACACGCGAACATCGCCTATCTGCCCAACACAATGTGATTTTCCATGCAGAAGATATTCCCGTTGAGACTGAGACATTCAAATCCATAGCGGAGAAGTTTATAGCCAATATAGGCAAGCACCTCAAAGAACCGATGTCTCACGATTATCATAATTACTGGTTGATTGGCCTAAATACGTGGCGACGGCTCCGCCGGGAGCAAAATCTTTCTGACCTGCCTCCCGAGATTGAAGATCGTTACCGGGCTAGAACCCCCAAAGGTCATATTAAATTATTGAACTGGTTGCACCCACTATTAGTCGGCAGAGCTCCCAATCTTCGCTTTTGGCATTACGCTTGGCATGACTTCCGTGCCTTACGTAAGAGTCTTCGCCGTATTTTTCGCCAAAAAAACACAACGATTTTGTTTATCAGCGACGGGCTCAGTCCACTTGAGCACATTTTTCAGTTGCAAGGCTCACGGATTGCCAGAATCAACATAGCCCATTTCTTGTCCCGGAGTTATCAATGGTCGGAGGACAACGCCAAATTTACTCACGTTTTCTGCTATCTTCCGCGCAGGGACTTGCTCTCGCTAAGGCGCATTTTTGAGCAAGTTTTGCCGCACATCGCCGAGAACGGCGAAATGCTCTCCTTTGTGCATGACGACGCCCCCGAATATATTTATCGCAATTTCTCGGTTGAACTCATGGAGGACATCGCGTATATTCTTCCGACCTGCATGAATGCAACGAGGGTGTCATTCAGCGGCGGTTTTCTCAAGCACTCAATCCGCATAGGCGTACACCTGGTAGCAGTTTTCTTCTATCGCTTCAGACTGAGATCCCTAATTCTCGTTGCGCCTGCTGTTGCTGTTCTCTGCGGTTTGAGCGCCCTAATCAACTTATATCAGGTAGTTGTCAAACGGGATAATAGATATGTGAACTACTGCAGCAGCTTTCTAATGCACATCAAACTTTGATCATGTCAAAGCACCGAATTTTTCTTAAGGGCGGTTAAATATGGGAGTTAGTGCAAAAACCTTGGGGCGTATTCAAAGCCTCCATGAGCATGGCCTTTTGAAAACCGGTAATTCCATCGTTGAATTGGGCGCTCAACAAGTATTCTGCGCAGGAAAGGAAAACTATATCCGCGAGTTTATCCGTTATTTTTCTGCGAACAATCCAGCCATAAAAAGCGCAGACGAATATAACGATCAGGAAATTAATGGCATGGCCAATGGACTTATGGGAAAACTAATGACCGCCTGCGGATTTGAGTATTGCGCGCTAGATATCTTTGATGCAGACAACACCATTCTGTTTGATCTCAATATTCATGAGCCAGGGGATGAGCTACGTGGAAAATTTGATCTTGTGACGAATTTCGGAACAACAGAACACGTGATTAACCAATACCAGTCGATGAAGACGATCCATGATTTGGCCAAGCCGGGAGGGATTATTTATCACGATATCCCAATGTCTGGCTATCACGATCACGGCTATCTTTCTTACCACCCCAGATTTTTCTTCGATTTGGCGCTCGCAAATACGTACCGAGTGGTAATGCAAAGTTATTGCAAAAACGATTGCCCTACGAATACGCCAGAGTATATGACTGAAAATGGTTTCTCCGACAAAAGTGATTATGATTGCGGTATGGAGTTCATTTTTCAGAAAACGTCGGCGGCTACCTTCCGCATGCCGCTTGAAACTAGAACCAGTTTGGGACTAAGTGACTCCGTGTGGAGTGTCAGTCCATACATACAGGCGGGTCAGGCAGCCGAGCCATCAACTATGGATATATCAGCGCAATCAGGATCGCGCGGTTTACGTCAAATCGCTACGAAACGAACCACTATGACCCCGTGGCTGGATTTGGTTTCGGGGTGGGAACTGCAGCGAGAGTTGATCAAACGTTACAAAAGACGGCTGATCAGATTACTCGGTTTGCGTTGACCCGGGTTCCGGTTTGTACGTAACCGATGCTGTTGCACATACATCCCACCAACGGTAATCCGGTAAAACCTGCGGAAAGCCAGTCGCCAGAAGGTGGGCAGGAAATCACGCCGTCTAGGTCCTGAGAACAAATATACCGGCCTATTTTCTCTTTCCGCAACACAAGGCGAGATTGTAGTGCGACATCGCGTGATACCCGGTGTGAACCACCTCGTCGTTCATGGAAAACATGAAGATGTTGTGAAAATACTGAGCCATCAATTTTTTCAGATCATCCTGGTCTTTACAATTTACATGTCCTTCCTTGCTTTGCGCGGAGGCATAAGCCTGGGACTGTAATGACGGCATGCCGATGATCACGACACCGTGTTCCGTGACCGAAGCAATCATGTTGGAGATGAATAGGCGCTCCTTTGCCAGAGGTATGTGCTCGAGTGTGTCGAGGCTGTACGCTCCGTCAAAAATTCCAGGTACCGGCCCTTCCAGGATGTCATGCTGCTTGCAAATAAACCGCCAGCGTTCAGTCATCCGGGCGTTGACGTCTTCTACGAAGCTGGGATCAAAATCCACGGCGGTCAGCGCTTTGACCTCCTGTAACACGACCCGCGTGGCAAAAGCGTCTGCGCAGCCAACCTCGAGAACATGCTGACATCCCGAAAGCATTTTCGCCACAAACTTATACCGGGAAAAAGTAAAAGTGAGACGCTTTGGGTCATCGAAATACGCCCAGCTTGTCATTAAACCAAGGCGCTCGGCTCCTTGCTCCTTTATTTTCCGGATAGGTTCCTGGTATTGTTTTTCACCTTTTCTAGGAACACCGCTTTTTCGCTGTGGCATGAGGAAGGACCACCGAATGTATGAAATACAATTTAGTGTAGCATGAGTTGTGCTGCTAGAGAGGATGTCCCGGACGGGAAAACTTTCGCTGGATTTCGCAATAAGGGGCTTGTAAAAACCAAGGGGTTTAATTCCGGACGACGCTACAGTCCTGCTTGCTGAATCGCAACATCGCAGCTCGCCGACAAACGTTCTCCATGTCCTCAAATGCTATGCCGAGCGTCGAGTACAACTTTTTGGGGGACATAGTTAGATCCAGCGGTCTTTCTTCTACTAATGAAAAATCCTTGATACTGCAGGGTACAATTTTAACTTCCATATTTTTGTAATGCTGAATTTCATTCTTTAGCATATTGAGTAGATCCAGCCGGCTCATCGATCTTGGGCCGCAAACATGAAAAATGCCAGTGAAGGGGCCCTCCGCCAAACGAATCAGTGCAGTAATGACATCTTCAACGGCGATTGGCGAAAAAATCTGATCCCCCGCGCACTTCAGCATCCTGCCTGCTTCAATCTCGTCCAGCCACGCCCCAATAAGATTGTGGGCACCCGGTTCCACGCCTACTACTTTTGCTAAGCGAGCAATGACCCACGTCGAACCTTCTTCAATCAAATAATTTTCGACGGCAACTTTTTGCTTACCGTAGGTGAGAATCGGGTTCGGGGGGTCATCTTCCGTCCAGTCACCGCGCGTGCCGTCGAATACTGCATCGCTTGATGTAAAGATTATCTTGACACCGGCTGCTTCGAGATCATCTATCATCCGCTTGATGCCATCGACATTGACCCGTGCCGTACCTTCCGGATCCCGCGCGCAGTCATCAAGCTTTCCTATACCCCCTAACAGAAACGCAAAGGCTATGCCATGGTTCCCCCGAAGAAATGTTTCCGAGAGACGCATCTGGCTCGCATCAAAATAGACCGCCCCCGCAATCGGATGTTGACAATAGGTGGCGATAGCGTGCTCCCTGCCGAGCCGCGCGTAAAGATGCCTTCCGATGAAGCCCGAAGCACCGATAATCAAAAAGCGCGAGTGTTTCTCCATGTCCTGGTTCGAAAACTGATAAGGTAGGCCAACTGAGTCCGATAAGTTTAATTTCAGTATTGTCGCTATTAGAGATTGCTGCTCAACGCTGCGGTCACATTTAGTCTCTGCATATCTCGTGCATCCTTAAGCCGACATCCAGCATTACGAAACGGGCCAGTAAAATAGGACACAACTGCATCTAGTTTTCGGTCAAACAAAACGCCGGTCAAAATCAGGTTAGCGCGAAACAGCTTTGCTGGGCTTTGCTCAGGGCCAATAGGTCTCACTTCCAGGCAATGGCTGTATTCTAATGGCAGTAATATAACCGAAGTACCGCTACTAGACGCGAAGATCCTTAATCCCTCAACCTCCGCTATAAGTCGGCTGTTGGCTAACCGTGCCAGATTTTCGGGAAGCGAATCTTCCACTACAATATCTTTTTCGGGATCGAATTCGGGTACTGCCATTGCAGTCAACATATCAGACGCACTACTCCCCAGAATTGACTTATGTGGAGAAAACTGGCCAACATTGACGCCGCCTAACTCGTATAAGAAAAGTCGCGGCTGACCAAACTCAGGAATTCGCTCACGTAAATGTACAAAACCGGCAATGGGAGCATCTGTAATCAAAAATCGTACGCCCAACATCTTTAAGATCTTCGGATTGATATCTCGAAGGGTGATGGCACTGCGCATTTGCACATCACCAGAGCGGGCAAGAAAATATTTCGTTATCAAATAAAAGGCCGGCGTGATTAGTGGACTATATTCCGTCAAGGTAGGTATATCGAAATACCAAAGGCCAACCAATCGATGATCGTTTCCGAATCTGTTGATTAGTTCCTTATCCATCGCGTGCAATGCAAGCCAATCAATACCGCCACTGATACCCTGGCCTGTAAATGTGCCGGCCCGCCCGCGAAAAATCTCACCCGGCTTGAGGCTAATCTGCCTTGCCAATTCTGTCACGGCCGGGGTCTCCAAAGGTGGATAAGTATAATAACGCTCTGTCTGAGGTTGGCCGTGCAAGGCAGGTATTAATATTATCCACCAAGGCAAAATTGCAACAGCCAAACCATAGAATGAAGCTGATCCACTGCGAATAAGATTGATGGCTTTCTTAGCTTTTGTCGTGCCAATCAACAATATGACCATTTCATAGCTGTACAACCCTAAAATTCCAAGAGCAATGGCAGCAAAAATCGCATAAATTGGCCAGAGCAAAAACTCGAAATATAAAGGCGAAGGGCCGTGCCAAATATCAAAGCTCTCACAGATGACTCCGGAGATAAGCACGAGATTCATACAAATAAGCGTAGCTTTCGCGAACACCCGGCTCGGTCCCGATCCTCTAAGGCCAACAATTAAAACGCCTATTAAACAAAGTGCAAAAAGAATAAATCCATCGCGCGAATTAAAGAGCACCGACGCAAACGTCAACTGCATTCGATCGTTTACGAATTCATCCGGGAAAAAATACACCGCGGTATTTTTAAACAAGCCATATAAAAAGGATGCGCAACCTGACATCAGTAACGCGGCCAGAATTGCGCCACTTGCAACAAGCTTCCATGATCGTTCATATTGACTTTCAGAATAAATCAATCCAAATAGACCAAATACTCCAAGTACGGGCGCAATTTCTACGGTCGCCACGGATAATGCTAACAGGTCGCCAACCATCAATAGGAAAACTGCCGTAAGACACAGAAGGGATATAAACGCATTTTTCTTTCCGATCAGCCAATAAAAAATCAGCATAAAGATTCCGGTTGCCCAGAGCGTGGAGAGTTGCGGCACTAGACCCAAAACATAGTAAAGTTTTGAAAACCCTCTATACGGAAAACTAACCAAACAGATTGTCCAACCAATCGTGACGGCGAGGATGGGTCGAACGCGAAGCAATATACCAAGTGATAAAGTGGCGAGAAATAATTCGCTGGAAAAAATAGTGTAGGACAGAGCCGGGGCGACTTTGCCTCCGTTCAAAATAGAAATAGCATAGCCTGGAATCAGGTAAGAATTTAATGGAAACCAAACGTTCCCGAGCGACTGGAGGAAGTTGTTCGAAAAACCAAGCTGCAACGGTAGCCATTCCATTTGCTCCCTAACAAGTTCCACCATGTAACTGCCATCTAATCCATTGAGTACGTACGTGTCGTTAATTTTAAACGCCGTAAAACTGAGGGCTACAAACGAAATAAAGTTCACGACAAGCACAGTGAGACAATTTTTGGAATTTGCCTTACGCTTCTGAAAAAGCTTAGTTAATCGGGGCCGCAAAATCCGTAGGTCCTCAGATTTCCGCAGCCCGAGAAGACGTGCCCGATTCTTGACATATTCTGCAAGTGAAAAGAAAACCGACAAAGCCGAGATCGTAAATAATGGGCCCAACCAAAAGAATAAATAGTTACGAACATCCGTCTCCAGGTATTTCGCGAATACTACGAAACCAACCACGACCGCACTCATGATGAGAGCGACGGCCGCTGACAGGTTTTGTCCATCAAATTGAACCTTCGGGGAAGGAGCTGCGGCAAAATTCAAAGAGCTAAGTAAAGCTCTTCGGTAGCTTGGTGGCATGACAATTAGAATCAAAACCACAAGCAAAAAACCGAACAGAAATGCTGTGCGTTTGGTCATTCCCCATATTGCGAAGGAAGCAAAGTCTTGCCCAATACCAAGAGCGAAGAATTTTGCAAAGAAAATAACGCCAACAATGCCTACTGCACTTAAGACGCTAATACGTTTTGAAATTTTGCTCATAGAACATTAGCGAAGCCGTCTGCCGCGATATACGCTGAGTCTCGATTGCTTCCACGTTCTCCTTTTTCGCTAGCATAACTCACCTTATAAATCGTTCCAGACGCATCATCTATTTCACGCCCCGGTCAGTTTCAACTAGTGTCCTTACTTATCCAATATTACATGACAAACATTCATACCATGGACAATGCGGCAGCCGATATTGCTCGAGCCCTATGCATCGAAGGCAGGCCCTAGTCAACACGTTAGCTATTCGGTTCAGGACAAAATTATCCAAAATGAAACAAAAGTGCTTTTGGATTATGAAGCGGCATTGGTTTTTTCGGGAACTTATTGCCACACTGCATCTAAGCTAACGATGCTTTGACCTTATCGACTACGATGTCCAGTTCACCCTTTAAAGCGAAAAGCTATTGGTAATCGCTAATCGGTGCGCTTTTTTGGCAGCTCTAGTTTTCCATAGTGTCGCACAAAGTGCCAGCACTTCGAAGATCTCGGCAACGTGACTCGCTTTATTAGCACCGGCAACAGTCAGATTAGTTGTATAATCGACCGAAATAAAATTTCTGTGCTTTGTCTAGATGTAACGCAGTAGCCGCGATTTGGGCTCAATCGGCGGCATCGCTGGGTGGCGACGTGTTCCCTTGCTCGATGATAAGCGTGATCTGACGGGCGCTTACGCTAGAAGAGGACGGCAAAAAAAGAATCTGCGAAACGGAAATGCAAGGCAGAAAGTCGTCACGGCTCGCGTATGCTCTCGTCGAACCCTTTCATGATTGGATAAAGGAAATAGGAAATCACTGTGCGTTCATTTACCTTGATTTCCGCAATCAAAGTCATTCCCGGAGTAAGCCGCGTATCCGTGGGGACATTCTTTAGAGTTGTGTTTACCAAAGTTGCGCGCGCCGGAAAATAAGCCTTTGTCAGCGGCCGCATCTGAGTGCCCGGTGTCTGCTCGGCCAAGAATGAATCTTGACCGATAACGCTCAACCGCCCCTCAACGGTGCCGTGCTTCTGGAATGGAAAAGCATCGATTTTTATTCTGACTGGATCGTCCTTGCGGACAAAACCGATCTCATCCGCTGGAATCTGAATTTCCGCCTCAATGGGCACACCTTGCGGAACCAGCGTCATAATCGGTTCCGCTTCCTTGGCCACGGTGCCGACCGAGCGTTTGTTGATCTCCAGCACCGTCGCGTCGATGGGCGAGGTGACGTAGACGAGAGCGCTCTTGCGATCAGCTTTGCTCATCTGCTCCAATAATGCGTCCCGATCGCGGCGTGCTTTGATTAAATCTTCCAAAATTTTCTCGCGCCACGATTTCTTGAACGCATCGTATGTGTAGCGCGTCTCCTGAATCTGCTGTACGAGTTGGTTCGCCTTGTTTGTTGCGTCTTCATAGCTTTGCTCTACCTCCAGCCGCTTTTCGTGGCTATCTATCAAGGCCGCATTCGACAAAAACTTATCCTTGTAAAGTTTTTCGCGCATCGCCTCAACTTCTTTCGCGCTGTCAAGCCGTTCCTTGAGAACCTCCTTGGAGCGCAATGTTCCTTTGAGGTCGGCTTGATAGCGCGCGAGGTCAGCCTCATAGCCCTTGACACGCGCTTGATACTCGCTAACCCGCTTCTCGTACATTTCGGCTTGCAGCAACTCCTCTTCCTGCGAAGGCTTTGCGGCGAATGGCTTGCTGTTCATTTCGGCTTCGAGCCGACGAATCTCCGCATCGAGGCTGGCGATGCGTTGACGCGTTTGCGCGGCGTCCGCCACCGCGAAAGTAGGATCCAGCGTGACCACCGTGTCTCCCTTCTTGACATATTGGCCAACGCGCACATCGATCGAGCGAACCACTGCAGTCTCTAACGATTGCACGACAAAAGTCGGGGCAGTTGTCACCAACCTGCCTTGAGCGACCACTATCATGTCCATCTTGGAAAACGACGCCCACAACAGCCCGATCACGACAAACGCCAGTAAAGTGTAGAGCGTCGCGTGCGCAAGCCGCGGGGGCTGCCGCTGTTCGAGTTCAACTGCATCGGGTTGAAACTCGAGCCCGATTCGAGCATCTGAGTCGGAAAGATTTAGCTTCCCGCCCAAGGCATCGATCAATTGACGAATTTTGTCTGTTGCTGCCATAAATTCTGGTAAAGCCCGGGCTGTCGTATCAACTCGTGGTGCGGACCGGCCGCGACAATTCGGCCAGAATCCATCACAAATATTGTATCTGCTTTGACGAGGCTTGAGAGGCGGTGGGTGATCATCAGCAGCGTGCGCCAACGCGCGATCGTCGCAAGATTGCGCTGCACGATCGCTTCGCTATCCGGATCCAGCGCGCTGGTGGCTTCGTCAAAAATCAATATGCGTGGCTGGGGCAGCAGAGCACGCGCGATCGCCAGACGTTGTTTCTGGCCGCCGGATAAATTGGCGCCACCTTCTTCAAGCACGGTATCGATTCCCTGCGGCAGCTGGTCGATAAATTCGTCGGCTCCTGCCATCTGGGCGGCGGTCAAGACTTGTTCCAAAGTAGCGTCGGACTTTGTCATCGCGATATTGTCCCGCACCGTGCCGTGAAACAGGAATGTCTCCTGCAACACGATCCCGATATTACGGCGCAGGTAGACCACATCGATATCACGCACATTTATGCCATCAAATCGCACCATCCCTTCCTGAACTGGATACAAGCCCTGTATTAGGCGGGCGAGGGTGGTCTTCCCGCTCCCGCTGGGGCCCACAATACCGACCACGCTTCCGGCAGGGATCGTGAACGACACACCGTCGATCGCGCGCCGTCCTGGGGCGTACGAAAAGATGACATTTTCAAAGGAGATTTCGCCACGAATCGGCGGCCGCAATCCGCGCGTTCCAAGATTAGGCTCAGCGGGTCGGTTCATTACCTCACCCAGCATGCGTACAGACAGCAAGGTTTCCTGATACTCGTGAATCAAAGACACCGCCTGCACCAGCGGTCCGGACACGCGGCTTGATAACATTTGGAACGCCACCAGGGCGCCAACGCTGATCACGTTGCCGAACACGTCGTGCGCACCCACTGCAATGATCGTGATCAACATCAGCTTGTCCAAAAACTGGGTTGCGGCCTGCGCAGCAGCGGAAATCTGCCCAACCCGATAGTGCATGCCGGTAGCCTGAGCAACGCGATTTTCCCATTCCTTACGCCGCACGGGTTCAAGCGCCATCGATTTCACTGTCGCCATTCCATGTATTGTCTCGACTAGCAGGCCCTGGCGTTGGGCCTCCGCTTGGTATAGGAGTAATAATCGCCGGCGAAATGGCCCGATTAGAACCACGATCACTAGTGCGATCGCGGTGCAGAAGAGCAGCAGAATAATCGTCAGCTTGACGCTATACAGAAATAGCACGGGTATAAAGACGACTAGCGCCGACAAGTCCAGTAGCGTGATGAACAATCGCCCCGTGAGGAACTCCCGAATCCGACGGTTCTGCTGCATATGCTGGACCAGCACACCGGCAAGGGTTTTCTCGAAGAAAACGACCGGCAAGCTAACCAAGTGTGCAAAAACGCGCGTCGCGAGCCGCAAGTCGATCTTGGTTGTTGCGTAGAGCAGCAGGTACTGCCGCAGATAACCGAAGATGGCCTCGAAACCGATGCAAAGCGCGGCGCCAAACGCCAAAACATAGAGCGTTGAATAGCTCTGGTGCGTGAGCACCTTGTCGATCACAAGTTGGAAGAATATCGGCAGCGCCAGACCAATCACGTTCAGCGTAAGCGCTGCGATCACGACGTCGCGGAATAGCGAGCGCTGACGCAGGATTTCCGGTATGAACCAGCGGATTCCGAACGGCTGGTTCTCATCCTGCAAGCGGAAGGCGCGCTTTAGAAATATTGTTTCGCCAGTCCAGGCCGCCTCGAGGCTCTCACGGGTAAGTGGAATCTGGCCAGGTTTATCAGCAAGCGGGTCGGCTACCAGCAGTTCAGAAGTGTCGGGCTTAAATCCGATAGCGACTACCGTATTTCCGTTACGCAAACGCAGCAGCAATGGAAACACCACAGGCGGCTGCGCCGTCAATGATTTCCAGTCCAGCACCGCTGTCTTGGCTTTGAAACCGTTGCCTTCCGCGATTCTCAGCAGCTTCGCGGTCGGCGGCTCGGCTTCGCCAATGGCGTAATCGTGCGCAAGACGCTCGACTGTGAGATCAACCCCGTGATGTCGGGCGACGGCTGTGAAGCAACTGAGGGCCGTGTGCGGAAACTTCAAAGGGGTAAAAAAACTACTTGAAATTCGGCGAACTTGGCTTTATTTCGGCAACCGGTTTATCGCCTTTTACAGAGGTTTTCTTGATGAGCCCGCTTTTTTCCAGCTGCTGCATGACCTGCGCCATTAGTGTAAACGACTGCACGAAACCCTCCACAGGCATAACAACGCGCTCCCGCAGCACGGGCTTGGGCACCTTGTTTTCGTCGCGCTCCGTAGGCGACATGCTCACCAGATCGATCCGAACGACCGACCCGGTAACCGAAATTTCACCAATACTATCCGAAAAGATTTCGTTCGACATAATCACTTCAATCGTAACTTCCCGAGTATGAGACCTAGTTTACGCGCGGAACTACAATACCGCAATTAACAGATTATCGAGGTGTCACATCTGGCCCCGCCGCGCTGGTCCGGTTATCGGGAGTTGGAGAAATGACCCGTCTTCGTTGCAGAAGCTGCGTCACCTGCTCAGCGCAGGATTCCACCGTATCGGCCGCGGTGTCGATCACCAGATCGGGATTAAGGGGCTCTTCGTACGGTGCGGAGATGCCCGTGTAGTCCTTGATCTCGCCTTTTTTCGCGCGAGCATAAAATCCCTTTGTATCCCGTTGCTCGCAAACTTCGATCGGACACTTACAATAAACCTCAACAAACGCGTCGGGCGAAATTATTTCTCTGACTCTTGAGCGACTATCGCGCATGGGGGAAACGAATGCGCAGAGCACGATCATTCCAGCTTCGCGAAACAATTTTGCGACTTCGCCCACGCGGCGTATGTTTTCGCAACGATCAGCCTCGCTGAAACCCAGATTCCAACACAACCCATGCCGCACGTTGTCGCCGTCCAGAACAAAAGTTCGGCATCCCCGGAGGAATAGCTTGCGCTCCACTTCATGCGCAATGGTGGATTTTCCTGCGCCAGGCAATCCCGTGAACCACACAACGGCACTCTTATGATCATTCGCGGCTTCCCGCTGCTCTCTGGTGACAAGACCCTTATGCCAGATGACTTGCCCGGACTTAGCCACTCTGGATCCCATACTCAATTGGCATCGAACGGGGAATTGGGCCCAATCGAAATCGTGCGGCGAATCTCGTCAGTCTTGAAACCCAAGGCCATGGGTCGCCGCACCCCGCGCAGGATCGCAACGTCATAGAGCTCGCGCACCACGCCCTCGATGCGCAGCCAGTGCACCACGTCGCCGCTTTTCAGGTCTATCACCTGTAGACCACATCGCGCCTCAGCTTTGCGTTTTTTGAGGTTCTCGTCCAGCGCGAGTCCCGAAAACGTTTTGTTTTCGCGGCAGAGCGACAGCCCCACCACGGCGAAATCTCCAACGAAGCTCAAGCCGCGAGCGTAGCCGGGGCAAAACGTCACTCGCTCGAACTCGCCCTTCGTGAGGTCCACGTAGCCGAAGTAACCCGTGCCGGAATCCAGAACCCAAAGCTTGTCCTTGCAGAGCCGCGGAGAATGAGGCATGGAAAGCCCCGTGATTACAATGGCGTTGCTCTCGACATTAATCACTGTGCCGCCGTCACGGCGGTGGTCGCGCCAGCCGTCGTTAACGTCGGTCTGACTGACGCTTGTCACGTAGCGCGGCCTGCCGTTGTCCATCGCCAGTCCGTTCAGATGGCAGCGATCCTCGGCGGCAAGCTTGGACAGGAACGGCGGCTTCCACAGGGGGACGAAACTGTATTGCTCGCTCACCGTAGCAAGGCACCCGAAAAGTGTGTTGACGAAGACCAGTCTGCCGTCCTTGTCGAGGGCGATGTCGTGGATGTCGAGATCCCCGGTCGTCCACGCCATCTGCGGCACATAGAGCCGGTCATAGCCATTATGGGTTGTTTCCGGCTCGAGCGAGTTCTCGAAGCGCCACACTTGGTAGAGCGAGGTCATGTAGAGAGTCTGCGATGTGGCGTAGAGCCCCATGCAGCGGTTGAAGGTGCGTTCAAACACCGACAACCGGCCATTGGGCTGCATGCCGAGCAGGAACAGCTTCCCCGACTGGTAAGTGGTAAAGGCGAGACTGATGTTCTGCTCTGCTAGCCAGGAATTGAACTGGCGCGATCCCATGAGCTCGAGTTCGGGCTTCGCGGGTTCGATTTTGCTCGCAGTCGGTTTTTTAGACGAGGTTTTTTTCGTGTTATG
>Ga0187775_10000065_pt1 | contig 22283 bp, 21 predicted proteins | sample 0216_BV02_MP12_1_FD_132441 | JGI IMG/M metagenome (GOLD analysis project Ga0187775, IMG submission 132441) | Tropical peat soil microbial communities from peatlands in Department of Meta, Colombia - 0216_BV02_MP12_10_MG | ecosystem: Environmental > Terrestrial > Soil > Wetlands > Peat | place... | reverse complement strand
GCCACGATTAAAATACCCACCATATTTCCTCCCCGAATAACAAATCCCGTTGGCTATCAATATTACTCCAGCGATATCAACAAAGCAGCAGTGCGGGGCCAAGTGCTTTGCGGCTCCGCAAAGCCCACAGGATTCTATTTGTGGAATCGATTTACGAATTGCGAATGGTCTTTTCGAGCGCGTCTATCATCATCCCTGCGACATTGAAGCCGGTCTGCTCGGTTATTTCGCGCATGCAGGTAGGGCTGGTTACGTTGATTTCAGTGAGGTAATCGCCGATCACATCCAGACCGACCAGAATCAGTCCTTCTTTGGCAAGCTGCGGTCCCAAGGCCTCGGCGATTTCATGGTCGCGCGGCGAAAGCGGTCGTGCCACTCCTATGCCGCCCACAGCGAGATTCGCGCGTGTTTCTCCCGGCTTGGGGATGCGCGCCAAGGCATAAGGCGCCGGTGTTCCATCGATCAGTAAAATGCGCTTGTCGCCATTGACAACTTCCGGGATGTAGAGTTGTGACATGATGGTGCGTGTTCCGTGCTGGGTGAGAGTTTCGATGGTCGCGTTAAGATTCACGTCCTGTTCGCGTATGCGGAACACCGATCTCCCCGCCATCCCATCGAGCGGCTTGAGAATTACATCGTGATACTGCGCAAGGAATTTCAATATTAGTTCGGGGCGGCGCGTCACTAAGCTCGGCGCGGTGAAGGTATTGAATTTGGCAATCGCCAGCTTCTCGTTGAAATCGCGCAACGCCTTCGGTTTGTTGAAAACCTTTGCCCCTTGAGCTTCCGCAAGCTCCAGCAAATAAGTGCTGTAGACGTACTCCATATCGTACGGCGGGTCTTTGCGCATCAGCACGACATCGAAGCGCGCAAGCGGCATCACTTCAGCTTCGCCGGTGCGATACCAATCTTCCTCCTCCCCGGTCAGCGTGAGTTTGCGGGCGTGACCCAGCACTCTGCCAAGCTGCAGCACCACGTCTTGCTGTTCCATGACGTAAAGCTCATGGCCGCGGGCCGCGGCTTCACGCATCATTGCAAAACTGGAATCTTTATACGTCTGGATTGAGTCGAGCGGGTCGAGAATGAAGGCGAATTTCATGTTGCGGCATCAGGCAGTCGCATTCTCAAAAGCTTTCTCGGTTTGCTCGAGCTCGATGGCTGCGGCGAGCAACGCGAGCCTTGCTATAACTCCATAGACATAGAATCGGTTGGGCACGCAGCCGGGCTGTGTCGGATCGGGAAGCGAACAAGGACTCTCGAAGGCTAATGGCACAAACTGCATTCCGGGCGCATTGAGGTTTTCGTCCGTGCCGCGGCTGGTGTGTACACGGTAAAAGCCGCCCACTACAAAATGATCGATCATGTATACAACGGGCTCGGCCACTGCATCGTCGATGCTTTCGAAGGTATACACGCCTTCCTGCACCATGACTTCGGTGACCACCAGGCCTTCCTTGACTACCGCCATTTTCTGGCGCTGTTTGCGATTAAGTTCCCGTACCTCAGATGCATTTTTGACCGTCATGATGCCCATGCCGTACGTGCCGGCATCCGCCTTGACGATGACGAATGGTTGTTCCTTGATGCCGTATTCCTGGTACTTGGCGCGCACGTCGCTCAGGATCTGCTCTACCCAGGTGGCCAGGCATTCCTCCCCGCGATGTTCCTGGAAATTGATCTCCCCGCAGGTCGCAAAATAGGGATTGATAAACCAGGGGTCAATTCCGACAAGCTTGGCAAATTCCTCGGCTACATGGTTATACGCGCTAAAGTGGTTTGATTTGCGCCTCGTCGGCCAACCGGCATGCAAAGGCGGCAGCAAGGCTTGTTCCAGGTTTTTTAAAATCTCCGGAATTCCGGCTGATAAATCGTTATTTAGGATCACTACGCAAGGGTCGAAATCGGCAAGTCCCAGTCGGTTACCTTTGCGCTCCAGCGGTTCAAGCACGAGCGTCGCACCGCTCGGCAATTTCATCTCAGTCGGTGTCGTCACTTCGGGCAGCAGGCTGCCGATGCGCACATTCATTCCGGCCTGGCGCAGGATTGACTGCAGAGTGACGACGTTTTGCAAATAATATAGATTGCGCGTGTGACTTTCCGGGATCAACAATGCACCTTTTGCATCCGGACAGACTTTTTCCACGGCAACCATCGCCGCCTGAACGCACAACGGCAGAAAATCAGGTTTGAGATTGTTGAAACCGCCGGGAAATAAATTCGTGTCGACCGGGGCGAGCTTGAAACCGCTGTTGCGCAAGTCCACCGAAGCGTAGAACGGTACCCTGTGCTCCTGCCATTTGCTGCGCAGCCAGTGCTCGATGGCGGAGACCTTCTGCACCAGCTTGATTTCGATTTCGGGCACGCGCCCGGGAAGCGTAGCGGTTAAATAGGGAACGGCCATGGGGGAAGGGGAATGGAAAAATTTAAGGCTATTGTAGCGGAAAGCAAGAGGCTGCGCGGACGAAAAAAAGGGGCGCTTGCGCGCCCCCCTAGGAGGAGAACCCTCTGTTATGACGATTACATAACTTGCTCGCCGTGCAGGGCGATATCCAATCCTTCGCGTTCCTGTTCCTCGGTGACTCTTATGCCCATCACCATATCCAGAACCTTGAAGATGATGTAGCTCATGACGAAGCTGAAAATGAGAGTTGAGGAAGCACCGATGAACTGGATCAGCAACTGGCCGGGGTTTCCTTCCAGCACGCCGGCGGTGCCGCCAATATCCTTTACTGCGAACACGCCGGTGAGCAGCGCTCCAGTGAAGCCACCTATGCAGTGCACTCCAAAGGCATCGAGCGAGTCATCGTAACCGAGCGCATTTTTCAGCCAGGTTGTGGCCCAAAAACAGACAACCCCCGCTGCCGCGCCGATCCACAGCGAACCAATCGGGGCGACAAATCCGGAGGCAGGAGTGATAGCCACCAGTCCGGCTACGGCACCCGAGCAGATGCCCAGGACGGAAGGTTTACCTTTCACGATCCACTCCGCAAACATCCAGGCGAGCGCTGCCGTTGCAGTGGCGATTTGGGTAACCGCCATGGCCATCCCGGCGCGGCCATCAGCCGCCACCGCGGAACCCGCGTTGAAACCGAACCAGCCCACCCACAGCAAGGATGCGCCGATGACCGTGAGCACCAGATTATGCGGCGGCATGGCCTCCTTGCCGTATCCTACTCGTTTGCCCAGCACCAGTGCCGCTGCAAGACCGGCGATGCCGGAATTGATGTGCACAACTGTGCCGCCCGCGAAGTCGAGGACGCCTTTGGCGGCGAGCCAGCCTGAAGGCTCCCATACCCAGTGCGCGACCGTCGCGTACACCACCACTTGCCAGATTGCCATGAACCACAGCATGGCCGAAAATTTCATGCGGTCGGCGAACGAACCACAAATCAGGGCGGGGGTAATAATGGCAAATGTCATTTGGAAGCACATGTACACCGATTCAGGTACGGTGAGTCCTAAGTGCGAGACTGCGACCTTCGAGCCATTCTGGAAAATCATTCCGTGCAGGAAGAAGCGGCTTAAGCTGCCAAAATACGGTGTACTGCCCGGAGTAAAGGCGAGGCTGTAGGCTACCACCATCCACAACACCGTCACCAGGCAAGTAATGGCGAAGCTCTGCATTACCGTCGCCAGGACGTTTTTTTTGCGTACCATGCCCCCGTAGAAAAGAGCAAGCCCGGGGATCGTCATCATCAGCACCAGTGCGGTTGATGCGAGCATCCAGGCGGTGTCACCGGAGTTGATTTTCCCGACATCAACCACTGTCGGCGCGGTTGGTGCCGCAGGCGCAGCGGCAGGCGCCGCGGCCGGCGCGGCCTCGGGGGCTTTTTGTTCATCAGCGAGTGAAAAACCGCTGAAATTAAGTGCTACAAATAGAAGCAAAATATTTAAAACACGTCTCATGCTTTTCTCCTTCATAGCGCATCGGCGCCGGTTTCACCGGTGCGGATGCGAATCACTTGTTCAAGGTCGAAGACAAATACCTTGCCGTCCCCGATCTTGCCCGTATTGGCGGCCTTTTCGATGGCTTCGACCACCTGGTCGAGCATTTCCGTTTTAATGGCCGCCTCGATTTTTACCTTGGGCAGAAAATCCACAACATATTCCGCGCCACGGTACAGCTCGGTATGCCCTTTTTGCCGCCCGAAGCCTTTGACTTCGGTGACGGTGATGCCTTGCACGCCGATGGCGGACAAGGCTTCCCGCACCTCGTCAAGCTTGAACGGCTTGATGATGGCTGTGACTAATTTCATGTTGGCTCCTTCGGGTTAAATAGGTGCTGATTAGAACTTGAGCAGTGCTTCGAGACCGAACGAGTACTGCTGCTTGCTTGTACCGATGCCGTTGCTCGTCATGAACGCGTTGAGCGGACCGTTGGGAAACGGCGCATGCCCGTTCGACCAGTCATAACGGTATTCAGCGCGCATCTCGAAATTTGAGGTCGGCAGATAGGCCAAGGTATAGGTCATTTCCTTCCATTGCTGCTTGACACCCGTGCGGTAGCCGTCTTTATCATCGAAATACTCAAGCCGCACTACGCCACGCCATTGATCCGTGAACTGATAACTCCCGTATCCAGCGATGCCGTTCCAAGTGGCCACCCCATTGCCATCTGCGTCGAATGGGGCGCCGCCATTGGCGAGGTTCGGAGCGCCGGCGTTATCTTGCCAGCCGAAATCGTAATTGAGGGTGAACGCCAGCTTGTCGGTGGCGTTAAAAGTTCCGATCAAGTCGACCAACCCCCGGTAGCCACCAGGCGAATTCTGGGCAGAAGGCTGGCCGGTGCCGCCGCAAGAACTGCCGCAGAGTTTCTCGTTGCCGAAGTAGCCGGCGGCGGAGAAACTCAGACTTTTAGTCGGAGCATAGGTGGCGCCTGCTTCAATGGTCTTGTTGCCGTTGGTGTCCTGCAAATCGTCCCAGCCGTTGTTAAGTCCCAGTATCAAGCTCAAGGCGTCGTTGACTGCATACGTTCCGCGCACGCCGGTATGGGTAAACGGAATGGCATAGCCAAACAGAATTGAGCGAGAAAAGTTGACGTCGGCCGTTGGATTAATCACTTCCGCCCCGGCGAGCGTCACAAATTTGCCGCCAATGGCAGTAAGTTGTTTCCACCCGTATTGCACATAGGCCTGGGTCAGATCGAATTTGCTGGTGCTGCCGGGATTCTGGTTGTATGGCGCAATCACATCGGCATCTTCGCCTGCGGTGACATTGACTAGCCCGCCAAAACCTTCTTTCGGTTGCTTGGCGAGAGTGAAGGCCGCTTGATGCACGGTGAATGCACTATGCTGATTGTCGAAGACCCGATCCGGCGTTCCGTTCACACCCGGCGTGCCGCTGGTAAAGAAGCCGTTGCCGCTGAGATATGAGTAAGAAACATCGATATAACCGTTGAGCGTAAGTCCCCATGCGTCCAAAACGTCCTGCAGCGCCGGAACTGGAACTTTGGGTTTTGCGGGAGCTGTAGGCTCACCCCCCAAAACCAAAGCAGAAATGCTCAACAAACTCGCTGTGATAAGAGCTTGCGTGAGTTTTTTCATTTTCCTTCCTTTCCCATAGTAAGAATTAAAATCTGATAGGAATTAAAAATGCATGGTGCTCTTTAGCATGGCCTGTGCCAGATTGGAATTTGCCACGAATCAGAAACTTACAAACGGTCTGAGTATCGCGATGAAAATACCATGCACCAATTTAAGGCCGATAAAGGGGATTGCGCACAGATACGGTGCGCATGGCGCGGGAGATTTGTTACACTCTTACTAAACGCCAAAGGTGCGAAATGCTGAATTCGAAAATACTCGATGAGATGAGCAAGAAAATCAGCGAAGTCCTGGCGCAGAGCCCGGTCAAGGATATCGAGAAGAATACGCGAGCTTTGCTTGTTTCCTTGTTTGCCCGCCTTGACCTGGTCACCCGTGAAGAGTTTGATGTGCAACAAGAAGTTTTGAAGCGTACCCGCGAGAAACTTAGCGAAATGGAAAAACGCGTGGGGGAACTGGAAGCGTCCCTGTTGCAGAAAAACAATCGAAAGGACTGACAGGATTTTTCGCGATTCACGAGTTGAAGGAATATTTTGTCTGGTGAATCGTGCGAATTCTGTCTATTGGCTTTTAATTCATGTCGCTTGCCGTCCTCTACAGCCGCGCGCTTGCCGGCACGGAAGCGCCGCTGGTTACCGTGGAAGTGCATCTTGGCTCGGGGCTCCCGAGCTTTACTATCGTCGGGCTTCCCGAAGCCGAAGTGAAGGAGAGCAAGGACCGCGTGCGCGCCGCGCTGCTCAATTGCCGCTTCGATTTTCCGGCTAGGCGCATTACGGTAAACCTCGCGCCTGCAGATCTTCCCAAGGAGAGCGGGCGTTTTGATTTGCCGATTGCCTTGGGAATACTCGCTGCATCCAAACAAATTCCTAGCGGCAAGCTTGCGGATTATGAACTCGCCGGTGAACTAGCGCTGACCGGCGAACTTCGCCCGATACGCGGCGCACTGGCGATGACCTATTCAGCCTCGCGTTCCGGACGCGCGTTTATATTGCCTACGGAGAATGCAGCTGAGGCGGCGCTGGTTGAAGAAGCAGAAGTTTATCCGGCCGCTACCGTGCTCGAGGTATGCTCGCACTTCGGCGGACATGAGCCGCTCAAGCGATATTTGGAAAAACCGCGTACTCTTGCGCCCTGCTACGATGATGTGCAGGAAGTAAAAGGCCAGGCGCACGCCAAGCGGGCTTTGGAGATCGCTGCGGCCGGAAACCACAGCGTATTAATGGTGGGGCCGCCGGGCACCGGGAAAAGCATGCTGGCCGCACGTTTCCCGGGCATTCTTCCAGCAATGACTGAAGAACAGGCGCTTGAATCCGCGGCCATCCAGTCGCTGGCGAGCGGCGGATTTAGAGTCGAGAATTGGAAGAAACGGCCCTACCGCGCTCCTCATCATACCGCTTCGGCCGTCGCGCTGGTCGGTGGAGGAGGAAACCCGCGCCCCGGCGAGATTTCCTTAGCTCTGCATGGCGTGCTGTTCCTCGATGAATTGCCCGAGTTCGATAGAAAAGTCTTGGAAGTGTTGCGTGAGCCCCTGGAGTCCGGACGCATCACGGTGTCGCGAGCCGCGCGTCAAGCGGATTTTCCGGCGCAGTTCCAGTTGATCGCGGCAATGAACCCGTGCCCATGTGGCTATCTTGGACACTTTAGCGGCAAGTGCAGGTGCACGCCGGATCAGGTGGTCCGTTATCGGGGCAAAATTTCCGGGCCGCTGCTCGATCGCATAGACATTCAAATCGAAGTTCCCGCGGTACCTGAAGAGGAACTGACCCGTCAGGCCAGCGGGGAGCCTTCTGCAGCAATCAGGTCGCGAGTCGAATCTGCTTATCGGCAGCAGCTGGCACGACAGGGCAAACCCAATGCCCAGCTGACCACTCAAGAAATCGACCGCATCTGCATTCCGGATGCCCAAGGCATGGAATTGCTGAAGCAAGCAATCAACCGCTTGAGTCTCTCGGCACGCGCGTATCACCGCATACTAAAAGTCGCTCGCAGTATCGCCGATTTGACCCACGCCCCGCAGATTGTTGCCGCACATATAGCGGAAGCGGTGCAGTACCGGCGTTTCTTCGATCGCAGCGGAGCTTAATTTGACGCAGACCTGTTGTCCCCCTAAAGTGGCCACATGAAAATCGCACAGTTCACTGTCCTGCTGGTATGCGTACTGGCATGTTCCTGCCAAACAAATCAGCCAGTCAGTCCCGCGAGACGCGATCTTGAGTCGGCGGCAGTTTGCTGCCAGGGATATGAGAAATTCGATTTCCAAGCGCTCAAGCTTGGGGATAGCGAAAGCTTTATCATAAACACCGCCAGTCCCGCCTTTAATTTCGCTAGCGGGAAGAGCTATTTCAAGGCCTTTCGCCTGCCGATACAAGCGCGATCCTATTTTATCGTTGTCAACAGCTATTTCACCGACAAGGACAATCTGTCCCGCTCGCCCTACATTTTTCATCCGGTGGTGGCGTTGCTCGATGCGCAGTATCGTGTTACGCGAACGATTGACCAGGGTATCGTTAACCCCATCGAATCGGGGAACAGCATGAATAATGCTTCTCTGGAGATAGAGATAAGAGTAAATCCGCAGGTAGTGGACGAGAGATTCATGGTCATCTACACCACGCCAGATTTTCTCAACCAGGTGACGAATTTGCTGGTTAGCAAAAATTCCATGGTGGGCTGGATAGTAACTAGTTATGAGGTTCAGAACGCGGCGGTCGGTAGGCTCCAGGCCCAGCTGACCTCGTGGAGAGAGTAGATGGCCAGCAACCATGCAAGCCAGATAGGAAACTGGCGCGAGGAAAAACGCTCTGCTTACCTTTATCGCTTGGTCGCGGCAGCCGAGGCAGGCAGCGCAAGGCAAGCGCTATTTCTTGGGCTTGCGGATGCCGCCGAAAGGCAGGCGCAGATTTGGGAGAAAAATATCCGCGACAGCGGCGAGAGCGTCCCGCAGGGATATTTGCCCGATCTACGTACGCGCACAGTTGCATTTCTGCTGAAAATATTTGGGCCGCGCCGAATGCGGGCGGCGCTTGCGGCAATGAAGGTGCGCGGCATGTCGCTTTACACCAAAATCGAACCCGGCCATGCGATTCCGCTGAGTGTTGAGGAAGTCGGCCGCCGCCATCGCGCCGTGGGGAGCGGTGGAAACCTGCGCGCGGCGGTGTTTGGCGTGAATGACGGGTTGGTATCCAATGCCAGTCTGATAATGGGCGTGGCGGGCGCAACGGCGGACAATGCCGTGGTTCTGCTTTCCGGCATCGCCGGATTGCTCGCAGGCGCATTTTCCATGGCGGCGGGCGAATATGTCTCGGTGCGTTCGCAGCGCGAAATGTATGAATATCAAATCGGGCTGGAGCGCGAAGAGCTCGAACAATACCCGCAGGAAGAGGCAGCGGAGCTGGCGCTGATTTATGAAGCGCGCGGGCTGCAGAAAAACGAAGCCCAGCGTCTCGCCGAACGCGTCCTGACCAACCCGCAAAAAGCGCTGGACACGCTGGCCCGGGAAGAACTTGGGCTCAATCCCGAGGAACTCGGCTCGCCTCGAGGCGCCGCCTTGTCTTCATTCTTCTCTTTTGCGTTTGGCAGCGCCATTCCGCTTTTCCCCTTCCTGTTTGGCGCAGCGGACGAGGGACTGTCGGTTTCCATTATAGTGAGCGCGGTTTCCCTTTTCATTGTTGGCGCGATCCTCAGCCTGTTTACCGGCCGCCACGCTCTTTACAGCGGTTTACGAATGCTGATTATTGGCGGTGCCGCGGGTGGCGCAACCTACTTTATAGGTAAGGCGCTCGGCGTCAGTCTAAGTTAGCGCCAATCCATTTTTTTGGCCAGGCGCGTGCACAGCCGGCTTATCCGCAAGGTTGACAAGGCGGGAACTACAGGGTAATTTGTCGCCCCATTGCGCCGATTTGATATTCAGCTTGCGGGCGCAGGAACCTGACACGGATTCCAATAAATACTGCTAAAGCGAGACATGACCCGTCCGCGCAAGCAGTACGGGTTTTTTGTTTTTAATGCGGTGCCATTCAAATGCCATCATCACGAGGCGAGCTGCTTGAACAATTGCTTAAACGGCGCATCCTAATTCTGGATGGCGCAATGGGCACGATGATCCAGAGCTATAAGCTCGATGAAAAGGATTATCGGGGAAAACGCTTGGCCGATTTTCCGCACGATTTGAAGGGCAATAATGATCTGCTCACTCTGACCCAGCCGCAGATTATCCGCGGAATTCACTCGGCGTATCTGCGAGCAGGCGCGGACATCATTGAAACCAATACCTTCAACTCAAATTCGCCGTCGCAGGCCGATTACCATCTTGAGCATCTGGTTTATGAGCTGAATTTAAGCGCCGCCAGGCTGGCGTGCGAAGTGGCCGCCGAATTTACCGCTAAAACGCCGGGCCAGCCGCGTTTTGTCGCGGGCGCTTTAGGGCCCACCAATAAAACTGCCTCAATATCTCCAGACGTCAACGACCCGGGTTTCCGCAACATCACGTTTGACGCCCTAGTCGTTGCTTACAGCGAAGCGATACGCGGCTTGCTCGACGGCGGAGTGGACATCCTACTCATCGAGACCATTTTTGACACGCTTAACGCCAAAGCAGCGATTTTCGCCGTCGAGCAGTATTTCGAGACGCATCGGGCGCGTGTGCCGGTGATGATCTCGGGGACTATCACTGACCAATCAGGCCGCACGCTCACCGGTCAAACCACTGAAGCCTTTTGGAACTCGGTGCGCCATGCGCAACCGCTCTCCATAGGGCTAAACTGCGCTCTCGGTGCGAAACTCATGCGTCCATACATCGAAGAGCTCGCGCGCATTGCCGACACGTACGTTTGCGCCTATCCCAATGCCGGGCTTCCAGACCCGCTTTCTCCGACCGGCTTTCCGGAGGGACCGAACGATACCGCCGGTTTCCTCCAGGAATTTGCGCAGAGCGGATTTCTCAACATCGTCGGCGGCTGCTGCGGCACCACTCCGGCGCATATCGAAGTGCTTTGCGACGCGGTGCGGGGCATTGCGCCGCGCATGGTGCCAAAGATTGAGAAAAAACTGCGACTCTCGGGGTTGGAACCGCTCAACATTGGAGATGATTCCCTTTTTGTCAATATCGGCGAGCGCACAAACGTGACCGGCTCCAGGGCATTCGCGCGGTTGATTCTCAATGGCAATTACGGAGAGGGGCTGAACGTGGCGCGCCAGCAAGTGGAGAACGGAGCGCAGATGGTAGACGTGAACATGGACGAGGCGATGCTTGATTCCAAGCAGGCGATGACCCGGTTCTTGAATCTCATGGCCTCCGAACCCGATATCTCGCGCGTACCGGTGATGATCGACTCCTCGAAATGGGAGGTGATCGAAGCCGGCCTGAAATGCGTCCAAGGGAAATGCGTGGTGAATTCCATCAGCCTCAAAGAAGGCGAAGCGGAGTTTGTCAAGCACGCCAGGCTCGCCCGGCGCTATGGCGCGGCGGTGGTGGTAATGGCGTTCGACGAAAAAGGCCAGGCAGATACGCGTGCCCGGAAAATTGAAATATGCACGCGCAGCTATCACATCTTGGTGAAAGACGCGGGGATTCCGCCGGAAGATGTCATCTTTGATCCCAATATATTTGCGATTGCCACGGGCATCGAGGAGCACAGCAATTACGCGGTGGACTATATCGAAGCGACCCGCGCAATCAAGCGCGCCCTGCCGCATGCCAAAGTCAGTGGCGGCGTTTCAAATGTCTCGTTTTCGTTCCGAGGCAACGACCTGGTACGTGAAGCGATTCACACGGTGTTTCTGTATCACGCGATTCGAGCCGGCATGACCATGGGCATTGTCAACGCCGGGCAGCTTGGCGTGTATGAGGAAATTCCCAAGGACTTGCTGGAGCGGGTCGAGGATATCGTGTTAAACCGTCGTCCGGATGCCGCCGAGCGCCTGGTGCAATTCGCGGAAACCGTCAAGGGACAAGGCAAGGTTTTGACTGAAGACCTGACGTGGCGCAAAGCAACCGTCCAAGAGCGGCTTACCCACTCACTGGTGAAAGGCCTCGATGCCTTCATTATAGAGGACACCGAAGAGGCGCGCCTCAAATACCAGCATCCGATTCAGGTAATCGAAGGGCCGCTGATGGACGGCATGAACGTCGTGGGCGATTTATTCGGCTCCGGCAAAATGTTCCTTCCACAGGTGGTGAAATCGGCGCGGGTCATGAAGCGCGCGGTCGCCCACCTCGTGCCGTTCATCGAGGCGGAAAAGCAGAAATCGGGCGAACGGCAAAAGTCAAAAGGCAAAATTGTGATTGGAACGGTGAAGGGCGATGTGCATGACATCGGCAAAAATATCGTTGCCGTGGTATTACAGTGCAACAACTACGAGGTCATTAATCTCGGGGTGATGGTGCCGTGCGAGAAAATTCTGCAGACAGCACGCGAGGCAAAGGCGGACATTATTGGGCTGTCCGGATTAATCACACCTTCGCTGGAAGAAATGTCGCATGTCGCAAAGGAGATGCAGCGCGAGGGTTTTACCATTCCACTTTTAATAGGCGGGGCGACTACGTCCCGAGTGCATACCGCGGTGAAAATTGAACCCGGGTATGACGGCGCTACCGTCTGGGTGCCTGATGCATCGCGCAGCGTCGGCGTATGCAGCAACCTGCTTTCCGACCAACAGCGTGCCGGCTATATAGCAGGCGTCAAGCAGGAGTACGAAAACGTGCGCCTGCAGCACAAGGAGAAGAAAGGCCAGCCGCTGCTCACGCTTGCGCAGGCGAGAAAAAATGGTTGGAAAACGGATTGGCAGCAGTACCTCCCGCCCAAACCCAATTTTATAGGCCTAAAAACATTTACCAAGTATCCGTTGGAGGAATTGGTGCCATGCATAGACTGGACGCCATTTTTTCAGACTTGGGAACTCTCCGGCCGTTATCCGGCGATATTGCAGGACGAGGTCATAGGCGAAGCCGCGCGCAACCTTTTCCAGGACGCGCAGGCGATGCTGAAAGTCATCATTGCGGAAAAATGGCTTCAGGCAAATGCCGTGATCGGCTTGTTCCCATGCAACTCGGTCAACAGCGACGATATCGAGATTTACAGCGACGAATCCCGCGTCAAGGTACTGGCGATTTTTCACAACTTGCGCCAACAAAACGTCAAGCCGCAAGGCAATCCCAACCAGTGCCTCGCTGATTTCATTGCCCCCAAAGAATCCGGAGTCAAAGATTATATCGGCGCATTTGCTGTGACAGCCGGCATTGGGATCGATTCCCGGGTGAAAGCCTTTGAAGAAAAGCACGACGATTACGATGCGATCATGCTAAAAGCCCTTGCCGACCGGCTCGCCGAGGCGTTCGCGGAGCACATGCATTTGCGCGTTCGAAAAGAATTTTGGGGATATGCAAAGGACGAGGACCTTGATTCCCAAGGGCTGATTGCCGAGAAATATCGCGGCATCCGCCCGGCGCCGGGCTATCCGGCTTGCCCAGACCATACCGAAAAAGCCGCTTTGTTCGAGTTGTTGAAAGCGCCTGAAGTGGGTATCACGCTAACCGAGGGTTTCGCAATGCTTCCGGCCGCGGCGGTCAGCGGCTTTTATTTCTCTCATCCAGATTCTCGGTATTTTGCAGTCGGCAAAATTGGCAAGGACCAAGCACAGGACTACGCTCGGCGAAAAGCGATGACTTTGACTGAAGTCGAAAGGTGGCTCGCGCCGGTTTTAGGATATGATAGGTAGTCACGGAACCGAACCGCGCCCGGCACACGCCATTTGAGATAGCCAGTATTTTTAGCAACTAATTTAAACGACGATTGAGTGAGGAGCAGCTATGGCACACACCTTTGAGGAGCTGAAAGGCAAAACCGTGACCGAGCTTCGGGAAATCGCCAAAGGAATTGAACACGAGGCGGTGAAAGGTTATTCCCAGCTGAATAAGGACCATTTGCTGGTTGCATTGTGCAAGGCTCTGAATATCGCCATGCACGGGCATCATGAGGTGGTGGGTATAAACAAAACCGCCATCAAGACCGAGATCCGGGCGCTCAAAAAGAAACGCGATGAATTTCTTGCAGCCCATGACCATGTCCATCTCAAAAACATCCGGCGCACCATCCACCGCCTGAAGAGGACACTCCACAAGGCGACAGTGTAGATTTCAACTGAACAGATTGCGCAGTCCTTGAAAAACATCACCGCTCCGGCCGGATAAAGGACTGGCGCAAGATGCGGCTGGTTAATCGAGAATTAATAGGAGGCAGGATTATGCTTAAAGAGTTCAGGGAGTTCGCCATGCGCGGCAACGTGGTGGACATGGCAGTGGGCATTATCATAGGCGCGGCCTTTGGTGCCATCGTTCAATCGTTGGTCGCCGACGTTATCATGCCGCCGATTGGTTTGATTCTCGGCAACGTGGATTTCGCCAATCTATTTATTGTGCTCAAGGAAGGCGCCGCCGCCGCGCCTTATGCCAGTCTGGCGGAAGCGCAGAAAGCGGGAGCGGTCACGATCAACTACGGCAAGTTTCTTAACGCAGTGGTGGGGTTTGTGATTGTGGCATTTTCAGTGTACATGCTGGTTCGCGCCATCAATCAGTTGAAGCGCAAGGAACAGGCGGCGCCTACGACCAAGGAATGTCCGCAATGTTTTTCGACCATCCCGATTAAAGCCAAGCGCTGTCCCAACTGCACTTCACAGATTTAGACACTGCAACATGAGACCCACCCGCTATGCTTGGCTGATTGCGAATGTTCTCCTCGCTGCTGCGGGAAACGGGTATGCCGCAGAGGAGCAGCCGAGCTATAACGTCGTGGAGCTGCAAGCCGAGGCGCAGCGCGATATCCAGAACGATTGGATGGTTGCGTCGCTTTACGCCGAGCAAAGTGGCGAGAATCCATCGCGAGTCGCGGACGAGGCGAACAAAATTGTGAATGAGGCCCTGCGTGTCGCGCAGGATGTTAAAACCGTAAAGGTTCGCACTGAGGGTTACCAGACTTACCCGGTCTACGGAAAGAGCAACAGGTTGGAGACCTGGCGTGTGCGCTCCGCAATTCGTCTTGAAAGCAAGGATTTCAACGCCGCTTCCGGTCTTATCGGCAAGCTGCAATCCACGATGCGTCTTTCTTCCCTAGTGTTTACGGTATCGCCTGATGCGCGGCACCAGGCAGAAAATGAATTAATTGCCCAGGCGATTTCCAATTTCCGCGAACGGGCCGATATCGTTAAACGCTCGCTCAACGGACGCGGCTACAAGCTGCGCAAAATGAACATCAACACCGGCGCGCTTTTTCCCCGCCCGGTGCTTGCCCGCGCGATGGCCGCGCAGGAAGTTGCGGCGCCTAACCTGGAGGAAGGCACCAGCCAAATCACCGTTGTCGTCAGCGGTACCATCGAGCTGGAATGAGGTTATGCCGGGAAGATGGCTGATAATTCTGGGCGTGATTCTGGTAATTGCCGGCCTGCTCTGGCCGTGGCTGGCCAAGATGGGCCTCGGCCATCTGCCGGGCGACATCCGCATCGAGCGAAAAGGCTTCGTGTTTTATTTTCCGCTCACCAGCGGGCTGATTGTCTCGGGCGTGCTTACGTTGATACTGTGGATCTTGCGCCGCTAGAAGGCCGCGCCGCTTTGGACGCGCGGTAAAGGGCGTGCCCGATTACATACAGGACGACGAGGCCCAGCAATACTGCGAGCGCCTTCCAAAACATCCCGTCATCCTCTCCCTGCTTGAGCTTGATCTCGGTCCACATTCTCGACATGATTCGCCGGTGCGCGCGGTCGAAGTCTTTCATGAACTCCAGGTGCTTAATGGTTTCCGCGTCCGGGAAAATGGCCGGGTTTTGTGCGATCTCCGGTTTAATGTAGGGCAGTGCTGCGGCGTTGGGATTTCCCGCACCGATCAGATTGGTCAACTCAGCCGAGTTTTGGCCTTCGAGCATGAAATTAATGAACTTATGCGCCAGATCCGGCCGCGGCCCGGACCAATGTATGACCATGCTGTCCATTCCGATCACCGCGCCTTCCTTGGGGATGGTCCAGTTTATCGTGAAGTTGCGTTGCGCTTTTTTCGCGTCCAGCGCCGCCTGGAAAAAATCGTTGGAATAACCGTGCGCGAGCCAGATATTTCCGACGGTGAGTTCCTTGATATAGCTCTGTGCGTTAAATGCTGCCCAGTAAGGCTTGGCGCGGATGATCAGGTCACGCGCCTGTTTCCATTTCTCCTCGTCCGTGTCATTGATGGAATAACCGAGGTATTTCATCGCGGCCGCCATGAGCTCGCGCTGCGAGTCGAGCACGGTGACCCGGCCTTTCACTTTTTTTAGGTATTTCGGCTCGAAAATCACCGCCCAGGTATCGGTCGGCAGCCCCAGTTCCCGCATCTTCTGTTCGTTGTAGCCTATCACGGTGGTCGAATAGGCGTAGGGCACGGAGTACTTGTTGCCGGGGTCGAAATCGCGGTTTAGGTACTCCGGCTTGATATTCTTGAGATTCGGTAATAGCGCTTTGTCGAGCGGGCGCAGCGCGTTTTGCTTGATGAGCGAATCCACGGCGTTTTGCGTCGGCACAATAATATCGTAGCCGGTGGCACCGGCAGCAAGCTTGGCAAGCATTTCCTCGTTATCGCCGTAATAATCCTGAACCAGCTTGCAGTTACAGAATTTCTCAAAGCGCGCGACCGTATCGTCCGAAATGTAATTGTTCCAGTTGTAGAGGTGCAATGCGTCTTCCGCCAACGTGCCATTGCTGAACAGCAGCGCACAGACAAAAACCCAGCGCTTCATTTCGCGACTCCGCGCAGCACATCAGGCGCGAATTTGGAAGCGACGATGATGGTGGTCAGGGTGAGCAGCATGAGCAGGGTGGAGACTGCGTTCACTTCGGGCGTCACGGCGATCTTGATCATCGAGTAAATCTGCAGCGGCAGGGTAGTGACTCCCACGCCGACGGTAAAAAAGGTGATTACGAAATCATCTATCGATAGGGTAAACGACATCAACGCGCCGGCCACGACCCCGGGCATAATCAGCGGAAAAGTGACCAGCTTGAATGTCTGCCACGGGGTGGCGCCGAGATCGCGCGCCGCCTCAAAAATACTTTCATCCATTCCTGCTAACCGCGCTCGCACGACGATCGCGACAAATCCGATGCAGAACGTGATGTGCGCTATGATGATCGACAGCATACCCAAGGTGAGGTTCATCACCTGAATGAAAAACAGCAGCAGTGAAACGCCCAACAAGATTTCCGGCATGGCCACCGGTGTGATGACCATAAACGGCAGAAGTTTTGGCTTGTAGCGGTGAATGGCGATCCCGGCCATTGTGCCCAACGCGGTGGCGACGAGGCTGGAAACGATTGCGATGGTTAGCGAATTGACCGCCGCGCCGATCATTTGCCTGTCGTGGAACAATACGCGATACCAGTTAAGCGTGAAGCCCACCCATTCAGCGTTCAGCCGCGAGTCGTTGAAGGAATATACCACGACAATGATGAGCGGCACATAAAGGAACGCATACACTAGGACCGAGGCCGACCACAGCCACGAGCTCTTAGACATTCTCCACCCCGCGACGGCTGATCAGCACCGTAATGCCGGCAAGCAGCAGCACTGCGATCGTGAGCATGATGGATAGCGTGCTTCCAAAAGGCCAGTCGCGAGTTCCGAGAAACTGGTCCTTTATAAGATTGCCGATCAGAATATCGCCGGTACCGCCGAGGATGTCGGGAATAGCAAACATGCCGAGCACCGGGATGAATACCAGAGCGGATCCGGAATACACACCGGGCAGAGATAAAGGCCAAGTAACCTTCCAAAATCGGTACCACGCGTTTGCGCCGAGATCCTGTGCGGCGTCGAGTAATACCGGATCGTGCTTTTCCAAATTGGTATAGAGCGGCAGCACCATGAACGGCAGGTGCACGTATACCATGCCTACCAGGACTGCAAAGGGCGAAAACAGCAGGGGCACCGGCGCAACCCCGAACACTCCGAGAACATGGTTGACGGCAAGGCTAACGGCCGACTGCGGACCCAGAATGATCATCCAGGCGTAAACGCGGATAAGGAAATTGCTGGCGAAAGGCAGTATCACCAGCAAGACCATAAAATCGCGGTGCTTCTTCGGGCTGTGCGCAATCAGCAACGCCAGCGGATAGGCCATCAGCAGACATATCACGGTGCTCGCCATGGCGACACCAAAAGACTTGATGAATATCTGCGTGTAGATGAAATCGCTGAAGAAGAACTTATAGGTTTCCAGCGTAAGCCCGGTTTCCCTTCCCGCTTCTCCTCCGAACAGCGGAGCGAGACCGCCGTAATCGCCGGGATAGCGAAACGAGGCGACCAGGATGATGATGCTGGGAAGCAAAAAGAACATGGTCAGGTAAAGAAACGGCGGCCCACTGACCAGCCATTTGGTAATTCGTCCGGAAGTCAAAAATTTATTCATTTAGAAATAATCCTGTGTCCTTCGACCATGCGACCTCGACCCGGTCTCCGGTTTCGAAAAATTTGCCGCGCCCGGGCGCCGAATTCGGAAGCAAAGCCTCGATCCGGGCGCCGCTATTGAGATCAACGATATAAGTGGTGACATCGCCGACGTACAGCAAATCGCGTACTTTTCCCGGAAAGTGGTTCTCGCCGGCGACCTCCTCGATTTTCGCAGCGATACGCACTTGCTCAGGGCGCAAAGCCAGGAAACCCTTCTGGCCCGGCGCGGTACCACTTTTTGCAGGCGCCCTTACTTCTCCCATTTCGGGAATGGTGATGCGCAAATAATCGGGCCGCGTTTCCAGTACTTCTGCGTGCAGCATGTTGATACGGCCGATGAAGTCGGCGACAAAACGATTCACGGGAAAACTGTAAATCTTGGAGGGCACGTCCACCTGCTCTATGCGGCCGGCGTTCATGACCGCAATGCGATGGGAAAGCGCAAGCGCTTCGGCCTGGGAGTGGGTTACAAATACGAAAGTAACGCCAACCTCACGCTGCAAGGTTATCAGTTCGATCTGCATTTCCTCGCGCAATTTGGCATCCAGTGCACCCAGCGGCTCATCGAGCATCAACAGTCGTGGACGATTGACTAGGCCACGCGCGAGCGCGACCCGCTGTTTCTGGCCTCCCGATAGTTCGTGCGGGAAACTTCCGCCTTTATCAGAAAGGTGAACCTGCTCCAGCGCTTCTTTGACTCTGACGGTGATTTCATCCGCGCTTTTTCCAGCCATCCTGAGCGGGAAAGAAATATTTCCGGAAACGGTCATATGCGGAAACAGCGCATAACTCTGGAATACCGTATGTATCGGGCGTTTCTCAGGTGGCGTGCCGACCAGGTCCTTGCCGTCGAGCAAAATCTGCCCGCCGTCCGGCAAATCGAATCCGGCGATCATCCTAAGCAGCGTGGTCTTACCGCATCCGGAAGGTCCGAGCAGGGTGAAGAATTCTCCTGCCTCGATATCGATGCTGACGTTATCCACTGCGATCAGGTCGCCGAAGCGGCGGGTAACATTGCGGATTTCGAGAAGTGCCATGAATAATTCAGCCGATAAAAACCGGTTATTCTAGCAAATATGAAAACGATTGGAATCGAAAGGTCGGAGATGAATTCGGTCAGCGCGTTGCAACTGAAACCGTGGCAGGGCCGGCCTTCAAATATACAAAAGCAGGACCACCAGCATTACGGAGAGCAATAGCGCGATGACCGATAGCCATTTGTTCTGTTCCTTGTATTCCGCGCGCAACTGCTGCAACTCCTGTTTCAGAGCTTGAATGCGGTCTTGGGTGAGCGCGCCGTGAATGAGGCGGGGCAGTTGTGGCAGGAGCGTGCTCCAGTACGGCGCTTCCTGGCGTATGCGGCGCAGTAGACCGCGCCAGCCCACTTGCTCGCTCATCCACCGCTCGAGGAAAGGCTTTGCCGTTTTCCATATGTCGAGGTTGGGATCGAGCTCGCGCCCCAGCCCTTCTATATTCAGCAGGGTCTTCTGCAACATTACCAGCTGTGGCTGGATTTCCACATTGAAGCGGCGCGCCGCCTGGAACAGGTTTAACAGCAGCTTGCCGAAGGAAATGTCCTTGAGTGGCCGGTCGAAAATCGGTTCACATACGGCGCGGATGGCGGCCTCGAAATCCTCCGCCCGCGTTTCCTTGGGAATCCAGCCCGATTCGATGTGCGCTAGAGCAACGCGCTTGTAGTCGCGGCGGAAAAATGCGAGAAAATTCTGCGCCAGGTAATTCTTGTCCACATCATTGAGCGTGCCCATGATCCCAAAATCGAGTGCAACGTATTGCCCTTGCGGAGTGACAAAAATATTGCCCGGATGCATATCGGCATGAAAAAAGCCGTCCCTCAAAACCTGGGTGAAGAAAATCTCGACGCCGGCACGGGCTAGTTTGGGAATATCCACACCCTGCGCGCGCAATGCCTCGACCTGGCTGATCGGCGTACCCTGCATGCGCTCCATCACCATGACCTCGGTGGAACAGTAATCCCAATACACTTCGGGAATCCGCAGCAGCGGAGAATTTTCAAAATTGCGACGCAGCTGGCTGGCGTTGGCCGCTTCATGCATGAGGTCCAGTTCGTGGTATAAATGTTTTTCGAATTCCCCAACCACTTCGTGCGGCTTCAAGCGCTTGCCGTCCGACCACAGTGTTTCGATCAGCGAGGCCCCGATATGCAGCAATGCCAAATCTTTGGCGATTACTGCCGCGATACCCGGGCGCAGGATCTTGACTGCGACCTCGGGGCCGTCATCGAGCACCGCGAAATGCACCTGCGCGACTGACGCGCTGGCAACCGGTTGCGGATCGAATTTCTGGAATACCAAATCTAAAGGTTTGCCGTATACCCTTTCCAGCATTGCGATGGCTTGTGCGGAAGGGAATGGAGGGACCTGGTCCTGGAGCTTCGCCAGCTCGTCTGCGATGTCCATGGGAAGCAGGTCGCGCCGCGTCGATAGCACCTGTCCGAATTTGACGAAGATCGGTCCCAATGCTTCCAGCGCCAGACGCAGTCGTTCGGCGCGCGGCTTTTTTAGAATCCGCCAAAACAGCAGAATTCTGAGCAGCGCGCGCAAAGCACGCACGCGTTCATGCCCGAGAAAAAACTCATCGAGGCCGAAGCGCAGACTGACAGAAATGATTTTAAAGAAGCGCAATAGCCGCATGCGCGGATTGTAACCGCCGGACGCGCAACGGGCTAGTTATCAACGGGAGATATTCTTCAGCCGCTTTTCCAAGCGCTCGACATCATCGCGCAAGGCATCGACTTCGGCAATAAATTGCTTGACGTGCGCGGATTTGGCGATCAGTGGCCGTTCTTCAGTCCAGTATTCCGAGAAAGAACGGCTAAAACTGTCAAAGGTCTGTCGGCCCCAAGTGTTGAAGCTTTTCGCGGTGTCCACTATGCGCCTGGCAGCAATATCGCCAAAGACGTGGCTCAGATCTTCCTCCGCATCCCAGCGCAGGTTTTTCGCGACATAGGCGATTTCTCCGGCAAATTCGCTGTCCCCGCCGATAGCAACTTGCTGGTATGCGGCCTCGTCGCGTGCTAAAAGACGCAGCAACAAAAATGGGCTAAGAAAAAATTTGCAGTCGGGCACCGAATTAGCAGCGCTGATTGTTACTTCGCCGCCAGGGGTAACGGTGAGCGACAAAGAAAACGGCGGGACCAGGAACTGTGCGGTCTTACCGGCAAAGGGTTTTAGCCGTTCGCGCGACCAGCTTGCGCCGCGCAATAAGTGATTCAGCGCCGCTTGCAACATGTATGGCAATCACCGAACATGGCTGATTCCGGCAAGCAGCCAAACTGAATTGCAGTCGTTCAAAATTTTCTGCACGTTCCAGATCTCATAGAATGGGCGCGCCGGGGCGTTGTCGGCCCCACGGTTTAGTCCGCTAAAGCGCACACTGGCATTGGCCACATGGTCATCGATCGCGAGTTCCAGCAATTCGGCATCCAACGTAAGGATATCGGTTTTCGGCCGCTGGGTGCCGTGCGCCGCGATCAGTTTGCTCAATTCCTCAAATGCCTGAGGCGTCGTGTAGTCGCGGACCACATCAAGGTCCTTGGTATCAATCGCTTCTCGGAGGCGGAAAAAACCTTCCTTGGCATTCCGCAGGAATGGCTCGACCTCAAAACCGATCGGATAGGGTGAAGGTCTTGCCGAGCCGCCGAACATCCTTGCAGGCAGTGACGGTGTGGTTTCGGCTCCCAGCGCCGCATACTGCATCGTTTCATTTACTGGCTTCCTGCGCAGCACGCGGAAGAGGTAGAGCGTAGCGCCGAGCAAAAGCGCTAGCATCGCGACGTCGGCAAAGCGAATTCTGTCAAAACTAGAGTCGGTTAACAGGGCTGCGAGCAATCCGCCGGCGGTTACCCCGGCCAGGAACCAGGGTTCCCTTGCAGGAGCCGGTATGGATGCGGGCGGCTGGACCGGGCGAGCGGGCAGCGGATAGGTCTGATGCCGTGCCGGATGATGCCGCTTGCCGATGCTACTTCCGCTACCGAGCCGTTTGGTCGCATGAGCGTCGAAAGCGGCCAGCCCCACGCTTAACAAGCCCAGGACCAACAGCAAAGCAAATTTGTTTAAGCCCACGTCGCGCATATTCAAGATTCTATCACTTGGAATTCCGGGCGAATATCGAGTTGCAAATAGCGGTGTGCTGTTCTTACGACCGATTCCGCTTCCTGCGGGTTCACCGCCCTTGCGAAAATAAAGCCGAGATAACTGGCGCCTTCGGGGGGCGGCATGACTATATGCCCTTGTTC
>Ga0187775_10000064_pt1 | contig 22366 bp, 14 predicted proteins | sample 0216_BV02_MP12_1_FD_132441 | JGI IMG/M metagenome (GOLD analysis project Ga0187775, IMG submission 132441) | Tropical peat soil microbial communities from peatlands in Department of Meta, Colombia - 0216_BV02_MP12_10_MG | ecosystem: Environmental > Terrestrial > Soil > Wetlands > Peat | place... | reverse complement strand
GCGCGCTCGTAGAATGAGCGCGCCGCGGAGCGGTCTCCCCGCAGCGCGCTGGCGCGCCCCAGCGCGATCAGATCCAGATAGATTTTGCGCGGCAACGCGAGCTCCCGGTCTATGGCGAGGGCCTCCCCGAGATAGCCGCTGGCGGAGGCCGCCTCGCCGCTGCGTATCGCGACCGCGCCCAGGAGGCGCAACGCGTTCGCCCACTCGGCGCGGTCGCCCGAGGCGCGGCTTGCCGCAAGGGCCGCCCTGGCGCTCGCTGCGGCCTGATCGGGCTGCCCCGCGTCGAGCGCGAGCTGCCCTCTCACGTTCTGGATGGCGGCCGAGACCGAGCATCCCCGGCCGCAGTACCCGGAGGCGCGATCGAGCCACTCGAGCGCGCTCGCGTTGCGCTCGTCCATGTCGAGAACGGCCCGGCGCAGCGCCGCCTGCGCCATGCGGTCCTGGGAGAACACGAGCGGGCTCCGGTCGAGGAGCAGCCCCAGGCTTGCGCGCGCGTCCTCCATCCTGCCCATGCGCTGGTAGACGATCGACAGATTGATCGCGTTGGCCGCGATGCCCTCGGTGTCTTCCACTGTCCGGGCCACGCGGATCGCCTCACGGTACTGCCGCACCGCGCCTTCGAGGTCCCCGCCGCGCAGGTAGGCATCGGCCCTGCGGTTGGCGTCGATCATCGAGGCCTCCCCCGACGGAGTCGGAGCCGCGGGCGGCGGAGCGATGCAGGCCGCGAGGAGCGCCAGCGGGAGCGCAGACCTCAGAGCGAGCATCGCGCAGCGCATCGCGTTCCTAGCGTTCCGCACCCGGCCCCTTCGATTCGAAGCTGTCCACCGGGAGGCTGTGCATGGACTTTACCTCGATGTTGTCCCGAAGCAGCCAGGAATTGCGCGCGGCGCCGACGACGTCCTGCCCGTCGCGCACGAGCCCCGGCATCTGAACCAGAACCTCCTGCAGCGCCTCCCCGTTCTTGCGGACGGTATCGCGGACCTGGTTCGAGGTTTCCGCCATGCTGTCGAGCGTGCTCGCCAGCTTTCCTGTCAGCAGCGGAACGTCCCGCTCGAGCTGGCCGCTTACCCGGCCGAACGAGGCGAAAGTCGTTTCGGCCTGCCGGACCATGTTGCCCGTGTCCTGCAGCACCTTTTGCGTTTCCCGGCTAGTCTCGGGCAGTTGCTGGAGAACGGTGCTCGCGCCGGCCATCGCCTTGCGGAAATCGCTGTCCGGCTTGTTGAGGTCCACCAGCGCTCTGCGCAAGTCGTTGACGACCGGCGTCAGCTGGGTCTTGATCTCGTCGACCAGCTCGGCCACGCCGCGCGAAGGCAGGTACTCGATCTCGTCGCCTTGCGCAATGGGCTGCATCGGTTGTCCCGGCTCTCCGCCGGGAACAAGCTGGATGGTCGCGGCCCCGACGTATCCCTCGCGGATCAGCCGCGCGCGTGAGGTCTTCGGGATGCGCGGGGCGTACTCGCTGATGATCGACAGCTCGACCCTCACGCCGCGGTCGGAGATGTCGAGGTTGCTGACGTTGCCGACGGGAAGCCCGAGCAGCCGCACCGACGTGCCCTTGTTGATCCCGAAGACGTCGGCGGCGTGAAAATAGATCGTCGTGTGGCGCACAAAGATTCCCTGCTTGTAGCCCACCAGCAGAATCACCCCGACGACGCCGAGCACTGCGGTGAGCAGAAACACGCTCACCTTTCTTCCGATTCCGATGAAGCGTCTTGGACTGGCGTGCTCTTCCTGCATGGCGTCCTCCTCGATGGCGTTTCCTAGGGCGCGGACGCGGCCTCCAGCTGAACGAACGTGCCCGCGGAACATCTTTCCAGATAGGCCGCCGGAAACCTGTCCGCCGCTTCCCTCTCCCCGGGGTCCAGGCCCGCCTGCAAGTCTTCGGCGAGCACCAGATCCGGTTTCTCGAGCGCTATCCTGACATAGGCGGTGAGTTTCTTCTCGTAGGAGCTCATCCGCTCCGGCAGCTTGGCGAGCAGGGCGGCCGGATCGGCGCCGAGCCCGGCGAGCATGCCGTATACGTCGCGCGCAACCTCGCGCTGGCGCCTTCCGCGATGGAAGCCGATCGGCAGCAACATGTTTTCCCAGGCGTTGAGGCTGCTGAGCAGCCCTCCGTCGGCCGGGAGGAAGCCGATCCTGTCCCGGAGCGCCGAGCGCCCGGCGGCCCGCAGGCCGTCGACCTCCACGCCGAGCAGCACCAGGCGCGTGTCCGGGTCTGGCCGGACCTCAAGAACCGCGTTCAGCATCTTCCTTCTCTGAGACGCGCTGAGGAGGCCGGTGCGATAGCTGCCGCCCGACGGGATCCAGATGCGCCGCTCGCCGAGGTCCGGGGGCGGCTCGTAGCCCAGGGCCACGCCCGTAGCCGCCTCGCTCACAGCTTTGCGGTCACCAGGCCGAAGAACGCCTGGCCGAACACCAGGTACGCGAAGACGACGTTGAGCAGCAGGACGAGCAGCGTGCTCTGCGTCACGCCGTTGATTGCGGCCTTGGGAACGGCGTTGATCGACGCCCCCGGGGGATGCAGGCCGTGATAGCAGCACACCAGCGCGATCGCGGCCCCGAAGAGCAGGCTCTTGATCACCGAGTAGACGAAGTCCACCGGGCTCGCCAGCGCGAAGAACTCGGTCGCCATTTCGCCGAGCGAAGCATCGATGGCGAGCGCGGAGAGGATCATCCCTCCGCCCACCGCGATGACCTGCACGTAGAAGGTCAGCGCTGCCGTCGAGAGCGCGATCCCGACCACGCGCGGCACCACGAGGTAGTCTCGCGGATCGACGCGCATGTGCCGCAGGTTCGCCACCTCCCCCGAGATCTGCATGAGCGCGAGCTCGGTGGTCACCGCGGTTCCGCTGCGCTGGATCACGAGCACGGCTGCGATCAGGGGGCCCACCTCGCGCAGCACCACCCAGATCAGGATCTTCACCGCGAGCGCCGAATCGGCGTCGAGCACCTCGATGACGTAGGCGATGATGAAGGTGCCGATGAATGCGCCGCGCAGGACGATGCCTGCGGTTGCGCTCGCCCCGGTGAAGTAGATCTGCCGCGTCAGGGATTCGGCGACCGGCGGCAGCGCGAGAACCGGCAGCCTGCGCAGCACATGCCCCGCGAGCCTCATGCACCCCTCGAACTCGCGGTAGACGCCGATCACGCCGCGCCTACTCGGGGATCGCCCCGAGCGCGTACGCCGCCAGAATGATCCCCGGGGGCGCGCCCAGGTTCTCGAACCAGCGGCGGAGGATCTCGACGATCTCGCCGCTCGAATAGAGCTGCGCGAGCCCCGTGTTGACCGCGAGCCGGAACGCCGCGTCGCCGCGCGGCAGCACGATGCCGTAGGGCTCGATCGAGAGCTCCTCCGGCAGTATCGCAAGCGACTTCGGGTCCTTCGCCTTTGTTGCGGCGCCCGCGAGCAGCAGCCGGTCGCTTGCGAACGCGTCCACCTTGCCGTCCTCGAGCGCGGCAAACGCCTCGTCGCGCGACTTGAACGGCACGACCGTCGCGCTGATCAGGCGGCGCTTGAGCTGCGCGTTGACCGCTCGCTCGTTGCTTGTGCCCGCCATTACCGCGATCTTCTTGCCGGACGTATCCGACAGCGAGCGCAGGCCGGATGCGGCCTTCACCAGCAGGCCCGTGGTCTCCACGAACGTGACGCTCGAGAAGTCGACGGTCTTCATCCGCGTCAGCGTCATCGTGCTCGCCCCGCATTCCATGTCCGCCTGCCCCTTCGCGACGGCGTCGAAGCGCGAATCGAGCGTCACCGGCACCCACTTGATCTGCAGGCCCTGGATCTTGAGCTGGCGCTCGATCGACGTGACCACGCGCTTGCACACGTCGATGGAGAAGCCGACGATCTCCTTGCCGTCGAGGAACGAGAACGGCATGGCGTCGGCGCGGTAGCCGACCGCGATGGTCTTGGTCTGGGCGATCTTCTTGAGGCGCCCGTCCTGCGCCTGGGCGTGTGCCAGGCCGGAGGTGAACAGCGCGAGTCCGATGACAGCGACGATCCGAATCATGAGACCTCCCGGGTGAAGCCCCTGCGTCACGCAAAGGCTTGATTGTCTGGCGCGCCAGACGGGATGAATCTGGGCACTGGCGCGAGACTATTCTACTCGGCTGAGGCGCTGAGTTCGAGCCAGAATCGGCTCCCCACCAGGGCAAATCTGGGCACCACTGGCAGTTCAGGACGAGCCTAGGGTGTAGCTCGTCGCATCAGGCGGCATAGGATCGGCGCGCCAAGGCTTGAGATAGAAGTCTCTTGCCGGTGTGGCGTCTTGTTTCTGGCCAATCTGACTGTCCTTTGATCTCGGTCAACAGGCCGCCTTCTGAATCGGCGACATTTTTCCTCTAGTGAAGCGAGTCTGATTTATTGTCGGGTCGGTCGTTTGCGCTTGATCCGAGAACGTACCCGGCATCGCCTCATCGCAGGGAAGGGCATCACGGAGTGATGCGATGGGAGGGATTGGAGCGGCGAGGCACGCCCGCGCAGCGGTCGCGGCGAAGGGGTGCAACGTTGTCGCTACTTTCCCCCTTGCCACACCCGGCGTCCTGACACTTTACCGCTGGCAGCCCATCGGCTCGCCGCGCGTTCGCACCTGCGAACCCGGCGGCTTCGAGATCAACTCCCTGGCCAGTACCTCCGCTCTCCAGAGGGAGATCCCCAAGTACCAGCGCCTCATCCGCCCACGGAGGTGGGTCATGTCACAAGCTCAGTTCATTGCCAACGCTCGCACCCTTCTCATTGCGCTGATCGTGGCTGGTCCCTTGACCCTCCTCGGCTGCAGTAGGGAAGAGGTGACCGCCTCAGGCGCAGCCTCCTCTCAACCGGAAACGGCTAGCGTCGCCGCGGCCGTACAGAACTCAGCGCCGGCGAGCGTCTGCCCCAATGGCGGCATCACCGTGCAGTCGGGAATCGACACCAGCGGCACCGGCATTCTTGGCCCTTCTGAGGTCCAGAACACCCAGTATCTGTGCAACGACACCGGCGGGAGTAACGCTGTAGTCGCCATGAACGCTTTGGTGTCGGTGACCAAGAACGAGCCCGCAGGCTCGAACTGCAGCTACGGCGGCAACCGGGTCAACGTTGGGTTTGACCGCAACAACAATGAGGTCCTCGAAGCATCCGAGGTGATGTCTATGAAGTACGTCTGCGACGGGCAGGACGGCGGAAACGGCCCGAAAGGCCTCAGTACCCTCATCAAGGTCGTCACCGAGCCCGCGGGGACGAATTGCCCTGCTGGCGGTGTGAAGATCACCACCGGGGTGGACAGCAATGGCAATGGGGCCTTCGACAAGAAGGAGATCACCTCGACCAACTATGTCTGTAACGGCAAGAACGGCAGCAACGGAGTGAACGGCCTCAACTCCCTCATGAGCACCGTGGCCGAGCCTGCCGGCTCTCATTGCGCCTCCGGCGGCTTGAAGATCACCTCGGGGCTGGACGCCAACGGCAATGGCGCTCTAGACCCGCTGGAGGTGACCTCCACGAACTACATCTGCAACGGCGCAAATGGTACGAACGGGACCAACGGGGCGAACGGCCTTAATTCCCTCACCAGCATGGTGGCCGAGCTCTCGGGGACGAACTGTCCTTCCGGTGGCTTGAAGATCACCTCCGGTCTGGATGCCAACGCCAATGGCGTCCTCGATACTCAGGAAATCAACTCCACAAACTACATCTGCAATGGGGCAAACGGTAGCAACGGTACCAATGGGTTGAACGGTCTTAATTCCCGGACAAGCATGGCCACCGAGCCCCCAGGGCCCAACTGCCCCTCCGGTGGGGTGAAGATCACCTCAGGACTAGACACCAACGGCAATGGCGTCCTCGATCCGGAAGAGGTTACGGCGACCAACTACGCCTGCAACGGCGCAAGCGGCACCAATGGAACAAACGGACTCAATTCCCTTACCAGCATGGCCACGGAGGGCTCAGGGCTCAATTGCCCAACAGGGGGGCTGAGAATCAACTCGGGGGTGGACGCGAACGCCAATGGCGTCCTCGATCCTAGCGAGGTCACCTCCACCAACTACATCTGCAATGGCGCAAACGGGCTTACGACCTCGACCGGCCTTAATTCCCTTATCGCAATCGTCACCGAGCCCCCAGGGTCGAATTGCTCGTACGGCGGGTTGAGGATCAGCGTGGGGCTTGATCTCAACGGAAACGGCGTCCTCGAGCAAAGCGAAGTGGCCTCCACGGCCTATTCGTGCAGCACCGATATCGCGCCGGCGATCGAGAGCATCTCGATTTATCCGCAGCCGGTCATTACCTCGGCGAACCTGCTGGCAAGCCTCTTTGACCAGGACGGAGACAACCTTACGAGCACTTGGACCATTGGGGGGACGAGCACGATCACTGGGTCGAGTGCGATCTGGAATTCGCCGGGTATCCCGGGGCTATATCTGGTGAACCTCGCCGTGTGCGACGGAACCTATACGGTGAACGGGACGAGCGCTATCAACGTGGGTAGCGCCAGCCCCTGGCCGAGATTCCACCGGGATCTGCAGTCAACCGCCTTAAGCACGGTTGACACCAGTGCAACGACAGGCACGCTCAAATGGAGCTACACGACAGGAGGCGGGGTAGTCTCTTCGCCTGCCCTCGCCCCGGACGGAACTGTGTACGTCGGGTCGATGGATACGAAGCTCTATGCCATCCACCCCGACGGCACGCTCAAGTGGAGTTACACGACAGGAGGCGGGGTAACTTCTTCGCCTGCCATCGCCGCAGACGGAACCGTGTACGTCGGGTCGTATGACAACAAGCTTTATGCCATCCACCCCGACGGCACGCTCAACTGGAGCTACACGACAGGGAGCTATGTAACGTCGTCGCCTGCTATCGCGGCGGACGGAACCGTGTATGTTGGCTCGTGGGATCAAAAGCTATATGCCATCACACCCAATGGGGCGCTCAAGTGGAGCTCCACGCCAATGAACAGTGTGCTTTCTTCGCCTGCCATCCGTGCGGACGGCACTGTGTACATCGCGTCGATTGGTTCTCTGGTATATGCGATCCATCCCGATGGCACGCTCATATGGAGCTACGTACTAACGCCGGCAGATAAAGTGAGTTCCTCGCCCGCCATCGGCGCGGACGGAACCGTCTACATCGGGTCGTTCAAATCTCTCTATGCCCTCAGTCCCAATCTCACGCTCAAGTGGACCTACACGACAGGAGGCGCGGTAACTTCTTCGCCTGCCATCGCCGCAGACGGAACCGTGTACGTCGGGTCCGGTGATTCCAAACTCTATGCCATTCATCCCGATGGCACGCTCAAGTGGAGCTACACGACAGGGGGTTATATAGGGGGGTCGTCGCCTGCTATCGGGGCGGACGGAACCGTCTACATTGGTTCGGGGGATAACTATCTGTATGCCATCAACCCCGATGGCACCCTCAAATGGCGCCAATTGACCGGCAGCGTTGTGCCGTCCTCGCCTGCGATCGGCGCGGACGGAACCGTGTACGTCGGCTCGAATGACGGCAAACTCTACGCAATAAAATAGAAACGACGAGGGACTCGGTGAATGGCGGGTCCGGGCGTACTGCGGGCCCGCCCGGCACAGGGCATCGAGTTTCGAGTTGGTTCGAAGTCGTTCGGCCAAACGGCACGAGGCACTCGAAACAGGTTTCCTCTACGTAGAGATTCTGAAGCGAGAAGCGAGGCTATGCTGCTGCAAGTGCCTCACTTCAAGCAAGCTCCCGTATTGGCCCCGGTATTCGAGCGTGAGCCGCAGGTCCCGCTTATCGCCGCCTGGCGCAAACTAGGCGCTAGTCCATGGAAAATGAAAAGGGCCTAGCGTTCGCCAAGCCCTTGGAAAATGTGGCGCGCCCGGCAGGATTTGAACCCACGACCCCCTGGTTCGTAGGGCTCAGTCTATCGGTAACTCACTGCTTTATCGAAGCTTAACCAGACCGCACGTCGCCGATTCTACTGGACTTGTCCGGACTCGTCCTAACGAAGTTACGCAAATCTCACGCAAAGAAAATCCGCTGACCAGCTCGGGCGTGACCTGATAGCTGCGATCGCGCCAGGTCACAATCGCGAAGATCGCAGGCTGAAATAGACGATGCCCAGCGTGTCCTTCTGCTTCGCGTGAAAGTAGACGTGCTCCTGTCCGGGATTGGAGCGGCCGTAGCTTCCGTGGCCGAGCAGGAGCGCTTTCTGTTCAAACCTGCGCCGACGAGTTTCCTGAAGCGCCTCAGCCTGCCTGGAGCAACGGCAGCACGCCAAGCTTCGCCTGATCGAGGACCAAAGCGAACGCGGCGACAGCGGCGAAGAGCCCGGTGAGAATCGTCCACGGCAGCGGCGCCATCAATGTGCCGGACAGGGCAAGGCTGGACACGATCGCGATATCGGCAGCCGATGCGACGAACACCCATGGAGCCGGCCGCGACGACCAGAGCCGGCGGCGCTCACGCACCACGAACAGCAGGCCCTGGGCTCCGAAGACGAGCGTCACGAGCGCCAGAGTCTGCAGTTCCTCTGCGCGTAGCCCGAGCACGAATTTTCCGAACGCGAGCACGGCCACGGAGAAGGCCAGCTTGCAAGCGCCCAGGACAATGGCGGCCAGTGTGACGTTCCCCATCTTCCATCGGGCGGGCATTGGCGCGGGGCTCGCGCGGTCGGTGGTGAGCGACATGGCGAGGAAATCGTTCGTCATCAGCATCAGCACCATGAGCGCCGGCGTCAGCACGGCATGGCTCGTGAGTAACAACCCGGCCGCGAGGAAGAGCACGATCTCGACCTTCTTTACCAGCATATTGAACGTGTAGGTGAGCAGTCGCTGGAAACCAACGCGGCCCTCGCGCACTGCGAACACGACCCCCGCGAGACCCGGCTCAGTCAGCACCATGCCGGCCGAGGCTTTCGCAGCATCGGTCGCGCCGGAGACCGCGATGCCGATTTGCGCCTGCCGCAGCGCCGGTGCGTCGTTGGTCCCGTCGCCGCACATGCCCACTACGCGCCCCTGCTCCTGAAGCTTCGCGACGAGGCGGTGCTTTTCTTCCGGCACTACGCGGGCAAAGATGTCTGCTTCGTCGATGCCCACCTTGCGCGCAACCGCCGCGGCCGTCACGGGCGAGTCGCCGGTCACCATCTTCGTTTGCACGCCGAGCGAGCGCAGGTCCGAGATAAAGGCCGCAGATTCCCTCCTCGGCGGATCGGCAAGTGCGATGAGACCCGCAAGGCAAAGCTGGTCCGGCGAACCCACGGCGACGCCGATTACGCGCTGGCCCTGCGCAGCCATTCCATCCGCGATACGCCGGGCGTCTGCCAACGACTCGGCGACGACTCCGAGGGCCTCGAATGCACCCTTTATGACGCGAAGCTCGTTGCCGTTGCGATCGACTGCAATGGCCTCGGCGATTTTGGTCGTCGGGTCGAAGGGAACAAAGCGCACCAGCCGTTCGCCTGACCCGGGCATCTTGCTCGCTACCTCGCGAACGGCGGCGTCGATCGGGTCCTGGTCGCTTTCCGAACTCGCGAGCGCCGCGAGCGCGAGCACCCGTTCGCGCTCAAAGCCTGGCAGGACAACCACGTCGGCGACTTCGAGCGCGTTGCGCGTCAGCGTCCCGGTCTTATCCGCGCACAGCACGTCCATAGCCGCGGCCTCGTGCGCGGCGGAGAGGCGCGTGAGCAGCGCGCCGCGGCGGGCGAGCCTCTGCGCGCTGAACGCCGCCGACAGCGTGAAGGTCGCGGGTAGCGCGAGAGGGACCGTAGCTAGAAGCGCCGTAAGGGCGAGGCGAACCAGATCGGCGGCAGGCATCGCCGCGGCGTAGCCATAGCCCACGACGAGAAGGCCGATGGTGGCGTTCACGATTGCGAGGTTGCGCGTGGTGCCGAATATCGCTGCCTGCTCGGTGCTCGGCGCGCGCGATAGCCGCACCAGCTCCGCCGCGCGGCCGAAATAGGTCTTCGGGCCGGTGGCCGTCACTTCTGCAACCGCCTGGCCACGGCGCACCAAAGACCCCGCGTACGCGGCGGCTCCTGGCTCGGCTTCAGCGGGAACGGATTCGCCAGTGATCAGCGACTGATCGACAAGCACCGAGCCGGAGATAACCCTCGCATCCGCGGGAACAAGCGCACCGAGCGCGAGCCGGATCGCGTCACCCGGGACAAGCTCGGACGCGGGCAGCCTCACCCATTTGCCGTCGCGGCGAGCAAGCGCCGTCGCTGTGAGCCGCTTCTTGAGTGCGGCGAGGGCCGCCCCGGCGCGGCCTTCCTGGATGAAAGCGAGAATCGCGTTGAACGCGAGCAGCGCCGCGATCAGGCCCGCCTCGACGTACGAGCGCAGCACAAGCTGTAGCACGAATGCCGCCTCGAGCATCCACGGAATCGGACCCCAGAGCTTTGCGAGGAAGCTTCGCCAGCGCGCAGGCGTTTCCTCGGCGACCGCGTTCGGGCCGACCTCCACGAGTCGTCGGCGGGCTTCAGCGCTAGTTAAGCCCGTCGGATATCCGGTTGCTTCGGAGATGTCCACATGAACTCGGGGCGTTAAACGAAATCACGCAAGCCTGCGATGCGCGAACAACCCGCTTACTCAGGAAACGAAACCGCCGTGTCATGTTCTAATTGCTGCCCACAAGGTTCGCGCTTTTCGATCTGCTGCCATCCACCAGCCGCAGGCACCGAGTGCGACGGTGGCCACGAAAGGGCCAGACAGCCAGTCCGCAGGCGTCAGCGTCACCGGCAGCGCGACCTTGCTCGTGCCGATCTGGAATTCGCCAGCGGCGAAGCTCGCCGGGTTTTCGCCGGGCAAGGTGGCAGGCAAGTCGATGCCGATTCGAGCAAGAAGGTAGCTCACGACAGCGAGCAGGCCGAGGGCAACGAGACCCGCGAGCAGTCCTTGCAGCGCCATCTCCGCCGCGATCTCCCGCCGTACCTGCCTCTGATCCCAGCCAATCACTCGTAGAATCGCGAGCTCGCGGCTGCGTTCGACTAGATTGCCGAAGACGAACGTGGCTCCGAGCGCGAACGCGGCCAGCGCCCCAGCCAAGACGGCAACCGAGCGAAATCGGCCGATCGTTTGAGACACTCCGCCGAAGAGTTGCAGCATCGTGCCTGGGGAGGTCACCGATGCGTGCGGCAGCCACGCAGCGATCCGGTTCTTGACCGTCTCGGTTTGCGCCATGTCGGCCAGCTTGAGAAAGACCTGATTGACTAGATCCGCCGGCAGGCCCGCCAGTCGGCGCGCTTCGTCGATATCGACGTAGAAATTGCTCGCGACGATCTGGCTGCCTTCCTGAATGTCCGCAACGCCGACGACCGCAAATTGCTCACCGCCGATCTCAACGCTAGCTCCTGGCGCAAGACGATAGAACGCCGCATAGTGCCGCTCCACCAGTGCCTCGCGCATGCCCGGAGTCGGTAGGCGTCCCTTAATCAGCCAGTCCCGTACTTTTCCCGGTCCAAGGGCGGGAGAACCGACAGCCATCGGAACACCGCTAATGGAGACAAAGCGCCCCTTGCCGAGATTCCATAACAAGACGAACCCTGCCGCCTGTTTGACGCCGGGCTCCGCCGCAAGCCGGTGCAGTTCTTCCGCGGTGATCGGCTCGGCTGAGTACGGGAGGATGATCCCCATCTCCTTCGGGACCGCCGTCTGCATCGCGCTGCGCTGGACAATGAGATCGGCGCCGAGATTGCGGAACGGCACAGTGGCGAGGTCCGCAAAAGCGCGGCTCAGAACGTCGAGCGTCGTGACCAAGGTTAGCGCGAGCGCCACGCCAGCCACCAGCAGCGCGCTGCGCTTCCAGCGATAGACGAGTTCGCTTGCTACGTAGCGCCAATGAATCATGGCGCGGCCGCACTACTTCTTCGCGCCGAGTGCGGCATTCACCGCCGACTCGAAATCGCCGACCGTCCAGGATCCGTTGAGCCTAAGCGGATTGTCGGCCTTCGCCGGAAAATCCTTGAACTCGACTGCCGTCCCGTCGGCCCGCTTGAAGCTGTCGCTGCCGTTGATCAGGAGGAGAATCGGCACGTGGCCCTTCAAGCCAGCCGCGCTCAATTTCTTCTCACCGGCAGGACTTTCGGCGTCGAATTCGATGACTTTAACGCGCGTACCCAAAGTCCCGAGAAAATCACGCACCGGTTTCAGCGCGTTCTGCACCGGCCAGTGCGGCAGGGCGACGATCTCGATCGTCGGCTGGGCTGCGAGGGCACCAGCAGGTACCGCAAGGCACGCTATCGCAGCGCTCGCAGCCAGCGCCGCGAGAAGTTCTCTACGCCTTTCCATCGATGATCCTCCCATCTTTCATCTCGACGATATTGCCGGCCTTCGCCGCCACGTCGCGATCGTGCGTAACCATAAGGAGCGCCGTGCCGTGAGTTCGGCCGAGCCCAAGCAACAATTCGAGCACTGACGCTCCGGTCTCCTGGTCCAGATTGCCCGTCGGCTCGTCGGCAAGCAGGATGGATGGGCTGTTCATAAGGGCGCGGGCGATCGCGACCCGCTGCTGTTCGCCACCACTGAGCGTGGAAGGGTGATAGTTCAGCCGGTCGCCCAGTCCGACCTGCTGCAGTAGATCGATAGCTCGCCGACGACGCTCTTTCTCGGATGTCTCAGTCGCGAAGAAGGTCGGCAGCAGCACGTTATCGAGCGCTGTAAGCGACGGGATAAGGCTGAACCCCTGGAAGACGATACCGATCGAGCGGCGGCGTAGCGTGGCCATGTCGACATCGGTCATGCCATCCAGCTTGCAGTCCATGATGTAGACGTTCCCCTCGTCAGGCTTCTCGAGCCCGGCAATGATGCCGAGCAGCGTACTCTTTCCGGAACCCGACTTGCCCATGATGGCGGTGAACCTGCCGGCAGTGACGGCAAGGTCGACGCCTTTTAGGACTTCGACATCGCCATAGCGTTTTCTGACTCCATCGACGCGAATGACTTGCTCGCTCATGTGGGGCTCCTCATTCAGCGCGCAACATGGACCACGGCTGCGGTTGTCGCAGGGCGAGCACAGCAAGAACCGCCACCATGCTGATCAGTATGCTGCCGGCGGCAGCAATGCTTGCAGTCAGCCAGGAGATCGACAGCGGCGAGGTGATCGTCTGGCTACGGTTGATCGCGGCCTGCGGAATGAAATGTGGGGTAGAGCTCAGATCCCAAGGCAGGTCGACGGTAACCGAAATATGCCCAAGCGCCAAGACGACGACGAGCGCTATCACAATCCCCGCCGCCGTGCCCATGACAGCGAGCGCCAGGTTCTCGATGAGTACTTGGTGCCGGATGTGCCTCCAGGACCAACCGATGGCCTGGAGGATGGCCATTTCGCGCCGCCGCTCCGCAATCGAGGTTGCAGTCGCGCGCCACACGAAAGCCGCGGCGAAAAATCCGATGACGGTCGCGATGATCCACCCCATACTCTGCGAAAGAAACAGCACACCGCTCAGCGCCTGCCGCATCGAGAGCTCGCTCGACACCACGCCTTTCTTTCCGACTAGGCGAGTGATTTGGGCTACCACGTCCTGCAAGTGTTCGCGATTAACCTTGACCAGGACGAGATTCGCATCGTCCAAGCCGAATGGGTAAAGAGCCTTCACCTGAGGCGCCGCCGAGGCCAAGGCTTGCGCGACTGCTATCGGAACATAGACGTCGGCGCGCACGAGCTTTCCGCTTCGCGCGGCATCGACGATTCCAGCAACTGGAAAGCTATCTTCGCCGACCCGGATGTTGTCGCCAAACTTCACACGGTTCTTCCCCGCGAAATCGCTGTCGAGGAGTGCGGCGCGGCTAGTCGCCACGATCGGCTTTCCATCGATCAGGCGCTGGCCGAGGCTCGCCAGTCCGACTTCGCTGTCCTCGATGCCGAGGACAGACTCGTATCGATCTGGCTCCAGATCCCACATATAGACGGCCCGGGTCAATCCGATTACGCCCGGGATCACCCTGATCTGGTGCACGATGTCTGCCGGGATCAACGCGTTTGGGTGAGGGAATACAAGCCCTTCGAGTTTGGGCGGGATGTCCCCCTGCTGCTGAACGATCACGTCAGCACCAACCGTATCGATCGGCACGCGTAGCGCGCGCGCATAGGAACTCGCAAGCGAGGTCAGGACCATAGCCGCCAGAACCGCCAGCGCTATGCTTACCCCAGTGACGAGCGACCGGCCGCGACGAAAGGCCAGTTCGCTTACGGCGTAGCGAAGCATCGAGCTACTGTACTGACACTCGCCCTCAAGTTCTTGACTTAGATCATGCGGACTTTAGAAAAGCAATCCTGAGAGGTGACGCGACGTGCGCCAAGCGCGACTTCCGGTTCATGCAAACTGACTCCTCAGCAAGATCATTTTCGGTCTTTGGCTCTCGATCGCTCCCGGAGCCACCGTTCAGCGGAGGGGCGGCGCGAAATCACCTCGAGGATCCGCTCCGCCACCTGGTCCCCGCGACATCATACCCATGCTTGCGCGGGCGCTGCGCATCATCGCAGCCATACCATCGCGAGCGAGCTCGCTCACCTCGACGGCATGCGCTTGAAGTGCAGCGACCACCTTGGCGTCGCCGGAGGTTTGCGTGACGACTGACCCGTGTTCCGTCATGTCTACTACGGTCTTGAGCTTGTCTTTGTTCTCGAAGAGAACCGGAAGCGTCGGGCTGAAAAGGTTGAAGATCTTTCCGTCCTTCAGGCGCCCTTCCATGCTCGCGACGTGGGCCTTGATCGCACGTGCCACACTCGGATCGCCAGACTCGGTGACGGTGCGGATGCCGTCTGGCAAGTTGGTCACCGTGCGCTTGATCTTGTTGTGATCGAAGAGCATGGCGTGAACTAGGCGCATGTCGTCGGCGAACGACGCATCACCGTGCTGCATGCGGCCCATCATTGGGCCGCCCATTCCGAACTCCATCGTCCCTGGCCCCATGCCGCCCGGGTGGGCGAAGACGGCGACGGCCGCACCAAGTCCCAAGACGGTGGCCACTCCAACTGCGATCTTGCTTGAGTGTTTCATAGCCGATGCCTTTCTCGCGAGAACGCGGAATCACGAATAGTTCCGCAGGAGTCATTGAAGCAGAGAGTGGCGCGCACAGGGGTGTCGAGAGCCGGGATTTTTTGTACCGCCAAGTTTCTGCTGGCGCCATTGATACACTGCGATACCATTTTTCGGCGGGAAGTCCAACCCGCCGTATGCAGGATTCCGGTCAGTTGCCCTAGCGACCCCCAAGAATTACAGCTTGAGAAGGCCGCGCTTGATCAAGTAGGCGCCCGTCAAGCGTAGCCTGCGAAAACTCACGCAGAAACAATAAAGGACTTGGTTTTGATGTCCCAAGTCCTTGATAAGTGGCGCGCCCGGCAGGATTTGAACCCACGACCCCCTGGTTCGTAGCCAGGTACTCTATCCAACTGAGCTACGGGCGCGAGGCGCCAATTATATATCAGGGAGAGATCAGGACTTTCCGCCGGTGAGGACTTCGAGCGCGACTTCGCGGATCAGCGTGAGCAATCCCTGCGCCAGCGGTGTCATGGGACGCTGGGCAGAAGTGATCAGCGACAGCTGTATGGTGAGCTTGGGCCTCCTGATCGGCCGGGCGACGAATTCGCGCCCGAGGGCGGCGCTGCGCAGGGAGTTCAGCGGCAGGACCGTGTGGCCGTAGCCCTCGTGGACGAGGTCCAGCACCGATGCCACGCCGTCGATCTCGAACACGATCTTCGGCTTGAGTCCGAGATAAGCGAGCTGGCCCTCGATCCGCATCCGGTTCGCATTCGGACGGCTGGGAACGATCAGCGGATGGCGGGGCAATTCCCTCAACGGGACAGAGGCGGTCGACCGGCGCTTCACGGCGTCCTTGCGAGAAATCAGGAACATCTCCTCTTCGCACAAGGGGGAAATCTCGACCGACGGCAGCGGCGCGGGATTGTAGACCAGGCCGATGTCGACGCGGCCCTCGACCAGCCATTCGACGATGGCGGCGGACAGGCCCTCGACCACGCCGAAGGAACCGTTGGGCAGGGATTTGCGGAAGGCCTTGAAGAGGGGAACGGTGATCAGCCTCGCGATGGTGGGAGGCAGGCCGAGGACCACGTGCCCCACCATGGCGTCCCTCTCTTCGGCGAGCTCGTCGTGCGCGCGGCGCATCTGCATCAGGATTCCTCGCGCGTGCGCGAGCAGGCGCCTCCCCGCGTCCGTCGGGGTGACCCCGCGTCCGTTGCGATACAGCAAAGTCTGCTCGAGCTCGACCTCGAGTTGGCGAACCTGATGGCTCAGCGCGGATTGCGCGACCGAAAGCAGCGACGCGGCCTTGGTGAAACTTCCCAGATCGGCGACGTGCACGAAGTAGTCGAGTTGTTTCACGTCCATAGGCAATGGTCCGCAGGATGTACTGGAAGTTGTAATGTCGGACCGATATCGCGAAGCCAGATATCTGGTAGTCCGACATCAATATTCCACCTTGCACCGGGCTGTCAAATAATTCTCGCTACGTTTTTGCCGAAGACCATCTCACGAGGAGGGTGATCATGGTTGGCCGCACTCGGAAGGCGCTTGTGTCCGCCTTCACCGTTTCGATCGGAGCGTCGCTGGCGCCCTGCTCCCAAGCCCATCAGGAAGACGAGGCGGTTTTCGCGCTCACCACCCCGGACGCGCCGGTCGTCGGCTATGTGGCCTCGGACACGGTGACGATCCGCATCGACGGGCCGTCGAAGGGAATCCGGCGCGCGGTCCTGACCCTGAACGGGCACGACGTGAGCAAGGCCCTGGCGCCCGGCGACACGGCCGGGTCAATGACGGGAAGCGTGTCCGGCCTTCGCCCGGGCTCGAATACGTTCCGCGTGTTCGAGTCGAAAGGTTCGAAGGAGCCGGCCGCCCGACTCGTCGTCGAGCGCGCCACCGGGCCGCAGCTGGGCTGCGAGTCCCTCGCGGCCCTGAGCGGATTTCCGATTCAGCCGAGCGGCGCCGTCGGCGGCACCACGATCACGCTCGCGAGGCTCAATCCCGCGCAGACGACCGGCACGAACCCCCTGCCCGAGCATTGCCAGATCCAGGGCATTCTGCAATCCCGGACCGGCGTGTCCGGACCGTTCAGCACGCCGCAGGCCTACGGCACGACGTTCGAGCTGCGCCTGCCGACCGTTTGGAACGGCCGCTACATGTTCCAGGGCGGCGGCGGAACCGAAGGGTCCCTGCCCGCGGCCACCGGTGCGCAAACGGGCACGGCGGGCTTCCCAGAGCTGAGGAACGGGTGGGCCGTCGCTTCCCAGAACGGCGGCCACCAGACCTCGCTCCTGCCGCCGACGATTCCCGCCACGCCGACCTCCCCGAGCATCCTCCAGGTCAACATGTTCTTCACCGATGCGCAGGCGGTGAAGGACTGGGCGTACAACTCGATCGACGTGACCACGCAGACCGCCAAGTACCTCATCGACGCGTACTACGGGCGCCCGGCCGATCGCAACTATTTCGTCGGATGCTCGACGAGCGGGCGGCAGGGCATGGCGATGTCTCAGCTCTTCCCCACCTACTACGATGGAATCATCGCCGGGGACCCGTTCTATCTCCCGCCGGACATCTCGCTTTCCGAAACCTGGGGCCTGGAGCAGATCATCTCGATCTCGCCCAGGGACGCAAACGGGAACCCGATCTACGTCCAGGGATTCCCCTTGAGCGACCAGAACCTCTTCACGAGCGCCATACTCGCCGCCTGCGACGCGCTCGACGGCCTCGTAGACGGCGTCATCGACAATCTGGCCGCCTGCCGTTTCGATCCGGAGACCTTCGTGTTTCCCTCCACGGGTCCTTACGGCGCGATCGCGCCGGGACAGGCGCTGCAGTGCAGCGGCGCGAAGACCGCCACGTGCCTCACTCCCGCGCAAGTGACCGCCTTGAAGAAGATCGCGCAGGGCCCGCGGACTTCGAGCGGGCACCGGATCGTCTCGCCCGACGGAACGCTGCTTTCGGGCTACCCGTTCGACGGCGGCTTCATGCAACCCTCGGGGATTCCCACGCGCGACATCGGCACGGCCACGACGCCTCCCGGGAACATCGGGCTGGGATCGGGACAGCTGCCGCTGTTCTGGTTCACCGTTCCCGATCCGAACTACAACCCGCTCACCGTCAACTACGACACCGACATCGGCCTCGTGACCGCACATTCGCCCGCGGTCAACAACTCGCCCGACATCGGGAGGTTCGTGCGGCGCGGCGGCAGGCTGATCTTCTACCACGGGCTGAGCGACTCGGGCCCGCCGTGGCCGTACACGGTCGACTACTTCCACTCGGTGGAGCGGTTCTTTGGCCGCCGCCCCGGGGAGCACCGCGGCGAACGCGGAACGGTCGCTGACTTCATGAAGCTCTACCTCGTGCCCAACATGGGCCATTGCGGCGGCAACGCGGCCACCGACCGCTTCGACATGCTCTCGCCGATGGTGAACTGGATCGAGAACGACGTCGCCCCCGACACCGTGGTCGCGAGCGGCACGAGCTTCGCGAGCGCGCTGGGAACGCTGACCGGGCTGCCGACCGCGCGAAGCCGGCCGCTGTGCCCCTACCCGAAGACGCTCCGGTACACCGGGCCCGCGGGGGGCGACATCAGCGTCGCCGCCAACTACTCCTGCGTGGAAAGCGGCTTTCGCGAGGTTCACGGGCGCCACGAGCGCGACAAAGACTAACACCGAACCACCGAAGGAGGACGAAATGAAGAGGACCTTGATCTGCGGCGCCCTGCTCGTTGCGCTTGTGGCGTCGTCCGCGGAGGCCCGCATCACGCGCGTGGTGGTCGATCCGGCCCTGTCGCAATCGCCGACGTTCGGCGGCTATTCGTGGCCGGGCGTGGGCCAGTACGAGCGCATCATCGGCATCGCCTACGGCGAGGTCGATCCGAACGACAAGCGCAACTCGATCATCGTCGACATCGAGCTCGCGCCGCGCAACGCGCACGGAATGGTCGAGTATTCCTTCGATTTCTACATCCTGAAGCCGATCGATCTCTCCAAGGGCAACAGCAAGGTCATGTACGAGCCGCCCAACCGCGGCGGCAAGACGTGGAACACTTTCGGCCGCGTGCCGGGCGGCAACGACCCCGGCGGCACCATCACCGACCCGACGGTGCTCGCGAACGCCTTCCTCATGCCGCGCGGCTACGCCATCGTGTTCAGCGGCTGGGACTTCGCGGCAGGCGTGAACGCGACCAAGACCGCCGCCTCGCCCACCACCATCACGCTGCCGATCGCGAAGAACCGCGACGGCACGACGATCACCGGCCCCGCCTACGAGTACATCGTCACCGGCGGCGCGTCGTACACGCTGAACTACCCGGCGGCGACGCTCGACAAGTCCAAGGCGAAACTCACCCACCGCGTTCACCTCGATGACACTCCGGTCGAGGTCCCCGCGACCGGCTGGAACTACAACGCCACCGGCACGGCGATCAGCCTGACCACGGGCAACTTCGTCAACAACGACATCTACGAGTTCTCGTACACCGCGAAGGATCCGACGGTGAACGGGCTCGGCTTCGCGGCCGTGCGCGACTGGAACGCCTGGCTGCGCTACTCGCATCGCGACGACTACGGCAGCCCGAACCCGCTCGCCGGCCACGTCAAGCGGATCTACACCGAGGTCGTCTCGCAGCCGGGGCGGCTGCTGAACGATTTCCGCCACCTCGGCTTCAACGAGGCGGAGAACGGGAGGAAAGTGTTCGACGGCCACATGCAGTGGATCGCCGCGGGCGACGGCATCAACATGAACTATCGCTTCTCGCAGCCCGGGCGCACCGAGAGAAACCGCCAGGACCATCTGTACGTCGAGGGCGTGTTCCCGTTCGCCAACGTCAGGACCTACGATCCGATCACGCGGCGCGTCGACAGCCGCTACGCGCGCTGCGAGAAGACCGACACGTGCTCGCTCGGCGTCGAGATCTACTCGGCGAACGAGTACTGGGTCAAGGCCGCGTCCCTGCTGCACACCGACCCGACCGGCAGCCACGACCTCACCGACTCGCCTTTCACGCGCAACTACTTCATCTCGAGCCACCAACACGGAACGGGCAACGGCGCCTCGCGCGGCGCCTGCCAGCAGTTCCAGAACCCCCTCAACTCGGCCCCCGTGCAGCGCGCGCTGTTCATCGCGCTCGACGAGTGGGCGAGCGAGGGCCGCAAGCCGCCGAAGAGCCGCGTGCCGACGCTGCGCGACCACACCATGGTGCCGCCGCTGCCACAGGAAGGCGTCGGCTTTCCCCACATACCGGGCGTGACCTATACGGGGCTGATGACGACGCGCTACCTGCTCGACTACGGCCTGCACTTTTACGAGACCGGCGTCGCGACCATCAACCCGCCGGTGATCACGCCGCCCTACCAGAACAACCCGGCGAACGGCCCGATCTATCGCGCCTACGTCCCCAAGACCGACAGCGACGGCAACGACATCGCCGGGGTGCGCCTTGTCGACGTCACCGTACCGCTCGCCACCTACACCGGCTGGGCGCTGCGCGCCGCGCCGCAGGCGAACGACGGCTGCGAGGGCTCGGGCCAGTTCATCCCCTTCCCGCGCACCGAGGCCGACCGCGCCGCGACGGGCGACCCGCGCCCCTCCGTCGAGAGGCGCTATCCGTCGTTCGACGACTACCACGCCAAGATCCGCGCCGCGCTGAACGACATGGTCGAAGACCGGCTGCTGCTGTGCGAGGACACGGCGTCCGAGGAGACGCGCCTGATGCAGGCTGGCCTGGACCGCGGCGTGCCCCCGCCCGCCGGCGGGACGCTGCCGGCGCACGTGGAGCTGAAGGCCTGTACGCCGCGCCACCATCACGACGACAAGGACCACGATCGCGACGACGACGGCCGCGATCACCACGATCACGACGATTGAAGAAACCGAAAGGAGGAGACCATGAATCGCACTTTGCAGTTGCTTTCGTGCACCGCCGCGGTCGCGCTCGCCTGGGCGCCGCCGGTGCATGCCCGCGTCACTCGAATCGTCATCGACAGCACCACGCCGATCACCGGTCAGCCGTACCAGCAGATCACGGGGCGCGCTTTCGGCGAGCTGAACCCGCGCCACCCGTTGAACCGGGAGATCACCGATCTCGACCACGCCCCGCGCAACTCGCGCGGCAAGGTGGAGTACATCGCGAGCTTCCGCATCCGCATGCCGAGCGACCTGACCACCGCGAGCGGCCTGATGTGGCACGATGTCCCCAACCGGGGCGGCGACGTTAACTTCATAGATTCGTACCCCACCGGTGACATGCAGCTGCTCTCCGGATGGCAGGGCGACAATGCCGGCGGGACGAAAGTGCCGGCGAACGTGGACTGCCTGCCCGGCACGGGCTGCACCGCGCCGGTCTTCGCCAACCATTACGTGAAGACGCCGGTGCTGGTCGGCACGACGGGCACGATCATAGGGCGCATCATCAACCGCAGCGGCCCGGGCGCGGCGCCGCTCAACGTGATGGGCAACCCGATCCCGTATTTCCCGGCTAACCTGGCGAACAACGCCGGCGACACGCTCACCACGCACCTCGCCGAGACCATCAACGGCCACATCACGGTCGGCGCGGTGGTCCCCAACAGCGACTGGAAGTACTGCGGCGGCGGCACCTTTGACGCGCCGACACCGGTGACCGTGCTGCCGGTGAACGTGTGCCTGAAAGGCGGCTTCGACCCAGCCAAGCTCTACCAGCTCAGGTACAAGGTGACGGATCCGTACGTGCTGGGCGCCGGTACCGCGGCGTTCCGCGACGTGCAGTCCTTCTTCCGCTATGCGGCGAAGGACGACTTCGGCACCGCGAATCCCGTGTTCGGCTACGTCAAGAAGGCGATCATCCGCGGCGTGTCGCAGTCGGGCAACTTCACGCGCCACTACCTCTTCCTCGGCATGAACGAGGACGAGACCGGGCGCATCGTGCACGACGGCGCCTGGCCGCTGATCGCCGGGCGGCGCGTGGCGAACAACTCGCGCTGGGGCCAGCCGGACGGCGTGCTCGAGCTCTATCAGATGGGCAGCGAAGGCCCGCAATGGTGGAAGAAATGGCCTGACCGCGTGCGCGACCTGCCGACGCGGGGCATTCTCGACCGCTGCAATGCCTCGCACACCTGCCCGAGGATCGTCGAGACCTTCGGCGGCGCGGAGGTGTTCGCGCTGAAGATGACCATGTCGTGGGTCGGCACGTCGGCGGACAAGGACATTCCGCTGCCGAACAACGTGCGGCGCTATTACCTGCCGAGCTCCACGCACGGCGGTGGCAACGGCGATACGACCGAGAATCCGGCGCCAGCCGGCAGCGTGAGCTGCCCCGGCAACAACTGGGGCAAGGGAACACTCCGAGCGAATCCGGTGCCCTCCACCGGCCTCGTGAACCGCATGCGTGTCGCGCTCCGCGACTGGGTGCTGTCCGGGACCGAGCCTCCGCCGAGCCAATGGCCGACGCT
>Ga0187775_10000061_pt1 | contig 22438 bp, 18 predicted proteins | sample 0216_BV02_MP12_1_FD_132441 | JGI IMG/M metagenome (GOLD analysis project Ga0187775, IMG submission 132441) | Tropical peat soil microbial communities from peatlands in Department of Meta, Colombia - 0216_BV02_MP12_10_MG | ecosystem: Environmental > Terrestrial > Soil > Wetlands > Peat | place... | reverse complement strand
TCGTCGCCGACGTTCAGCACCTCCGAGGGATGCTTCACGCGCCGCCAGGCGAGGTCGGTGATGTGCAGCAGGCCGTCGATGCCCCCCAGGTCGACGAACGCGCCGTAGTCGGTGATGTTCTTGACGATGCCCTTCACGACCGCGCCTTCCTGCAGGGTCGAGAGGAGCTGCTCGCGCTCGGCGCCGACCGTCTCCTCGAGCACCGCGCGGCGCGACACGACCACGTTGTTGCGCTTGCGGTCGAGCTTGATGACCTTGAACTCCATCTGCTTGCCCTCGTAGGGCGTGGTGTCCTTGACCGGGCGCAGGTCGACGAGCGACCCGGGCAGGAAGGCGCGGATGCCATTGACCATGACGGTCAGGCCGCCCTTCACCTTGCCGGTGATGACGCCGTCGATCTTCTCGCCTTTCTCGAGCGACTTCTCCAGGTCGAGCCAGGCGGCCAGGCGCTTCGCCTTCTCGCGCGAGAGGCGGGTCTCGCCGTAGCCGTCTTCGAGCGCCTCGATGGAGACCGCGACGAAATCACCGGGCTTGACCTCGACGTCGCCAGCGTCGTTCTTGAACTCTTCGGTCGCGATCAGGCTTTCCGACTTCAGCCCCGCGTTGACGACCACGTAATTCGGGTCGACGCGCACGACTTCGGCGGTGATCACTTCGCCGACGCGCATTTCCTTGCGCGACAGGCTTTCTTCGAACAGCGCGGCAAACGACTCGTTGGATGGAGCAGCTTTGGATACTGCCGGGGAAATGCTGGACATGAAAATATAGGACCTCTAAGGCCGCGAACCCCAATCGAGGTACGCGGGTCAGGTTGCTAAAACGGGCGCAGCCTTCGCCGCAGCCCACCAAATTTCCTTTCCAAATCAGGTGCTCTCGCGCGCACCGCGGTCCCGCCACCAGGCGAGGATCCGGTTTACGACTTCCTCAATCGACAGCGTCGAGGAATCGAGTTGCACCGCGTCAGCCGCCGCTATCAGCGGAGCGACCGCCCGCGCCACGTCGCGCGCGTCGCGCGCTTCCAGCTCACGGGAAAGGGCGTGCAGGTTAGCATGGATTCCTTTTTCATTCAACTGCTTATACCGGCGCTGGGCGCGCACCTGCGGGCTCGCGGTAAGGAATATCTTGAGCGATGCGTCGGGAAATACCACGGTGCCCATATCCCGGCCATCGGCGACCAGTCCGGGCGGGCGGCGGAAGGCGCGTTGCCGCGCGAGCAGCGCCACCCGTACGCGCGCCAGACGCGCGACCTCGGACGCCCGGGTGGCACAGTCCTCCTCGTACAGATCTTCGCTAACTTCTTTCTGCGAAAGGAATATCTTCCCATCCTGGAAGCGAAGCTCGAGACCGCGGGCGAGCGACTCGAGGCGCGCCTCGTCGTCGCCCCGGATACCCGCGCGCAGCGAGGCGAGCGCCACCAGGCGGTACAGCGCCCCGCTTTCCAGATAGTGAAAGCCGAGCACCGTGGCCACCCTGCGCGCCACCGTGCCCTTGCCGGAGGCGGAAGGCCCGTCTATGGCGATGACGGGGATGCTCATTGCGCGACCAGCTGCGCGAGCGTCGCGAAGTATTCGGGGAACGTCTTGGCGACACAGGCGGGATCGTTGATGCGAACCGGCACTCCGCCCAGGGCGACCAGCGAAAAGCACATCGCCATGCGGTGGTCGTCGTACGTGTCGATCGCGACGCCGGCCGCCACGCGCGCGGGGGGCTCGATGCGCAAGCTGTCGGCGCCCTCCTCGACGCGCGCGCCGAGCTTGCGCAGCTCGGTCGCCATCGCCGCGAGCCGGTCGGTTTCCTTGACGCGCCAGCTGGCGATGTTGCGCAGCGTGCTGGTTCCCTGCGCAAACAGCGCCAGCACCGCGGCCGTCATGGCGGCATCGGGGATGTGGTTCAAGTCCATGTCTATCGCGCGCAGCGCCTTGCCCGGATTTCGCGTCTCGACGAAATCCGCACCGACCCGCACCTCGACTCCCATGCGCTCGAGCACCTCGGCAAAGCGCATGTCGCCCTGAATGCTGTCGCGCCCGACGCCCTCGACGCGCACCGGCCCGCCGCCGAGCGCGCCGGCCGCCATGAAGTACGAGGCAGAAGACGCGTCGCCTTCGACGTGCAGCGGTCCGGGGCTCGCGTAGCCGCCGCGCGGCACGACGAACGCCCGCGCGCCGTCGCGCGCAACTTCAATGCCGAAGCGACGCATGAGCGCAAGCGTGATCTCTACGTAGGGCCGCGAGATGAGCTCGCCCTCGATCTCCAGGCGCGCCTGCCGGCCGGCGAGCGGCAGCGCCATCAGCAGGGCGCTCACGAACTGCGAGGATACGTCTCCGCGCACGCGCACCGGGCGCTCCAGCGAAATGCGCGACGCATGGATTGCAAGCGGCGGATAGCCATCGGCGCCCTGGTAGTCGATGCGCGCGCCGATGCGGCGCAACGCATCCACCAGGTCGCCGATCGGACGCTCGTGCATGCGCGCGCTGCCTGCGAGGCGGTATTCGCCGCCGCAAACGGCGAGTGCCGCGGTAAGCGGGCGAAACGCCGTGCCCGCATTGCCGAGCGAAAGCCGCGCGTCCTTGACGGGGAAGCAGCCGGCGGCGCCCGAGACCCCGCCGGCATCGCAGCGCACTCCGAGAGCCGCGAGGGCCCGCAGCATCACGCGCGTGTCGTCCGCGTCGAGCAGGCCGCGGATGACTGTCTCGCCTTCGGCGAGCGCGGCGAGCAGCAGCACGCGGTTCGAGATGCTCTTCGAGCCGGGCAATTTCACCGTTCCCGCGGCGCGCCGCGCGGGCGCGAGCTCGAGCGTGTCCATCACGGCTCGAACGCGGCGCGCAGCCAGCGGTTGCGCGCATCGCGCGCGTCCCGGAACAGGGCCTCGAGCCCCGCCGCGTCGTTCGCGGCGAGCATCGCGCGCAGCTTGTCAAGCTCGTCCACGTAGCGCTCCAGCTCGGCGAGCAGCGCATCGCGATTGGCGATGCAGATGTCGCGCCACATCTCCGGGTGACTCGAGGCGATGCGCGTGAAATCGCGGAACCCGCCCGCGGCGTAGCCGAAGAGCTGAGACGCGTTGTCGCGCGCGGCGATGGCGTGCACCAGCGCGTACGCAAGCAGGTGCGGCAGATGGCTTACCGCGGCGAATACGCGGTCGTGCTCTTCGGACGACATCTTGTGGATGCTCGCCCCGCAGGCCTGCCACGCAGCGCCGACGCGCGCGACCGCCTCCGGCGCGTTCTCCGCGAGCGGCGCCAACACGACCTTCCGGCCGCGAAACAAGTCCGCTTTCGCCGCTGCCACGCCGCTCAGCTCCGCGCCGGCAATCGGATGCGCGGGGACGAACTGTCCCAGCCTGCCTCCGAGCGCGGCGCGCGCGGCCGCGACCGCGTCGCGCTTGGTGCTGCCTGCATCGGTCACCAGGGTGGCGTCGGACAGCGCCCCCGAAAGCGCCGAGAAGACCGCAGGAAACTGCGCTACCGGCGTCGCGATCAGCACGAGGTCGGCGCCGCGCACCGCTTCCGCGATCGTTCCGGCGGTCGAATCGATGGCGCCCCGCTCGAGCGCGAGCTTCAGATTGCGGGGATCGCGGCCATAGCCCACGACATGCTTGCAGCCCCGTGCCTGCCTGAGCGCCAGCGCGAACGATCCGCCGATCAGGCCGACCCCGATGACGGCGACGCGCTCGAAAGGCGTCATTCCCTGAGGCTTGCGGCGAGCGCCGCGAGGAAGGTGTCGTTTTCCTCGGGCGTGCCAGCGGTGACGCGCAGGTGCTCCGGCAGCTCGTAGCCGGCGACCGGACGCACGATCACCCCGCGACGCAGCAGCCGCTTGTAGATCTCGCCGGCCTTGCCGACGCGCACCGTCACGAAGTTGCCGTGCGAAGGGATGTAATCCAGGCCGAGGCGCGCAACCCCTTTCTCGATCTGACGCAGCCCCTGCAGGTTCTCCGCGTAGCTCTTGGCGACGAACTCCATGTCGCCCAGCGCCGCGGTTGCCGCGGCGAGCGCAACGCTGTTTACGTTGAACGGCTGGCGCACCCGGTTCATCACGTCGACCACGGACGGGTGCGCCAGTCCGTAGCCGACGCGCAGGCCCGCGAGGCCGTAGGCCTTGGAGAAGGTGCGCACCACGACCAGGTTCGGATGGCGCTTGAGCCACTTGACCGAATCGCCCTTCAGGTCCGCGGGCAGATACTCGTTGTAGGCTTCGTCCAGCACGACGATGACGCGCTCGGGCACCGCGCGCAACAGCGCTTCGACTGCGTCCGGTGCCGCATAGGTGCCTGTCGGATTGTTCGGATTCGCCACCCACAGCACGTAGGTATCTTCGTCGACCGCGCGCGCCATCGCCTCGAGGTCGTGCGCGTAGCGCCTCGCAGGCACCACGATCAGGCGCGCGCCGCGCGCCTGCGTGGCGAGCGGATAGACGGCGAAGGCGTGCTGCGACAGCACCGCGGAGCGGCCGGCGCCGAGGAAAGCGAGCGAAACGAGCTCGAGCACGTCGTTCGAGCCGTTGCCCAGCACGATCGCCGACATGTCGACGCCGTGACGCTTGGCGAGCGCGAGCCTGAGCTCGTAGCCGCTGCCGTCGGGATAGCGGGCGATTTCGCCGAGCGCGCCTTCGATCGCGGCGCGCGTGCGCGGGCCAATGCCGCGCGGATTCTCGTTGGAGGCCAGCTTGACGATCTTGTTCTCGTCCAGCCCGAGCTCGCGCGCGAGCTCGGAGATCGGCTTGCCGGGTTGGTACGGCGCGATGCTGCGCACGTGCGACGGCGAGAGCTCGCAAAGATCGATGTTCATGTGGAGGCCGCGGGGTAGGAGCCGAGGATTTTCATGAAGGGCGCCTTCTGCCGCAGCTCGACGAGCGCGGCGGCGACGCGCTCGTCGCGCTGGTGGCCCTGTAGGTCTATGAAGAACACGTACTCCCACAGCGCGCTACGCATCGCGCGCGCCGGGCGCGACTCGATCCGGGTCATGCTCACCTTGTTCGCCGCGAGCGGCGTGAGCAGCGCATGTACCGCGCCAGGCTTGTTCTCCGCAGACAGCACGATGGATGTGCGGTCGTTGCCCGTCGGGCCCGGCTCGAGCGCGCCGAGCACCAGGAAACGCGTGGTGTTGTTCGGATCGTCTTCGATCGAGCGCGCGAGCACGGCGAGCCCGTAGCGCTCCGCGGCGCCCTCGCCGGCGATTGCGGCGGCACCCGGCTCCTCGCCCGCGCGCCGGGCGGCCTCGGCGTTCGACACCAGCTGGATGCGCTCGACGCCCGGCAGATTGCTGTTGAGCCACACGGCGCATTGGGCGAGCGACTGTGCGTGCGAGTAGACGCGCCGCACTTCCTTGATTCCGGCCGCGCGCGCCAGCAAATTCTGGTGCACCCTGAGCTCGATCTCGCCGCAGATCTTGAGCGGCGTGACGAGCAGCAGATCCAGGCTGCGGCCGACTGCGCCCTCGGTCGAGTTCTCGACGGGCACCACGGCGAACTGCGCCGCACCCGACTCGCAGCGCCGGAAAACCTCGTCGACGGACGCGGCCGGCAGCGCCTCGACGGCACGCCCGAAGTGCATGCGCGCCGCCTGCTCGCTGAACGTGCCTTCCGGGCCGAGGTAGGCGACGCTCGGCTCGAGTTCCATCGCGCGGCAGGCCGAGATGACTTCGCGGAACAGCGCGGCGACGCGCTCGGCAGCAAGCGGCCCCGGGTTTTCCTGCGCGACGCGCCGCAGAATCTGCGCTTCGCGCTCCGGGCGATAGGCCGGATCGCCCCCCTTCAGCTCGCCGATCCTCCGCGCGAGCCCGGCGCGCCGGTTGAAAAGCGCGAGCAACTGGTCGTCCACGGCGTCTATCTCGCCACGCAGCCTTCCGATGTCGTCCGCGTCCCGCATGGGCCTTCCAGGCAGCTTCAGGTCAGAGCGGAAGATATCGCACGCCGAGCACGCCGTCGATGCGCCGCAGCGCTTCCAGCGTGTCCGGCGGCACGGCGCTGTCCACGTCCACCAGCGTATAGGCCATGTCCGCTCTCGACTTGTTCAGCATGTTGTGGATATTGAGCTTGCGGCTGCCGAGCACGTGCGAGATGCGCGCCAGCATGTCCGGCACGTTGGCGTTCGCGATCGCCAGGCGGAAGGGCGACTCGCGGCCCATCGCCGCGTCGGGGAAGTTGACCGCATTGCGCAGATTGCCGTGCTCGAGGTAGTCGCGCACCTGGGTGACGACCATGACGGCGCTGTTTTCCTCGGCCTCGCCGGTGGACGCGCCGAGGTGCGGCAGGGCGACCACGCCGGGCCGCCCGGCGAGCCGCGCGCTCGGGAAATCCGTCACGTAGCACTTGAGCACGCCGGCGCGCAGCGCGGCGAGCGCGGCTTCGTCCTCGACCACGCCCTCGCGCGAGAAATTGAGCAGGATGGCGCCCGCCCGCATCTGTCCGATATTCGCCGTGCCGATCAGATGCCGCGTGCGCTCGCCGAGCGGAACGTGCAGCGTGAGGAAATCGCTCGCCTTCAGCACCTCGTCGAGCGACGCGGCGCGCCGCACCTGCGAGGGCAGGCCCCAGGCGGCGTCGACCGTGATCTCCGGGTCGTAGCCGAGCACGTTCATGCCGAGCCGGATGGCCGCGTCCGCGACCAGGCTGCCGATCTTTCCCAGCCCCACGACGCCGAGCGTGTGCCCCGGCAGCTCGATTCCGGCAAATTGCTTCTTGCCGTCCTCCACCGCGCGCGCGAGATCGCGCGCGGCCGGGTCGAGCGCGCGCACAAAATCGAGCGCAGGCACGAGATTGCGCGCTGCAATCAGCATGCCGGCGAGCACCAGTTCCTTCACCGCGTTGGCGTTTGCCCCGGGCGCGTTGAACACCGGCACCCCGCGCGCCGAGAGCTCGGCGACCGGGATGTTGTTCACGCCCGCGCCGGCGCGCCCCACCGCCTGGATGCGCGCGCCGAAGTCGTAGCCGTGCAACTCGCGCGAGCGTACCAGCACGACGTCTGGCGCGGGCGATTCCTTGACCACGGCGTAACGCTCGGGCGGCAGCTGCTCGAGCCCGCGCGGCGCGATCTGATTGAGCACCAGCACCTGCAGCCGTCGCTCCGGGCCGCCGCTAGCCATGGCGCGCTTCGAACTCCTTCATGTACGCGACCAGGTGCTGCACGCCCTCGAGCGGCATGGCGTTGTAGATCGATGCGCGCATGCCGCCGACCGAGCGATGCCCCTTCAGCTGCACCATGCCGCGCGCCTCGGCTCCTTTCAGGAATTCCGCGTCGAGCCGCGCATCGGCGAGCGTGAACGGCACGTTCATGCGCGAACGGTCGCCCTTCGCCACCGGGTTGCGGAACAGGCCGCTGCCGTCGATGCAGTCGTACAGCAGGCGCGCCTTGGCGATATTGCGCCGCTCGATCTCGCCCAGCCCGCCGAGCTGCTTGAGCCACTTGAACACGAGCCCGGCGACGTAGATCGAATACGTGGCGGGCGTATTGAGCATCGAGTCCGCATCCGCTTGCAGCTTGTAGTCCATGACCGTGGGCGTGCCCTTGCGCGCACGGCCGATCAGGTCCTCGCGCACGATGACGATCGTAAGCCCCGCCGGCCCGATGTTCTTCTGCGCTCCGGCGTAGATCAGGCCGAAGCGCGACACCTCGAGCGGGCGCGACAGGAGGTGCGAGGACGCGTCGGCGACGAGCGGCACCGCGCCCGTGTCCGGGATCCAGTTGAACTCGACGCCGCCGATCGTCTCGTTCGAGCAGTAGTGCACGTACGCCGCGTCGCGGCCCAGCTTCCAGGCCCCCTGGCCCGGCGCGTAGGTGAAGCCGCGATCCTCGGAGCTCGCCGCAATGCGCACTTCGCACATTCCCTGCGCTTCCTTGGCCGCCTTCTTCGACCACTCGCCGGTGAGCACGTAGTCGGCCGCCGTCTTGGCGCCGAGCAGGTTCATTGGAATCTGGGCGAATTGCAGCGTTGCACCGCCCTGAAGGAACAGGACTTTGTAGGCGGCCGGGACCGCGAGCAGCTCGCGCAGGTCCTTCTCGGCCTCCTCGGCGATCGCGATGAACTCCTTGCCGCGGTGGCTCATCTCCATCACGCACATGCCGGAGCCGTGCCAGTCGAGCATCTCGTCGCCCGCGCGGGCGAGCACCTCCTCGGGCAGCATCGCGGGGCCGGCACTGAAATTGTGGAGGCGCGCCATCAGTGCAAGGTCTCGCCGGACGGGCCCTCCCGCGGCGCGCCGCCGGGCTCCTCGCCCCCGGCGCCGTGGCCGTTCCCGTTGCCGTTGTCCTGATCGTCGCGCTCCTCGATGCGCTCTATGCCGGCGAGGCGCTCGCCCTCTCCGAGCGAGATGAGCGAGACGCCCTGCGTGCTGCGTCCCTGCTCTCGGATCTGCGCGACCGCGGTGCGGATCAGCACGCCTCCGGTCGAGATCAGCATCACCTCGTCGCGGTCCTCGACCATCACGGCGCCCACCAGGCTGCCGTTGCGCTCCGAGGTCTGGATCGCGATCAGGCCCTGCCCGCCGCGGCCGTGGCGCGTGTATTCGCGCACCGCGGTGCGCTTGCCGTAGCCGTTCTCGGTCGCGGTGAGCACGGTCTGCTCCTCGCTCTTCGCCACCAGCATGCACACCAGGCGCGCGCCCTCCCCGAGCCGCATGCCGCGCACGCCGGTCGCCTGCCGGCCCATCGGCCGCGCCTCGTCCTCGGCGAAGCGCACCGCCTTGCCTTCGGAGGAGAACAGCATTACGTCGCAGTGGCCGTCGGTGAGCGCCACGCCTACCAGGTAATCGCCTTCCTCCAGGCCGACGGCGATGATGCCCGACGGCCGCGGGCGCGAGAAATCGGCGAGCGGGGTCTTCTTCACGGTACCGTTGGCGGTCGCCATGAAGACGTAGTGCTGCTCGTCGAACTCGCGCACCGGGACCACCGCGGTGATCTTCTCGCCTTCCTCGAGCGGCACCATGTTGACGACCGGCTTGCCGCGGCTGGTACGGCTGCCCTGCGGCACCTCGTAGACCTTGAGCCAGTACAGCCGCCCGCGGCTCGAGAAGCACAGCAGGTGGTCGTGCGAGTGCGCGACGAACAGCCGCTCGATGAAGTCGTCCTCCTTGGTCGCGGCCGCCATGCGGCCGCGTCCGCCGCGGCGCTGCGCGCGGTAGTCCGCGAGCGGCTGCGACTTGGCATAGCCGCCGTGCGAGAAGGTGACCACCATGTCTTGCGGCGCGATCAGATCCTCGAGCGAAATGTCCTCGGCCACCGCGACGATCTCGCTGCGGCGCGCGTCGCCGAATTCCTCCCGCACGCGCGAGAGCTCCTCGCCGATGATGGCGACGATGCGCGCGGGCTTCTCGAGGATGTCGAGCAGGTCCGCGATCGTCGTCATGACTTCCTTGTACTCGTCGCGGATCTTGTCCTGTTCCAGACCCGTGAGGCGCTGCAGGCGCAGCTCGAGAATCGCCTGCGCCTGCTCGTCGGACAGGCGGTAGCCCTCGTCCTTCAGACCGAACTCGGGCGCCAGCCCCTCGGGGCGGAATTGCGCCGCCGAGGCGCGCGCGAGCATGTCGCGCACCAGCTGAGACGGCCAGCTCTTCGCCATCAGCCCGCGCTTCGCCTCGGCCGGCGTCGGCGCGCGCTTGATCAGCTCGATCACCTCGTCGACGTTCGACAGCGCCACGGCCAGGCCCTCGAGCACGTGGCCCCGCTCGCGCGCCTTGCGCAGGTCGAACACGGTGCGCCGCGTGACCACCTCGCGGCGGTGGGCGATGAAGGCCTCGATCATGGATTTCAGGTCGAGCAGCTTCGGCTGGCCGTCGACCAGCGCCACCATGTTCATGCCGAAGGTGTCCTGCAGCTGCGTCTGCTTGAACAGATTGTTCAGCACGACCTCGGGCAGCTCGCCGCGCTTGAGCTCGATCACCACGCGCATGCCCGACTTGTCCGATTCATCGCGGATGTCGGAGATACCCTCGATCTTCTTGCCGGTCACGAGCTCGGCAATGCGCTCGAGCAGCGCCTTCTTGTTGACCTGGTAGGGCAGCTCGTCGACGATGATCGCCTGGCGGTCGCCCTTGCCGATTTCCTCGAAATGCGTGCGCGCACGCATCACCACGCGTCCGCGGCCGGTGCGGTAGCCGTCGTGCACACCGGACACCCCGTAGATGATCCCCGCCGTCGGGAAGTCGGGCGCCGGCAGCAACTTGATCAGATCCTCGATCGCGCACTGCGGGTGGTGCAGGACGTGCAGGCAGGCGTCGACCACCTCGGACAGGTTGTGCGGCGGAATGTTGGTCGCCATGCCGACCGCGATTCCGGAGGAGCCATTGACCAGCAGGTTCGGAACGCGCGCCGGCAGCACCGCCGGCTCCTGTTCCTGCCCGTCGTAGTTGGGCACGAAATCGACCGTCTCGCGGTCGATGTCGGCCAGCATTTCGTGCGCGAACTTGGTCAGCCGTACCTCGGTGTAGCGCGACGCCGCGGCATTGTCGCCGTCGACCGATCCGAAATTGCCCTGGCCGTCGATCAGCAGGTAGCGCAGGCTGAAGGGCTGCGCCATGCGCACCATGGTGTCGTAGATCGCCGCGTCCCCGTGCGGGTGGTACTTGCCCATCACGTCGCCCGAAACGCGCGCAGACTTCTTGTAGGGCCGGTTCCAGTGATTGCCGAGCTCGTTCATGCCGTACAGGATGCGGCGATGCACGGGCTTCAGGCCGTCGCGCACATCCGGCAGTGCACGGCCCACGATGACGCTCATCGCGTAGTCGAGGTACGAGCGGCGCATCTCCTCTTCGAGGCTGACCGGCAGCGTTTCTTTAGCGAATTGATCCATGCTTGATTCGCGGATTGCGGAGTCCTGGTAAGCGCTCCGCGGCGCCCGTTAATGCCGGCCGAGTTGGAGCTGCAAAAACAGTAAATTTTAGCATGCGGGCCCTGGCCGACCGGCACTCGAAAGTCGACGCGTGCGCCCCGCCGCGCTAAGCTCGCGCTCATTGGCAGCCGGGCGCCGAGCCCGGCCTTTCCCGCTCCGAATCCGTGCACGAACCGTTCCTGATCGCGCCGCGCTGGGTAGTGCCCGTCGAGCCTGACGGCGCGGTTCTCGAGCGCACGACGGTCGCCGTGCGCGACGGGCGCATCGAGGCCGTGCTGCCGAGCGACCAGGCGACGACGCGCTTTCCGGACTATCCGGAAATCCGCCTCGAGCGGCACGCGCTGATCCCGGGCCTGGTGAATGCGCACACGCACGCCGCGATGTCGCTCATGCGCGGCATGGCCGACGACCTGCCGCTGATGCGCTGGCTGAAGGATCACATCTGGCCGGCGGAAGCGAAGCTCGTCTCCCACGAATTCGTGCGCGATGGAACGCTGCTCGCGTGCGAGGAAATGCTGCGCGGCGGCGTCACCTGCTTCAACGACATGTACTTTTTTCCGGAAGCGGCGCTGGAAGCGGCGCTCGAGGCGGGCATGCGCGCCGCGCTCGGCGCCATCGTGATCGAGTTTTCGTCCGTGTACGCCGCCGACCCGGACGACTACCTGCGCAAGGGCCTGGCGTTGCGCGACCGCTACGGCGAGCACGAGTTGCTGTCATTCTGCATCGCGCCGCACGCGCCCTACACCGTCTCCGACGAAAGCTTTGCCAAGGTCGCGCGCTTCGCCGCCGAGCTCGACATTCCGGTTCACCTGCACGTGCACGAGACCGAGGACGAGGTCGCGCGCTCGGTGGCCGAGCACGGCGTGCGGCCGCTGGAGAGGCTGCGCCGCCTCGAGCTGCTCGGCCCGGACCTGATCGCCGTGCATGCCGTGCACCTGCTCGAGCAAGAGATCGCGCTGCTGGCGCGCCACGGCTGCTCCGTGGCGCATTGTCCCTCGTCCAACCTCAAGCTTGCGAGCGGTATCGCGCCGGTGGCGGCGCTGCTTGCCGCAGGCGTAAACGTCGCGCTCGGCACCGATGGTGCGGCGAGCAACAACCGGCTCGACATGTTTCAGGAGATGCGCCAGGCGGCGCTCCTGGGCAAGGCTGCGGCGGGAAACGCCGCAGCGGTACCCGCGCGCGCTGCGCTGCGGGCGGCCACGATGGGCGGTGCCCTTGCCCTCGGGCTGGACAAGACAATCGGGTCGATCACGGCCGGCAAGGCGGCCGACCTGGTTGCGGTGCGGCTCGACGGACCCGAGCTAAGTCCCTGTTACGACCCGGTTTCTCACCTCGTCTACGCCGCCGGACGCGAGCACGTGACGCACGTTTGGGTCGCCGGCCGCCCGTTAGTTGTTGGCGCGGCTCTAAAAAATCCGGCCTTCGGCGCCTTGAATAGTCGAATTGAAGTGTGGCAAAATTCCCTCACTTCTGCAGGCTATTGAACCGCAAGAAGTTTTAGGCACCCCTCCGATCCCCCTCCTGAGAGGAAAAAATGCGCAATAAACTCTGGATTCCGATCGCGGCCGCGAGCGTGCTGCTCTCGGCGGCGTCCTTTGACGTGGCGGCGCAGTCCGCGCCGCAAGGCAACTGGGTCTCGCCTGGAGGCGGCCAGCCATGGCGCAATAGTTCCGGCCAATGCTGGCGCGCCGGCTACTGGAGCCCGGCGATGGCCGTAGAAGAGTGCGATCCCGACCTCGTGAAGAAGACGGCAGCGCCCGCGCCTGCGCCGATGGCAGCGCCCACGCCCCCGCCGCCGCCGCCCCCGCCGGCACCTGCGCCGGCGGCCGCGCCGCAGAAGGTCACAGTGACCTCCGACGTGCTGTTCGACTTCGACAAGGCGGTCATCAAGCCCGATGGCCAAGCGAAGCTGGATGATCTGGCTGCGAAGGCCAAGAATCTGGACCTCGAAGTCGTCGTCGCGACCGGCTACACGGATCCGATCGGCAGCGGCTCGTACAACCAGAAGCTGTCCGTCAACCGTGCCAACGCCGTGAAGGCGTACCTCGTGTCCAAGGGTATCGATCCGAACCGGATCTACACCGAGGGCAAGGGCGCCTCGCAGCAGGTCAAGGAGTGCAACCCGAAGATGAAGTTCAAGGAGCGCGTCGCGTGCCTTGCACCGAACCGTCGAGTCGAGCTCGAGGCGGTTGGTACGCGCAAGTAATCGCGCAAGCATCGGAAAGCCCTGCCTCGGCAGGGCTTTTTTTTTGCAGCGTCGAAACGTGACGCGAGGTAACCGCTCGAATACATCATGAGCACGAACCCGAACGTCGATCAGGCAGAGCTCGACAAATTCAGCGAGCTAGCGCATCGGTGGTGGGACCCGGAGAGCGAATTCCGGCCGCTGCACGAGATCAACCCGCTGCGCCTGGCCTGGATCGATCAGCACACGCGACTCGCCGGAAAGTCTGTGCTCGATGTGGGTTGCGGCGGAGGCATTCTCGCCGAGTCGATGGCGCACCTCGGCGCGCGAGTCACCGGGATCGATCTTTCGGACAAGGCGCTCAAGGTTGCGCAGCTGCACCTGCTCGAGAGCCGCGCCCAGGTCGATTACGCGAAGGCCTCGGCCGAGGAATACGCCGAGCGGCACGCGGGCGAGTTCGACGCAGTCACCTGCATGGAGCTGCTCGAGCACGTGCCCGACCCTGCCAGCACCGTCGCCGCCTGCGCGCGCCTTGTCAAACGCAGCGGCAACGTCTTCTTCGCCACCATCAACCGCAATCCAAAGTCCTACCTGTTCGCAATCATCGGGGCCGAATACCTCCTCAAGATGCTGCCGAAGGGAACGCACGACTACACCCGCTTCGTCAAACCGCACGAGTTGGCGCGCTGGAGCCGCGACGCCGGCCTGCGCCCGGTCGAGGTGATCGGAATGACCTACAACCCTCTCAAGCGCACATACGGCCTGGGAGGGGACGCAAGCGTCAATTACATCCTTCGCTGCAGGCGCGATGACTGACGCGCGCGGTTGCGGCGCGACGCGCGCCGTGCTGTTCGACCTGGACGGCACTCTCGCCGACACGGCGGCCGACCTGGGCGCCGCGGTGAACCGCCTGCGCGCGGGGCGCGGCCTGCCCGGGCTGCCAACGCGCGAAGTACGCCCCTACGCGTCGAGCGGGGCGCGCGGCCTGCTGCGCGTTGGGCTCGGCCTCAATCCCGGGGATCCGGACTACGAAGCGATGCGCGACGCCTTCCTCGCGCATTACGCCGAGCGGGTGTGCGTCGAGACGCGCCTGTTCCCCGGCATCTCCCAACTGCTCGCCGAGCTCGAGGCGCGCGGCCTGAAGTGGGGTATCGTCACGAACAAGGCCACCCGCTTCACCGCGTTGATCGTCGCGGCGCTCGGCATCGCGCCGGACTGCGTTGTGTGCGGCGATACCACGCCCCACTCCAAGCCGCATCCCGCGCCACTGCTGCACGCAGCCGTGCAGCTCGCGCTCGAGCCGCACGCCTGCTGCTACGTCGGCGACGATCTGCGCGACGTGCAGGCGGCGCACGCGGCCGGCATGCGTGCGATCGCAGTGCTGTACGGCTACCACGGTGTCGACAACGGCGCCCCCGCCACGTGGAACGCGGATGCAGTCATCGCGCAACCGGCCGATCTCATCGCGCAGCTGTAGGCTTGAAGCGCGGCCGCATTGGCCCCATATGGGATAATGCAATTGCTGAGACGAACACGGGGGCGACTTGGTCTCGACGTGGGTCGCGAAGCAGCGCAGGGCATGCCGAGGACCAGATGACCTCGCTAATCCAGTCTGGAAACATATAAACGCCAACGACGAGCGTTTCGCTCTCGCGGCCTAACACCCGCGGGACGCTGCACTAGCTTGCTGATGGGCTAGGCCCTCGAAAGAGGGTGCAGCGTCATTCACATCAGCCTCTCCTCCGGGTCTGGCCGCTTGGCCCGGGGGATCCGTCGAAGCGGCTGGCCAAGCGTCAGCCTGCCGGCCGGCGGGCGCGAGGCGAGATCCAAACGACCAGGCTAAGCATGTAGTCCTGACTGTCTAGGGCTTGCGGACGCGGGTTCGATTCCCGCCGCCTCCACCAAATCAGCGCGCCGCGCACCGGCGCATGGATTCAGGGACGATGATCGGGAAGCTGGTAGTCGCCGCTGGGACTGAGCGCCCGCCGTTCAGCCGTCGCTCGCGGTCGGCAGCCCCGCGCTGCGCCAGCTCTCGAAACCGTCGCGCAGGTTCACGACATTGGCGAACCCCGCGCGGCCGAGCAGTGCGGCCGCCTCCGGCCCGCTCGTGCTGCCGTCGCCGCAGTACACGACGATCCTGCGCGTCTTGTATGCCTCGAGGCTCCCGAGGTTGGCGGAGAGCACCTGAAGGGGGATAAGCAGCGCCCCCGGCAGATGCGCGCTCGCGGCTGTCGCCTTGTCGCGCACGTCGATCGCGATCGCTCCTGAGTCGAGCATCGCTCTCGCCTCGATCGCCGATATGTCGCGCACCGCGGGACGCCTGCCTCCGAAATCGATGTTCCAGGTCAGCGTGGAGACGAGCGACAGCGCTGCGAGCAGAGCGAATGCGAAGGCCGCGAACCGGCGCTGCGGCTGAAGAGGCTCGATTTCGGTCATGACTTACCCAGGGGCGGTGACGCCGCGATGATGCGGCTGAGGCCGCTACGCGCCGGAGACTTAGTTCACGCCACTTACCAAGTCTTACGCATAGCTGCCGAAACGGTTCCGCTATACTGACTAGGTGACTGAAATCCCGTGTAAAACGGCCGCGTCGGCGGCGCGCAATCGCCACCCGGCGGGCTTCAGCCTGGTCGAGATGGCCGTGGTGACGCTCCTCGTGGGCATCTTCCTCACCATGGGGCTCGCGGCCTTCCGCGCCAGCCAGGACGCGCAGGCTGTTAGCGACACCGTCAACAAGCAGAACGCGATCAAGGATGCCCTCATCGGCTACCTGCGCCGCAACGGACGGTTGCCGTGCGCGGACATCGACTTCAGCGCGCCCGACGGGATCGAGAATCGGTCCACGGCAGGCGACCCGACGACGCCTTGCGCAACGACGCCGAGCAACGCCCGCTTCGGTATCGTGCCGTATGTAACGCTCGGCATGGCGCGCAGCGCGGCAGTCGACGGTTGGGGAAATTTCTTCAGCTACCAGGTGTCGAATTCGTTTCCGACGGAGGCGTTCAACCCGGGCACCCCGTCCTACAACACGCCCATCCCCGCGCCGTACCGCGACTGGACGCTGACCGCCAACTTTCGCACCGGCAACACGGGCGAGATCACGGTAAACGACCGCGACGCTTCGGGAAACGTGATCACCGCGGCGAGCAATGTCGTCGTCGTCATCGTCTCGCACGGCCCGAACGGCTATGGCGCGTACACGGTTTCCGGAACGCGCAACAGCCTGCCGGGCGGCGCCGACGAGCTCGAGAACACCAACGGCAGCACCGACACCGTGTTCTTCAGCCGCACGCCCACGACCAACGACTCCGCGACCGGAGGCGCGTTCGACGACCGGCTCATGTTCCTGAAGGCCGAGGACTTGCTCAACCCCCTGTTCAAGGACGGCTCGCTCAAGCCGCCCGCAGCGCAGCTTTCCGACCAATTCCAGAAAATGAGGCTCGCGATCGGCCAGTACGCCATCGCCAATGCCGGGTCCTACGGCAACTCGAACTGCACGAGCTCGTTCGCAGGCCAGAAGTGCCGCGTCATTCCCTACGCCGACTACTACTACGGAGACGGCTTGTACAACAGCGGTCTGTACGACGGCGGATTCCCGTGGCAGAACATGACGGGCATGGTCCTGTCCGACGCGTGGGACCCCTGGGGCCGGCCGATTCGCTACACGATCAACACCACCAGTCTCGCCAACGGGGGAACCTCTCAAGGCGGAGTCGGCAGCGCCTGGCCAAGCGGGGCCTCGACGGCCTACACGCTCCAGTCCTTCGGTCCCGATCGCACACCCGGGACCGCCGACGACATATTCAAGAGCTATTCGGTTTCCGACCTGCAAAGCCTCCTGAGCGGCGTATTACCCTGATGCGCCGACGCGGCTTCACGCTGGTCGAGCTGGCCGTCGTGATGACGATCATCGCGCTCATTTTGATGGTGCTGTTCAAGGGCAGCTCGCTAATCGGCACCGGTCAGTCGCAGCAGGTGCTCGCCGCGACGCAGGATCTGGCGGCCGCGGTGGCGCGCTTCCGCTCCATCTACGGCTACCTGCCGGGCGACATGCCGGACGCTTCGGTGCGCCTGCCCGGGGTGCTTGCATGCAACACGGTGAGCGGCACCGCAAACGGCAACGGAGACGGCCGCGTCGACGCCTCCGAGGTGCCGTGCGTCACCGAGCACCTGTTCCGCGCCGGGCTGATCAAGTCGAACGCGCCGATCTCGTTCTCGACTACCAAGGGCATCGTCACGATGCGCGTGATCGGGCGCTCGGTCAGCGCTCTGGCGGCGAGCTTTCCGACTTCCACGCGCAATCTCATCGAGGTCGCAACGGTGCCTTGCCAGATCGCGCAGGATCTCGACGCCAAGACCGACGACGGCAACTTCTCGACCGGCACCACGCGCGCGTCGGTCGCAAGCTGTACCGTCGACGGCACCAACGATCCCGTACCGCTGATAGCGATCGGCCTCTAGCCGCGCGGCGGATAGCTATCCGCGAGCGCCGCGAACAAGGCCTCGAGCTCGCCGGGCGCGAGGCGATCGATGCCGCCCGCCTCGCGCCGCCCGCCACCGGTCGGAAAGCGCCGACATACGTCGGCCGCCGAGGCGCCGCCGGCGCCCGGCGCGCGCAGGCTGACCGCGAAACCGCCGCGCGAGCCGGGCGTGAGCACGGCGTGCGCGCGCGACGGGTCGTCGCGCGCAAGCTGGTTCGCGAAGCTGCCGCTTACGCGCCGGCTCCAGGCCTCATCGGGCAGCAGGTAGGCGTCGAAGCCGCCGGCGCTGCGGTACGGCGAGAGCGCTAGCACGCGCCGCATGTCTGCCGAGCGCTGGTCGGCGAGTCGCCCGACCAGCGATTCCCTGGCGATCAGGTCGAACGGATCGGCGTAGCGCCGCACCGTGCGGTAGAGCTCCGCAGGCGGAATGAGCAGGTCGGCCTCGGTTTCGCCATATGCGTTGTAGTTCAGGCTTTCGCCCAGCGAACGCAATGCCTGCACGCGGTCCGGTTCGAGCGACAGGCCGGCCGCGAGGCCGAGCGCCGATTGCGCGAGCTGGTCGCCGAAAGCCGCGACCACCGCCCATGCGCGGAAGCGGCCGCCCAGATAGCGGTCGACGAGCATGCTGGTGCATACGCCCCCGGCCTCTTCGATGAACGCTTCGAGTGCCGGATGCACGGGCAGCACTCCTGCGTCGTGGTGGTCGAAGTAGCGCACCCGCGCGCCCTGCGCCAGCAGCCGCAGGAGCGCCGCGCGGTTGCGCTCGAGCGAGACGTCCAGCACGGTAACGCGGTCCCCCGGCGAGGCCTGGACGCGCTCGAGCAGCGCGATATCGCGCTTCACGCCGGTCACCAGCTCCGCTTGCACCGGCTCGGCCAGGCGCAGCTGGTGCAGCGCGCAGATGCCGTCCGCGTCGCCGTTGAAGACGTCGAAGTGCTTCACCGCCGCTCAGACCTGCGCCAGGCCGAGCCGCGCGGCGAGCGCGCCGGCCGCGGTGTCAGGCGCGCTCCCCGCGTCGAACACGACGCGCGCGCGCAACTCGTCGCCCGTCAGCGGCTCGCGGCTCGCGAGCTGGTGCTCGAGCACCGCGACGCCCGCCTCCGAGGCATCGCGCGCATTCCGCTCGCGCGCCTCAACCCTCTCGCGCAGCACGGCCTCCGGCGCCTCGCAATCGGCGATCGCGTACGGTACGCCGAGCGCGCGAACGAGCGCGGCGAACGACCCGCGTTGCGCCCGCAACAGGAAAGTCGCGTCCACCACCGCCGGGTAGCCCGCCTCGACGATCGCGCGCGCGAGTTCCGCGAGGCGAGCGTAGGTGCGCGCCGTGAGATCGGCCGCGTAGAGCCCCGCGCCGAGCGCCGAGCCGCTGCGCGCCTGTGCATCGAGCCCGACCAGGCGCTTGCGCTCGACATCCGAGCGCACGCGCAGCGCCCCCAGTGCCTCGACCAGGTATTGTGCGACGGTGGTTTTGCCCGAGCCCGACAGGCCGTGCATGAGCACCAGCGCGCGGCGCGACTCGCCCGCCAGCGAGCGCGCCAGGCGCAGGTATTCGAGGTGCTCGCGCTCGCCGCGGCGCAATTCGTCGGCCGGCACCCCGCGCTGGTGCACGCGGATGCAGGCCACCTTGGCGCGCACGAGAGCCCGATACACGAGGTAGAAGCGCAGCACCGCGAGCCCCGCGTAATCGCCGGTCTCCTCCAGATAGGCGTTCAGGAAGCGGTGGGCGAGCCGCGGCAGCCGGCGGTCAGTCAGATCCATGACCATGAACGCCACGTCGCTCATGACGTCTATCCACCTGAGCGCCTCGTTGAACTCGATGCCGTCGAACGGCGTCGGCTGCCCGTCGATCAGCGCGACGTTGCCGAGGTGCAGGTCACCGTGGCACTCGCGCACGAATCCTCCGGCTTTGCGCGCGTCGAACGTTTTCCCCAGGCGGGCATGCTCCTCGCGCGTCCACGCGCGCAGGCGCTCGAGCTCGGACATCTCCTCGCCGCCTCCGATTAGCGCCTCGATCTGGTCGAAGTTCTGCAGCGCAGGCGCCAGCACCTCGGCGGCCGTGCCGAACGGCCGTCCGGCGTCGGCGCGAGCGGCCTGCGCGTGAAAGGCGGCGGTGGCCCGCGCCAGCGCGTCGATGTGCCCGGCGGTGAGCGTGCCGTCCTGCGCCATGCGGCTGAGCAGCGCCTCCTGCGGGAAGCGCCGCATCTGCACCGCGTACTCGATCGCCTCGCCCGGCCCGCCGAGCCGCGGTGCGGTTTCGCTGCCGGCGACCGGGACCACCTCGAGATACAGGCGCGGCGCCGTGCGGCGGTTCAGGCGCAGCTCCTCTTCGCAATAGAAGCGGCGCAACCGCAGTGTGCTGAAGTCGAGAAACCCCAAAGCCACCGGCTTCTTGATCTTGTAGGCGTACTCTCCCGCGAGCAGCACCCAGGAAATGTGCGTCTCGAGGACCTCGACGCGCCCGACCGGATGCGGAAAGCGCGCCGGGTCCCGCAGCGCGTCGATCAGGCGTCCGCTGCTCAGGCGAGCTCGAACGCGCGCGCGGCCGAGGAATAGGACAGGATGATCTCCGCCGGCGCGTCGCCCACGTTGCGGATGCCGTGCACCGCGCCGCGCGGAACTACCGACTGTCCGCCCGCCGACATGCGCACGCGCTCCTCTCCGATGCGGCATTCCACTTCGCCGCGCACCACGTAGATCGATTCCTCGCAGTTCGCGTGAATGTGCGTGTCGGTCGCGTTTCCCGGCGGCAGCCTCATCCTGGCGAGCGACAGCTCGCGGCTGTTGCCGACCTCGTCGTTCGCCAGCCATTCGATCGTGCCCCAGGGAAACCGGTTCGTGATCGGCTTCATGGCAGCCTTCATGCCCCACCTCCTGTCAAAGTCCGCCCGACTGTTCCACCGCCATGGCGCGCACATCGCCGTCCTTCGCCGCCCGCAGCGCGCTCCACACGCGTAGCGGCGTGGCCGGCATATCGAAATGCGTCACGCCCGCCGTACGCAGCGCGTCGAGGATCGCGTTCATGATGCACGGCATCGACCCCGTGACGCCGGCCTCGCCCACTCCCTTTGCGCCGAGCGGATTGGTCTTGGTCGGCACCGGATGGTGCAGCACGCGCAGGCCGTCGACTAGCAAGGCGCGCGGCATGGGGTAGTCCATGAAGCTGCCGGTGAGCAGCTGGCCGGCGTCGTCGTAGACCGCCCGCTCGCCGAGGATGTGGCCCGCGCCCTGCGTGATGCCGCCCTGCATCTGCCCCTCGACCAGCTGGTGGTTGATGATATTGCCGGCATCGTCGCAGGCGACGTACGACACCACCTCGACCACGCCGGTCTCCGGATCGACCTCCACCTCTGCGACGTGGCAACCGTTGGGAAAGGTGGACCCGACTTTCTTGTCCTTCAGGTCCACGTCGAGCGCCCCGCGATGCCGCTTCGCCAGCTCGGTGATCGCGATCTCGCGGTCGGTGCCCTTCACGCGGTAGCGCCCCTCTGAGAACTCGACGTCGGACTGGGCAACCTCCAGGTCGTCGGCAGCGAGCGCTAGGCCCTTCTTCACCACCTCCCGCGAGGCGAGCAGCATCACGCTGCCGACACCGTGCAGCGAGCGCGAGCCGCCGGTGGGATTGCCCGTGAGGTTCATGTCCGGATCCGCGGTGCGCAGCCGGATCGTTTCCATCGGCACGCCGAGCACTCCCGAGACGATCTGCGCGAACGCGGTCTCGTGCCCTTGGCCGTGGTTGTGCGAGGTCGCGCGCAGCGTGATGCGCGCCGCCTCGCTCCAGCTCACCTGCACCTGGTCGTACGGCGCGAAGCCGCCCGCGCCGCTCGCCTCGATGTAAGTGGCGATGCCTCGCCCGCGCAGCCGGCCGCGCGCGGCCGAAGCCGTGCGGCGCGACGCGAAGCCGTCCCAGTCGGCAGCCTCGAGCGCGTCGGCCAGCACGCCGCCGAAATCGCCGCAGTCGTACTCGAAGCCGGTCGCGATCTTGTAGGGGAAGGCGTCCTTCGGCACGAGGTTGCGCCGGCGGAATTCCGCCGGGTCCATCTTGAGCTCCCAGGCTGCCTGGTCGATCAGGCGCTCGATCGCGTACGAGCTCACTGGCCGCCCGGCGCCGCGGTAGGCGGCGGTCGGCACCGTGTTTGTCAGCGCGAGCCGGGTGCGCACGTGAATCGCCTGCACGTCGTACACGCCGCTCGCAACGTTCACCAGATTCACCGTGTTGACGAACGTCCCGGTGAAGGCGATATAGGCGCCGACGTTGCAAACGAAGTCGAAGCGCATGCCGAGGATGCGCCCCGCGGCATCGAGCGCCATCTCGGCACGGTGCAGAACGTCGCGCGCCTGCTCGTCGGCGAGGAACACCTCTGAGCGCGTGCCGAGCCAGCGCACCGGACGGCCGAGCTTCTTCGCCGCGATCAGGACAGCGCAGTACTCGGGATAGGCATTGAAGCGCACCCCGAAACCGCCGCCGACCTCCTCGGCGACGATGCGCACCTTCTCCGGCGCCACGCCGAGCACCGTCGCGATCTGGCCGCGCATCGCCGACGCGCCCTGCGTGCAGGCATACAGGCGGTAGTGATCGAGCGCGGCGTCGTAGGCGCCGGTGCAGGCGCGCGGCTCCATCGGGTTGCCGACGACGCGCGTGTGATAGGCGTTCAGCGACACCACGCGTGCCGAGCGCCCGAACGCCGCCTGGGTCGCCGCCTCGTTGCCGCCCGCGAAGTCGATCACCAGGTTGCCCGCCACGTCGTCGTGCACGCGCGGTGCGCCCGCGCGCAGCGCCGCGCGCGCGTCGACCACCGCCGGCAGATCCTCGTACTCGACCACGACCGCCTCGGCCGCGTCCTGTGCAAGCGCGCGCGACTGCGCGATCACCAGCGCGACCGGCTCGCCGACGTAGCGCACGCGTTCCTGCGCGAGCGCGGGGCGGTGGATCCTGGGCTGCTCGGCGCCGTCGC
>Ga0187775_10000059_pt1 | contig 22622 bp, 41 predicted proteins | sample 0216_BV02_MP12_1_FD_132441 | JGI IMG/M metagenome (GOLD analysis project Ga0187775, IMG submission 132441) | Tropical peat soil microbial communities from peatlands in Department of Meta, Colombia - 0216_BV02_MP12_10_MG | ecosystem: Environmental > Terrestrial > Soil > Wetlands > Peat | place... | reverse complement strand
TCGCCCTTCCGGCCGCTTAGGGAGCGCCCGATGAGCTTCGTTCGACCGAAGTGCGGCCTGACGCCTCGTCCGGCCCCTCAACTTCACCGTTAGCTTCCGGCCTTCGGCTCTGTGCCGGGTTTGACCTCCGTGTATAGTGTGCATACACTATGCATATTAGCCCGACGTTTGATCCTGCAAAGGACGCAGAGAACCGTCGGAAGCACGGCGTCTCTTTGGTGGACGGCGACGGCGTGCTCAATGACCCATTGGCGCTCACCATCGAGGACCTCTCCGCAGAAGGAGAGCAGCGCTTTGTAACGGTTGGCGTCAACTCCTTTGGCATGTTGATGGTGGTCGTCTTCACAGACCGAGATGGCGATCCCAGGTTGATCTCTGTACGTAAAGCGACATCACGAGAGCGGCGAACTTATGAGAAAGGAATATGATTTTTCGAGGGCCAAGCGCGGCGCAGTCGTGCAGAACAAGGGAAAGACCCGCATCACGATCTTTCTCGACGACGCCGTGCTAAGACAATTTCGAGCTCTTTCCCAGAGCACGGGGAAGGGGTACCAGACCCTCATCAATGAGGCGCTGAATGCTCACTTGGGCCTCTCTGGCGAGCCGATGACTCCGGAGCTAGTTCGGCGCATCGTGCGCGAAGAACTTGCGGCCGAAAGCTAACAATCGTTGGAGGGGGGCGTGAGGCGCTTCTTGATTGGGGCCGCGGCACCGACGCGACATTGTCGGACCGCGGCCCCCGTCTGCCGGCATCGTGCGGCCCCGCAACTTCACCGTTAGGTTGCACATCAGACGGAGTGCCACATGAGGTCACCTCCCATCGTTGTATCCGTCCTCCTCGGGTTGCTCGCTGGGTGCGCAAGCACACCTCAACAGCCGCTTCGGGTCGATGGATCGACACCTGAGGCGTTCCAAGCGTCTTGGTCGAGGCTCAACGCAAGTCTTTCCGCCCAGCAGCAGGCCCAATTGAATACCGCGATTCTGCTATTAGGTGCCACGAAGCTTCACGACTCTGGTTACAAGGGGCCGTCTAGCTTTGGTCCGGAGACACTCCGTGCCGACCTAAATGGCAAGACTTTCGAAGAAATCATCGCGGCTGGGAAAGCCACAGGGGCAACCATCAAAATCAACCAACACTGAGGCAATGCAACCAGTGCAACCCAACAATCGTTGGAGGGGGCCGTGAGGCGTGGGTGGTTAGGCGCGGCGGGACCCCTTCGATATTGCGGGCCCGCCGCGCCTGTCCGGCGCGCGTGCCCGGCCCCTCAACTTCACCGTTAGACGCCCATGACGTAGAGACCGATTGTGCGTGGTCAATTGAGCTTGGAGGTTCTCACATGCGCAACTTTCTCCTGGGACTTGTGATCGGCGTTCTTGTCCTCCCGGCTGCGCTTTTGATCGCTGCTTGGCTCGGGCTGATTCCGGTAAGCGCCGACACCAAACCTCCCCGCTGGGAGACTGCGGTCGCGCGCATGGCGTTTGATGCGTCCACCGCGCGGAACGCGCCGCATCTCGCAAACCCGATTGCGCCGACCCAAGAGAATCTGATGGCGGGCCTTAAGTTGTTCGAAGACGATTGCGCGGGCTGTCATGGAACGCCGGCCACGGCTCTCTCGAACGAAGCCACGCCGCACCTCTATCCAAGCCCGCCCCAATTTGCGCTGCACCATCCAGGGAAGCCGGACTACCAGCTCTTTTGGATTGCAGAGCATGGCGTCCGATACTCCGGCATGTTCGTGATGAAGGGCGCCTTTCGCAAAGACGCCTCTGGCAGAGACCCGTCAGATGAAAGAATCTGGACCGTGGTGACATTTCTGACGCACCTCGACGCTTTAGCACCTGCCGTCGACGCCGAGTGGCGAAAGAGCGCAACGCAGTAAGTCGATGGAGCGCCATGGCGTCTAACAATCGTTGCAGGGGGCCGTGATGTGCTGGTGGTTGGGCGCGGCGGGACCCAGTCGAGATTGCGGGCCCGCCGCGCCTGTGATACGTGGTCGTCCGGCCCCTCAACTTCACCGTTAGGCATCAGCTCGTGTTGCTCCGTATCGCTGGCATGGTGTTCATTGCCCTGGGTGCCACATTGGCGGCTCTAGGAATCACGGGAGTAATACATGGTCCATCTATGGCTGAGTTTTCAGACACACTCGCGCAATCTCGCGGCCTTGCATTTGACCGATCCACCTGGCTAGTTCACTGGAGGGCATGGGGCTCGGGTCTCGCGTGCGCCGGTGCGGTTGTGGGCTTCGGGGGCGCCGCGCTAGCGCTCCGGAAGCGCTGGGGGCTCTTACTCCTGGCGACCGTATTGTTCCTCAGCGCGACGGCGCCGTGGGTGCTTCAGTGGTTTGGTCTGGTTCGCTACCGCTTCGAACGCCCAGGCTCCGTAGAGACGTTTGTGCAGCTCGCGTTTGCGCTCCTCGCAACGTGGGGCTATTTCATGCGCTCTGAAGGACGAGCTGATGCCTAACAATCGTTGGGGGGCCGTGAGGCGTGGTCTGTTTGGCGCCGCGGCGCCCGGTCGAAATGGTGGGGCCGCGGCGCCTGTCTGGCGTGGTCGTGCGGCCCCTCAACTTCACCGTTAGACGGCACTCGGAGGAGTTACGATGCCGAGATTCATCACCTCAGTACTTATAACCGGCTTCATCCTCAACCTCACAGGCTGGGCTGGTAATGTCCTCCTTCTCGGCTCTATGTGGGAGCATGCTGTCACCGTCGCCCCCCCGCCGATGCGCTCGCCTTTTTCGCCTTTGGTACACGCTCTACTTCAGTATGTTTCCGACTTCGTATTCGCGTTTGTCCTTTGCCTCATTTTTCGCCTCGCCAGCGCCGGTTGGCGCGGTTCGCTGTATTGGCTCGCCTTTCTTTGTGCCGTTGTCGTTTGGCTCGGTGGCGTTCCCATGGCCTACCTCGGTCTAGTGAATGGAGGTTACCTTCCGGCCCCCGTCTCGACAGCAACTACCATCTTGGCGTTGGTTACTTTCTGCATTGTGGCGCCATTGCTACCCAAGCTTGTGCCGACGCGTGGGCGCTCCGCCTAACTGCACTCTCGCATACGTGTCCGTGTAACAATCGTTGGAGGGGTCCGTGATGCGCTTCTTGTTCGGCGCCGCGGGCGCAAGTGACCATTGCGCGGCCGCGGCGCCATTCCGGGCTACTCGGCAGCGCCCGATGAGCTTCGTTCGACCTGAGTGCGGCCTAACGCCTCATCCGGCCCCTCAACCTCACCGTTAGGCCGCACGTGGGCAAATGGCGGTACACGGTAGCTCTTCCGTTTCTTATCTCGCTCAGCGGCTGCATCGAGATAAACACGTATGTCTCGCCGGCTGCGTCGGGGACGGTAATTGACGCCACCACCAAAAAGCCCATCCAGGGAGCTACTATTTCGGTGGGTGACCATCCAGGCTTATTTGCGCAAACTAACTCCGACGGACAATTCATTTTGGTGCCCACTACGCGCACGACACATATCTTTTGGCTCGCACCATACAGCTCGCTTCCGCCTGGGGGCACCATTGTTGTTTTTGCCGACGGCTATGCTTCGAGGGAGATAGTTGTTAACGGTGCCGAGCAGCTCCTAGTCTCTTTAGTCAGGGTTCGCTAGTGCGGCCTAACAATCGTTGGAGGGGGCCGTGATGCGCTGGTGGTTGGGCGCGGCGCGGCCCAGTCGCTATTGCGGGCCCGCCGCGCCTGTCACACGTGGTCGGCCGCTCAACTTCACCGTTAGATGCGCTACGTAGTTCTCGGCTCAGTAATCCTTCTCGCGGCCTCGTTCCTGAGTATGGTCAGCGGTCTTCTGGCCGGATGGATCTGGCGACGAAAGCTCGTCAATCTTCTAACCGAACGCCACCCGTCAATCTCGCGCGCGGCCCAGGCGTCACTTGACGTCGCCCCACTGGGTATTCGCACGGCGTCATCAAAGCGACTTCTTGACGTCCTTTAGCGTCGCGCATTCTCGACGACGCTGAAGTGGCACGAATTGGCAGTACGCTTCGGCGGCTGTATGCCTTCACACTGAGCTCCGCGGCTGTTCTCATAACCCTCGATGTTGCTGATGAGGATCAAGCCATGGCGAGCTCAACGAGCGTCCGTTCCAGCGCCTGCCGGGTTTCCGACGATGAGCAGCGGCCGGAATCAGCTGCTTCAACTTCGACATGGAGATCCTCTCGTTCGGCGTCGCACGCGCTCGACTCCCTTGCATGCCCGCCAACTCGTGTGCTATATAGTGAACCATATGGTTCAGTATAGCTCGAGCCGCTTTGATGCCTCATTCGCCGCGCTCTCGGACGCTACACGACGCGGCGTTCTGGAGCAGCTTGGGCGTGCGGACGCCTCGATCACGGAGCTGGCCGAGAAATTCCACATGACCCTTACGGGCATGAAGAAGCATGTCGGCGTCTTGGAGCAGGCGGGACTCGTCACCACAGAGAAGGTCGGTCGCGTGCGGACCTGCAAGGTCGGGCCGCGCCAATTAGAAGAGGAGGCGGCATGGATCGAGCGGTACCGCCAGCTCTGGGCTGCACGCTTCGAAGAGCTGGATAAGGTCATTGAGGAACTGAAACGGCGGGAAAAGGCCGCTGAACGCAGAAAGAGAAAGTGAGCTGACCCCGTGAAGAACTACACGACGGCAGAGCGGAAGTCCGAGCGTGAGCTCGTGGTCACGCGAACCTTCAATGGCCCGGCACGCATCGTATTCGAAGCGTGGACCCAGCCCGAGCTGTTCAAGCGTTGGTGGGTGCCGAATTCAATTGGCCTGACCCTGCTTTCCTGCGAGATGGATGTTCGTGTCCGGGGCGGGTACCGACTGGTGTTCGCCGGGAACCCGGAACCCATAGCGTTCTTCGGCAAGTACCTCGAGGTGACACCACATTCGCGCCTCTCCTGGAGCAATGAGGAGAGCCCGGACGGCGCCATCACCACGGTGACCTTCGAAGAAAGAGGCGGCAAGACACGGGTCGTCGTGCACGACCTCTATCCCTCGAAGGAAGCGCTCGACGCCGCCATCGCGTCCGAAAGTACCAGTGGATTTACCGAGGCGTTCGAGCAACTCGACGAGCTTCTTGTCACCCTGGGCGCGAGCGCGGGACGGCTGGAATCCTAGTCCGCACGATATCGCACCGAAAATTCTGGACTGCGCTCCGCTGGGCAAAGCCCGCAAGGTTACGCAGTCCGCTTCTCGATCAATCTCCAGCCGCCGCTGTGGAAATCCTGTTCACGATCGTGCGGAATACGCAAATCGTTGGAGGGGGCCGTGATGCGCTTCTTGTTTGGCGCCTCGGGCGCTGGGAAATTGTGCGCCCTCGGCACCATGGGCCGGCGCTTCTGTGCGGCCCTTCAGCTACACCGTTAGACTGTCGAATAGATCCGGCACTCCGGCCTTGGCGCAGCGGGGGGAATCGGCGCCCCAAGGTTGCGACTTGTAACCTGTAACGTTATAGGTTACACTTTGCGTGGGTGATCCAGGCATTCCGTCACAAGGGGTTGGCGAAATTCTTTGCAACGGGATCTCGAGCGGGGATCCAGGCCGCACACTCTGAGCGCCTACAATTGATCCTCGCGACGCTGAATGCGGCAGTGGTTCCAGGCGATATGGGCTTGCCCGGGCTGAAACTGCATCCCTTGAAGGGCGCTCGCAGCGGCACTTGGGCCGTGAGCGTCAGTGGAAACTGGCGCGTCACGTTTCGATTCAGCGGTAAGGACGCAGTTGACGTTGACTACGAGGACTATCACTAAGGTGGCTCATGAGGATGCATAAACCCCCTCATCCGGGACAGATTATTCGACAGCTTTGCCTTGAGCCTCTAGACATGTCTGTTACAGAGGCAGCCAGCGCTTTGGGCGTGAGCCGTAAGACGTTGTCGGCCCTTCTGAATGGTCGAGCCGGCATTAGCCCTGAGATGGCGGTACGTTTGTCGATCGCCTTTGGGACGAGTTCTGAGAGCTGGATGAATCAGCAGACCCAGTACGACCTTTGGCATGCCGAGAAACGTCGCAAAGACCTTCGGGTTTCACGCGTCGCGGCCTGACTCGACGTCTAACAATCGTTGGAGGGGGCCGTGAAGCGCCTGTGGTTTGCGGCCGCGGGACCCAGTCGCTATTGCGGGCCCGCGGCCGCTGGCTGGCGTGGTCGGCCGGCCCCTCAACTTCACCGTTAGAAGTCGGCCGCCGTGACGCCCCCGCACTTGAATCGCCGCAGAGCGGGACGCAGTTGGAGCTTCGTTGCGCGCGGAAGGGGAGGGACAAATGCTGGTTAAGCTCGCGGCATCAGCGCGGTATCTTTTCGGCTTTAACTTCCTCATCAACGGGATCAACTGGTGGTGGAAGATCCTGCCCTATCCCACCATTCACGATCCCCCGAACATCCACACGCCCCACTTCGTGCAGGCGATGATCGACACGGGCTTTCTCTTCGATAGCATCAAAGTGGTGGAGGTAATCACTGGCGTCGCGCTGCTGAGGAATCTCTATGTACCTCTGGCACTGGTGGTGGGATTCCCCGTTACGGTCGCGGCGTGGGCCGTGGACGTCGGGCTTCTCGGGACTAGTGTGCGCGCTCAAGTCTTAGGATGGTCTGTGCTACTCATGAACGCATTCTTGATGCTGGTCTACATTGAGAGTTACATCCCAATGTTGCGTAGGCACGCATCGCCAAGCTCCATCTGGGACAGCCGCTAAGCTCGCCATGAAGCTCGCGGTTCTGCTTTTGGGCTGCCTCGCAGTGATTTCCGGGATATTGGCCGACGTGTGGTTGATTCTCATGGTTGCAAAGCAGTTTCATTGGTTGTGACGCGAAGCGCCCGTCATGGTGGTGGAGATCCTTGGCCCGGCCGACTCCTAACAGTCGTTGCGGGGGGGCGGACCCGTGAATCTGTTTGGCGCCGCGAGTCCCGGGAGAAATGGTGGGCCGCCGCGCCTATGACACGTGGTCGGCCGGCCCCTCAACTTCACCGTTAGGCGAACAGGAACCGCAGCACCCCTGGCGTTTGTCGCAGCCCTGTCAGTCACCTCAGGAGCGAGACCCATGAAGAGAACAGTGATCCTGGTTATGCTCGGCTCAGCTCTGGCCTTGGCCTTACCCTTTGTGTTTGCACATCCAGACGAATCTCGCCCGGCTGACGTGGCCGCTAATGCTTGGATTCCACTCGGTGCGGACGCTGGCTTTGTGGTGACGCACAGCAATTCGGCGAAGTTGGGGGCAGCACCGACGGTGAGTGGTTACCTAATGGCTCGCCGCGACGGTAAGTGGGTTCGGCTCGAAGTAGAAGCCGGTGGACGCCTTTTCGAAGCAAAGTAACGCCGCGTCGGCCTTCGGTCCGCCTAACAATCGTTGGAGGGGGCCGTGATGCGCCTGGCGCCTCGGGCGTTAAGAGATATTGTGCGCCCGCGTCGCCTGGCCGGCATGGTCGCACGGCCCCTCAGCTTCTTGGTTAAATGCCCTCATTTATGACTAGGTACGCGTGCACATTGCTTCTCCTGATTAGCGGATTCGCGGCAACAGGAACGCAAGGTGACGTGCCAGCACAGGGCGCAGCGCCCAAGGTCGAAGAGGGCGCCGGACCATACAATATTGACCTGGACGTAGCAGCCGGGGATGACGAAGAACGCTTTCTTGCGGTACCCGGGAGCGCCTTTACGGTAAAAGGGTTCATCCAGTTCGTGACTGTACGGGAGGATCCGAAATGGGCACCTCTAGCAGCAATCGAAGTTACGGGGCCCAAGGGCGGCTTTTACGCGGGACTGATTGCGTTTGTGCTGCCAAGAGCCCCAGACAAGATTGAATTTGCCGTGCGCGACGAACGGCTCCGTGGCCTCCCTGACGCCTCCTTTGGGCGAATTCATCTCACCAATCAGGCGATTCCTTTCGAGTTGCGCTTGGATAGGTCGGGAGTGTTACAAGCATCCGTGATGGGCACGCCTGGCAGAGCTGTTTCGGTTCGTTCGCTCGAAATATCGCGCGTGCGATTGCTCGGTTCGACGGGACATGTACGCTTTTTGAACATTGAGGTAGCCGCTTCAGACAGGTGAATCGGGCATCTAACAATCGTTGGAGGAGACCGTGACGGGCTTGCGGCTTGGCGTCTCGGCCGCTGAGAAATTGTGCGCCCTGGACGCCATGGGCCGGCGCTTCTGTGCTATTCACGTGCAGCCCTTGGCCGCCATCCATCGCTCTGAGTAAGGTAATTGCCCTGCGCAGACATGCAATCGTCTCCTTTTGGCTTTCTGTCGTGGCAACTGCGGCAGCTGCAGCTCAGACGTGGCCCTCCATTGGAACATTTGCCTTGCCAGACGGAGGCACAGCCACCGTATTTGTCGATCCGGGTAACGGCCTGACACGACATGGTGACTTCTGGACAGCAAGGCAAAGGACTCTGTATAGCTCACCGCAAAAGACATCCTCCGGTGTCTCATATCGGTCGGAGGCGGATGTGTACGCCTACGATTGCAAAGGAGATCGCGCGGCTCTGGTTAGCTACGCGCGGTACGAGGGAGAAAACCTCACTGGGACAGTGGTAGATAAATTAGAGCGATCGTCTCCTAACGAGTACGAATGGGCTACCCCCGCAGCTGGAAGCGTTTTGGACGCCGCCAAGAGAGTCGTCTGCGGATTCGTCGCTATGAGAAGCAGGTGAACGTGACGTCTAACAACCGTTCGGGTGTCGTGAGGCGCTTCTTGTTTGGCGCCGCGGGCGCTGAGAAATATTCTGCGCTCTCGGCGCCTTCCCGGCCTCCTCGGCGACGCCCGATGAGCTTTGCTCGACTCGAGTGCGGCCTCACGCGGCGGCCGGCCCCTCAACTTCACCGTTAGAGCGCACTAGTTCGCGCGCGTGAGGCACCAGTGTCCGACGTCGACAGGGCTTTCTCTGGTTCAATTCCCAAGCTATATGAGACTCATCTCGTACCGCTGATCTTTGAGCCGTACGCAACGGACCTAAAGACGCGGGTAGGGTCCATGAATGTGTCCCGTATCTTGGAAGTCGCCGCGGGTACCGGCGTGGTGACACGAGCGTTGGCGGCGGTGGCGAACGAAGGGGCTTCTTTAGTTGCCACTGATCTTAATCAAGCGATGCTCGACGAGGCGGCTGCCGTAGGAACGGAACGCCCTGTGCAGTGGTTGCGGGCGGACGCAATGGCGCTGCCGTTTCCAGATAACGAATTCGACGTGGTCGTCTGCCAGTTCGGCGTCATGTTTTTCCCGGACAAATCAAGGGCTTTTTCCGAAGCGCGCCGCGTACTCCAACCAGGGGGCACCTTCATTTTCAACGTTTGGGACCGCATCTCGGAGAACGAATTTGCCGACACAGTCACGGAAGCGCTTGCGGAGGTCTTTCCCAGAGCCCCGCCTCGGTTCCTAGCCAGGACGCCCCATGGGTACTACGAGCGGCAGCTGATCCAGCGGGACCTTGCGGCGGGCGGATTCACACAATCACCAGATATCGTCACCGTCGCGGCGCGCAGTCAGGCCAAGTCTCCCGATGTACCTGCTGTTGCGTACTGTCAGGGCACACCACTTCGAAACGAGATCGAAGCGCGGGGCGCTTCTCGACTCGGCGAAGCGACTGGCAGGGCCGCCGCCGCCGTCGCACAAAGATTCGGGATGTATGCTGTAGACGGCAAGATCCAGGCGCACGTCGTCACTGTCAAAAAATGAAAGAATGCATGCAGCGTGTACTGGGTGCGCTCTAACAATCCTCGGACGGGGCCGTGATGCGTGGTCTGTTTGGCTCCGCGAGCGCTAGGAGACAGTGTGCGCCCGCGTCGCCCAGCCGGCCTGCGCGCTCGGCCCCTCAACTTCACCGTTAGGTGGCAGGTGGTTAATTACGGCCCACTGCTAGATCGAACGCACCAAGCGTGGAAGCAGCGCGCCTGTAACCTCGGCGTGTTGCTTGGCGCGGTCATCATGACCGCGACGCTGTGGCGGTACGATTACCTCTCGCACGCTGACTCAGTAGACCCCCACGCAGTCATCTACCTCGGCATATCGTGTCTGATCATCGCGGTGAGTCTCTATCTCTCGGTCGGTGCGATACGGTGTCCTTCCTGTGGTGATCGTTGGATTTGGCGCGCTTTGAAACTAGCGTCTGGGCGATGGTTGCACTGGCTTCGCGATCAGGAGATATGTCCGGTCTGTGGCGCAAGTGGTGAGCTGCCACCTAACAATCGTCGGACGGGGCCGTGATGCGTGCTCGGTTTTGCGCTTCGGGCGCTGAGAGATTGTGTGCCCTCGGCGCCAGCGGGCGTGAGTGCCCGGCCCCTCAACTTCACCTTTAGACGCCGGCGTGAAGCCCATCACTAGCGTTAGCGAGGCAGTGGCCTTGGTTGACGCGTTCGCTGGCGAGCCGTCGGTGTTTTCGCTGTGTCTGTCGGAATTGATCCACGATCCAGTCGGAAGCAACATCGCGATAATTACGGATCGCATACTTGCGAGAGGTTGGTGGCCCGCAGGCGTCGAACGCCAGGAAGGCTTCCGGATCTATCGGTACAAGCAGCGGGATGTGAACCAATGAGCAGCTCGCTGTCGGAGCGGCCGTTGCCGACGGCTATCGGACGTCGCGAGTTTAGAATCAAGCGCCTTCTGTAAGGCGACCCGACGATGCCTAAACCAGTAAAGCGTCTACTAATTTGCGTCGATAATTCGGGATACGAAGTTTCCCTGGAACGTCGGAAGATTTACAGATTCAGGGCACTCCTCCTTGCAATAGCTGCCACCACTGCCTGTCTTAGCATTTGTGTAGCGGCCGACCCTTCAGGAAATACTCCGCTCATTCTTGCCGCCTGGCGTGGCGACCTTACCGAGGTGAAGCAGCTTCTCAAATCAGGGGCGGATGTGAACGCCTCGAACCGGATGGGAATGACGCCGTTAATGGCGTCGACATGGGGCAAGACTGGTCGCGGGGAAGTCGAGGTTGCCAAAGTGCTGATCGCCAACGGCGCAAAAGTCAACGCCGGTGACGTGTATGGCAAGACCGCATTGATGGAAGTGGCAGCGTCAGGGAATCTCGAGTTCGTGGAGCTCCTGCTGACTTCGGGTGCCGATGTGAACGCTGAGTTCCGGCCTTCGCTCCGCACGCCAGCCCCGCCCTCGCACCTGTCGTTCCCGGGAACAGCACTGCAGGGCGCGGCGACGAATGGCCGGGTCGAGATTATGAAGGAGCTGATGACTCGTGGGGCGAACGTGAACGCGACGAATCAGCTGGGGCAAACGGCGCTGATGTTTGCGTGCCAATACGACTGTCCCCCCGGCGGGCCCTGCACTCGACGGAAAGAAATGGTGAGTATGCTGCTGGCCGCGGGCGCCGACGTGAATGCCAAAGACTATGCGGGAAAGACCGCCCTGAGGGGCTTTGTAGGGGGTGGGACCGGGGAGGAGAAGCAGGAAATCAAGAGACTGCTGAGAGAAGCCGGCGCAACCGAGCCACCGCAAGGCAGTCCGAACGCAGGCCCGGACGAAGCCACGCCGAAGACCAAGCGTCGATAGCGGAGAGTCACGAGCGCCCATGGAAGCCCCTGGCGGCGTTGGATAGCTTTGGCAACTCGAGAGCCGGGAATTTGGCACGAGAGCTTGCGTTGGCTCAGCGAGCGCTTCAAATGCCGTCTAACAATTGTTGGAGGGAGCCGTGATGCGCTTGCGGCCTGGCCCCTCGGGCGCTGAGCGATTGTGCGCCCTCCGCGCCATCGAGGGCCCTGTGCGGCCGCTCTACTTCACCGTTAGGCGGCATTGCTGGTGAGCGTAGGTGGCAAGATCGACCGCGGAAGCCAGACACTGCCTTGGGCCTTTGTCTTGTACGCTGCGGCGACGCTCCTGCACTTCGCACACAATGCGGAGTACCTGACTCAGTATCCACATCTTCCACTTTCCTGGTCACGAGGCGATGTTTACGGCACGTGGTGCTGTCTCATGGCGGTCGGCTTACTCGGCTACGGGCTGTATCGCTTCGGACGCCGCAACATTGGGCTCGCAGTCTTGGGCTTTTACGCGATTCTCGGTTTTGGCGGTCTCCTTCACTACACTCGAGCGCCGATGGCGTGCCACGCAGCGATGATGAACGTAACAATTTGGGCTGAAGCTGTGGCGGGGGCGTTGCTGTTGGCGAACGTCGTGGGGATGCTGAGCGGCGTCGCCTCGGGTGCAATGCCGCGCAACAATCGCCGGAGGGAGCCGTGAGGCGTGGTCTGATTGCCGCCGCGCGCGCGGGGAAAATTGTGCGCCCTCGGCGCGATCCCGGCCGCTTCACTGCCTGTCGAAGAGCTTCGTTCGACCGGCGTGCGGCCTTACGCCTCGTCCGGGCCTCAACGTCACCGTTAGACCCCGTACACGTCGTGCCACCCTGGAGTTCCACTGGTTGCCGCGAGACACAATTCTGGGCGGGCTCCCTGACTGGCCACGCTTGACGGTGAACTTTGATTCACGGGGCCAGAAGCAGCGCATTCGGGAGGGGTTGCGAGGGCCTGGCTTCTACGCTTATTTCCGTGGGATATATCTGTACCCGCTAACCATCGTTTGAGGGGCCCGTGATGCATCTGGCAGAGAGGCGCTTCGCACGCCCACAGAGCGACAGCCGATCGGAGCGCCTGATGTGTACGCACGCGGCCGCTCAAGCCCATCCGTAGCCGGCATGCGGACGCCTGTGGAAGCTCGACGCCACCAGGGAGGTTCAGAGGACAGCCCGTTGCTTAATCGGCTAAGGAGTCTGTGCCTCTCCCTTCCGGAGACTACCGAGTCCAGTTCCTGGGGTCACCCGAATTTCCGGGCGGGAAAGCGCATATTCGTCACGTATGAGTGGATTAAGAAGCGCCCAAGCATTGCATTCCGCCTGCACCCCTCTGAGGTGGCGAGGTACGCAGCAACGCCTGGCTTCTTCCTCACACCTTACGGCCGGGGGCAATGGGTCAGCCTGGAGGCAGACCGTCGTGCGAATTGGCGTCTCGCCAGGACGCTGATCCTCAAGAGCTACAGGCTGGTGGCTTTGAAGCGAATGACACAAGCTCTCGATGGTGGGGTAAGCCGCCGGCGTGGTCGTCTGGCCCCTCAACCTCACGGTTAGAAGTCAGCATGAGTTCCTTTGCTGGCACTTTCCCCGAACTCGCCTTCGATTTGGGCGCGGAGCTCCGTGCAACGGGCCGCGCTGACCTCGCTGGTGAGTTGGAGGCTTGCAGCGTAAAGACCGTCACTTACGATTCGGAGGCCGATGCTGGCTGGGTCGCTCTCGAGGCCGAGCGGCAGCTGAACGCCGTGGAGAGAAACGTGATTGGACAAAAGCTCGGCCAAGTGATCGCCTTCGGTGGCGCACGGTACGCCTCCCTGCAGCTGGACAATTTTGGGCGGGTGGTCGCGGTAGAGCTCCTGGCACCACCTAAGGAATTGAGGTGGAAGCTGATGCGGCTGACTTCCGGCGATCGTTCGAGGGCTCCGTGATGCGCCGGCGGCGTGGCGCCCGGGCCCTGGAGCCCCTGCGGCCGTGACACCCGGACTTGAGTTTCGACTTCGATGCATCGCGCGAAATAAGGCCAGGGAGCTTAGACCAGAAGATCGTGGAGCGGGCGGCTGCGGAATCACTGATCCTGCGTGGTTAGCGAAACATGGATTCGCCACGGCGCCTGCGTTCTGAGTGTCGGCGAGGGCATTCGCTGCGTTAGGTAGTATTGGGTTGTCAGCCCGCATTGGAGTCGGCGCTATGCTTCAACTTCGGCCAAACTGCGAATGCTGCGATCGCGATCTTCCGCCGCAGTCCACGGACGCATTCATTTGCTCGTTTGAATGCACTTTTTGCCGAACCTGTGCGGAACAGGTCCTGAAGGGTGTATGCCCGAACTGTGCGGGTGAGCTTCTCGTTCGGCCCCGGCGTCCTGCCAACAAGCTGGTTCAGTGTCCTGCCTCGACTGAACGCGTTGTGAAACGTGGCGGTTGCGCGAGGGCTGCCTGACGACCGTTGGAGGGTGCGAGCGCGCGTGGGGGACCCCACCAGGAGTCATCCGTGGAAAAGCTACTGCGATTTCCGAGTGCGGTCGTGCGGGACCCCGCGGTAGATGCGTGGCTCAGCAGTAGGCCACGTGAGCTGGGCGCAATCGCACGGGAGTGGTTTTCCCGGATGCGCCAATGTGGCCCCGACGTCCGGGAACTGCTGCACGATGGCCATCCAACCGCGTGTGTGGGTGACGCGGCGTTCGCATACGCCAACGTCTTTGCGGCTCACGTCAATATAGGGCTCTTCCGGGTCACGGCGCTGCCTGACCCTGCTGGCTTGCTGCAGGGAGACGGCAAGTACATGCGTCACGTGAAACTGAAGCCGAATTCGACCGTGAATGCAGCGGCATTGGCGGCGCTGATCACAGTGGCCTATGCAGACATCAAACGACGCCTCGCGGGAGGGCCGTGAGAGGTGGTTGTACTGCGTGGCTCACGGCGGGTGCCGCTCGAAATTGCGGGACCTCGGTGGCTGTCCGGCATGGTCATCCGTCGCTCAACTTCACGGTCAGGCCGAGAATCACCGGAGCGGCACCGCAAGCTTTGGCGTCGGTGGTACTGGTACTGAGAGCTCCATGACTTGCTGCTGCGCAACCGCCCACTCGACCACTGAGAGCTTCTCGGGGGACTGGATCGCAGCTGGTATATAATTTTCCTTGTTGATTCGCTGCGACGCGTCACCCTTGCTGTCACGCACATGAGCACAGATATTGATGCCCTGCGGTCGAGCCCGCTCGGAGCGGAGCTCGCGCCATCGGAATGCGCGGTGCTGGCGCAACTCGTGCACCTCAGACCGCTTGCAGACGGCGAGGTGCTTTTGCCCGAGGGAGCCCGCGATCCGATAGTCCATGTGGTGGTCGAGGGTCGGGTGCAGGTTGTGAAGGACAGCGTGCACGGCCGTACGGTGTTGCACACGCTCAAGCCCGGGGACCTGATCGGCGAGCTGTCTTTCATGGATGACGAACCGCGCTATGGCGCGCTCATCGCCTCGGGACCGACCAAGGTGCTTTGTTTGAGCCGCGCTGATTTCGAGACGCTGGTGGAGACCGAGCCGCGGGTGGTTTACAAGGTGATGCGTGCGATCATGCGCGTTGCGCACCGAGTTCAGCGCAACATCAGCCGCGAGCTTCAGGAGCTGCAGAATTACGTCTATCGCACCGGAGCGAGGCTCTGATCGCCAGGATCGGTGATAGAGCCTGAGGGTGGCACCCGACAATCGTTGGAGGGGACCGTGACGCGTGGTCTGGGGGTGCCCATAGCGATCCTTCAGCTTCACGTTTCACATCGTTCAGGTACCGACCGAGCCGAAGGCCTGTTGTCGCACGCGGTGTGATCGCCATCGGGCCTGCACGGATCTCGATCAGCGCGCTCAGGGCGCGCCTGAGGAGGACGAGCATGAAGAAGAGCGGGTTGCCGAAAGCCAGGTCTCCTTCTCTGCTGATAGACGCCAGAATTAGGGAATTGGGCGATTGGCGCGGCAAGATGCTCAGCCGGCTCCGCACCCTGGTCATGGAAGCCGACCCCGAAGTCGTCGAGGAGTGGAAATGGTGTGTTCCCGTATGGTCGCACGACGGATTGATCTGTACCGGCGAGACTTACAAGAGTGCCGTGAAGATGACCTTCGCCAAAGGGGCGCAGCTTGAGGATCCTGCGCGTCTCTTCAACTCCAGTCTTACGGGGAACACACGGCGTGCCATCGACTTCCACGAGGGCGAGCCGATCGCCGAGGAGGCGTTGAAGAGTCTGGTGCGCGCCGCCGTGACTCTCAACAAGTCGATAGCGCAGCGTTGATCCCTGCGAGTCCGGTAGCTGCGCCGTGGCGCTCACAACTCCATCGCCAGGTGGCGCGCGCCTCCAGCGTCCTGCTCTCGAGATTCGCGAGTACCGGGAGTCGGACTGGCCGAGAATCTGGCCAGTGCTCGAGGCGACCATCCGCGCCGGGGACACCTATGCCTTCTCGCCGCAGAGCACGGCAGAGGAGATTCGCAGGGTGTGGCTCGAGGCACCCGCGAAGACCTTCGTCGCATGCGACCCGCAGGGTGCGATCCTCGGCAGCTACTTCATCAAGGCCAACCAGCCGGGGCTGGGCGCTCACGTCTGCAACTGCGGCTACGTCGTGGCTCCGGAGGCGCAGGGAAGGGGCATCGCCTCGCTGATGTGCGAGCACTCGCAGGCACAGGCGTTGGCCATGGGATTCAGGGCGATGCAGTTCAACTTCGTCGTTTCCACGAACCTGCGTGCGATCAGGCTCTGGGAGCGGCTCGGATTTACGGTGGTCGGCCGGCTCCCCGGCGCCTTCAACCATCAGGAGCTGGGCTACGTCGATGCCCTGGTCATGTTCAAGCAGCTCGTGCGCTAGCGATGGCGTCCATCCTCGAAGGAGACGCGCCATGAGCGGTCGCGCCTGGCTCACGGGACTCCTGGGCCTGGCGCTGGCCGCCGCGGCTGCGGCCGAAGCTCCCGCCGCCCTGTCGGTTCGGGGAGAGCGGTTGTTTCTTGCGGTCGAGGTGAACGGAAAGAAGACCGACGCGCTGTTGGACTCGGCGGCGGAAAGCAGCCTGATCGATCCCTCATTCGCGAGCGAGCTGAAGCTGCCGGTCTCCGGAGAGGCGACGGCCCGCGGCTCCGGCGGACAGCAGCCAGCGCGGTTCGCGCGCGTGTCGGTGCGCGCGGCCTCCGTGAGCATGCCTGATCTGACGGTGGCGGTTGTCGATCTGAGCGATGTATCGCGTCGCCTGGTGGGCTCGCCGGTCAGGTTCATTCTGGGCCGCGAGCTCTTCGATGCCGCGCGGCTGCGTATCGATATCGACGGCGGGTCGATTCACGTCCTGGATCGCCGCTCGCCGGTGAAGGGAATGGAGCTGGCGCTCACGGGCCATGCGGGGATCGAATCGATTCCGGTGCGCGTGGAAGGGATCACTGCGGCCGCCGATATCGATCTCGGGAACGGCGGTGACGTCCTCATCGGCAAGGCCTTCGCCGAACGCCGCGGACTGCTGAGCCCGGGGCGCATCGTCGCGACGCAGCGGGGCGGCGGCATCGGCGGCGAGATAGAGCGCGAGCTCATCCGCCTCGCAACGCTGGAAATTGCCGACTCGACGCTCAGGGACGTCGAAGCTGCGGTGGACCCGATGGATAATGCCGGGGATCTGAATCTCGGCGTCAGGGTCCTGCGGCGATTCATCATCGTCGCTGACTTCGCCCAGCGGCGGATCTGGCTGCAGCCGCGCCCGCTCGCCGACGAGCGCAGTCCGGTCAAATACTAGCGCAGGGGGGGATGAGTATCATGAGCAACGCCATAGTCAGGCTGGCCGTGGATCTCGCGATTCACGACGGCAAGCTCGGTGAGTTCGAGCGCATTGCGCAGACGATGTCCGCGGGCAGTCAGAGCGAGCCGGGCACCCTGGCCTACGCCTGGTACCTCAGCGCCGATCGCAAGCGGTGCCGTCTCGTCGAGACCTACACGGACGCGAACGCCGCGTACGCGCACCTGACCGGTCCGGTGATCAGGGAGCTCGTTCCCCAGCTCCTGCAGACCTCGAAGGTGACCGGCTTCGAGGTCTATGGCGATCCCGGGCCGAAGGCGCGAGAGATGCTCGCGGGATTCGGTGCGGAGATCTTCCAGCCCTGGCATGGCTTCAGCCGCTGAGCAGACTGCATGTGCCGAGATACGAGGTGACAGTTCAGGGGCGCGGCATTGCCTTGCCGATCGCCGACTCGGTCGCCATCGGCTTCCTGCGTCTGGTGCAGCTTCGGGCCAGGCATCCCGTGGAAGCCGAGGAGCGCGCCGTGGAGCTGGTGCGCTCCGACTGGGCTGCGAGCGCCCATGCAGGCCGCAATCTCGGTGATGCGCCTCGTCTGACCATCAGCCGCATTGGCCTGCTGCACTGGTGGCACCGGCTGCTGGGCGCTCCGCGGGGGTACATCTTCTTCACGGAAGACGGGGTTCAAGTGCCGAGCAGCAGTCCCTGACAGCCGGATGCTGCCGGGCGCCGCCGGCATCGCAGCGTCCCCTGCTGGCGAGCGGCCGAGCCGCGCGCGCAGTAAGCTTCGACTGAAGACCGAAGCGAGGATCAGGCCAAGCTATGCTATTCGCTCCAAAAACTCCGGCACTTCGCCGGTGGCGCCTCTGGTTCGGGGCGCTCCTCGTTGCAGAGATCGGCTGGTTCGCGCTGATGCGCCCGCCGTTCGCCGGCCACTTCAACTCGGTTCTCCTGCTGGCGCTGATTCCGGTCGCGGTAGTCGGATACGTCTACCTGCTGGCGGCCGTCGCGGCGTTCCTCGACAGCCGCGACTGGGATTATCAGATGCGCCAGGTGATCGTGATCATGCTCGGACTCAGCGTCGGGTTCTTCGTATCCGTGTTGTCGAGCATCTCGGCCGCGCAGCTCGAGGCGAGCGCGGCCGAGTGTCATCAGGCCGAATGTCCCCCGGCTGACGAGCCCGACCAGTAACGGAGGCAGCTCTCATGGCCAAGGCATACTGGATCACCGTGTACCGCTCGGTGCGTGACCCGCAGGCGCTCGCGGCCTACGCCAAGCTCGCTTTGCCTGCGTTGCAGGCGGCCGGCGGCCGCTTCCTGGTGCGCGGAATGCCCGCGCGAGTCTATGAGGGTGGGCTCGAGCAGCGCACCGTCCTCATCGAGTTCGACGGCGTGGCGCAGGCCATTGCCGCGCATGACAGCCCCGCGTATCAGGAGGCGCTGCGCGCGCTGGGGAACGCCGTCGATCGTGACCTGCGCATCGTCGAGGGCGTCGGCTAGGGTCGACCGACCGGCCGGCGAAGTGGACGCGCCGCCTCAGCGGTCGCGGCTCCGGTGATGCGCGGGCCGTTCTCCCATGAATCCCGAGGTGCGTGATTCGCGGGTCGCGGTTCCGGGCGGAAGCGTTTTCGTCCGCCGCTGGATCCCCGCGCCCGGCGAGCGCTCACCCGTCGTCCTGCTGCATGACTCCCTAGGGTCCGTGGAGCAGTGGCGCGACTTCCCGGACGCACTGGCGCGCGCCACCACCCGGGAGGTCATCGCTTACGACCGGCTGGGCTTCGGGCAATCCACGTCGCGCTCGGAGAGGCCGTCCGTGAATTTCGTGACCGACGAGGCCGCGAGGTTCTTTCCGGCCTTGCAGCGCGCCCTCGGCCTCGCGCGCTTCTCGCTCCTGGGTCACAGTGTGGGCGGAGCGATGGCGCTCGCGATTGCCGCCGCGCAGCCCGGGGCGTGCGAGGCTGTCATTACGGAGGCCGCGCAGGCTTTCGTGGAGTCACGCACTCTGGCCGGGATCCGCGCCGCCAAAGCTGAGTTCGAGCTTCCCGAGCAGTTCGCCAGGCTCACTCGCTGGCATGGCGAGAAGGCGCGCTGGGTCCTGGAGGCCTGGTCGGAGGTCTGGCTCTCGCCGTCGTTCCGCTGGTGGAGCCTCGATGAGCAACTGGCCCGGATTCGCTGCCCCGTGCTGGCGATTCACGGCGATCGGGACGAGTATGGGTCGGCGGAGTTTCCTCACCGCATCGCGCGCGGGGTTGCGGGTCCGTCCGAGATCGCGATTCTCGGGGATTGCGGCCACGTGCCCCACCGCGAGAGGCGCGAGGAGGTGCTGCGCCTCGCCGCGTCATTCCTGGAGCGTGAGAGCCGCCGTCATGGGTGAGGCATCGCCCCCGACAGGCCCCGCGCAGATCACGCCGCCGCAGGGCCCCGGTGATCGGGCCTGGCTCGCCCTGCGACGGGCTCTCTGGCCGGATGGCCCGCAAGCCGAGCATCTCCTCGGCATGGCCGACACACTCGCGCGCGGCCACCACGTGCGCCTCGCGGTGGGCGCGACCGGTCTCGCACTCGGCTTCGTGGAAGCCTCGAGGCGTGTCGACTACGTGAACGGCGCCACGAGCTCGCCGGTCGCGTTCCTCGAGGGCCTGTACGTCGTGCCGCAGGCGCGGCGCCAGGGAATCGCGCGGTCGCTGGTCGAGTCGGTCATCGAGTGGGCCCTGCGTGAGGGGTGCCGCGAGCTCGCCTCCGACTCGCTGCTCGACAATGCGGCGGCGCACGCCGCTCACCGCGCGCTCGGCTTTGAGGAAACCGAGCGCGTGGTCTACTTCCGCCGCGCGCTGCGCGGACCGTCATGAGGCTGGGAGCTCGACTGCTGATTCTCGCGACTGCCGCGGCACTCGTCGGGCCCGCCACGGCACAAACGGCGCCCGCGCGCATCGGCGTCGTCGTCATGCATGGCAAGGGCGGCTCGCCCGGGGCGCACGTCGCGGAGCTGGCAAGCGGACTCGAGGAGCGGGGCTACCTGGTCGCGAACCTCGAGATGCCCTGGTCGGGGCGTCGCAGCTACGATGCCAGCGTCGCCGCCGCGGAGTCCGAGGTAGCCGCGGCGCTCGAGGCGCTGCGCACCCAGGGCGCGCAGCGTCTTTTTGTCGCCGGCCACAGCCAGGGGGGCCTCTTCGCGCTGTACTTCGGCGGCCGCCATGCGGTCGATGGGATCATCGCCATTGCCCCCGGCGGCAACGCCGCCAGCCCAAGCTACCGCGAGAAGCTCGGCGGCTCCGTCACACACGCTCGCGAGCTGATCGCCGCCGGCAAGGCAGACGAGCGGACGGGATTTCTCGACTTCGAGGGCTCGAGAGGCACCTACCGCGTGAGCTGCAGCGCGGCCAACTACCTGAGCTGGTTCGACCCCGAGGGAGCGATGAATGAGCCCGTGGCCGTGAGAAACATGAACCCCGGGGTGCCGGTGCTCTTCATCGTTCCGGGCGGCGACTACCCGCCGCTGCAGAACGCCAAGCGGGCGATGTTCGCGGCACTCCCCCGGCACCCGCTCACCCGGCTCTACGAGCCGGACTCCGGCCACCTGGACGCGCCGGCTGCCTCGATCGCGGAGATTGCGCGCTGGACAGCGCAGGTGGCGGCCGACGCTGGGGCGGGGGAGGTCGAGCCGCATCTGCGGTGACGCGGCGTTTCCTTGGCGGCGGCACTCGAGGCCGCATAGACTCGAGCGTCACGGAGGATGAGGGTGGCATACGAGCTGAAGGTCGAGCAGAAGCCGGGCTATCTGCATTTCATCGTCAGCGGGCGCAACACCACCGAGAACGTGACCCGCTACATGCAGGAAGTGATGCAGGAATGCGCGGCGCGGCGCTGCTTCCGGGTCCTGATCGAGGAGCACCTCGACGGGCCGCGCCTCGGCACCATGGAGGTGTTCACCATCGTGACGGCGGGCGCCAAGCGCTACCACGGCATGCTCGAAGCGCTCGCGTTCGTCGACATGAACGCCGAGGGCGGGGTGATGCGCTTCGCCGAGGACGTGGCGGTCAACCGCGGGATCCCGGTGCGCGTGTTCCGCACGATCGACGGGGCGGAGCAGTGGCTGCTCGCGCACTCACCCGGCGCCGCCGCGGGGGCTGCGGCCCCGGTGCAGAAACCCTCGTCCTGAGGCGCCGCGCCTCGAGTCTTCAGATCCCGCGCGCGAGCAGCAGCCAGGCAATGAGCGCCGCCCCCTTCTGGTCGGCGCCCCACGGCGAGCCCACATCGCGCCCGAGCTGCGCCACCGCCGCGCTGAGCTCCTCGGGTGTGCGCCTGAGGGTCCGCCCGGCCTGCGCCGCCAGGTCGCGCTGCCGGATGCGCGCGCAGGGGAGCTTCTGCCGGGCACACGCGGCGGCGAGCGCAGCGCGAAAATGGTTGCCGTCGGCGGTGTGAATCAGCGCGTGCGAGGCGAGGATCGCCTCGAGCGTCGGAGGCTCGCGTCCCGAGGAGTCGAGAATTCCGGCGGCGACGGGCTCGATGCCCGCGGCGCGCGCCGTCTGCACCAGCGTGCGGATGGCCGCAGCGGCGAGCCGCGCTGCGCAAGCCTCGAGCTCGGCGAGTCGCACACGCGCCACGGCGAGCGGCAGTCCCTCGATCGCATGGTAGGGCTGCCTGGATCCCGCGAGGCTCGGGTCGGCGAGCTCGAGCCGCTCGCGCGCCAGCACCAGGGGCTTGCCCGCGGTGCCGCCGATCACCACCACCGCCGCCCATCCCGAGTGCGGTGCGAGCCCGAGTACACACGAGCCACGCGGTGGCTTCACGGCGGCTGCGTCGTCCTCTCGAGGCTCAGGCGATTTCGGCCTTGAGCGGCCGGCTCATCAGCTCGCGCACCGCATCCCTGGGCGGCATGCGCTCGTGGAGCACGCGGTACACGGCATCGCAGATCGGCATCTCGACCCCGGTGCGGGCGGCGACTGTGCGGATGGCGCGCGCCGCGGCGTAGCCCTCGACCGACTGGCCGATCTCGGCGAGCGCCGCTTCGGGAGTTGCGCCCGCGGCGAGCGCCAGGCCAAAGCGCCGGTTGCGCGACTGATCGTCGGTGCAGGTGAGCACCAGGTCGCCGAGCCCTGCGAGGCCCATGAACGTACGCGCATCGGCCCCGAGCGCCACCCCTAAGCGCGTCATCTCCTTCAGTCCCCGGGTGATGAGCGCGACGCGGGTATTGGCGCCGAAGCCCAGGCCATCCGAGAGCCCGGCCCCGATCGCGAGCGTGTTTTTCACCGCGCCGCCGATCTCGACGCCGACGATGTCGGTCGAGGTGTAGGCGCGGAAGTTCGCGGAGCTCAGCTCGAGCGCGAGCGCTTCGGCGTAGGCCGCGTCGGGCGAGGCGACCGTCATGGCGGTCGGCAGCCCCGCGCCGACCTCGCGCGCGAACGT
>Ga0187775_10000058_pt1 | contig 22857 bp, 21 predicted proteins | sample 0216_BV02_MP12_1_FD_132441 | JGI IMG/M metagenome (GOLD analysis project Ga0187775, IMG submission 132441) | Tropical peat soil microbial communities from peatlands in Department of Meta, Colombia - 0216_BV02_MP12_10_MG | ecosystem: Environmental > Terrestrial > Soil > Wetlands > Peat | place... | reverse complement strand
CTTCTACATGCGCTGGGCGGCATCGCTGGTGGCCGACACGCACCGCATCCTGATGCAGGGCGGAGTGTTCCTGCATCCGTACGACGAGCGCAAGGCGGACGGCGGAGCGGGCCACCGCCTGCTGTTCGAGGCGAATCCCGTCGGGTATCTCGTCGAGCGCGCCGGCGGGCGCGCGAGCATCGGTGCGGGGCCGCTGCTCGAGGCGGTGCCCGCTTCGCTGCACCAGCAGGCCTCGCTCATCTTCGGATCGCGCCGCGAGGTCGAGCGGCTCGAGCAGTACTACCGCGACCGCAACCAGCGCGACTTCGACGCGCCGCTGTTCGGCACGCGCGGCCTGTTCCGCGCCTCCGCCGAGCTCTAGAAAGGACGGGCATGTCGGTCAAGCATCCGATCATCGCGATCACCGGCTCCTCGGGCGCCGGCACCACCTCGGTGTCCAAGACCTTCGAGCAGATCTTCTATCGCGAGAACGTCAAGGCCGCGTTCGTCGAGGGCGACGCATTCCACCGCTACGACCGCGAGCAGATGAAGGTCAAGATGGCCGAGGAGCTCGCGCACGGCAACCACCACTTCAGCCACTTCGGCCCCGATGCGAACCTGTTCGCCGAGCTCGAGCAGCTGTTCCGCGACTACGCGCAAAACGGCACGGGACGCACGCGCAAGTACCTGCACAACGACGCGGAGGCGGCGCCGTACAAGCAGAAGCCGGGCACCTTCACGGCATGGGAGCCCCTGCCCGAGGGCACCGACATGCTGTTCTACGAGGGACTGCACGGCGCGGTGGCGCACGGCGGCGTCGACGTCGCGGCGCAGGTCGACCTGCTGATCGGCGTGGTGCCGGTGATCAACCTCGAGTGGATCCAGAAGCTGCACCGCGACCGCGCAACGCGCGGCTACTCGACCGAAGCGGTGACCGACACCATCCTGCGGCGCATGGAAGACTACGTGCACTACATCATCCCGCAGTTCTCGCGCACGCACATCAATTTCCAGCGCGTGCCGGTGGTCGACACCTCGAACCCGTTCATCGCGCGCCACATCCCGACAGCCGACGAGAGCCTGCTCGTGATCCGCTTCGCGAATCCCCGCGGCATCGACTTCCCGTACCTGCTTTCCATGGTGCACGACTCGTTCATGTCGCGTCCCAACACCATCGTTTGCCCGGGGGGCAAGATCGACCTCGCGATGCAGCTCATCTTCACGCCGATGATCTGGCGGCTGATGGACCGCCGCAAGCAGGCGCTCGAGCGCTAGCCCGGGCCGAATTACTTACCGGAGGAGGAAACATGGCGTTGATATCTCTCAGGCAGCTGCTCGACCACGCGGCCGAGCACGGCTACGGCGTGCCTGCCTTCAACATCAACAACCTGGAGCAGATCCAGGCGATCATGCAGGCGGCCGACGAGACCGCGAGCCCGGTGATCCTGCAGGCCTCGGCCGGGGCGCGCAAGTATGCCGGCGAGGCGTTCCTGCGCAGGATGGTCGAGGCGGCGGTCGAGTCCTACCCGCACATTCCGGTGGTACTGCACCAGGACCACGGCGCGAGCCCGGCGGTGTGCCAGGCGGCGATCCGCTCCGGCTTCACCAGCGTGATGATGGACGGCTCGCTGCTCGAGGACATGAAGACGCCGGCGAGCTACGCGTACAACGTCGAGGTCACGCGGCGCGCCGTCGAGATGGCGCACGCGGTGGGCGTGTCGGTCGAGGGCGAGCTGGGCTGCCTGGGCTCGCTCGAGACCGGCACTGCGGGCAAGGAGGACGGCGTCGGCGCCGAAGGCAAGCTCGCGCGCGAGCAGCTGCTCACCGATCCGAAGCAGGCCGAGGATTTCGTCGCGCAGACGCAGGTCGACGCGCTCGCGGTGGCGATCGGCACGTCGCACGGCGCCTACAAGTTCACCAAGAAGCCCACCGGCGACGTGCTCGCGATCGACCGCATCAAGGAAATCCATGCCGCGATACCGCAAACGCACCTGGTGATGCACGGCTCGTCGTCGGTGCCGCAGGAGTGGCTCGAGGTCATTCGCGAGAACGGCGGCAGGATCAAGGAGACCTACGGGGTTCCGGTGGAGGCGATCCAGGAGGGCATCCGCCACGGCGTGCGCAAGATCAACATCGACACCGACATCCGCCTGGCGATGACCGGGGCGATGCGCCGCGCCATGGCCGAGGATCCCTCGGAATTCGATCCGCGCAAGTTCCTCAAGGAGGCGACGCGCGCGGCGCGCGCGCTGTGCAAGCAGCGCTTCGAGGCCTTCGGCTGCGCGGGACAGGCGGCGCGCATCCGTCCCGAGCCGCTCGAGCGCATGGCGCTGCGCTATGCGAGACCGGCCGCGCTCACGCGCGCCGCGGCCTGAGGCATAATTCGCTTCCCCGCATGAACATCCCGACCACGCCGGCCGTGGCCGCCCCCGGCATCAACTACCGCGATCCTATCGAGCGCGACATGGCGAACGCGCTGCGCGCGCTCGCCATGGACGCGGTGCAGGCGGCGAACTCGGGCCACCCGGGCATGCCGATGGGCATGGCCGAGATCGCGGTGGCGCTGTGGCGCGGACACCTGCGACACAACCCCGGCAACCCGCACTGGGCGAACCGCGACCGCTTCGTGCTCTCCAACGGCCACGGCTCGATGCTGCTGTACGGGCTGCTGCATCTGACCGGCTACGACCTGCCGATCGACGAGCTGCGCCGCTTCCGCCAGCTCGGCTCGAAAACGCCCGGGCACCCGGAGTACGGCTGCGCGCCCGGTGTCGAGACGACCACGGGGCCGCTCGGCCAGGGCGTCTCGAACGCGGTCGGCATGGCGCTCGCCGAGAAGCTGCTCGCCACTCACTTCAACCGCCCCGGCTTCGACGTCGTCGACCACCACACCTACGTGTTCCTCGGCGACGGCTGCATGATGGAGGGCGTCTCGCACGAGGCCTGCTCGCTCGCCGGCACGCTCGGCCTCGGAAAGCTGATCGCGTTCTACGACGACAACGGCATCTCGATCGACTCGGAGAAGGGCCACATCGGTCAGTGGTACACCGACGACGTGCCCAAGCGCTTCGCCGCCTACGGCTGGCAAGTGATCGCGAACGTCGACGGGCACGACGTGGCGGCGCTCGACCGCGCGATCCGCAAAGCCAGGCGCGAGCGCGCACGGCCCACGCTCATCTGCTGCAAGACCGTCATCGCCAAGGGCGCGCCGCACAAGGCGAACACCGGCGCCGCGCACGGCGCGCCGCTCGGCGCGGACGAGGTCGCGGCGACGCGCACGGCGATCGGCTGGCCCTACAGGCCGTTCGAGATCCCGCAGCACGTGTACGCGGCCTGGGATGCGCACGCGGCCGGCAAGCGCGCCGAGCGGCGTTGGGCGAAGATGTTCGCCGCCTACGAGAGCGCGCACCCCGAGCTCGCGGCGGACTTTCGCCGCCGCACGGCTGGCGAGCTGCCGCAGGACTTCGCCGCGCGCATCGAAGCGATGGTGCGCGAGACCGACGCCAAGGCCGAGACGCTCGCCACGCGCAAGGCCTCGCAGAACGTGCTCGAGTACCTGAAGCCCGCGCTGCCCGAGCTGCTGGCCGGCTCGGCCGACCTGACCGGCTCGAACCTCACCATGGTCAAGGCCTCGCGCGTCATCGGCCGCGACGACGGCGGCAACTATCTCTTCTACGGCGTGCGCGAGTTCGGCATGTGCGCGGTGATGAACGGGGTCGCGCTGCACGGCGGCTTCATTCCCTACGGCGGCACCTTCCTCGTGTTCTCGGATTACGCGCGCAACGCGCTGCGCATGGCGGCGCTGATGCGCATCCGCGTGGTGTACGTGTTCACGCACGATTCGATCGGGCTGGGCGAGGACGGCCCGACGCACCAGCCGATCGAGCACGCCGCGAGCCTGCGGCTGATTCCGAACATGGACGTGTGGCGTCCCTGCGACACGGTCGAGAGCGCGATCGCCTGGAGCGCGGCGCTCGAGCGCGCGAACGGGCCGACGGCGCTGCTGTTCTCGCGCCAGAACGTCGCGTTCACGAAGCGCGACGCCGCGACGCTTGCCAACGTGCGGCGCGGCGGCTACCTGCTCGGGGACGGCTCCGGCCTGCCACGCGCGGTGATCATCGCCACCGGGTCGGAAGTGCCGCTCGCGCTCGCTGCGCAGAGGCTGCTCGCGGCGGAGGGCATCGGCGTGCGCGTGGTGTCGATGCCCTCGAGCACTGTGTTCGATCGGCAGGAGCCCTCGTACCGCGACGCCGTGCTGCCGCGCGGCGTGCCGCGCGTCGCGGTAGAGGCGGGCGTGACCGCCTTCTGGCGCAAGTACGTCGGCCCCGAGGGAGCCGTGGTCGGCATCGACCGCTTCGGCGAGTCGGCCCCCGCGCCCGAACTGTTCAAGCACTTCGGGTTCACCGCCGAGAAGGTGGTTCAGGCAGTGAAGTCCGTCATCTAGGAGTCGTCATGGCAATCAAGATCGCGATCAACGGCTTCGGCCGCATCGGGCGCAACATCCTGCGCGCGCATTACGAGGGCTCGAAGAAGCAGGGCCTGCAATTCGTCGCGCTGAACGACCTCGGCGACGCGAAGACCAACGCGCACCTGCTCAAGTACGACACGGCGCACGGGCCCTTTCCCGGCAGCGTGCAGGTCGACGGCGATGCGCTGGTGGTGAACGGCGAGCGCATCAGGGTGCTGGCCGAGCGCGACCCGGCCAAGCTCCCCTGGAAGGACTTGGGCGTCGACGTGGTGCTCGAGTGCACGGGCCTGTTCACCAGCAAGGCGAAGACGAGCGCGCACCTGCAGGCCGGGGCGAAGAAAGTCATCATCTCGGCGCCGGGCGAGAAGGACGTCGACCGCACCATCGTGATGGGCGTGAACGACAAGGCGCTCAAGGCTTCCGACACCGTCATCTCGAACGCCTCGTGCACCACCAACTGCCTCGCGCCGCTCGTCAAGGCGCTCGACGACCGCATCGGCGTGGTCTCGGGCCTGATGACCACGGTGCACTCCTTCACCAACGACCAGGTGCTCACCGACGTCTACCACAAGGACCTGCGGCGCGCGCGCTCGGCGACGCACAACATGATCCCGACCAAGACCGGCGCGGCGGCCGCGGTCGGCCTCGTGCTGCCGCACCTTAACGGCAAGCTCGACGGCTTCGCGATCCGCGTGCCGACGATCAACGTCTCGATCGTCGATCTGACCTTCGTCGCCAAGAAGGCGACTACCGTCGACGAGGTCAACAGCGCGGTCAAGCAGGCTGCCGCGGGCGACCTGAAGGGCATCCTCGAGTACAACGCCGATCCGCTCGTGTCCTCGGACTTCAACCACAACCCGGCGAGTTCGATCTTCGATTCGACGCTTACCAAGGTGAGCGGCGGCACGCTGGTGAAGGTGACCTCCTGGTACGACAACGAGTGGGCCTTCAGCAACCGCATGCTCGATGCGGCTGTGGCGCTGATGAACGCGAAGTAGCCGCCGTGCGCTTCAAGCGCATGAGCGAGACGGACCTGCGCGGCAAGCGCGTGCTGATCCGCGCCGACCTGAACGTGCCGCTGGACGACGCGGGGCAGGTGTCCGACGACACGCGCATCCGCGCCTCGCTGCCCGGCATTCGCAGCGCGCTCGAGCAGGGCGCGGCGGTGATGGTCACCTCGCACCTCGGCCGCCCCAAGGAGGGCGAGCTCAGGCCGGAGGATTCCCTTGCGCCGGTGGCGAAACGCCTCGGCGCGCTTCTGAATCGTGAAATCAAGGTCATCCCCGACTGGGTGAACGGCGTTTCGGTGCGTCCCGGCGAGCTGGCGGTGCTCGAAAACTGCCGTGTCAACGAGGGCGAGAAGAAGGACGACGAGGCGCTCGCGAAGAGAATCGCCGCGCTGTGCGACGTGTATGTGAACGACGCCTTCGGCACCGCGCACCGCGCCGAGGCGACCACGCACGGGGTGGCGCGCTTCGCGCCGGTCGCCTGCGCCGGACCGCTCATGGCCGCCGAGCTGGACGCCCTGGGCAAGGCGCTCGCGAGCCCCGCGCGGCCGCTGGTGGCGATCGTCGCCGGCTCCAAGGTCTCCACCAAGCTCACGATCCTCGCCGCGCTGGCGAAGAAGGTCGACCAGCTCATTGTCGGCGGCGGCATCGCCAACACCTTCCTGCTCGCCTCCGGCGTGAACATCGGAAAATCGCTCGCCGAGCCCGCCCTCGTGAACGAGGCGAAGAGCATCATGGCGGCGACGCGGGTGCCGCTGCCGGTGGACGTGGTCGTCGCAAAGAGCCTGGACGACGCGCGCGGCGTCACCAAGCTCGTTAGCGCGGTGGCCGACGACGAGATGATCCTCGACATTGGCCCCGAGAGCGCAAACGCGCTCGCCGCGGCGCTCGGCCAGGCCGGCACCATCGTGTGGAACGGACCCGTAGGCGTATTCGAAAAGGAACCCTTCGCTGGCGGCACGCGCACGATCGCCCTGGCGATCGCCGGCTCGAAGGCGTTCTCGATCGCCGGCGGCGGCGACACGGTGGCCGCGATCAACAAGTTCGGCATCGCCGACCGGATCGGCTATATCTCGACCGCCGGCGGCGCGTTCCTCGAGTTCCTGGAAGGAAAGACGCTGCCCGCGGTGGCGGCGCTGGAAGCGCGCGCCTGAACCGGACAGCGTGAAGATCTCCGGCTGACGGCCCACGGCGCCGCGCTCGGCGAGCGGGCCGTCACGCGCGGCAGATTCGATCTGGTATAAGGTCGGCGTTCGAAGAGGAAACCGGGATGCTGCGCAGCACGAAGATCGTCGCCACGCTCGGGCCGGCCTCGAGCGATCCGGCCGTGCTCGAGAAGATGCTGCGCGCCGGAGTCGACGTGGCGCGCCTCAATTTCTCGCACGGCAGCGCGGAGGATCATCTAGCGCGCGCCGACCTGGTGCGCAGGATCGGGCGCAAGGTTGGACGCACGGTGGCGATCATGTGCGACCTGCAGGGCCCCAAGATCCGCATCGGCAAGTTCAAGGAAGGCAAGATTGCGCTCGCCGCAGGCAGCCGCTTCATCCTCGACGCTGGCTGCAAGCTGGGCGACGGCGAGCGGGTCGGCCTGGACTACAAGGAGCTGCCACGCGACGTCGAGCCCGGCGCGGTGCTGCTGCTGGACGACGGCAAGATCGTGCTCGAGGTGACCGAGGTGCGCGGCGACGAAGTCCACACCGTCGCGCGCCACGGCGGCGTGCTGTCGAACAACAAGGGCATCAACCGGCAGGGCGGCGGGCTGACCGCTCCGGCGCTGACGCGGAAGGATATGGAGGACGTGCGCACCGCGGCCAAGCTGCAGGCGGATTTCCTCGCGGTGTCGTTCCCCAAGTCGGGCGCGGACATGACCAAGGCGAAGGAGCTGCTGCGCGCGGCCGGCGGCAAGGCGATGCTGATCGCCAAGATCGAGCGCGCGGAAGCCGTCACCGAGACCGCGCTCCTCGACATCATGCGCGCCTGCGACGGCATCATGGTGGCGCGCGGCGACCTGGCGGTGGAGGTGGGCGACGCATCGGTCCCCGCGCTGCAGAAGAAGATGATCCGCCTCGCGCGCGAGCACAACAAGCTCGCCATCACCGCGACGCAGATGATGGAATCGATGATCGACAGCCCGGTGCCGACGCGCGCGGAGGTGTCGGACGTGGCGAACGCGGTGTTGGACGGCACCGACGCGGTCATGCTCTCGGCGGAATCCGCGAGCGGCAGGTATCCGGTGCAGACGATCGAGGCGATGCATCGCATCTGCATCGAGGCCGAGGCGTCGCAGCCGGTAACGCTCGACCAGGAGTTCTTCAATCGGGTGTTCGCGCGCGTCGACCAGTCGATCGCGATGGCCGCGCTGTTTACCGCGTTCCACCTGAAGGTCAAGGCGATCGCCTCGCTCACCGAGTCGGGCTCGACCGCGCTGTGGATGTCGCGCCTGAACTGCGGAGTGCCCATCTACGCGCTTACCACGCAGACCCACACACGCTACCGCTGCTCGCTGTTCCGCGACGTCTACCCGCTGATCGTGGAGTACGCCGGGCACGACCGCGAGGAGCTGCTCGCCGAGGCCGAAAAGGTGCTGGCGGAGAACGGCGTGGTGAAGGCGGGCGACGTCATCGTGCTCACCATCGGCGAGCCGATCGGCAAGCCGGGCGGCACCAATACCATGAAGATCGTGCGGGTGGGCGAACACCTGAAGGCTTGAGGAGAGGAGACGAGCACATGGCTGCCATCACACCGAACGTGGCCGGACATGCCAAGCTGCCGTCGCTGGCGTCGCGCTTCGTCGACGTCGGCGCGCTGCCCTGGCAGAAGACGATCTATCCCGGCGTCGAGGCGAAGACGCTGCTGATCGAGCGCGAGTCGGGGCTGCTCACCGTGCTGCTCAGGATGGCCCCGGGCGCGAAGCTGCCCGACCACGAGCACGTGCTGATCGAGCAGACCTGGATGCTCGAGGGGCGGCTGGTGTGCGGCGAGGGCGAGTGCACGCCGGGCAACTTCGTGTGGCGCCCCGCCGGCAGCCGGCACGAGGCCTGGACTCCCGAGGGCGGCCTGATGCTGGCGATGTTCCAGATCCCGAACCGCTTCTTCGAGAAGGACGGGCGCGAGATCGACTTCCTCGGCAACGACTGGAAGAAGTCCTGGGGCGAGGCCTACGAGCGCCTGGAGGCGGCCAGGGCGTAGCGCGCGCGGCGGCGCCCGGGATTCCATGGCGAAGCTCAAGATCACGCGCGACTCGATCCTAAGCGGCGAGCTGATGGCCTCGGCGCGCGAGCTTCTCGGCGCGCACACGCGCTTCATGACGCCGGAGGAGCGCGAGCGCCAGATCGACGAGATCGTCGCGCAGGCGCCGCGCCGCGATCGCGTCTGGGTGTTCGGCTACGGCTCGCTCATGTGGAACCCGGCGTTCCATTTCGCCGAGCGGCGCGCGGCGCGCGTGCACGGCTACCACCGCCAGTTCTGCCTCTGGGCGCGGGCCGGGCGCGGCAGCCCCGCGCGTCCCGGCCTGATGCTCGCCCTGGAGACCGGCGGGAGCTGCCACGGCGTCGCCTACCGCCTGCACCGCGACAAGGTGCGCTCCGAGCTCGACGTCGTCTGGCGCCGCGAGATGCTCACCATGGCCTACCGCCCGGTGTGGGTGAGCGCGCGCACGGCCGCAGGCATCGAGCGCGCGATCGCATTCGCGGCGAATCGCAGCCACGAGCGCTACGTGCGCGGGCTCGAGCCCGGCGCCGTCGTCGGCTATCTGGCGAGTGGCGCGGGGCCGCTCGGGCGCTGCCGCGACTACCTGCTCGACACCGTGCGGCATCTGCGCGACCTGGGGATCCGCGACCGCCGGCTCGAAGCTCTCGCGCAGGCGGTCGAGGCGCGCGAGGCGGACGAGTTCGCAGCCTAGCGCGATGCGCATCGCCCTGTGCAACGAGGTCATCGCGCCGATGCCGTTCCCGGCGCAGTGCGCGTACGCCGCCAAGCTCGGCTACGACGGGCTGGAGGTCGCGCCCTACACGCTCTCCGAGGAGCCGCAGCGCATCGGCGCGGCGCAGATCGCCGCGGCGCGCGCCGCCGCCGCCGATGCCGGCATCGCCATCACCGGCCTGCACTGGCTGCTGGTGAAGCCTGCCGGGCTGTCGATCACGGCGCGCGATTCGGCGGTGCGGCGGCGCACCCTGGACGCGATCCTGGCCTTCATCGACTTGTGCGCCGAGCTGGGCGGCAAGTACCTGGTACACGGCTCGCCGCAGCAGCGGCGTGTCGAGGCGGGCGACACGCGCGAGGCGGCGCTCGAGCGCGCCACCGAGTGCTTCGCCGCCGCCGCCGCGCGCGCCGCCAAGGCGGGCGTGGTCTACTGCGTCGAGCCGCTCGCCGCGGACTCGACGCCCCTCATCAACACGCTCGCCGAGGCCGCCGCGATCGTGCGCCGCATCGGCAGCCCGGCGCTGCGCTCGATGCTCGATTGCAGCGCCGCCGGCCGCAGCGAACGCGAGCCGCTCGCCGCGCTCGTCGACCGCTGGCTGCCTGAGGGCATCATCGCGCACGTGCAGGTGAACGACCGCAACCGGCGCGGGCCGGGCCAGGGCGAGCAGCGCTTCGCGCCGCTGTTCGCCGCGCTGATGCGCAACGGCTACGCGGGCGACGTCGCGGTAGAGCCCTTCGACTACGTGCCCGACGGGCCGGGCGCCGCGGCGCGCGCCGTCGGCTACGTGCGCGGCATTCTCGAGGCGCTCTCGCCCGGATGAGCGCGCCGCGCTTCGCGGTGCTGGAAATCGGACTGTACGAGCGCGACGTGCGACTGCGCATGCCGTTTCGCTTCGGCGTGGTCACGCTCACCGGCGCGCCGCAGGCGTTCGTGCGCGCGCGCATCCGGCTCGCCGACGGGCGCGAGGCCGAGGGCGCGGCCGCGGAGCTGCTCGCGCCCAAGTGGTTCGACAAGGACCCGGCGCTCACGAACGAGGACAATTTCGCGCAGTTGCGCGCTTCGCTCGCGCACGCGCGAAGGGCTTACCTGGTCGGGCCGGCCGACACCGCCTTCGGGCACTCCACAGCGAACTACGTCGCCGGCTTGGTGGCGGGCTTCGGGCCCGCGCTCGTCGACCGGGCGCTGCTCGACGCGCTGTGCCGCGCGCTCGGCACTTCGTTCTACGAGGCGCTGCGCGCGAACGCCGCGGGCTTGGAGCTCGAGGGCTGCGAAGCCGGCGCCTTTCTCGGCGGGCTCGCCCCGGCGCGGTCGATCGCCGCGCGCCATACCGTCGGCCTGCTCGACCCGATCACCTCCGGCGACGTGATCGAGCGCCTCGCCGACGGCCTGCCGCAAACGCTCGAGGAGGTGCTCGCGCGCTACGGCCAGCGCTACTTCAAGCTGAAGCTCGCGGGCGACGCGGCCGCCGACATCGAGCGCCTGGCGGCGATCGCCTCCGCGCTCGATCGCAGCGACGGGCCGTACTACGCGACGCTCGACGGCAACGAGCAGTACGACGACGTGGCGGGCATCGCCGAGCTCTGGCGCCAGATGAAGGCCGATCCCCGGCTCGCGCGGCTGGCGGCGAGCGTGCTGTTCATCGAGCAGCCGATCAGCCGCCGGAACGCGCTCGCGCGCGACGTCGCCCCGCTCGCCGCCGAGATCCCGCTCCTCATCGACGAGTCGGACGATTCGCTCGAGGCGTTCCCGCGTGCACGCGCGCTCGGCTACACGGGAGTGTCGTCGAAGGCCTGCAAGGGCCTGTACAAGTCGATCGTCAACCGCGCACGCTGCGACACATGGAACCGCGACGAGGGCGGCGCGCGCTATTTCATGAGCGCCGAGGATCTGACCGTGCAGCCCGGCATCGCGTTGCAGCAGGACCTGGCGCTCGCCAACCTGCTCGGCATCGCGCACGTCGAGCGCAACGGGCACCACTACGTGAACGGCATGTCCGGGCTGCCCGAGGCGGAGCAGGCGGCCTTCCTGAAGGCGCATCCGGACCTGTACGAGCGCAGCCACGGCGCGGTGCGCCTCGCAATTCGCGACGGCAGGATTGCGCTCGGCTCGCTCGGCTGCGCGGGTTACGCTGCGGCGGCGGCGCCGGACTGGAACTCGATGCGCAGGGTCACGTGAGCGCGGCGACGGAGCGGGCGAAGCCGGCGATCAGCCGGTTCACGGTATCCGGGGCCTCGAGCTGCGGGAAGTGCCCGACGCCCGACACGATCTCGACGCGCGCCGCGGGCGCCACGCGTCTGACCAGCTCCAGCCAGGGCGTCGACTCGCCCGGCATGAGCGCCACCCGGACGCGCTGCGGGTTTACGAAGGTGCTCTGGATGACGAGCAGCGGCACCGTGACGGCAGCGAGCGCGCGTTCCATGTTGGCCGCGTCCCACGCGACCATGCGCGGAAAGAGCGCGCTGCCCACCGGGGCGGGCAGCTCGAGCGCACGCTCGACGATCGCGGTCTTGAGGCGCGCGCCGCTGGAAGGGATGAACATCTCCTCGAACAGCCGGCGCGCGAACGCGCCGTAGCCGGTTGCGCGGATCTGCTCGCGCATCACCCGCCCCGCGGTCTCGGGGTCGCCCATGCCGAGACGGCTGCCGTCGATGAGCACCAGCCCCGCGACGCGCCCCGCGCATCGCTCGGCGGCCTGCAGCACGACGCGGCAGCCCATGCTGTGGCCGACCAGGATCGCGCCGGTGAGCCCGAGCGCATCGAGCAGCGCGCCGACGTCCTCGCCGTAGTTCTCGATCGAGCAGTCGGCCGGCTCGCCCGGCGTGGCCCCGTGCCCGCGCAGGTCGCAGGCGAGCACCGTGTGCGTCGCGGCGAGCGCGTCGAGCTGCGGTCGCCAATCGGCGTGGCTGCAGGCGAAGCCGTGCACGAACACGAGCGGCGGGGCGCCGCGCCCGGCGCGCACGTAGAAAAGCGGTGCCTGAGGCCCGCTCAAGGCTCTTCTGCCGTGGCGGGCTTGTGCTGCGCGACGAGCTTCTGCTGCAACGGCGCCGGCGCGGGTTCGTAGTGGCTGAATTCGAGCGTGTACGAGCCTTGGCCGGCGGTGAGCGCTTTCAGGCGCGTGGGGAAGCTCTCCAGCTCCGAGAGCGGCGCCTGCGCGGCGAGGCGCAGCGCTCCCGGGCGTGGCGCCTCTGAGCCCTTGATGTGGCCGCGACGCGCCGAGAGGTCGCCGGCAATGTCGCCCATGTTCGACTCGGGCAGGGCGACGTCGATGTCGACGATCGGCTCGAGAATGATCGGCCGTGCCTTGGCGAGCGCGTCGAGGAAGGCCTTGCGCCCGGCGGCGATGAACGCGACTTCCTTCGAGTCGACCGGATGGCTCTTACCGTCGTACACCACCACGCGCAGGTCCTGCAGCGGATAGCCCGCGAGGTAGCCCGAATCGAGCACGGCACGCACGCCCTTTTCCACCGCCGGGATGTAGACCGTGGGAATCACGCCCCCCTTCACCGCGTCGACGAACTCGAAGCCCGCGCCGCGCGCGAGCGGCTCGACGCGCAGGAACACCTCGCCGAACTGCCCTGCGCCGCCGGTCTGCTTCTTGTGGCGGCTGTGGCCGTCGGCGCGCGCGGTCACCGTCTCACGAAACGCCACCGAGGGAGGACGCGTATCGAGCTCGAGCTTGTACTGGCCTGCGATCTTCTCCAGCGTCGTCCTGAGGTGCATTTCGCCCAGTCCGCGCATCACCGTCTCGTTCGCCTGCGCGTTGTACTCGACGCGGAAGCAGGGGTCCTCTGCGATCAGCCTGTGCAGCACGTCGGAGACCTTCTGCTCCTCGCCGCGCTTGCGCGGCTGCACCGCCAGGCCGAAGATCGATTGCGGCAGCTCGAGCGGCCGCGCGTGGATGTTCGCGTCCTCAGGGGCGTCATGCAGGATGTGGTCGAAGCGGATCTCGTCGATCTTCGCGATCGCGCAGATGTCGCCGGGGAGCGCCTCGGCTACCTCGATCTGCTGCTTGCCGCGCAGCATGTAGAGGTGGCCCGCCTTGATCGGCTTCCTGCCGTCGCCGATGAAAAGCTGGGTCCCCGGGGTGACGCGCCCCTGGTGCACGCGGAACGCCGCCAGGCGCCCGACGTAGGGGTCGATCTCGATCTTGAAGACATGGGCGAGCACGTGCTTGGACGGATCGGGCTCGGCGCGGATCTCGGCCGCAGCGCCGCCTTCGGCGGGCGTCTTGACGTACACGGGCGGGTTGCCCTCCGCCGGGCTGGGCATGAGCTTGACGATTACCTGGAGCAGCTCGGCGATGCCCGCTCCGGTCTTCGCCGAGGCGAACACCACCGGGACGAGATGCCCCTCGCGCAGCGCGCGCTCGAGGGGAGCGTGCAGCTGCTCGGGCTCGACGCTGCCCTTTTCGAGGTACAGCGCCATCAGCTCCTCGTCGATCTCGACCACCTGGTCGACCAGCTGCTTGTGCGCCTCCTCGACCGAGGAGAAATCCGCTTCGCCCGACGGCGCGAAGAAGCAGTCCGAAACGCGCGCCGCGCCGCCCGCCGGCAGGTTGATCGGCAGGCACTCCTTGCCGAAGGCCTGCCGGATGCGCTCGAGCAGACCCTCGAGGTCGGTCGCGGCGTCGATCTTGTTGACCACGATCAGCCGATCGAGCCCGCGCCTCGCGGCCCAGTGCATGAAGCGTCCGGTCATCATCTCCAGGCCGTTCTGCGCGTTGATCACCACCGCCGCGGTCTCCACCGCGGCGAGCGCGGGCAGCGAATGGCCGAGGAAATCGGGATAGCCGGGCGTATCGAGCAGGTGGATGCGTGCGTCCTTGGTCTCGAAGCTGGCGACCGCGAGCTTGAGCGAATGCCGCGCCGACTTCTCGAGCGCGGTGTAGTCGCACACCGTCGTGCCGCGCTCGACGCTTCCCGGCGTTGGGATCGCGCGGGCCTGCGCGAGCAGTGCCTCCGCCAGCGAGGTCTTGCCGCAGCCGGCCTGCCCCACCAGGGCGAGGGTACGGATGCGGTCGGTCGAACTGTTCTCCACGGTACACCTCCCGGCAGCGAGTCACGGAAAGGGCCGCGGCGTCTTGACGCGCCTTACGCCCGTTTATAGCAGCATTCTGGCGTCGGGGGGAAGCCTCCGCCCTAGCTTGGCACGTGGCGTGGCGTGGTGACGGCGATGAAGATCTCCCGCAGAAACAGCAGCAGCGAGACGATCAGCGCCAGCACCGCCAGCACGAACAGCGCGCCGATCATGTGCGACAGGTTGGCGGCGACGAAGGCGCCGATAAACGCGCCGGCGATCAGCAGGCAGATGAAAAGCCCCGACAACACGGAAAACAGGATCGCGAAATAGACGGTGCTGATGCGCCGGGCGATCTGCTCCAGCTCGGCGCGCGCCTTCTTCGCCTCTTCGCCGGGGAGCGCGCCGAGGCGCTCCTCGAGCACGCGCCGCCTGTCGACCGCGCGCCCCAGCCTGATGTTCAGCGCCGCGATGATGGTGCCGACCGCCGTCAGCATGAATACCGGCGCCACCGCGAGCTGGATGACGTGCGCGATCGCCGATATCTGCGGCTCTTCCATGGCGCGTCCCCAGCCCGAGCGCGGACCGGATCAGGTGGTCGGCGAAACGACCACGATGTGGTCGCGGCTCACGTTGATGAAGTGCGCGGTGAACACCTGGCGGCCTTCGCGCTCCCACACCTCGGCGTCGGTGATCGCGATGAAGTCCTTGGCGTCGATCATGTAATCGGTGATGCGCGCACCCGGCACCAGCTCGATGTAGCCCTTGATGCGGTAGGTGTCGGTGAGGATCACCACCTTGGTCCTGCTCTCCAGCATCGCCATCTGCCCCGCTCCCCGAAACGTGAGCGGCTATCATAGCAGCGCCCGGCGCCGCTACTTCTTCTTCTCAAGGAGCTCGGCGCGCTTCTTCAGCACGTCCTCGAACTTGGCCTTGTCGATGAGCAGCGTGTGGCGCGCGAGCTGCTGGTCGCGCTCGGGAATCTGCGCGCCCGCGACGGACAAGCGCACGTAATAGTCGTCGCCCTGCAGCCTGCCGAGCGTCAAGCGGTAATCGGGCCCGGCGAACGTACCGGCCTCGATCGTCGCGCTCGGCTGGTCGAATCCGGCCTGCGCGGCGCCGAGCGAATCGGGCGCCACGTCCGCGAGCGACAGCAGGGAAAGCGAATAGGAAGCGGCGTTCGCTTTGGTGACTTCCAGCTTCTCGCCGCGCCGCGCGCCGTCGAGTTTCCAGGGGGCGTTCTCGCCCGCGCGCTCGATCCGCCAGCGGCCGCCGTCGGCGCTGCGCACCTCGAGGCTCTTCACCTTCCCGACCCTCACTCCCGTCGCGTCGATCCAGGCGGAGCTCTGCGCGGTCGCCTGCAGCAGCGGGTCGGAGACGACGTAGGCCGCGTCCGGCTTGTCCGGCAGCAGCACGAAGCGCCCGTCGGCCAGTGCCGCGGCCGGATCGTCGGGCGCGCGCTTGAAGTACTTCTTGCCGACCAGCAGCTGCGCGAGCGGCTTGCCGTCGGCCGCCAGCAACTCGAGCAGCGTCCCTGCGCCGGCTCCCTTGCCGGGCGCGAGCAGGCCGAGCCGCGCGCGGTCGCTCTCGCCGATCGGCTCGCTCTGGCCGATCCTGAGCTCGATCGCCTTGAGCAGGAAGCCGCGCAGCTTGCCGAAATCGGCCGGGAAGCCGCCGCGCTCGGCGATCGTCCACTTATCGCCGGCGCGCACCAAGGTCAGTGTCGCGTCGGGCGCGATGATGCGCAGGCTCGCCACGTCGGCGAGCGTGAGCCCCCGGATGAGCGGCTGGCCGAGCGCGCCGGCCTGCGGCGCCTCGCGCGTGCGCTGCGCGTGCCGGTAGAAAAGCGCGCCGCCGCCCAGCGCGAAGAGCAGCGCGAGCAGGATGGCCGCGTGGCGCCGGTTCATGCCGTGCGGCGGCGCCGCACCAGCGCCACGCCGATTCCGAACAGCGCCACCGCGAGCGGCATGAGCGCGATGTTGACGAGCTTGGTCCAGAACACCAGCGCCTCGGAGTCGCGGCGCAGGTTCTTGCGCACCTCCTTGAGCTCCAGCTTGGTTTGGGCCACTTCGTTGCGGAACTTCTCCAGCTCCGCCTGCTGCTCGGCGCTCAGGATCTGCGCCGACCTCGCGCTCGGTCCCTGCGCCTTCTGCAGCTCCTGGAGCTTGTCCGTGGTCTTCTGCAGCTCGTCCTCGAGCGCGCGGATCTTGCCGAAGTACTGCTTCTGCGCGTTCGCTTCGAGCTCGCGCACCACGGTGAGCGGGCGGAACGAGGACGCGCGGCTGCGCAGCGAGATGAGATCGTCGCCTCCGGCGAACTGCTCGACCATGTCCAGGGCGAAGGCGAGGTTGCCGTTGGAGGGCACGACGACCTTGTGCCCGAGCACGTCCTGCACGTCGACCGCGGCGGGATCCTGCAGCATGTCGGTGTCGGCGACCAGGATCACCGAGTTGTCCCTGGCCGACTCGCGCAGCTGCGTCCCGGACGCTTTCTTCGACGCGTCCGGCTTTTCGCCCGGCGCCGCGGGGCGGCCGCCCGGGAACGCGGTCTTGAACCTGCCCGTGAGCCGGAGCGCGAGCGGCAACGCGACGCCGCCCGGCACGAAGTCCCTGGTCGCCGCGTCGCCCGCGACCGTCGCCTTCGCGTCGTCGACCAGCATCGAGTCGGCGGAGCTCGTCACCAGGTCGGTCGCCTCGAGGCCTTGCGCCGGCTTCACCTTGAACGCGCCGCCGAAGGCGTACAGCAGCGTCTCGAGCTGGCTGGTGACCACGTCGCTGCGGCTGAAGGCGGTGCGATTGAGGCTCAGCACGGTGGGCGTGTAGCGCGGACCGCGGCCGGAGGCGTACACCGTATCGGCGATCACCTTGCCGGGGTCCATCTCGACGCCCCAGGCCTTGAACAGCGTCGGCAGCGTCGAGCTGGTGCCGCCCTGCGCCGGCATGCCGGGCATGCTCGGCAGCTGGTCGAAATAGGCGTAGGGGTCGACGAACGCGATCAGCTTGCCGCCGCGCAGCACGAACTGGTCGAGGGCGTACTCGCCTTGCGGCGTGATGTCGCGCGGGTGGATGAGCAGCAGCACGCCGATGTTCTTGGGAATCTCGGCTGCCGCCATGTCGACGGGCTCGACGTCGAACTCGCGCTTGAGCTCGCTGGCGAGCACCCAGGGATCGGAGCTCGAGCGCGTCATCGGATTGAACTGCTCGCCCAGCACCGGGAGCGCGCTCATCAGCCCCAGCTTGATGCGCGCGGACGAGGCGACGCCCGCGATCGCGCGTGCCAGGTCGTATTCGAGCAGCGGCTCGCGCTGGGGCGTGATTGCCGGGATCACTTCCTTGCGATCCAGCCGGCTCGCCGATACGCCGAGATAGAAGTTGTCCCCGCTCGCCAGCTGCTGCGCCTCGATGCCGTCGAGCTGCGCGGCGTCTTCCTGCTCCGAATCGGGCGTGGGATGGTAAACCTGCACCTGGAGCTTCGTTCCGGCGACCGCCTTGAAGCGCTCGACCATGTCCTCGACGCGCTGTGCGAAGCTGCGCAGCGGCACCGGCACCGCGTCGCCGCGCGAGATGTAGAGCTTGAGCGTCACCGGCGACTCGAGTCCGCGCAGGATCTTGCGCGTGCCGTCGGAGAGCGTGTAGAGCTTGCCCGCCGTGAGGTCGGCGCGCAGCGCGGCGGCCGAGGCGAGGTAGTTGAACGCCACCAGGGCGAGGAACAGCGCGGCCAGGCCGACGGCGGAATAGACGAGGTTCTCGTACTTTCTCATCGCTCTAGCCCGCGCGGTAGTTCCTGAGGATCACGCCGGTGGCGAACAGCGCGAAGCCGGTCACGGAAAGGAAATACAACAGGTCGCGTGTGTCGATGACCCCCTTCTGGAAGCCGTCGAAATGGGTGATCACCGAGAACGCCGCCACGGTGTCGACGAAGGCCGGGCTCGCCCAACGCGTGAGCAGGTCGGTCACCGGGTTGTATCCGCACAGGATGAGGAACAGGCAGATCACCACCGCGAGGATGAATGCGACCACCTGGTTGCGTGTCATCGCAGAGGTCATGCAGCTGATCGCGAGGTAGGCCCCGGCGAGCAGCAGGCTGCCGAGGTAGCCTGCGACGATGATCCCGTTGTCCGGGCTGCCGAGCAGGTTCACGGTGATCACCACCGGGAAGGTGAGCGCGAGCGCGATCGCGAGGAAGGCCCAGGAAGCGAGGAACTTGCCGAGAATCGCCTGCCAGGCGGTCACCGGCATGGTGAGCAGCAGCTCGAGCGTGCCCGCGCGCCGCTCCTCCGACCACAGGCGCATGCCGACCGCGGGCACCAGCACCAGGTACAGCCATGGATGCCAGACGAAGAAGGAGATGAGGCTCGCCTCGCCGCGCTCGAAGAAGGCGCCCACCGTGAACGTGAAGAACCCGGCGAGCAGCAGATAGATGACCAGGAACACGTAGGCCACTGGCGAGGCGAAATAGCTCGCCAGCTCGCGCCGCGCGATGGTGCGCACCGGCTTCCAGGCCGAGATCATGCGCGCCCCGTGTCGGGCAGGGTGATGCGGCGAAACACCTCGTCGAGTTGTCCCTCTTCGGTGCGCAGGGCCTCCAGGCGCCAGCCCGCGCGCGCCGCGAGCTCGATCACTGCCCGCACCAGTTCGCCGGCCTGCTGCCCTCCCTGCGGATACACGCGCCAGGCGCCCTCCAGCTGCTCGACGCGTCCGAGCGGCGCGAGCGCGTCGCCGTTCACGCCCTGGCCGGCCACGGTCACCGCCCCGGCGAGCCGCGACATGCTGCGCAGCTCCTGCGGAGTGCCGTTGGCGACGATGCGGCCGCGGTCGATGATGATGGCGCGAGAGCACGCGGCGTCGACTTCCTCGAGGATGTGGGTCGAGAACACGACCGCCTTGCGCCGGCCGAGCTCGCGGATCAGGTTTCTCACCTCGTGCTTCTGGTTCGGATCCAGGCCGTCGGTGGGCTCGTCCAGCACCAGCACTTCGGGATCATGGATCAGCGCCTGGGCGAGGCAGGTACGGTGCTTGTAGCCCTTGGACAGCGTATCGATGTTCTGGCGGACCACCGAATCGAGGAAGCACAGCTCGACCACATGCGCGATCGCTTTCTTCTTCGCTTCGCCCGCCAGGCCGCGCATGTCGGCGGCGAACGCGAGAAAGCCGTGCACGGTCATGTCCGGATAGGCCGGCGCCGCCTCCGGCAGATAGCCGATGAGGCGCTTCGCCTCGAGCGGCGAGTCGACCACGTCGTGCCCGCCGACGCTCACTCCACCGGCGCTCGGCGGAAGGAAGCCGGTGATCATGCGCATGGTGGTGGACTTGCCGGCGCCGTTCGGTCCGAGGAAGCCGAGCACCTCGCCGCGCTCGACGTTGAACGTGACGCCGTCGACCACGCGCTTCGGGCCGAACGTCTTCACGAGGTTCTCGATGCGTATCATCGCGCCAGGGATCCCGCCGGGGGGCCGCATTATCGCCGAATTCGCGCGGCGCCTGAGGTTTGCGCGGTGGCCTTAAGCGAAGCTTAAACGGCGTGCTGAACAAAAGGTAAAATCTGCGCCTTCACATCGGCAACACCCCATCTCCGAGGACCTGAATGGACAAATCACTGCTGGCCAAGACCGCGGCCGCGATGGTCGCAAAGGGCAGGGGAATCCTGGCGGCCGACGAATCCGCCGGAACCTGCGAAAAGCGCTTCAAGTCCGTCGGCGTCGAATGCACCGAGGAGAACCGCAGAGCCTACCGCGGGCTGCTGTTCGCCACGCCCGGCATCGAGCAATTCGTCTCCGGCGTGATCCTGTTCGACGAGACGCTGCGACAGAAGACGAGCGACGGCGCGCCGTTCGCCGAGTTCCTCGCGCAGAAGGGCATCGTGCCCGGCATCAAGGTCGACAAGGGCGCGCAAGATCTGGCCTATTGCCCGGGCGAGAAGGTGACCGAGGGGCTGGACGGCCTGCGCGCGCGGCTTGCCGAGTACTTCAAGCTCGGCGCGCGCTTCGCCAAGTGGCGCGCGGTGATCACGATCGGCGACGGACTGCCGACGCACACCTGCCTGTATGCGAACGCGCACGCGTTGGCGCGCTACGCCGCGCTGTGCCAGGAGGCCTCGATCGTGCCGATCATCGAGCCCGAGGTGCTGCTCGACGGCGGCCACACGATCGAGCGCTGCGAGGAGGTCAGCGAGGCAGCGCTGCGCGCCACCTACGCCGCGCTCGCGGCGCACAACGTTTCCGTCGAGCACACGATTCTCAAGGCGAGCATGGTGGTGTCGGGCAAGGAGAACGCCCGCCAGGCGGGCGTCGGCGAGGTCGCCGAGCGCACCGTGCGCGTGCTCAAGCGCACCGTGCCGGCCGCGCAGCCCGGCGTCGTGTTCCTGTCGGGCGGCCAGTCGGACGTCGACGCCACCGCGCACCTGAACGCGATGGCGGGCATGAAGGGCCTGCCCTGGCCGCTCACCTTCTCGTACTCGCGCGCGCTGCAGAACCCCGCGCTCAAGGCCTGGCGCGGCAGCCGCGACAACGTCGCCGCCGCGCAAAGGGCGTTCCATCACCGCGCGCACATGAATGGTCTCGCGTGCCAGGGCAAGTGGAAGCCCGAGCTCGAGAAGCAGGTGGCATGAGCGCCGCTCTGTTCGAGTCGAGCATCACGAGCCTGGCGCGCATCGGGCGCGGCAAGGTGCGCGACATCTACGCGGTGGGGGAGGACAAGATGCTGATCGTGGTGAGCGACCGGCTCTCCGCGTTCGACGTCGTGCTGTCCGATCCGATCCCCGACAAGGGGCGCGTGCTGAACGAGATGGCGAATTTCTGGTTCGGCAAGCTCGGCCATATCGTGCCGAACCAGCTGACGGGCATCGACCCCGAGAGCGTGGTCAAGGGCGACGACGAGAAGGCGCAGGTGCGCGGCCGCTCGATTGTGGTGAAGAAGCTAAAGCCCCTGCCCATCGAAGCCGTGGTGCGCGGCTACGTCATCGGCTCGGGCTGGAAGGACTACCAGAAGACGGGGAAGATCTGCGGCATCGAGCTGCCCAAGGGCCTGCGGCAGGCGCAGAAGCTCCCCGCGCCAATCTTCACGCCGGCGACCAAGGCCGAATCGGGCCACGACGAGAACATCTCCTTCGACGACGTGGTGAAGTTGATCGGCCGCGACAGGGCCGAGAGGGTGCGCGAGATCTCGATTCGCCTCTATAAGCAGGCCTCGGAGTACGCCGCCACCAAGGGCATCATCATCGCCGACACCAAGTTCGAATTCGGCACGGACGCGAAGGGCGATCTGGTCCTCATCGACGAGGTGCTCACCGCGGACTCTTCGCGCTTCTGGCCGGCCGATTCCTACCAGGTTGGCGTGAGCCCGCCGTCGTTCGACAAGCAGTACGTGCGCGACTACCTCGAGACGCTCGACTGGGACAAGACGCCGCCCGCGCCCAGGCTGCCCGCCGAGGTGATCGCGAAGACGTCGCAGAAGTACCGCGAGGCGCTCGAGCGCCTGACAGGGAGAAAGCTCAGATGATCGGCATCGTGATGGGTTCGGCCAGCGACTGGGACACCATGAAGGCGGCGGCGAAGACGCTGGAGGAGTTCGGCGTTGCTTACGAGGCGAAGGCGATGTCGGCGCACCGCACGCCGCACGCGGTCGCGGAATGGGCCGAAGGCGCGGCCAAGCGCGGCGTGAAGGCGATCATCGCCGCCGCGGGCGGGGCGGCGCACCTCGCGGGCGTGGTGGCGGCGCACACCACGCTGCCGGTGCTCGGCGTGCCGATGCCCTCCAAGCACCTGCAGGGGCTGGATTCGCTGCTCTCCACCGTGCAAATGCCGAAAGGCATCCCGGTGGCCACCTTCGCCATCGGCGATGCGGGCGCGGCGAATGCCGCGCTGTTCGCCGTGGCGCTGCTCGCGCTATCCGACGTCGGCATGGCGGGCAAGCTCGCCGACTTCAGGCGCAGGCAGACCGAGGCGGTCCTCAAGGCCGCGCCGCTCAAGCTGTGAGCGAAGAGGTCCGCCGCGCCGCGGAGGTCCTCCGGCGCGGCGGGCTGGTCGCGTTTCCCACGGAGACGGTGTACGGGCTCGGCGCGGACGCGTCGAGCGAGGCTGCGGTGAAGAAGCTCTACGCGGTGAAGCGCCGGCCGCCCGACCACCCGGTGATCGTGCACTTCGCCAGCGCCGCGGACGCCTTCAGCTGGGCGCGCGAAGTGCCCGACGCGGCACGCCGGCTCGCGGCGCGCTTCTGGCCCGGGCCGCTCACGCTGATACTGAAGCGCGCGGCGCGCGTGGGCGATTTCGTGACCGGCGGGCAGGACACGGTCGGGCTGCGGGTGCCGTCGCATCCGGTCGCTCACGAATTTCTCGGAATCTTCGGCGGCGGCGTTGCCGCCCCTTCGGCGAACCGCTTCGGCCGCGTCTCGCCCACCCGAGCAGAGCACGTGCGCGAGGACCTGGGCGCGGAAGTCGACCTCGTGCTCGAAGGCGGTCCGAGCGAGGT
>Ga0187775_10000057_pt1 | contig 22993 bp, 18 predicted proteins | sample 0216_BV02_MP12_1_FD_132441 | JGI IMG/M metagenome (GOLD analysis project Ga0187775, IMG submission 132441) | Tropical peat soil microbial communities from peatlands in Department of Meta, Colombia - 0216_BV02_MP12_10_MG | ecosystem: Environmental > Terrestrial > Soil > Wetlands > Peat | place... | reverse complement strand
TGGTCAGCGTGCCGATTATCAGTCCGGTGCGTATGCTTTTTAGTGACAGATAAAGCACGTCCTGTCCCACCTTGTCGGTCCCGAACACGTGGTAATGCTCGCTGAGAATCGCCACCGGAAAGGTGCACAGCATCAACACGCCGAGCGTGGTCAAAATTGCATTCCAGGGAATTTCGCTTTCACCGCGCCACAGCGCGATAGCGGTCCCGCGGAAATTGCCCTGGCGGCGCATTGCTGCCAGGCGAACCACCATGGCGGCGATGACGATCCATGCCAGCGCCGCGAGCATCAGCGAATAAAACACCCGTCGGGTGATGTCCGCGAAGCGCTGTTGCGCCGGATCGCGCAAATTCGCGCCGCCATATTTCAGGCGCGGAAATTCCCTGATTTCCTTTCCGTCTGGCAGCTGCACCGTCTCCTTGGCAAAGGAGTACGCAGCTAATGGCGCCGAATAGGTTTTCTCTACCCGGCTACGGAGCGGCGTCACGAGCACATCCAAGACGCTCAAGGCCTCCACCGAATAGACGCGCTTGGCGCCGTTGCCTTCGAGCGGCAAACGGAAATGGATTGAGTCAAACAAACCAACTACCAAATAAGCAGCCAGCACGGTGGCCGCGACCATTCCGCTCCTGCTCTGTGCAACCCGCTTCCATGGCGCCGCGAGATGCGGCCTGCCGCGCACATACCATGCAAACAGCACGACCAGCGCAAGCAGCAGGTAAATCAGCGCATCAGTCCAGAGAATGACCGGTATGAAAGGCATCAGACGAGCCTTATCCGGGGATCCACCATGGTGTACGAAATATCCGTCAGAATCAGCCCGACGATGTAAAGCACGGAACCGATGAACACCATGGCACGCACTACCGCGAAGTCCTGCGAATTAATCGCGTCTATGGTGTAGCTTCCCAGTCCTGGAATGCCGAAAAAGGATTCAGTAATCAGGCTTCCCAGAAACAACAATGGAATGATTACCACAACGCCAGTCAATATCGGAATCATGGCGTTGTTTAGCACATGTTTGAACAACACCCGTATTTCCGAGAGGCCTTTGGCGCGCGCCGTCCGCACATAGTCCTTGTTGATTTCCTCGAGAAAGATGGTGCGGTACCAGCGCGTGCCGCTGCCAATACCGGCGATGACCCCGACGACGACCGGCAAAATTACGAACTTCGGCATGTCGAGGCCGAAATCGAATCCGGAAATCGGCACCAGATTCCATAGTTTGCTCACTAAATACTGGCCGCCGATGATATAGAACAATCCGGAAATAGACATCATCGCCACGCACAGCACGACGCCCCAGAAATCAAGATACGTGGCGCGGAAAAACGCGATCAGCAAGGCGAAGCTGATATTCACCAACAGCCCAATAACGAACACCGGCACCGCGATGGCCAGGCTGGGTCCCATGCGGGTCCGGATTTCGTAGGCGATGTCGCGGCCATCGTCTGAAAGCCCGAAATCAAACGCGAACATCTTCACCGATTTCCGATAAAAGATGGTGTCAGTGAACCTAGACATGCCTTGCGCGCTTGCATTGTAAAGCAGCGGCCTATCGTATCCGTGTTCGTGTTTCCAATTGGCCACCGCTTCAGGCGTGACGCGCTTGACCCCAAGTTGCATGCGCGCGATATCGTCCGGCGTATTTACTACGAAAAACAGCGCAAAGGTAATGATATTAACTCCGATGAGAATCGGGATGGCATAGATGACCCGGCGGATGATGTAGTTAATCATGGCTTCAATCGCTCGTTGGACCCGGGGCCGGAACTGCCGCCGTGCGTTCCTTGCGACGGTAGGCGCGCACTGCCGGAATTGCGCTGGCGATCAGTAATGCCGCTATAAAAAACACCGGCCACAGCACCGGTTTATTCCATTCGCGGCGCTCCTCGCTGCGCAAAGCGGCATCAATGCGCTCGTATTTGAGACTGTTGCGCGCCATCTGGTTCGGTTTCACGTTCTGCATCCAGTCGTGATACAGGGCGAAATCCTTCGGGTAAAATCCCCACACCCAGGGCGCATCGTTGCGCGCGATAGCCACCATTTTATCGATGATTGCTTGCCGCTCCGGACCGTTTTCCATGTTTTTCACGCGATCGAATAATGCGTTGTATTCCGGGTTGTCGTAGTTCGCGGCGTTCTCGCCGTCAAATTTCACCTTGGACTGCGCGCCGTTAAGCAGGAACAGGAAATTCTCAGGGTCGGGGTAATCGGCATTCCAGCCCCAGTTGAAAATCTGCGCATCGCCTTTGCGGATCTTTTCCTGGAAGCGATTGTAGTCAGTGGCACGAACGACAAGCTGCAGGTTCAGCTTGACAAACTGTTTGCGCAGCCAGTCAAGGCGTGCTTTGTCATCCGGCCCGCGCGCGGTTACATCAAAATTAAGTAGCAGCGGTTCGCCGGTTTTAGCGTCCCTGCCCTCGGGATAACCGGCATCCGCCAAAAGGCGCTTCGCGGTCTCGATTGATTTGCGTTTGGGCTGATCGTCCACCCAATCGTAGACCACGGGATTGATTCCTGCTTCTCCGTACCGGTAGCCCCAAATCCCTGGAGCGATCGGTCCCTGTGCGGCGATGCCGCGCCCGTTGGCGAAAATCGAAATGTACTCTTCATAATCTGTTGCAATAGAGATCGCCTGCCTGAGCTTGCGCGCGCGCTCCGAGTATCCGCCCACGACCGGATCGAGCATGTTGAATCCCATATAGATGATCGAAGTGGCAACCGATGTTTCCAGCCGGATTTCTTTCTTGCGCATCGCCTCAGTCACCACCGCTTCACCTTGCGCACCGACCTGTACCGCCTGGTCGTAACTGTCGGATGAAATCCCCGAAGCATCGTAATAGCCCTGCAAAAACTTATTCCAGTAAGGAATGCTCTCCCGTTCGCGACTGAATACCGCTTTGGGAATAAACGGCAGCAGCTTGCCAGCATCTTTCAGCAACCCCGCTTTGACGTCGTCCGGAGTACCGCTGGATGGATAGGTTTCGCCGTGAAAATTGGGGTTGCGCTCCAACACCATTCGGCTGTTCGGATTGTTCTCGGACAGCATGTACGGGCCGGTGCCGACCGGATACCAATCAAGCGTGATATTTTTCTCCGCCATTCCCGGCTGCGAATAAAAACGGTCCACTTCCACGGGCACCGGCGCAAAGAAAGGCATCGCCAGCCAATACACAAACTGCGGATATTTGCCCTTGACCTTGACCGTGAACGTGTATCGGTCAATCGCTTCCACGCCCTCCAATGGATAGCGCGTCAAGTCCAGCCAGCTCTCCTCGCCAGCTCGCGCGACCAGCGCTTGGTCCGCTTGTTTCAGGGCCTTGGCGTATTGCTTGAGGCCAATGATATATTCGCTCATTAGTCCGAAAATGGGCGAAGAGAGTCGCGGGTGAGCGAGGCGCTTGATCTCGTACACGTAATCATCGGCCGTCAGCTCGCGCGTGCCGCGCTGCTTGAAATCGGATAGCGCGTAAACAGCTTGCAAATCTTTGGGCTTCAGATTTTGATATAGAAATCTGCCTTCGGCTTCCTTGGCAAAAGCCGGATGCGGCTGATAGAGTATTCCCGGCTTGATGCGAATTCGGTAAACACTGTAGGCGATAGCAAGCGGGTCAACATTCTCCGGGAGTTTGTTCCCGGATTTGTCGTAATACTGCACGCTTGGCATTTCCGCCGCGCTCAGCGGAACCAGGGTATAAGGACGCTTCAAATAGTGATATTGCAGCGGAGGCTCATAGATTTGAGCGTTGAATACCGCTTCGTTTTCGCTGTATGACTGCACCGGGTCAAGGTGCTTGGGCCGCTCGGTGAATGCCGAGTACAAAATATCCTTTCCATTATCGGCAGCCGGGTAAGGATCGTTCCACTCCGATCTTGCGCACGCCGCGGCGAGCACCGGCAGCAATATGCAGACCAGGCGACAGGTCAATAATTTCATCGGCTTCTCAGTGTATAGCAAACCGCGCGTTAGCGTCATCCCCGGACGACCGGAATCCTGGCACCTGAAAAACTTAAGCTATAATTCCCCAAGCCCCTTTTTATAGACCGGGAACAACCATGGGAATTCTGACCGACAAACGCGTGCTGATTACCGGATTACTGAGTAACCGTTCCATCGCTTACGGGATCGCCGGCGCGATGAAGCGCGAGGGCGCCCAGCTGGCTTTTACTTACCAAGGGGAACGGGTGCGCGATCGCGTCGTAGAAATGGCCCGTGAGTTCGGCAGCGAACGGGTATTTCCCTGCGATGTCAGCAGCGACGAGCAAATCGAAAACTTATTCAGCGAACTTGGGAAGCACTGGAATGGACTTGAGGGCATCGTACATTCAATTGCCTTTGCGCCCCGCGAAGCATTGTCCGGGGATTATTTGGACGGCTTGAACCGCGAAGCTTTTCGAACGGCACATGATGTGAGCTCCTACAGTTTCGCCGCCCTCGCCAAGGCCGGTTTGCCGCTGATGCAGGGAAGAAAAGCGGCGCTGCTTACCCTGACGTACTTGGGCGCAACGCGCGTGGTTCCCAATTACAACGTGATGGGGCTCGCCAAGGCAAGCCTCGAAGCCAACGTGCGCTATCTGGCGCAGAGCCTGGGACCAAAAGGAATACGGGTGAATGCAATTTCCGCGGGGCCGATCAAGACGCTTGCGGCAGCCGGGATTAGTGGCTTCGGAAAGATCCTCAGCTTTGTTGCAGAAAATGCGCCGCTTAGGCGCAATGTCACAATAGATGATGTGGGAAATGCTGCGGCTTTCCTGATGAGCGACCTGGCCAATGGCATTACCGGAGAAATCACTCACGTCGACGCCGGCTTTAACATCACGGTCGGCGGAATCTCTGAAACTCCCTGAAAAGCAACAGCGTGTGCTGCGCGTTATTTTCTGTCCAATAGTTCCCGGTTGATTTTTACCTCGCCCTTATGCCTGATACTGGCAAGATAGGCGTTAAACTGTTCCTGGGCAACAAGCCGGCGCAATTGTTCGGTCAATTCCTTGCGCTGCGCCTCATTGACTGCGTTGGAATCCTGGATTCGATTTATCCTGATCAGCGTAATGCCCCCTTCCGGATCTATGGTACCGGCATAAGCCGGGAGCTTGCTCACGTCCGCCGCGAACACCGCGCCGACCACGCCCGGGTCTGCGCCCTTTGATGCGCTCTGACGGTTTATTAAAACCGGCGGGCCCCAGGGCAATTTCAGATCCTTGCCTTCCCGCAGCATCGCGAGCTTTTCCTTCCCGTCCTTCACTGCCAGTTCGGCGGCGTTCTTCAAAAGCAAGACCTTGTTGATCTGCGTCCGGGCTTCCTGGTAGGTCTCAAGACTTGCCGCCTTGTGCTCGACCACATGCGCCGCGAGCAGCGTATTGGGCGCGACTTCGATAGCGTCGGTGTTGCGATTGTTCTTGATTGCATCATCCGAAAACAGCGCCTGCAGCACTTTGTCGCTGCTTATCAGCCCCGCGCTCTTGCTGTCTTTTGTCAGCCACGGACTTTGCTGAATGGTCAGCTTGAAGGCCTGGGCAGCGGGCTTCAGGCTATCCGACTGTTCATACACCATATTGCTGAAATTTTCGGCAAGCTCGTTGAATTTTTTGATCGCCTTCTGTTGTTTGAGCTCGCTTTCGATCTGGTTTTTCGCCTGTTCAAAGGGCGTTGGCTTAATGGCAACGAGCTTGATGATGTGGTAGCCAAACTGGGTCTCCACAGGCCCTGCGATTTCTCCAACCGTCATTTGGAATACTGCGTCTTCAAACGGCTTAACCATGGCTCCGCGGGAAATGAAACCGAGATCCCCGCCGTTGGCCGCTGATCCGGGATCCTGCGAATACCTTTTTGCCAGTTCGGCGAACTCCGAGGGGTTCTTCACTAACTGCTGGTAAATCTCGTCGGCCTTGCCTCTGGCCTGCGCCTTGGATTCCGGAGCTGCATTAGGCGGCACCGAAATGAGGATATGGCTTACCTGCCGCGTCTGAAAGCGATTCGGGTGCTCATCGTAATATTTCCGGATCTCGTCCGCGCTGAGTGTTATCTGCGATGCCAAATTATCGGCCGATAACACCAGATAATCGGCGCGCACCTGCTCAGGCGTTTCGAACTCGCTGTGATGCTCGTCATAATAGCGCTTCGCTTCTTCATCGCTAACCTTTGCTTTCAGCACATACTGGTCGATGGAATCGGTATACAGGCTAACTTCGCGCTCCTGCTGGCTCAGGCGAATCAATCGGTCGGCGACCGATTGCGGGATGATTTCGCTCTCGAATGGGCTGGTAAGTTGTCCCACCACCAGTTCCTGCCGTACCTTGTTTTCAAAAGTCCGCGGACTCAGACCTTGATTGCGTAACAGGGTCTCGTATTGGGTCTTGGAGAATTTGCCGTTTTCCTGGAAAGCCGGGTACTGGCTGATAACTTTTTGCAACTCGGAGTCACTCACGGTCAGTCCCGAGTGCACCGCCTGTGCCACCAGCAGATGTTGCTTGATAAGATTGTCAAGAACCGAAGCCCGCGTCTCCGGATCTTCCATGATTATCGGATTGAACTTTTCACCCAATTGCGCGCGCAATCTCTCCTGCTCGTCGCGCATCGCTTGAACAAACTCTTGCTGGGTTATCCGGTAGCTGCCGACCTTCGCCAAATAATCTCCGCTACCGATGCTGCTGAAATAACGTTCCACCCCAAACAACGCAAACGGCAGAAAAATCAGTGCCAGAATAACTTGCGCGATTCTTTTGTTACGATAGATTAGATCAAACATAATGTAAAAAACAAAAAAGGCGAACGCGTGTTCGCCTGGGCAATCTCCAATGGGTGGCGGAGTGGACGGGACTCGAACCCGCGACCCCCGGCGTGACAGGCCGGTATTCTAACCGACTGAACTACCACTCCGAATAAACCAACATTCAGCTGGTGGGTGCTGAGAGGGTCGAACTCCCGACATTCGCCTTGTAAGGGCGACGCTCTACCACCTGAGCTAAGCACCCTGAACTCGGCCAAGGTTGTGCCTGAGACCGAGCTAATTAAAGGGGGCTTGTTACGCATTACCCCGACTAAAAAAGGCGCTAGTTTAATGTATCCTTGAGCGCTTTGCCAGCACGGAATTTCGGGACTTTAGCTGCCTTGATCTTAATCGCGGCTCCGGTACGGGGGTTGCGGCCATTGCGTGCAGCACGTTTTCCAACGTAAAAAGTGCCAAAGCCTGCCATAGTTACCATTCCTCCCCTCTTCAACGCTGCTGTGATCGCCCCAACCGCTCCGTCAAGGGCACGGCCCGCCGCGGCCTTGGAAATGTCTGCCGTCTTGGCGATATGATCAATGATTTCAGATTTGTTCACAAAAAGACCCCCTTTGGGTGATTGCAGGAATTCGGTTGGCTCAACGCCGGGACAAGCTTGAGGTCACGCCGAAACTAAAACCTTGCAGTAACTTTATAGCAAGCGCCAAAAGCTCGTGTCAAGCGATAGATGAAAAAAATCGAGTTTAGTTGTGACGCGATCGCGAGACCGATGCACCGATGATCACGCGTGACGCTATCTGGCGACAGAATTAATGTTTGATCACTGCCGCGGAGCTTTTGTCTTCAACTACCGCTGGCAGTGGCGCTTCCGCCGCTTCTTTATCAGATGCCGCCTTCGGCACGCGTTCGAGCGCAAGCTCCAGTACCTGGTCTATCCATTTCACCGGATGAATATCGAGACGATTCTTGATGTTGTCCGGAATTTCGGCTAGATCCTTGGTGTTCTCCTCCGGAATGAGAACTGTTTTTATGCCACCGCGATGTGCCGCGAGCAATTTTTCCTTCAGACCACCGATTGTCAGTACTTCTCCGCGCAGGGTAATTTCACCGGTCATTGCGACGTCTGCGCGCACCGGAATTCCAGTCAGCACCGAAATCAGCGCTGTACATATGCCAATTCCGGCGCTGGGCCCATCCTTGGGTGTTGCGCCCTCGGGCAGATGGATATGCACGTCGTTTTTCTGATAAAAATCCTCGGGGATGCCGAGTGCGCGCGAGCGACTGCGCGCCACCGACAGCGCGGCTTGCACCGATTCCTGCATCACTTCACCGAGTTTGCCGGTCGTGATCGTCTTGCCCTTTCCCGGCAGCACTACTGCTTCAATAGTCAGCAGTTCGCCACCGACTTCGGTCCAGGCAAGGCCGGTGACCTGGCCAACTTGGTTATTTTTCTCGGCAATACCGTAAGTAAAGCGCCGAACACCCAAGAATTTGCTGAGATTGCGCGAAGTTACGGTGATCGTCCGGTCGCGCTTCTTGAGCACCATGGTTTTCACCGCCTTGCGGCAGATTTTGGAAATTTCCCGCTCTAATCCACGCACACCGGCTTCGCGTGTGTAGTAGCGCGTGATATCGCGCATGGCACTCTCAGTAATGACCAGTTCGTCTTCCTTCAGGCCGTGGTTCTTCATCTGCTTGGGCAGCAGGTAACGCATGGCGATGTTAATTTTCTCGTCTTCGGTATATCCCGAAAGCCGAATGACCTCCATGCGGTCCAGCAACGCGGGCGGAATATTTAAGGTATTTGCAGTCGCAACAAACATGACATCAGAAAGGTCATATTCGACCTCGATGTAATGGTCGGTGAAAGTGTGGTTCTGCTCGGGGTCCAGCACTTCGAGCAGCGCTGAAGACGGATCGCCGCGGAAATCCATTCCCATCTTGTCCACTTCGTCAAGAAGGAACAGCGGATTGCGCACCCCGATCTTGGTCATATTCTGCAATATCTTGCCGGGCATCGAGCCAATGTAAGTGCGACGATGGCCGCGGATTTCGGCTTCGTCGCGCACGCCGCCCAGCGACATGCGGACAAACTTGCGGTTGGTCGCACGCGCGATCGATTGACCGAGCGATGTTTTGCCGACGCCAGGCGCGCCCACCAGGCACAAAATCGGTGCCTTTAATTTGTCCACGCGTTGCTGCACCGCCAGATATTCGACGATGCGTTCCTTGACTTTTTCCAACCCGTAATGGTCTTTTTCCAGGATCGCCTCGGCCGCCTTTAGGTCCTTGCTGATCTTGCTCTTTTTCTTCCACGGCAGACCCACCAGCGCCTCGATGTAATTGCGCACGACGGTTGCCTCGGCCGACATGGGCGACATCAGCTTGAGCTTCTTGAGTTCGGTCTCAGCCTTGTTGCGTGCCTCCTTCGGCATATGTGCGGCCTTGATTTTCTTTTCCATTTCGTCAAGGTCGCCACCTTCTTCAAGTTCACCCAGCTCTTTCTGAATCGCCTTTACCTGTTCGTTCAAATAGTACTCGCGCTGGCTTTTTTCCATCTGTCGTTTGACACGCCCGCGGATGCGCTTTTCCACCTGCAAAATGTCGAGTTCGGTCTCGAGCAAGCCTAAGAGGTGTTCAATGCGCTGTTTCACGTCGAACATTTCCAGCACTTCTTGCTTTTGCTCCAGCTTGAGCGGCAAGTGCGCGGCGATAGTATCGGCAAGCCGTCCGGGTTCGTCTATTCCCGCAAGCGAGGTCAGGATTTCCGGTGGGATTTTTTTGTTCAGTTTGACGTATTGGTCGAATTGGCTAAGGGTGGTGCGGCGCAATGCTTCCACCTCGTGGCTTTCCACTTGGTCCTGCGGCACGGGTTCCGTTTGCACCATATAGTGCGTCTTGGCGTCCACGATCTGTCTGATCTTGGAGCGCTGGCTTCCTTCAACAAGCACTTTGACGGTTCCATCCGGCAACTTGAGCATCTGGAGGATATTCGCCACGCTGCCCACGCCATACAGATCTTCTGGAGACGGGTCGTCCTTGGCGGCGGATTTTTGCGCCACCAGGAGAATGTTCTTGCCCGATTCCATGGCCACTTCCAAGGCCTTGATGGACTTGGGGCGCCCCACAAAAAGCGGAATCACCATGTGCGGGAACACCACGACGTCACGCAGCGGCAACAAGGCCAGCGATTGCTCGGCAACCGGATTTTGTTGATTCATGTCGTTTTACCCGAAAAGTGGTTCCGCCTAGGATATGAGGGCGGCGCCCCGGAAATCAAGAAGCGCAAAATTCTTTGCGTGGCCAACCGGATCGCGCGGTCAGCGCCGCTCACGCCGAGCCCGCAACCTTGGGTTGGTCGGAATAAATAAGCAACGGCTTTGCATCGCCGTGGATTACGCCCTCATCGATCACAACTTTTACCACGTTTTCCATCGAGGGCAGGTCGAACATGGTGTCCAGCAAGGTCAACTCCAGAATAGAACGCAAGCCACGTGCGCCGGTCTTGCGGGCAAGCGCCTTCTTGGCGATGGCCTTCAGCGCCTGGTCGCGCACTTCCAGTTCGACCGCTTCCATACCGAACATTTTCTGATATTGCTTGAGCAGCGCGTTCTTGGGCTCGGTGAGGATCTGAATCAGCGCCAATTCATCGAGCTCCTCAAGTGTCGCGACCACCGGCAGACGACCGACAAATTCGGGTATCAATCCATATTTAATCAGGTCCTCCGGCTCCACATCCCGCAGGACTTCGCCGATATCCTTGCGATTATCCTTGCTTTTTACATCCGCGCCGAAGCCGATGCCGCCTTTTTGCGACCGATTGCGGATGACCTTATCCAGCCCATCGAATGCTCCGCCGCAAATGAACAAGATATTCGTGGTGTCAACTTGGACAAACTCCTGATTGGGATGTTTGCGGCCGCCCTGCGGGGGCACCGAAGCGATGGTGCCCTCAACCAGTTTCAGCAGCGCCTGCTGCACTCCTTCGCCAGAGACGTCCCGGGTGATCGAGGGATTGTCGGACTTGCGGGATATCTTGTCGATTTCGTCTATGTAGACAATGCCGCGCTGCGCCTTCTCGACTTCATAATCGCATTTTTGCAACAGCTTCTGGATGATGTTCTCAACGTCCTCGCCGACATAGCCGGCTTCGGTAAGCGTGGTGGCATCCGCCATCACGAACGGCACGTTGAGTAGCCGCGCCAGCGTTTGCGCGAGCAGTGTTTTTCCCGACCCGGTAGGCCCGATCAACAGAATATTGCTCTTGGCGAGCTCAATGTCGTCATTTCGGCTTAGGCTCTTCAGGCGCTTATAGTGATTGTACACTGCGACCGAAAGGATTTTTTTTGCCTGCTCCTGCCCGATTACGTACTGATCGAGAATCTTGCGGATTTCACGCGGTACCGGCAAATCCGATTTGCCGGCTTTCCCGCCAGTCTCGCCATGTGTTTCCTCGCGGATAATGTCGTTGCAGAGTTCGATGCACTCATCGCAAATGAATACCGAAGGTCCGGCGATGAGCTTGCGCACCTCGTGCTGGCTCTTGCCACAAAATGAGCAGTAAAGGAGTTTTTCACCGCTGATTTTATCCGACATCAATCATCTCCCTGTGGCTTCACCACTTATTAAGACATCAGCTAACGTTCTCGGTTCTACTGATCAAAACTTTATCCGCAATTCCATAGCGCACCGCTTCCTCGCCGCTCAAGAAGGTGTCGCGGTCAGTATCTTTCTCGATGGTCTTGATGCTTTGTCCAGTATGCTTGGCCATGATCTCGTTCAAGCGCTGGCGCAGATAGAGGATTTCCTTGGCATGGATTTCCACATCCGAAGCCTGTCCTTGAAACCCGCCCATTGGCTGGTGAATCAGCACCCGCGAATTAGGCAAGCAAAAGCGCTTGCCTTTGGCTCCCGCCGCGAGCAAAAGCGCTCCCATGCTCGCCGCCTGACCGACGCAAAGCGTGCTCACGTCTGGCTTGATAAACTGCATGGTGTCGTAAATTGCCAAGCCTGCGGACACCGACCCACCCGGAGAATTGATATAAAAATAAACCTCCTTGTCGGGGTTTTCGGATTCAAGGAACAGGAGTTGCGCCACGATGAGGTTGGCGGTGACCTCGTCCACCGGCCCAACTAAAAATACCACGCGTTCTTTCAATAAGCGCGAATAAATGTCATACGCGCGCTCGCCGCGTCCGCTCTGTTCAATTACCATCGGGACCAAGCCCAAGGCGCGCGGTTCCCAATCTCGATTTTGCATCATTTATGCGTTTCCCATCAGTTCGTCAAAATTCATCGGCCGGTCTTCCACCTTTGCCTGTTTCATCACCCATTCTACAACGTTATCTTCGATAAGCACTGCTTCGATACCGCTCAAGCGTTCCGCAGCCGAATAATACCACTTCACCACCTGGTCCGGTTGTGGGTGGCTCTGCGCCTGCTGCTCGACTGCCGCGCGCACCTGTTCCGCCTTGGGTCGAAGATTGTGGATTTTCACCAGTTCGGCGATGATCAGGCCGAGAGTGACGCGGCGCTTCGCCTGTTCCTCAAACACGTCGCGCGGCGCCGGTAGTTCCTTGCTTTTGATGCCGTGTGATTCGAGGTCCTTGCGCGCACTTTCCATCAAACGGTGGGTTTCCATGTCCACCAGGGATTGGGGAAGCTCAAGCTGCGTGGCATTAATCAGCGCTTGCATCGCTTGATCCCTGATCCCAGCTTGCACGCGGCTCTTTACCTCTCTGAGTAAGCTGTTTTTGATCTCGTGTTTCAGTTTCTCAATGTCCCCATCATGCACGCCGAAATTGCCGGCAAACTCCGCATTGATTTCCGGTAGCTGCGGTTCCGCCACCCGTTTTACTGTGACCTGGAACGAGGCAGTTTTTCCCGCTAATTCCTTGCCATGATAATCCTCCGGGAAAGTTAATTCAAACGCCTTGGTTTCATTTGCACGCATGCCGACGATTTGTTTTTCGAATCCCGGCAGCAGACGAGCTTCGCCCAACACCAACGGCAAATCTTTAGCCTGGCCGCCGGCAAATTCCTGCCCGGATAGGGTGCCGTGGAAATCAAGCGTCACCTGATCGCGCTCCCTAGCTTCGCGTTCCACGGAGTGATACGAAGTACGCTGCTTGCGCAGAAGTTCCAGCGTTTTCGTCACCTGCTCTTCTCCTAGTTCCACCACCGGGCGCGTGATTTTCACTCCCGATAGGTCGCCCAGCTTCACTTCCGGGTATATTTCGAAAGTAGCGCTGCATTCCAACTGTTGGCTTCCGGCTTGATGTGGCTTAGCGTCAAACTTGGGTTGTCCGGCGACTCTTAATTTTTGCTCGCGCACCGCGTCGCTAAAGCTTTTTCGCAAAGCGTCTCCCAGGACTTCCTGGCGTACCTGCGCCCCGTAATGCTGGGCAATGACCTTGAGTGGCACCTTTCCGGGACGAAAGCCATGCATTTTTGCCGTGCGAGCCAAGCGCTTCAACCTGCTCTCTACCTCACCCTCGATCTTATCCAGTGGTAGCACCATGCTGATGCGCCTTTGCAGCTGCCCCAGATTTTCCACGCTTGATTGCATTTCATTCGCCCAAAAATTAGCGGAAATAAAATAAGTCGCCAAGCGAGGACAACTCGGCTTGGTGCGAAAGGAGGGACTCGAACCCACAAGCCTTGCGGCGCTGGAACCTAAATCCAGTGCGTCTGCCAATTCCGCCACTTTCGCAATGGCATCAGTTTAATATATTAAGTCTCCAACTTCCATCTTTAACTTTAACAATGTCGCTTAAGCTTATGAATTATAAGCCAGGCAACTAGCTGCTTATCCCTTGGAATTCATTTCCAGTCGCAGAAGGATGAATGACTCCCGAAGAGTATTGCCGCAGCCTGGCGGCGCCAAGCGGATCGAGCTTCCATTACAGTGTCCTCTTCTTGCCCGCGGAAAAAAGGAGCGCGTTGACCTGTCTCTTTGCTTTTTACCGCGAGATCAAGGAAGGTAGCGAAGAATGTTCGGACCCCGCGTTGGGGCAAATCAAGCTCAACTGGTGGCGCCAGGAATTGGCCTCAGCATGGAGCGGTCGCGCCCAGCATCCCGCGACCCAAGCTTTGTTCCCTGCGGCCGCTCGTTTCGATCTGGCACGGGAGCACCTAGCCGCGTTGATCGACGCTGTGGAAAGCAGCCTATTCAAAAACCGCCACGCCGACTTTCCTTCCCTGCAGGATTATTGCTCCCGCACCGCCGGGCTTGTCGAGCAGCTTGCAGCGCGCATTCTCGGATTAGACGATCCAGTCAGCCTGCAACATGCTAAAGATTTAGGAATGGCTTTTGGGTTCACGCACGTCATTTTGAATCTGCGCCACGATGCAATGCGAAATCGCATTCTGCTCCCGCAGGACCAATTGGCGCGTACTGGCGTCGCCGAGGGAGATATTCTCAAGCTGCGCGAGACCGAGAACTTGAAAAAGTTGATTGAATTTGCTATTGACAAAGCAGAAAATTGCTATAATCGCGCAACTTCTAAATTTTCTGCAGCTGAAAGAAAGGCGCTGCGAGCGAGGTTGGCGCTGGCGGCAATCTCCCGCAGCCAGCTGCGGGAGATCAGGGAAGACGGGTGCTGTATCTTGCGGCGGCGAGTCGAACTGACGCCGCTTAGCAAGCTGTGGTTAGCGTGGACAACTTGGGTGGGAGGGTAGCAGAGATTGTACGGTTTTTCGGCTGACGGCCTTTATTTTCTAAGGAGAGGGGGGCGAAAAAAATGACGAGCATGATAGTCAGCACGTTAAGCGGACTCCATATCATCGGGGATCTTTACCAGTGCGACCCGACTCATCTTTCGGATTCAGCCGAGCTGAGAAAACGCTGTACGCAGCTTTGTACGGACGCCGGCCTTACGGTGCTGGGTGATTTTTTTCACCAGTTCGGAGACGCTGGCGTGACCGGCACTGTGGTTCTCGCCGAGTCGCATATTGCCATTCACACCTGGCCTGAAACCTGCACCGTGGCGCTCGATGTTTTTGTGTGCAATCACAGCCGCGACAACAGCGATAAGGCGCACCAACTGTTCAATTCCGTTCTGGAGTTTCTGCAACCCAAGGAAGTGATCCGCAAAGCCGTAGAACGCGGGCGGCTATGAGCGACAAACTGCTCACCGAGTGGCTGAACGCCAACAGCGGCTATTTCTTCCGGGCGGGCGAGCGGCTCGAAGAATTCGATACGCCCTACCAGCATTTAGAGGTTTACGAATCGCCCGAATTCGGGCGTCTGTTCCGCCTGGACGGGTGTTTCATGACCTCCGAAAAAGAAGAATACTTTTACCACGAAAACATGGTCCATCCGGCGGCTATATCCCACCCCGGGCCGAAACAAGCCCTGGTGATCGGCGGCGGCGATGGCGGTTCGAGTGAAGAACTGCTCAAGCATCCCAGCATCGAAAGCGTCACCGTGGTTGAACTTGACCGGGCAGTGGTGGACATCGCCAAAAAATATTTCGGCGAAGTACACAAAAAGGTATTCGACAGTCCTCGCCTCAAACTCATGATCGCCGACGGTTACGCATTTATCCGTGAGACTGCCGAGCGCTTTGATCTTATCATCCTGGATCTTCCTGATCCCATAGGGCCTGCGACCGAACTCTACACGGAGGAGTTCTTTAGCCAGTGCCGACGCGTGCTCAAGCCCGGTGGTGCGCTTACGCTTCACATCGGCTCGCCGGTATCCCGTCCGGACCGGGTTCGCGAGCACGCAAAAAGGCTGATCGCGGTGTTCAAGCTCGTCCGTCCCTACCTCGTCTACATCCCTCTTTACGGATCGCTCTGGGGTTTGGCCTGCGCTTCGGATTCCCTTGACCCGCTGGCTATAGACCCCGCGCAAGTCGAGAATACGCTTGAAAAGCGCGGCATCGCGAATCTTCATTACTACAACGGGGAAACCCACCGCGCGGTTTTTGCTTTACCCAATTTCGTGCGCCGGATATTGAGCTAATTGATTTTTGCCTGGCGCCAGATTAGCCCGCGGCGGAATTCGCAGTCCGAAACGATCAAGGGTAACGCGATGCTTGCTTATCCACCGAATTCCGGTTTTGGGCAATCGAGCTTCTGGGCAAGCCTGTCTAAGCGCACGCCACCATCGCGCTTGCACGAAAGGAAACAACATGACATGCTCAGCGCATCAGTAAGCCACTAGGGGGATTTTATGTACCGGACCGTTTGCACTCTTGGCTTAATCACAGGATTGTCGATCTTTTCACAGCCGGTGTCTGCGCTCAAAGTGCTCACCGAGGAAAACCCTCCGCTCAATTACACGGAGGATGGCAAAGTCACCGGAATGGCGACCGAGGTGGTTAGGGAGATGAGCCGGCGCGCCAAGGTGCCGATCGAGATTGAGGTCATGGTCTGGGCGGATGCTTACAGGCGGGTTCAACTCGATAAGGAGACATGTCTTTATTCCACTGCGCGCCTCCCAAGCCGCGAGTTGGTGTTCAAATGGGTGGGCCCGATTGCGGTCAACAAATGGGGTTTGTTCGCCAAGAGTGGTTTTTCACAGCCGATTAACACGCTCGCCGATGCCAAATCGTATCGCATCGGCGGTGTGACGCGCGATGCGAAGACCGAGTATCTGAAGCAGAAAGGCCTTACCAACATCCAGGAAGTGAATGACGACAAGCTTAATCCGCCGAAGCTCACTCTGAACCGCAAAGAGCCGCAGCGCATAGACCTGTGGATCACCAGCGTGGCTGGCGCCAAGAAAGTCGCAGCACAGTCCAAAGTGCCCGATGTAACGCTCGTCTTCCTGGTGCGCCAAGTCGATTCCTACCTCGCTTGTAACCCGCGCACCTCGCAGGCGACCCTAAAGGCATTATCCGCGGCGCTGGATTCCATCAAGCAGGACGGCACATTCAATAAAATAGCTGAGCGTTACGAAAGCGAGTAGCCGGGCTGCCACCATCGCAAACTATTCCGGTCTGTCAGATCTGAAGCTCGGTGCGCAGTTCTTCGGGTAGCGGAATGGATTTCCCCAATTCGTGGTCAATCCACACTACCGTGACCTCGCCTTCGGCGAATTTAACTTCAGGGTGATCCTCCAAGTAAATTTCGTGAAATATCGGAAAGCTGCTGCGCCCGGCCTCGCCGCCATAGACGCTCACCTCTAGTGTTGCCGGATAAACAATGGCTTTGATGAATGTGCAGTTCGCGGAAACAATGACCGGTCCTTTCCGGGAGGCGCCGACACGGATCTTGAGCGATTCCAGCCAGGAAACACGCGCCTGCTCCATGTACCGGAAATATGCCGCGTTGTTCACATGACCCATCGCGTCCATGTCGCCCCAGCGAACTTTGATTTTCTCAACCCACAGCAATTTTTTTTGCGCTGTCATGATCGATGCTTGCGAGGCAAGGAATTGCAACAGCTCATGATCTAACAACCACGGAAATTTGGCGGGAAAAGAGTTACCGAGGTGAGCAAGCCGTTACCGGCTACAGCGCCTCGAATATGCCTGCAGCACCCATTCCAGTGCCCACGCACATAGTGACCATGCCGTATTTTTTTCGGCGCCGCCGCAAGCCGTGGACCAGGGTCGCGGTGCGTATCGCGCCAGTTGCTCCCAAGGGATGGCCCAGGGCAATCGCCCCGCCCAAGGGGTTTACCTTGCTCCGGTCCAACCCCAAGTCTTGAATTACTGCCAAGCTTTGCGCAGCAAAGGCTTCGTTTAATTCGATCCAGTCTAGTTGATTTTGACTCAGGCCCGTCTGTTTCAGCACCTTGGGTATTGCTTCTTTGGGTCCAATACCCATAATCTCTGGCGGCACGCCGACTACCGCATATCCCGCAAAGCGGGCCAGCGGTTTCAAGTTTAACCGCTGCAGCATAGCTGGGCTCATTAATATCACAGCGGCAGCCCCGTCGGACATTTGCGAACTGTTGCCGGCGGTCACCGAGCCGCTGGCAGCGAACACGGGCTTGAGCTTGCTTAGTGCCGGTAACGAGGTGTCGCGTCGCGGACCCTCGTCGGTTATCAGCTCTTTGGTTTTTCGCAGCGCTTCCCGCGTCTCGAGATTGGGCACGATTTCAGTCATGGAGTAAGGCGCGATTTCCTGTTGAAATTCGCCGATGTCTATCGCCTTCACCGCGCGCTGATGGCTTTCCAGCGCGAATTCATCTTGTTTCTGCCGGCTCACTTTCCATTGACTCGCCACTTTCTCTGCCGTAATGCCCATGCCGTACGCGATGCCGATGTTTTCATCGGTAAAAATTGCAGGATTGATGGAAATTTTATTTCCGCCCATCGGAATCATGCTCATGCTTTCAGTACCCGCTGCGATCATCACCTCGGCTTCGCCCAGTCTTATGCGGTCGGCGGCAAGCGCCACCGACTGCAAGCCGGACGAGCAAAAACGGTTGACCGTCATTCCCGGTACCCGCTTGGGCAGACCCGCAAGCAGCAGCCCGATGCGCGCGACGTTCATACCCTGCTCAGCTTCCGGCATCGCGCATCCGACGATGACATCGTCAACGGTGCCGGGATCGAGGCCCGGACATTGTGCAAGCGCGCTTCTCAAGACATGCGCCAGCATGTCATCCGGGCGAACATTCCTGAGCATACCGTTCGGCGCCTTACCGACAGGACTACGTGTTGCGGCGACGATGTAAGCATCCTGGACTTGTTTAGCCACGGTCATTCTCCTAGTTCCTTAACGGTTTGCCGGTTTTCAGGGTGTATTCGATGCGCGCCTGTGTTTTTTCGGTGGCCAACAGCTCGATGAACGCTGCCCTCTCCAAATCCAGAAACCACTGCTCATCCACTAGGCTGCCGGCTTCGACGTCTCCCCCGCAAAGCACGTGCGCAATTTTCGATCCAATCAAATAATCATGCTCGGAAATAAACCCACCCGCAAGCATGTTTTCCATCGCCATTTTTAAGGTGGCGATCGCGCTCCTCCCCGCGACTGGAATGTTCACTGCCTTGAGCGGCTGACGGTAGCCCGCTTCCGCCAGCGCCCGCACTTCGGCCTTGGCGACGTACAGGACTTCGAACCGGTTCATGACCACCTTGTCGCAACTGCGAAGATAACCGATTTCCTTCGCCTGTTCTGCGCTCTTGCTGACTTGGGCCGTGGCTACAGCTTCAAAGTATTTTTGCAGAAACGGAAAGAGATTGCCGCCTTTGGCATCCGATGCGGCCCGCAAGGCCAGTTCCTTGCTGCCTCCGCCACCGGGCAGCAATCCCACACCGGCTTCCACCAATCCGATATAACTTTCAAGCGCCGCGACTGTGCGATCGCAATGCATGATTAACTCACAGCCTCCGCCGAGCGCCATTCCGTGTACCGCCGCTACCGTCGGGATGGCCGAGTACTTCAGCGCCAGGCTCGTTTTCTGTAGTTGCATCACCGCAGCTTCAATCTGGTCCAGTTTACTGGCCATCAGCGTATCTGCGAGGTTTAACCGGTGCGCGGCTTTTAGAACCAGCGACGATGCGGTGCGCGTGGCCTCCTTTAGCATGGTGCCGAACGCCGTAGGCTTTTCTCCAATCCTGGCCGCCGTCATTTTCGTTAAATTCGCGCCAAGAGAAAACGGCGCTCCAGTTTGCCAGATGATGAGCCCCTGGCTGTTGCGCTCGGCTTCGGCAATTGCGCGCAGCACACCATCCAATACCTCGCCGTCAATGGTGTGCATTTTGGTCTTGAAGCTGAGAATCGCAATGTCGTCCCCGGTGTGCCACAGACGCACGGCGTCCGTTTCGAATATCGTAGCGCCGTACTTTTGCTCTTCATCCAGCAGCGAATCGGGGAAAAGCTGTCGACGGTACACCGGGAGGCCGGAACGAGGCTGGAAAATTTTTTGCCGGGGTGAATACGATCCTTTCGATCCATGTACCCCAGTGGACACAAGTTGCGAAACCCATTCAGGCAAAGGCGCGGAAACCAGGGTCTTGCGCGCAGCGATATCCTCACGAATCCGGTTGGCGATCTGGCCCCAACCTGCCGCTTGCCAGGTCTCGAAAGGACCGTGCTGCCAGCCGAATCCCCAGCGAAGTGCAAAATCGACGTCCCGTGCGTTTTCCGCGATGCTTTCCAGGTGCACTGCACAGTAATGAAATGCCTCACGAAAAATCGCCCACAGGAACTGCGCTTGCGGATGGGGATTTGCGTAAAGCTGCGCGAATCTTTCTTCCGCGCTTTTGCTTTTCAGAATTTGACGGATTTTTTCCTCGGCGGACCCGGTCGCCAGCCGGTAATTGCCTTTGGCCGGATCCAGGACATGAATGTCCTTGCCCACCTTGCGATATATGCCAGCCTTGGTTTTTTGCCCGAGCGCCCCGCTGGCCACGAGGTTCTTCAGCCACTCCGGGATTTGATAATACCTGTGCCATGGGTCATCAGGCAGTGCATTCCGCAGGGTGTCTACCACGTGCACGAGCGTATCCAGCCCGACCAGATCTGCGGTGCGGAAGGTGGCGCTTTTCGGGCGCCCGACGAGTGGGCCCGTGAGCGCATCGACCACATCGAATCCCAGTCCGTATTTTTGAGCGTAGTGCATCGTTGCCAGCATTCCGAAAACGCCGACGCGGTTGGCGATGAAATTCGGAGTGTCCTTTGCCCGGATCACGCCTTTGCCGAGAGTCGTTACCAGGAATGTTTCCAGCCAATCCAGCAGCCGCGGGTCAGTCGTTTCACCAGGAATGAGTTCAACCAAATGCATGTAACGCGGCGGGTTGAAAAAATGCACTCCGCAGAAGCGGTGGCGGATCGATTCCGGCAATGCCTGGGCCAATTGGTTAATCGACAGACCGGAGGTATTGCTGGCAAAAATTGTCCGCTCACCCAGATGCGGAATGATTTTGCGGTACAAATCCACTTTCCAGTCCATGCGCTCGGATATCGCTTCAATCACGATGTCGCACTCGCGGAGCAATTCCAGATTCTGGTCGTAATTGGCCGGACGGATAAAACAAGCCCGGGCAGGCACGGATAGCGGGCTCGGTTCGAGCTTGCTCAAATTGTCCAGTGCTTTTTTTACGTTGGCATTCGGGCTGCCTTCTTTTGCCGCCAGCTCAAATAACATCAGCTCGATACTTGCGTTCGCCAGATGCGCGGCAATCTGCGAGCCCATGACGCCCGCTCCCAACACTGCTGCATTTCGCACGATATGAGGCAGTTCCAGTGACATTAATCGTTCCCGCACCGAGGCTCGCTACTTAAAATTCGTGGTTGTACTGCAGGCTTAGAATATTTGCATCGATATTATATGTGCCGATCAGAAACCCGCCGCCAGACTGCAACTGGTTGTTAGCAATACCGCCATCGTTGAAGAACAAGTGCTGGTACGCAAAATCCAGCGAGTCGGCTTTGGAATATTTGTAATTCAATCCAGTGGCAAGTATTTTGCGGTGGCTGTCCGGGATCGCCGCAGTGCGATATCCGGTCCGCACTGGGCTTTGGTCGAAGCCGATTCCGCCCCGCAGCTTCAGTTGATCGCTGAACCGGTAGGTCGCGCCCAGCGAGCCGCGGAATGTGTTGCGCCAGTTTTCCGGGGTAACGCTGCTTCGCCCGTCCGCAAAGACCAATGCGAGCTGATTAAAATAGCTCCAACGGGTAAAGGTTAGGTCGCTCATCAATTCCCATTTGTCAGCGATTTTCTGAACCAGGCTCAAGGAAACCGAGTCCGGCAGTGTTACCGCGGCTGTCATTTTGCCGTTGAAAAAACGCGGATCGCCAATCAACGAAGCAGGCACATTGCTGAAAGTCGCGCTCCCCACCAAGGTCTGGTGAATCTTTGAGCGATAAGCGATTCCGACCCGGGTTGAAGTGGGAAGCTGAAAAAGCACGCCAAGATTGTAGCCGTAGGCCCAGCTGTTGCCAGCGGCTTCGACTGCGCCATCCGCAGATTGCGGCACACCGCCGCTAAGCAAACCAAAATCGATAGCCTTGCTCAGAGACGCATTGATGTATTGGGCGTTGAAACCTGCGCCCCACGATATTCGATCATTCACTTTAAACGCCAGGCTGGGGTTGAGATCGAAGGTCTCGAGCTGGCTCTTCAATGCCTGGTAGCGCCCCACCCAAGTGCCGTTGTACTCGGTCTGCAAGCCGAACGGCGAGCTTACGCCAAAACCGTACTTGATGTTGGGCGAGATATCAGTGACGAGGTAAAAATTGGGAACTACCACCCCCTTGGCCGCGCCACCGCCGTCTCCCCCGGTCAGCGCACCACCGGCGGTAAACGAACCCTGGTTGTTAAATGTCAGATCAGGCATGACGCCGTGAACGCCCACCGACAACTGGGTCCCTGAAATAAGGACCATGGCTGCAGGATTGTAAAAGACCGTGCTCGCGTCTTCGCCGCTCGCCGCGCCGCCGGCAAAAGCCACACCCATGTCGCTGGCGCTTTGTTCATTCAAGGCGAAACCTGCAGCCAAGGCACTGCCGGCTAATCCACAAAAAAGGGCACCCATCCCGGCAGTTATCGATGTACATAAAAAACCCGTTTTTTTCATGTTTGAATCCTTATACAAGGGTCTCGACAAAAAACTAGCCGAAATCCGCAGACATCTTAATTTTGTCTGCTGGTCAACCGGCGAAGGATCCCGACCTCACTCCGGAGGGACGACACGAGGCTTTCGGTCTCCGTCCACTGCCACGTAGGTCAGCGTCGCTTCAGTTACCTTTACGCAGTCGATGTCCAGCGGGCCACGCTGCGCAAACACTTCCACATCTACCGTGATAGAAGTGCGTCCGACGCGTACGATATCCGCGTACAGGCTTACCAGGTCACCTACAAACACCGGCTGCTTGAAAGAAAATGCGTTCACCGCCACCGTCGCCACACGTCCCCGCGCGCGGCGTATAGCCGGTATGCTTCCTGCGATATCCACCTGCGACATGATCCAACCTCCGAAGATGTCCCCGACGGGGTTCGCATCGGAAGGCATGGGCACCAGCCGTAACGCGGGCTGCTTATCGCGCGGGAGCGCAACTTTTTCGATTTCGGCCATCATTTAGTGTCCTTCATAAAGCTTGGCTATCTGGGTTTCGTAAAGTTCCATTACCTTCAGGCGTCGTAGCTTCATGGTGGGCGTAAGCAGTCCGTTATCAATGGTCCACTGCTGAAGCGTGAGCGCCGCCCGGCGTACCTGCGCATAGCCGGGGAAATCCCGCAGCTGCTGCGATATGCGCTTGAGCACCAGCTGTTCAACAATCTCGCTATGCAATATGTCCGGCGCCAGCGGATCAATGCCGGACTCTGTTGCAACTTTCTTCCATTGCACTTCGTTCAGCAC
>Ga0187775_10000056_pt1 | contig 23305 bp, 25 predicted proteins | sample 0216_BV02_MP12_1_FD_132441 | JGI IMG/M metagenome (GOLD analysis project Ga0187775, IMG submission 132441) | Tropical peat soil microbial communities from peatlands in Department of Meta, Colombia - 0216_BV02_MP12_10_MG | ecosystem: Environmental > Terrestrial > Soil > Wetlands > Peat | place... | reverse complement strand
CGCGCGCCAGGGCCTCGCGCGTCAGGTTCTCGTAGCGCTCCCTGGCGCGTTCCTCCCGCTCGAGCAGGGCCGCGGCGTCGAACCCGGCGGATCCGGCGATCGCCTCCAGTTGACCCGCGTCCGTCTCCCCTGTTCGAGGGGAGATCGGCCGGCGGCGATACGCTCAGACCGCGGGCCCGTAGCTCAGCTGGTTAGAGCAGGGGACTCATAATCCCTTGGTCCTTGGTTCGAATCCAAGCCGGCCCACCATTGATGTTCCGACGTCACGGGAGCCGCTATTGCAAGCGGACTTCGCGCGCGGCGCATCGAGGAGCTGGGGAAAATGCAGGGCAATATCCCGGGCGCGCTCGCGTATCGCCCAGAGCAACGCCAGTAATGCAGTAGCGCAAACGAAAAACCCCGCCGAAGCGGGGCTCGTGTTCTCTCGTCCCTCGGAGCGTGCTAGCTAGCCGGTGCGTCTTCGGCGGCTGAAGGCAAGGTTCGCGAGGCCGATACCGAGGAGAGCGATGGTGGCGGGTTCCGGCACCGTGACTTCGGGCAACAGCGTCGACGAGAACGCGCTATACAAGGGAATAATGAACGGATAGCTGATTGTCAGCGCGGTACCGCTAGTTGTGTAGATGGGCTGACCGTTGTGGCACAGATCGAGATCCGGGCAGAACGGGCCAAAGCCCGCTGTATCGAAGTCTGACGCCAGGTCATACGTTCCGAAGCCCGCGTTGCTTCCGTAGGTCGCTAGCGGGTACGTCGGCCCGTACTGGGAGCCGAATCCCGCGCCGCCGTTCGTTTGATCGACGCTGACGAAGAGCTGCGCCGAAGTAACGTCCAGGTCGGCATCAAACGGATTTTGCCCGCTGTTGAATATTATGTGAATCTTCGCCGACTGGAGCGAGTTCTCGAGACCACTGGCGCCTGTAACATTAAATGCGGTGATGTTGTTCGTATCACCAACAGCGGTAATGGTAATAAAAGCGCAATTCGAGTCGGAGAAGTTGGTGCAGTCGTGAGGCGCACCACCGATATTTACCGAAACGTCTCCGATATAGTCGCTATAACTGATCGGCCTTGCCAACGCGCCGCAGCTCCAGACGGCGCTTAGTACTCCGATGCCAACGATGCAGAGCGGCTTCGCCAGGGTAAGCCTCAGCATGCGTTCGCACGCCTGTAGCGGCGGCTCAACCCTAGGCCGAGCAGTCCGACGCCCAGGAGGGCGATGGTAGCGGGTTCCGGCACTGATGGGGGTTGGCTAGCTTCGATCGTCAGCGTCGCCGTCTGAGTGACATCGGTACCAGGTTGATACCCAAATAAGAAAAAACCCATGCCTGTGACCGAATCGGAGGTGAAGCTTGGCGTAAGCGCCATGTTTACGCCGCTCATGATGCCGCTGTCCGAGACGCTCATTCCGGTGATCGGTCCAGAGATATTGGTGAGGTCAAAGGTTATTTCTCCTGGTTGCGCTTGACCGAAGAATCGGACCGAGATCGCGCTAGCACTCACGTCTGCCCGTGCGGTTCCGCTCAGAACATTGCTTGACGTAGAAAATCCGCCTTGGGTGAGTTGCTTTGAGAAGGACTGGCTAATCTCAACACCGCCGCCGACAGTAATGAGGCCCGAAAAGATCGGAATCGTATAGAAGCCGTTGTCATCTGATCCGGCCCACGAAATGTCTGCATTAAGGGTCGTTCCGATGAGCGTTGCATTTGCATTGAGGCTCCCGCCCAATATAGTTAGTAGTGAGCGCCATGAGAGCTATCAGTGTTTTCTTAAACGAAGGCATGTTCGACTCTCAAGGATTCATTGATCACAGCCCGCACCTTAGAGCTCAGAAGGGAAAAGCAATCCTTCTCTCGCTGCGCGCAGGTCTTAGCGAAACAGATAGCCTTGAGCAAGTTTCGCGCCGAGACTCAGGATGCGTGCGACATCACGTCTAATCAATAGGTTACTCTTACACGGACGATCTGGGGCTTAGCGAGTGTAAGAAACCTCGACAGCGAGGTCTTCCTCTAATAGCGTAGTTGATCGACCTGCGCGCCCGCGACCGGCAACGATGGCCTGCATCTGTGGTGCGAACTTCTCCGGCTTGTGGTTGTAGACCAGTGCGGTCAGTGGGAGCGTGGGGCGCGGTGCGACGAGCTCGAGACGCATTTCGGCCGCGAGATCGTAGCGACTAAATGAATTCCAGACGGACTGATACGTTGAGCTTGGCGTTCGGCGTTGAGTTGCTCGTAGCGCTTGTAGCGCATGTAGCGGCTCCTATGGGGTGTGAGCGCATGGCGATTTTCGAGCGCATCGGCTCGCCCATGACCGTTACCCGCGAGTCGGTTACTGCGACGGTCCATATAGCGGCACACTTCCGGCACATTCCGGCGTGACTTGTTCCAGTAATCTACAGCAAGTGGCATCAACCGACTGCCCGCTTTTCACTCTAAGAATGTGCGGCTCAGTGCTGTGGAGTGCTGCTGTATATTTGTACACTTGGCCTCATAATCCCTTGGCTCTTGGTTCGAATCCAAGCCGGCCCACTCCATTCCCAGCCCAGACTCTCGCGCTTGACCGGGCGCGCCTTGCGCCAGCATGATCCGTCATGGGTTCCAGCGATGGTCTGGCCGATTCCCAGTCGCTGATCGAGGCGCGCTTCGCGGCGCAGCGAATCGCCTTTGGACCCATCATCTTCCAGTGCGTGAGGTTGCTGCGGGACTTCGGCATCCTGGAAGCCTTGCGTGCAGCGCGAGCCGGCCTTGCGCTTGACGAGATAGCCTCGCGAGTCGAGGTTTCGCGCTATGGCGTACTCGTGCTGCTGGAAGGCGGACTCGCGGCCGGCGTCGTGCGCGCCGAAGGGGACCGGTTCGTGCTCACCAAGACCGGTGCCTGCATCCAGCGGGACGAGCTGACGCGCATCAACATGGATTTCGTGCACGACGGTTGCTTCCAGGCCTTCTACTACCTCGAGGAATCGATCCGGCAGGGCACGCCCGCCGGCCTGAAACACGTGTTCGGCGACTGGGACACGATCTACCCGGCCCTGTCTACGCTGCCGGAGCCCGCGCGAAGCAGCTGGTTCAGGTGGAATCACTATTACTCGGATGCGGCTTTTCCTGATGCGCTGCCCATCGTTTTCGAGCGCCCGCACCGCAGGCTGCTGGACGTCGGGGGCAACACCGGCAAATGGGCCATCCAGTGCGCGCGCTACTCCCCGGAGGTAGCGGTCACGATCCTCGACCTGCCCGGCCAGACGACCGTCGCCCGGCAGAACGTCGAGGCGCTCGGCTTGCAGGAGCGCATCGCGATTCAATCCTGCGATCTTCTGGATCACTCGCGGACTTTGCCGACGGGATTCGACGCGATCTGGATGAGCCAATTTCTGGTGTGCTTCGGCGAGGCCGACGTGCGCGCGCTGCTCGAGCGCGCGGCCGCCGCGATGGAGCCGGATAGCCGCCTGTACATCCTCGACACGTTCTGGGACCGGCAAGACCACGAGATCGCGGCCTACTGTCTGCAGGCCTTCTCGCTTTATTTCACTTGCCTGGCGAATGGCTGCAGCCGCATGTACAAGGCGGCCGACATCGCCGCGATGGTCGAGGCGGCCGGACTGAGCGTCGAGCGCGTGAGCGGCACCCTCGGCATCTGCTCGTCGCTGATCATCTGCCGCCGGCGCTGACCGTAACAGATCTGCGAAGGCGAGCGCGGTCGTACGCGCCATGTAAAGTTGAGTAAATCTGCTCGGATGGCGATCCGCGCGCTGATATAACTTGCCCACCCGACCCGCAGGAGGCCCGCGCATGAAAGCGACAATGGCAATAGTAGGCGCCCTCTCCGCTGCGCTCATCCCGTTCGCGGCAGTGGCGCAACAGGACCAGCCGAGCTTCGAGGAAGTGAAGCACAGAGCGGAGCAGCGCATACAGGATCGAATCGCCGATTTGCAGAGCCGGCTGACCTGCGTGCAGAACGCCCAGGATCCGGATGCGCTGCGCGCCTGCTTTCCGCGGAGGAGCGGCGGGAGCCGCGGCGGCCGTCCCGGGGGTGCGCCGCAGCCTCAATGAGCGTCGAGCGGGGCCGGATGCCGCCGGCTCCTGGATTGCGGTAAAATCCGCGCCTTCCCACGGGGTGGTAGCTCAGCTGGGAGAGCGTCGCGTTCGCAATGCGAAGGTCGGGAGTTCGATCCTCCTCCACTCCACCAGTCTTCTTCGCCCCGGCGCCTGGCGCCGTTCATTCAGCTCGTCGGGCCGGCCTCGCGGCTTGGGTCGGCCGGCTGCAGGCGATCGGCGCGCAGAAGCCTTATCAACCCGGACAAGTACAGGCCCCGCGAAAGCAGCTTCCAGGCGACCATGCGCGTGATGCGCGCGATGTCGAGCACGGGGTGGAAATGGCTGCGGCGCGCGCGCGCGCCATAGACCGCAGGAACGCGCACTGCGAGCAGCGCGAAGCCGGCGCGCCCGGCTTCGATCAGTACCTCGCTCTCGAACACGAACCCTTCCGCGCCGCAGTGCGAAACCACTTCGCGCCACGCGGCTCCGGGATAGACCCTGAAGCCCGACTGGCTGTCCTCGATGCGTTGCCCGGCGGCCCAGGCGATCCAGAAGTTCGCGAAGCGGTTCGCGAGATAGCGATCCGGCGGAATGTTTGCCGAGTCGTGCAGCCGGCTACCGATCGCGATCGAGCGCGGTACGCCTCGTTGGGCCGACAGCAGGCGGGCGATTTCCTCGGGGGGATGCTGCCCATCGCCGTCCAGCGTGACGACCGCGTCGGCGCCATGCCGGAACGCTTCCTCCATCCCGCGCAGCAGGCTGCACGCCTTGCCCCGGTTGCGCTCGTTGCGCAGGACGATCACCGGCAAGCCGCCGAGCGCCGGCACGGTACGGTCCGACGAGCCGTCGTCCACCACAATCACGCGCCCGACGTGTCGCAACGTTCGCTCGACGACGTCCCGGATCGTCGCCTCTTCGTTAAAGGCGGGAATGACCGCCGCGACTGCGTTCACGCCATTCCTCCATCGACAGCCAGCACCTGGCCAGAGACGTAGGATGCCTCATCCGAGCACAGAAACGCCACCACCCCGGCTACTTCCTGCGGCGTTCCCGCGCGCCCCATCGGTACCATGCGCGCGATGCGCCCGTCGTCGAAAGCTTCGTGCGCCATAGGCGAGGCGATGATCCCGGGCGCCACGGCGTTCACCGTCACGCCGCGGCTCGCGAGCTCGATGGCGAGGGACTTCACCGCCCCATGCAGGCCGGCCTTTGCGGCCGCGTAGTTGCTCTGCCCGCGATTGCCCATGATGCCGGCCACCGAGGTCACCGCGACGATCCGCCCCCACCGCGTGCGCAGCATCGGCAGCAACAGAGGGCGGGCGGTATTGAAGAATCCGTTCAGCGACACGCCGATGACGCTCGACCACTGCTCGTCGCTCATGCCGGCCATCGGCGCGTCGGCCGTGATGCCGGCGTTGTGCACGAGGATCTGGATCGCGCCCCCATCGAGCAGGCGCTCGACCGCGGCCGTCGACGCGGCCGCATCGGAGACATCGAAGACCACGCTTTCCGCGCTGCCGCCCTGCGCGCGCAGCGCCTCGACCAGTTCGCCTGCGCGCGCGGGATCGCGGTGCGCGTGCACGATGACGTGCGCGCCGCTCCTGGCAAGAGAGCCGCAGATGGCCGAGCCGATCGTTCCCGCGCCGCCAGTCACCAAAGCGCGCTTCACGCGCCGCCCTGCGGCGCGAGGACGACCGCCGCCCGGCCGCGCAGCAGCTCCCTTCCGCCGGCTTGCACGACGAACTCGTAAAGGATCTGCCGGCGCCCGCCGACGAGCCTGCGTGCCGTGAGCATGAGATCGTCGGCGATGTCGTCGAGGCGCTCCACGTTCAGGGTAACGTCCCTGACCGCGGCGAGCATGCCGCTGTGCGGCGCAAGCGGTTCGACCAGCGCGCCATGCACCGCCATGGCCTGGGCGGCATACTCGATCGCGCACAGCGCGGGCAGGGCGCCGCGCTCGCGCAAGGGATGCGCCGGATCGCGATGGCTGTCGGCACGGCAGGTGATGCTTTCCTCGTCGAAGCGAACGACCTCGCTCAGTAGGCTCATCGTCCCGCGGTGCGGAATGAGATTGCGGAATTCCTTGCTGCTCATCGGCATGGCGAGGTTTCGACCGTCATGTGCCGGTCGCCTACGTACACGATTGACACGCGCTGCGCGGTGCTGGCGCGGGACGCCGCGAGCAGCGGCAGGGCTTGCGCGGCCGGGTTCGTCGCGAGCGCCGGCGGCAGCATGCGCGGAAAGCGCGCGGGCTGCACGCCCGCGCCGAGCGAGATTCTCCAGCGCGCGAACGCCCGATTACCGGGGGCGGGCGAAATCAGCAGCGCCACGCCGAAGGGCAGCCTGATGTCGCGCAACGGGGTCAAGGGCTCGGGGAAGGGCAGATCGCAGGCAACGAGCAGCACGGGCACCTGCTCCGCGAGCACGAAACCGACGGCCTCGAGCAGGCCCACAGCGAAAGAGGCGTCGTAGCCGCAAAGCGCTACCGAGCGCTGCTGCGACCCGGTGCTGATGCTCCAGTAGCCTGGGGCCGCGTTGTGCACGGAGTTGTGGAACATCGTCGGGGAGACCTCGCGTTCCGGCGAAGTGACCGCCTCGCACAGCTTGTGCACGATCTCGCCGTCCCCCGAGCTCGACGAGAACACCATGGCGACCTCTCCTGCAGCGCGCTCGGCGCCCGCGAGCGCCTCGTGCGCCACCGCAAGCGCCCAGCGAACGAGCTGCGGAACGCGGCGGCGCTCGTTCGGCGGCAGCTGGGGCGGATCCGGGCGCGGGACTTCGGCGCGATGCGGGAGCTCGCCGTCCAGCACGCGACGCGCCGTTTCCCAGTCGGGCAAGCCCGGACCGAGCACCCCGACCGACTCCAGATAGACCGCCTTCACGCCGCCCTCCCGAGCAGCAAGCTGCAATTGCTGCCGCCGAAGCCGAAGGAGTTGCTCAAGGCGTAGCGCAGATCGCGCGTTTCAGGGGCGGCTGCGACGCGGCTCGCAAAAGCCGGGTCGATTCGATCCAGGTTGAGCGTGCCGGGAATGAGGCGTGCCTCCAGGCACAGCGCGCAGATTATCGCTTCGACAATACCTGCGGCACCGAGGGTGTGGCCGGTCCAGCCCTTAGTCGAACTGCACGGCACCGAGGCGCCGAACAGGCGGAAGATGGCACGATCCTCGATGCGGTCGTTTGCCGGCGTGCCGGTGCCGTGCATGTTGATGTATTGCACCTCGCTGGGCGCGATGCCGGCGCGCTGCAGGGCGAATTGCATCGCCGCATAGGCGCCATCGCCGCTCGGGTCGGGCGACGACATGTGGAACGCGTCCGAGCTCTCGCCGTAGCCGAGCAAGGCGACGCCGCCCTGGGCGCGTCCGGGGCGCTCGAGCAGCGCGAAACCGGCGGCTTCTCCGATCGAAATTCCGTCGCGTGCTGCGTCGCAGGGTCGGCACGGCCGGCGCGACAGAAGGTCGAGAGACTCGAAACCGTACAAGGTCGTCAGGCACAGGCTGTCGACGCCGCCGACGACCGCGGCGTCGGCGTAGCCCGCGTCGATCATGCGCGCCGCGCTGGCGAACACCTTGGCGCTCGACGAGCAGGCGGTGGAAATCGCCGCGGCCGGCCCGCTGAGCTCGAGATAGCGCTGCACGAAGTCGGCGACCGAAAACAGGTTAAGGGAGTAGCGCTCCTTGAACCATCCCGGGAGCGCGCCGCTCTCGCGATCGCGCTGCCGATAGGCGCGCTCGCAGTTCTCCATGCCCGAGGTGCTGGTTCCGACGAGGACGGCGATGCGCTCCGGGCCATAGTGCGCTCGCGCCAGCGCGACGGCGGCGTCGAAGCCGTCCTGCCGCAGGCCGAGCTGTGCCAGGCGGTTGTTGCGGCAGTCGAACTCGGCCAGCCGCGCCAGGATCTGCTCTTCCTCTACGCCGCCGACCCGCCCGATCCAGGTGTCGAGCGCAACGCCGTCCAGATCCATGGGGCGCAGGCCTCCGCGCCGCTCGCGCAGGGCGGCGAGCGTCGCGGCACGACCCAGCCCAAGCGGATTCGCCGTCGAGTAGTGAGTCAGGAGTAATGGCTGCACGCGAAGCTCCGACAGGTCGAGCAAACTATACCGGAGGCGGGATCTATGCGGGCCGGGCGGCGAAGGCGGCGGCGAGCAACAGCGCCAGCGAAGCGCCGAGCGCAACCGTCATGCCAATCTCGTGCAGGACGGGAATGCGCGACAGCGCAAGGCAACCGAACGCCGAGAGCGTCGTTCCTGCGCACACCGCGACCGCGCGTTGCGCGCGCCGCTTGTCCGCGCTGTCGGCGTAGCGTCCGGCGAAGAACAGCGCGTAATTCAGGCCGACGCCCACGACCAGCAGCAACGCGACGAGGTTGAACAGCGAAAGCCGCTTGCCCAGGAGCAGGAGCAGGGCGACGTCGAGCGCCACCGCCGCGAGCGTCGGAGCCATGACGCGCGCGGCGCCCCGAGCGCCGAGAGCGAATGCGAGCAGCGCCGCGATGCACGCGAGCCCGAGGGCGATATAGCGCAACGCCTGGTTCTTGTACGTCGCGACAAGCGTGTTCGATTCCGCCTTCAGGTCGATGAACTCGGTGCCGTGCGCAGATGCTTCCCGCGCCAGCTCGGCGGGCGCGCTCACCGCGCGCAGCGTGGCGAGCGCGTTCCAGCCGTCGTCGTTGCGCACCAGCAGCGATTCAACCCTGAAGGCGAGAGCGGTTCCTTCCAGGTCGCGCATGTCGAGCAGCGGCGCGGTGCGCGCGCGCGCCACGTCGAGGAGGAACGGCGCGAAGCCGCCCGCACGGAACGGCGAATCCCTGAGCGCGCCGTCGAGCCTCGCCGCAAGCACTTCCCGCTCGGGCAGCGCGGCGCGGCGCGCTTCCTGCGTCCGCTTGCTGGGCAGGTAGGTCGACGCAACGTCGAAGCCTGCAAGCCAGCCGCGGCGTACCGCGTCGTCCAGCCACGCGGCCATGGCCTCGCTCGCCTGCAGGGCGGCTTCGCGCGTGGCCGCGCGGGCGACGACGAGGTAGCGCAAGTCGGGCGCGCCGAGCTCTGCGCGCAGGTCGCGGTCCAGGCGCTTGGCCGAAGCCGACACAGGGGTCAAGCTGGAAAGGTCGTCGTCCCACAGCCGGTCGTGCTTCCATGCGACCACCGCGAGCGCCCCCAGGACCAGCGCGGCCGCGGGCCGCCGGGCATGGCGGGCTGCGTCCGCGAAGCGATCCAGCCACGGGAGCCCTCTTCCCGCGGCGGGCAAGTCGGGTCGCACGGGAAGCACGGCCGGCACGACCCAGCGCGTCGCGGCACCCGCCGCGGCCACGCCTACCACCGTGAACACGCCGAGCTGGGCGAGCCCGGTAAAGCTGGACAGGGCCATGGCCAGCGCGCCGAGCACGGTGGTCAGCACGGCGAGCCTGAGCGTCGTGCCGATGCGCGCAAGCGCCTCGCCGAGCGCCTCGCCCGGACGGGCCTGCATGAAGAGATAGGTCGGATAGTCGACCGCTTCTCCGAGCAGCGTCACGCCGAAGCCAAGCGTGATCCCCTGCAGCTTGTCGAAGCCGAGCCCGACGGCGGTCACGCCGATCACCAGCCCCGTCGCGGCGGGAAGGAAGCTCACCGCGAGTATCGCCAGCGAGCGATAGGCCGCATACAGGATCGCGAGCACGAGCGCAGCGCCGAGCAGCGACAGGCGCCAGACGTCCGAGTCGACGGTGTCGCGGATGTTCGCCGCGAAGACGCCCGGACCCGAAAGCAGAATGTGGCCGGTTGCCGGCCGCATCGCCGCGTAGGCTTTCTCGATCGTTTGCACGACGCGGCGCTGAGCGTCGGCGTCGAACGCCGGCGCGCGGCTCTGCGCGACAAGCAGCGCCCGGTGCCCGTCGCGCGAGAACCAGACGCCGTGGCGCGTCTCCGGCCCCGCGTCCGGGGCGAACTGGCGCAAGACCTGCGCCATTTCCCCGGTCGGGTCCGCCGGCAGCGTGGCGCGCACGAGCACCCCCGCCGACGTACCGAGCAGCCGATAGGTCTCAGCGAGCGCCGCCTCCAGGCCAGCGACCGAGAAGCGCTCGGCACGGACCGCAGGGCTGAGCAGATACCGGTGTTCGAATAGCAGCGCCTGCTCCCTGCTGCCCATCCCGGCCGCGCCGTTGCCGACGTACGCGAACTCGCCGCTCGCGTTAAGCCTGCGGGCGAGCTCGCCGCTGGCGCGCGCCAGCGCGTCTTCCGGCGCGCCCTCCAGGCCGATCAGGATTAGGCGCGACGCGGCGCCGTCGCGCAGCTGCCCGAGCAGAATCCGCTGTGCGGGCGTCGTGGACGGAGGCAAGAAGGCGGACAGGTCGGTCGTGAGCGTCAGATGGCCATACAGCCAGGCACCGCAGGCGCCGAGCGCCAGGAGCCAGGCGGCCACGCGCGCGCGCGCCGCGTTCGTCAATCCGTCGCCTCCTCGACTTCCGTCACCGTCCGGTCGCCGCTCGCCTCCCATACCTCGATGCGCTGCAGGCGCGCGCCCGAGCCCCACACACTGACCGCGCTGATGTAGCGCGCAACGTCGGCTGTGCGCGGCTTGAGCCGCAGCCGCCAGTCGTCGCGCGTCCCGGTCACCTCGACCACGAAGTTGCGCTCGAGGTCGGCCAAGTCGCCCGCGCGCGTCGCGCGCACTGCTTCGATCAGCGCGCCGATGCCCGCGGGGGCGGCCCCGACATCGATCTCCCTGCTGGCGGCAGCCGCGGTATCGATCGTCAGCCGATCGCCCCGCAGCGCGAGGCGCTCCTTCTGCGGCGACACGACGAGCTTCTCGAGCTGGTCCGGGCGGCGGTAGGACAGGCTGCCGTGCGAGACCAGCGGCGACTTGAGCAACGGGCTATAGCGTGTTTCGACGAAAGTCGCACTGGCGGTCTGGACGCTCGCCAACGTTCGCATCAGCAGGTACGCGTCGAGGGGTCGTGGCGCAGCGGCAGCGGAGAGCGCGACCCCCGCGAGCACCGCGGCAGCGGCTTCAGCGAGACGTCTCGTTCCAGTAGTCATAGAAGTTGAACCAGTTGTAGGGCGAGCGGCGCGCGTAGTGCTCGAGCCGCTCGACGTAGCGCGCGAGACGCCGCCGCGCCCAGGCCTCGCGCGCGTCCTTCGCCACGGCGGACGCTTCCGACAGCTCTTCGAGGATCACCTCGTAGCGCGCCGCGCCCCCGTACAGGCCGAAGAAGGTGACCACGGGCGCGCCGACGGTGCCTGCGATCAGCAGCGGGCCGAGGGGAAAGTCGGCCGGCGCGCCGAGAAAGTCGCACGCCTGGACCCGCGCCCCGCGCAGGGGCCGGTCGCCGAGGAATCCCACGATCTCGCCCCGCCCCAGGCATTCGCTCACCTTCAGCATGGTATCGGGCCGGCCGGGTGCGATCACGCGCTCGCTCAGCTCCGGCGCCATGCGCGAAAGCGCCGTCGTCGTGTGGGAAGCGTCCAGCGAGTGCATGACGACGTTGATGTCTCGAAATCCAGCGTTCCTGCCGAGCGCGCGCAGCAAGTCGAAGCTGCCGAGGTGCGAGCCGAGCAGGATGCAGCCCCGCCCGGAACGCAGGAGCTCGATCACGCGCTCGGCGCCGCGTACCTCCACGTCGAACAGCTGTTCGCGCCCCGCCAGCAGGAACACTCGGTCGTGCAGCGTCGACGCGAAGCTGTGGAAGTGGCGCAATACGTCGGCGAGGCGCGGTTCGCGGCCGAGCGCGCGGCGCAGAAATGCTTTCGAGGCGCGCCGCGCACGCGACGAAAAGGCGACGAAATACCAGCTGATCGGATAGAGCAGCCAGCGGGTGGCCGTGCGCCCCAAGGCGAGGCTAAGCCAGGCGATGAGGCCGACCGAGAGCGAGGTGCCCCGCTCGCGCTCGATGTCCCAGGCCGACGGTGAAACGCCCTTAGCCAGCGTTGCCCGCTGCGAAGCGCAGCGTCCCCGAGGCGATCAGGATCGCGCCGCGATGCACGCGGAAACCGATCGACGATGCGTCGTTACGCTCGAATTCGATCTCGAAGCGCTCGCCAGGGCGCAGCGGCGCGTGAAACTTGGCCACGGGGATCGCGGTGAGCGTCGCGGGCGCGAGCGGTCCGGCCGCGCGTGCGACGCGTGCGAGCAGCAGCACCCCCGGCACGATCGGATTCCCGGGGAAGTGACCTGCCAGCGCCGGGTGGCTCGCCTCGATGGCGTCGCCGACGCGCATCACGCGAGATTACGGTTGCGCGCCGCCGCAGCCTCGAACAGCTCCAGCAGCTCGGCGCGTGCGACCTTTCCGGTTGCGGTGCGCGGCAGCGCCTCGACCAGGATGAGCGGCCGCGGCAAGAAGGCGGGGTCGATGCGCTCGCGCAGCACGTGCAGAATCGATTCCGCGTCGACCCCGGGAGCGACGGCCACGGCCGCCAGGCGAGTCACGCCACGCGCGGCGTTGCCCGGATCGAAGAAGGCTCCGTCCTTGACCCCCGGCACGCGCAACAGCTCGCGATTCAGCGCCTCGATCGACGCGCGCTTGCCGGCGATCTTGGCCATGTCCTCGGGGCGGCCCAACAGCCTGAACTGCGTCTCGCTCAGGACTTCCACCCGGTCGGGAATCCTGAGCGGCTGCGCGAGATGACCGCCCTCCACCCAGGTTTCGCCGCCGCTGCGTCGCAGCCGCATTCCTTCGCGCACGCGCCAGTTCTCCTCGAGGGCGGGGCGGCGCAGGGCGAGGGCGCCGCCTTCCGTGCAACCGTAGATCTCGTGCACTGGCGCAGACCAGCGCCGCTCTATGCGTCGCGCGAGATCGGCGCCGAGCGGCATGGTCGCGCTCAGAATCCCCGCGAGCGGCGGACTCTGCACGCTTTCCTCGGCGCACGCGCGCAGATGGGCAGGGGTCGTCACCAGCCAGCGCCTGCCGCGCATCGCGGACAGCGCGGCCGCGATGTCGGCCGGCAGCAAAGGGCGTCCGGAGTGCACCGGCACACCGTTTTGCAGCGGCAGCATGACAGTGGTCTCCATGCCGTAGATGTGCTGCGGCGGCACCGTGCCGACGATCGAGCACGCGCCGCCCGCGGCGAGCCCCAGGTGCGCGCCGAGCGCGCGCGCGTCGGCGACCAGCGAGCCCCAGGTCTGCGCATGGGGCTGCGGCCGGCCCGTGCTGCCCGAGGTGTACGCGATCAGCGCCAACCGGTCGGCGCCGAAGCGCGGCACGTCGAAGGTGCCGCCCGCTTGCGCGAAATCCGGCGTGATGAAGGCGGGCAGGCCCGGCGGCGGATCCTCGCCGTCGGACAGGCAGTACGCGTCTGGCTGGCTGGCGAGCAAGTCGAGCACGGCGCCCGGCGCCCGCGAGTACGGCAGCAGGCTGACCTGCCCTGCGACCATCGCGGCGGCGAATCCGAGCATGAAGCTCAGCCTGTCCTCGCACAAGTTGAGCACATGGCGCTTGCGCGGCAGACGTGCCGCGAGCGCTATCGCGGTGCCGCAAAAGCGGGCTGCGTCGATCGCCTCGCCCCCCCGCCAGCCGATCGCGTCATCGGCGCGAAAGCGCTCGATCAGGGCGAGCTCAGGAGCCATCAGCCAATCGGCCGCGCGCCGGTTTGCCCCACGGCCTGTAGCTCGGCAGACGGCGCAGGAATTCGACCAGCCCGGGGTGCCGGTGGTGACGGAAGCGGATCCTGCGATAGAGGTACTCGCACAGGAAGAAGAGGGCGAGCAGCGCGTAGCTGACGAGGTTCGTGAACAGCGACCATAGCTCGCGCGGTCCGGCGAGCGCCAGGGACAAGGAAACGCCCGCCATCACGACGAAGAACAGGACCCACAGGCCGGTCAGGACGCGCGTGTAGCGGGCGAGGTCGGGCGGCAGTTCGCCGCCGCGCTCGATGCGCGCAAAGCGGCTGACCATGGGCTCTCGGCCGCCGCGCAGCGTGGCGGCGAACGCCCCGGCAAGCGCAAGGTAGACGGCGAGCGGCGGCGTGAACACGATTGCCGCCGGCCACAACGCGCCTAGCCCGAACGCCACGCCGGACAAAGGCAGGCCTAGCAAGACCGCACGCGCCGGGCGCACGCGCGCCGCGAGCACGCTCCAGGCGAGCAACGCGAGCCCGAGCGCCGCCCAGCGCGCGTCGCCTCTGACGACCGCCAGGTGCGACAGGGCGGGAAATGCACAGCATGCGGCCGCGACCAGGAGGCCGGTGCGTCGGCTCATGACGCGCCGTTACCGCGTGCGGTGCTTTTCAACGTACCCGCTTAGCGCGCGCAGGCAGGAGAAGGTGACCTTGTTGTTCTCGTCGTCCGAGCGCAGCTTGAAGCCGTACTTCTGCGAGATCGCCAACGCGACCTCGAGCAGATCGATCGAATCGAGCCCCAATCCTTCGCCGAAGAGCGGGGCCGCGGGATCGATTTCGTCGGGCGTGCAGTCGAGGTTGACGGCCTCGACGATCAGCGCCGCCACCTCGTGCTCGAGATGCGTCTGGGGCAACACGTTTTCCATTTTAGACACTGTACGACCCCTCCCGGGTCGGCTCGCGCCCGCCGGCATTCCTACCCGCATTGTCGGTCGGGCGCTGCGCGTCAAAAGTGCAGCAACTGGGTGCGTATGTTGCTTTCGAGGTTCTGTATCCATCCGTTGTAGTTCTTGTGGATTTCGCCCTTTTGGGCGTCGTATTGCAGGTTGGTGCTGTCCTTGTAGTTGATTGAGTAGGACTTGGTGTCGTAGGTGATGTCGACCACCGCGACGTGGTCGCGCAGGTGCAGGGTTCCGATCATGTGTCCCGGTCCGGCGTCCTGCATTTGCCAGCCAAGCGACGCCCCGGCGCGATGGATCGCCTTGTTCACGTCGCTCATCGTCAAGTCCGCCTTGGGCGAGGTAATGGCATCGCCGTTGACGTTATAGATCGGTGCAATGCGGCAACCGACCGCGAGCAAGGCGAAGCACGCCGCGAAAACCGCCGCCACTTTTCTGATGGCCATTCTTGGTCTCCCGTTTGGGAGAAGGGGCTGCGCCTCCTCCCCGTTATCGTCCTCGTGCGGCCACGCAGCCACGGGCCGGATAAATTATAGCCAAGCATAAGTCTATAGGCGCGCTGCAGTGCCTGGGAATCCCCAATTTTCGGGTTGCTAGGGCGGCGATTGCCGCGCTAAGTCTCTTGGCCCGAGCGACCGCGCTCCAGCCTGCGCAGGAACACGCTCATCTCCTTCTCTGCCTGCTTGTCGCCCTTCGCCCGCGCGGCCTCGATTCCGCTGCGGTAGGCGTCGGCAGCTTCCTCGGCGCGCCCGGCCTCGGCGAGCGCCTTGCCCAGCATTTTCCATGCGGCTGAGTAGCGTGGGTCGCGCGCGACGGCCGCGCGCAAGTGCTCCGCGGCGCGCGCATGATCCCCGGCCTTGAGGTATTCGCAGCCGAGCGAATAGCGCAGCAGCGCGCCGTCGCGCGGCGTGCCGAGCATCTTCTCCAGATTGGCGATCGGCGGCGCAGCCATTTCCGGCTAAGATTAGCGCACCGGCTCGCCCATTTCACCCTTCCCCGATCATGACGACCCCGATACAGACGAAGGACGCGCCCGCGGCGATCGGCACCTATTCTCAGGCGGTGCGCGCGGGCGACACGGTCTATCTTTCCGGGCAGATCGGGCTCGACCCGGCGAGCATGCGGCTCGCCGAGGGCATCGACGCCCAGATCGATCGCGTGTTGCGCAATTTGGCAGCGGTGGCGCGCGCCGCCGGGCTCAGCCTCGAGCACAGCGTGCGTATGACGGTGTACCTCACCGATCTCGCCCACTTCGCCAACGTGAACGAGATCATGGCGAAGCACCTGCGCGAGCCCTATCCCGCGCGCGCCGCGGTCGGCGTCGTGAGCCTGCCGCGCGGCGCGCTGGTGGAAATCGACGCCATCCTGCACGCTGGGTGATCGCCGAGGCGAAGCTCGCCAAGCTCGGCATCCGGTCGCGCTTCGACCTGGTGCTGCACCTGCCGCTGCGCTACGAGGACGAGACCACTCTCACTGCGCCGCGCGACGCGCCGTCGGGAACGCCGGTATTGGTCGAGGCCGAGGTATTGCGCGCGGAGGTCGTGTATCGCCCAAGGCGCCAGCTCATCGTGCATGCGAGAAGCGGCGAGGAGCCGCTCGCGCTGCGATTCTTCAACTTCTACGGCAGCCAGCTCAAGCAGCTGCAGCGCGCGGCCGAGGAACACCGACGCCTGCGCGCATTCGGCGAGCTGCGCGCAGGCTGGTTCGGCGCGGAGATGGCGCATCCGCGCTACCGCCTGGTGAGCGAGGGCGAGGCGCTTGCGCAGTCGCTTACCCCCGTCTACCCAACAACCGCGGGCCTGCCGCAGCAGGCCTTGCGCAAGCACGTCCTCGAGGCGCTGGAAGCCGAAAATCTTGAGGACACGCTGCCCGGGGAGCTGCTGCGGCGCTACGGCCTGCCGGGCTTCTCCGACAGCGTGCAGCTGCTGCATCGGCCGCCGCCCGGCGCAAATCTCGCGGCGCTCACCGAGCGCAGCCACGCGGCCTGGCAGCGCATGAAGTTCGACGAGCTGCTCGCGCAGCAGCTCTCCATGCGCCTCGCCTACCGCGCGCGCCGCGGCCGTGCCGCGCCGCGCCTGCCGGGCGACGGGCCGCTGCTCGCGCGCTTTCGCGCCGCGCTGCCGTTCCGCCTGACGCGCGCGCAGGAGCGTGTCGTGACCGAGGTGCTGCGCGATCTCGCGACGCCGCACCCGATGCAGCGCCTGCTGCAGGGTGATGTCGGCAGCGGCAAGACGATCGTCGCGGCGATCGCTTGCCTGGCCGCGGCGGACGCGGGCTGGCAGGCGGCGGTCATGGCGCCCACCGAGCTGCTCGCCGAGCAGCACCTGCGCAAGTTCGGCGACTGGCTCGAGCCCCTGGGCGTGCCGACCGCGTGGCTGCACGGGGGCCTCGGCTCGCGCGAGCGGCGCAAGGCGCTCGCCGCGATTGCCTCGGGCGAGGCGACGGTCGCGATCGGCACGCACGCGCTGTTCCAGCAGGACGTGGAGTTCGCGCGTCTCGGCCTGGCGGTGATCGACGAGCAGCACCGCTTCGGCGTGCAGCAGCGGCTCAGCCTGCGCAGGAAAGGCGAGGCGCTCGTGCCGCACCAGCTGATGATGAGCGCCACGCCAATTCCGCGCACGCTGTCGATGAGCTACTACGCGGATCTCGACCTTTCCCTGATCGACGAGCTGCCGCCGGGCCGGCGACCGGTGAAGACACGCCTGGTCTCGGACGCGCGCCGCGCCGAGGTGCTCGCGCGCATCCTCGAGGCCTGCGCAGAGGGGCAGCAGGCCTACTGGGTCTGCCCGGTGATCGAGGAATCGAAGGAAGGCGAGCTGCAGACCGCGCTCGACACGTTCGCGACGCTCTCGCGCGAGCTGCACGGGCTGCGCGTCGGGCTGCTGCACGGCCGCCTGCCAGTGCCCGAGAAGGCGGCGGCCATGCAGGACTTCGCCGCCGGGCGCACGCAGCTGCTCGTCGCGACCAGCGTGATCGAGGTCGGCGTCGACGTACCGAACGCCTCGCTCATGGTGATCGAGCACGCCGAGCGCTTCGGCCTGGCGCAGCTGCACCAGCTGCGCGGCCGCATCGGGCGCGGTGCGCGCGAGAGCGTGTGCATCCTGCTGTTCGCTTCGCCGGCCTCGGAGGCGGCGCGCGAGCGGCTGCGGGTGATCTTCGAGACGAGCGACGGCTTCGAGATCGCGCGCCGCGACCTGCAGCTGCGCGGTCCGGGCGAGGTGCTGGGCGAGCGCCAGAGCGGCGCGCCGCTGCTGCGCTTCGCGGATCTCGAGCGCGACGAGCGGCTGCTCGGTGCCGCACGCGAGGCTGCCGAAGAGCTGCTTGCCGGCGAGCCCCGACGCGCACGACGCCACGTCGCGCGCTGGCTCGCCGCGCGGCAGGATTTCGCCAGGGTCTGAGCTATCCTACGCGCGTGGACCTTGCCCTCATCGCCAGGAAGCTCGACGCCTACGAGCGACTCGTCCGGCTGGACAAGCCGATCGGCACGCTGCTACTGCTGTGGCCGACGCTTTGGGCGGTGTGGCTCGCGTCCTACGGGCACCCGACGTTCACCGTGCTGGTCGTGTTCGGCGTCGGCACGCTGCTCATGCGCTCGGCCGGATGCGCGGTGAACGATTTCGCCGACCGCAGGTTCGATCCGCACGTCGAGCGCACGCGCACACGCCCGCTCGCCGCGGGCGAGATCGGACCGGGCGAGGCGCTCGCGGTCGGCGCCGTGCTGGCCGGCGTCGCGTTCGTGCTGGTGCTGTTCCTGAACCGCTTCGCGATCCTGCTGTCGGTGCTCGCGCTGGCGATCGCCGCGACCTATCCTTTCGCCAAGCGCTTTTTCTCTCTGCCGCAGGCCTATCTCGGCGTCGCCTTCGGTTTTGGCATCCCGCTGGCCTACGCGGCGGTGCTGAACCGCCTGCCGCTCGATTGCTGGGCGCTGCTCGGGGCGAACGTGTGCTGGGCGATCGCCTACGATACCGAGTACGCGATGGTCGACCGCGAAGACGACCGCAAGATCGGCATCCGCACCGCGGCGCTCACGCTCGGGCGCTTCGACGTGGCAGCGGTGATGGCTTGCTACGGCGCGACGCTCGCCATCCTCGCGTGGGTCGGGTGGTACCTGCACCTGCGCTGGCCCTACTACGCGGGCCTCGGCGTGGCTGCGGCGCTGATGGGCCACCACTACCTCCTGATTCGCGGCCGCTCGCGCGAAGGCTGCTTCAAGGCGTTCCGCCACAACAACTGGGTTGGCGCGGCGATCTTCGCCGGAATCGTGCTGTCGTACGCGTTGTCGCTTTCCGGCGCGCATTGGCGATGAGTCCGCCCGACGCTCCGGTGACGAGCTTCGATTTCAGGAGCGGCACGCTGCGGGGCTCGCACCTGGTGCTCTATCCGCTGTGCCTCGTGCACCGCGGCGAGCACCGGCTCGAGACCATTCCGATCGCGGCCATTGCGTCGCTGCGCATCGGCTTCGAGCGCGAGGCGCGCACCCTGCGCTGGGCCGCGGTGCTGCTTGCGCTCGCGCTGATCGTTTCCCTGCTCTCCAGCCCGCTCGCCTCGCTCGCCGGGGCGGCGGCAAGCGAGGTGGCCGCCCACCAGCACGGAGAGGCGAGCGCGCAGACGATGGCCGCGATGCTCGTCAGCCTGTTTCGCGGCATGGAGACGGCGGCGCGGCTGCTACCCATATTCGGCGGGGCGCTCGGGGCCTGGGGCGTGGCGCTCGCAGTGCTCGGCTGGTTGGGGCTCACGACGCTCACGCTCACGCTCGGCGCGGCCGAGCGCGCCTACGCCGTGCGTGGACGCAGCGCGCCGCTGTTCGACTTCAGCGAAGCGCTGAGCGAGCACATGCTGAAGGCGAGGCGCTGATGCGCTACGAGGACTTGCGGGGATTCGTCGCGCAGCTCGAGATGCTGGGCGAGCTCAGGCGCGTCGGCGCGCAGGTGTCGCCGCGCCTGGAGATGACCGAGATTTGCGACCGCGTGCTGCGCGCCGGCGGGCCGGCGATCCTGTTCGAGCGCCCGGCGGGCCACTCGATGCCGGTGCTGGCCAACCTGTTCGGCAGCGTGCGCCGCGTGGCGCTCGCCATGGGCGTCGAGGCTGGCGCCTCGCCCGAGCCGGCGCTGCGCGATATCGGCCGGCTGCTCGCGGCGCTGCGCGAGCCCGAGCCGCCGCAAGGACTGCGCGACACATGGGAGAAGCTCCCCGAGCTGCGCAAATTCGCCTCGCGGGTGCTCGACATGGCGCCGAAGCTGCGCACGTCGGCGCCATGCCAGGAGACGGTGCGCGAGGGCGCGGACGTCGATCTCGCGAGCCTGCCGGTGCAGACCTGCTGGCCGGGCGACGCGGGCCCGCTCATCACCTGGGGGCTGACCGTGACGCGTGGTCCGCACAAGCGGCGCGTCAACCTGGGCATCTACCGTCAGCAGGTGATCGCGCCCAATCGCGTGATCATGCGCTGGCTGGCGCACCGCGGCGGGGCGCTCGACTTCCGCGACCACAGCTTCGCGCATCCGGGCGAGCCGTTTCCGGTCGCGGTGGCGCTCGGCGCGGATCCCGCGACCACGCTCGCCGCGGTCACGCCGGTTCCCGACACGCTGGGCGAGTACCAGTTCGCGGGGTTGCTGCGCGGCGCGCGCACCGAGCTCGTGAAGTGCCTCGGCAGCGAGCTGCAGGTGCCGGCGAGCGCCGAGATCGTGCTCGAGGGCGCCATCCATCCGGGCGACACGGCGCTCGAAGGTCCGTTCGGCGACCACACCGGCTACTACAACGAGGCGGAGCGCTTTCCGGTGTTCACCATCGAGCGCATCACCGCGCGCCGCGACCCGATCTACCATTCGACCTATACCGGCAAGCCGCCGGACGAGCCCGCGATGCTCGGCGTGGCGCTGAACGAGGTGTTCGTGCCGCTGCTCGTCAAGCAGTTCCCCGAGATCGTCGACTTCTACCTGCCGCCGGAGGGCTGCTCCTATCGGCTGGCGGTGATCAGCATGAAAAAGCAGTACCCGGGCCACGCCAAACGCGTCATGTTCGGCATCTGGAGCTTCCTGCGGCAGTTCATGTACACGAAATTCATCGTCGTCACCGACGACGACGTGAACGTGCGCGAGTGGAAGGAAGTGGTCTGGGCCGTCACCACGCGCGTGGATCCGGCGCGCGACACGCTCATTGCCGAGCACACGCCGATCGACTACCTCGACTTCGCCAGCCCGGTGGCCGGCCTGGGCTCCAAGATGGGCATCGACGCGACAGCAAAGTGGCCGGGCGAGACGAGCCGCACCTGGGGCCGGCCGATCGCGATGGACCCGGCGGTCAAGCGGCGCGTCGACGAGCTCTGGCGCGAGCTCGGACTCTAGCGGGGCGGTCCGGCGCGGGCGTAGGTCCAGCGCAGCAGCGCTTCCATCGCCGGCTGCGCGTCGCGCGCGTGCTCGTGGTTCACCAGCATCACCACCACCTGGCGCCGCCCGGAGCGGTCGTCGATGTAGCCGGCGATCGCGCGCGCGTCGGAGAGCGAGCCCGTCTTGACGTGCGCGCGGCCTGCGACGGGATCGTCCTTCATGTACTTGCGCAGCGTCCCGTCCAGCCCCGCGATAGGCAGCGAGGAGACGAACTCCGGCATGACCGGGCTGGCGAAGGCCGCCTGCAGCAGCTTCGCCAGGGTGGCGGCGCTGATGCGCCCGTCGCGCGACAGGCCCGAACCGTTGTCCATCACCAGCTCCGGCGCGGCGAGGCCCTGCCGGGCGAGCAGCGCGGCGACCGCCGCGCCCGCGGCCTCGGGGCGCGCCGGAGGCCCCGCGCTTTCCGCCGCGAGCGTGAGGTACAGCTGGCGCGCCATGACGTTGTTGGAGAACTTGTTCATGTAGCGCACGATCTCGCCGAGCGGGGGCGACTCGTGCGTGAGCACCAGGCGCGCGCCTTCCGGCAGCTCCCCCTCGCGCGCGGCGCCCGTCCAGCTTCCGCCGAGCTGCTCCCAGAGCTGGCGGAACACCCCGGCCACGTAATCGCGGTGCGCGAAGAGCGCGAAGTTGCGCTTCTTCTCGCCGCAGCTCAGGGCGTAGCTGCCGCCAAAGAACGCGCGCAGGCGTCCGACCCCGTCGACGCTGCCCGAGATGGGATCGAAGCGCTCCCCGAGCTCGTCTTCCCAGTCGCCGCACGGCCCCTGCGTGACGCGCAGCGCGTTCTCCACGTCGAGCGCCGGCGGGCGCGGCTCTGCGATCACCTGAACCGCTCCGCGCTCGGCATCCGGCAGGAACTCGAAGCGTAGCGAATTGAAATTGAGCAGCAGCGCGTCCGGCCCGACGTTGTAGGGCCGGAACGGCTTGCCGTCGAAGGCCGCCGGGTCGTAGGGCCCGGGCTCGAACCAGCTGCGATCGAGCACCAGATCGCCGCGCAGCTCGCGCAGGCCACGCTCGCGCAGGCCGAGCAGCATGCGCCAGAAGTCCTCGAAGGTGAGATGCGGGTCGCCGTAGCCCTTGAGAATCAGCTGACCGTCGAGCACCCCGCCTTGCTGTGCGCCGGAGGCGTAGACCTCGGTCTTCCAGCGGTAGGCCGGCCCGAGCAGCTCGAGCGCTGCGTAGGTGGTCACCAGCTTCATCACGGAGGCTGGATTCATCGCGCGCCCGGCGTTCAGGCTGAGCGTCGGGCGCGCGGCGCCCACCCGCTGCACGACGACCGCCACGCTCGACTCGGGAATGCCGGCCGCGCGTAGCGCGCTCGCTACCTCGGCGGGCAGGGCGCCGCCGCCGTACGAATGGTTGGAGGCGAGGGCCAGTCCGCAGGCAATCAGCAGGCGGGCCGCGAAGCGTAGGACGTTCAACACGCGCGTGATTGTAGTGGACCCGCCTTCTCCCTCTTGAAAACCGGGCGCCGTGCCAATATCATTAGCACTCGCCAAGGGTGAGTGCTAGTTGACCCCTCGTTTAGCCTGGGTTGGAGCTCTCCAACTCTTTGTTTTAAGACAATTATTAACTGGAGATACGCATGAAAATTCGTCCGTTACACGATCGCGTGATCGTCAAGCGCATCGAGGAAGAGCGTAAGTCCGCCGGCGGGATCGTCATTCCCGACACCGCTGCCGAGAAGCCCGATCAGGGCGAGATCGTCGCCGTCGGCAAGGGCAAGAAGGGCGAGGACGGCAAGCTGATCCCGCTCGACGTCAAGGTCGGCGACCGGATCCTGTTCGGCAAGTACTCCGGGCAGACCGTCAAGGTGAAGGGCGACGAACTCCTCGTGATGCGCGAGGAAGACATCATGGGCGTCATCGAAGGCGCCTGATTCCGCGCCTCAATCCGAAACGAATTGCACTAGGAGAGAAGCAAATGCCAGCAAAAGAAGTACGTTTCCACGAAGGCGCGCGCACCAAGATGATTCACGGCCTGAACATCCTGGCCGATGCGGTGAAAGTCACGCTGGGGCCCAAGGGCCGCAACGTGGTGCTCGAGCGCTCGTTCGGTGCCCCGACCGTGACCAAGGACGGCGTGTCGGTCGCCAAGGAGATCGAGCTCAAGGACAAGTTCGAGAACATGGGCGCGCAGATGGTGAAGGAAGTGGCGTCCAAGACCTCCGACGTCGCCGGCGACGGCACCACCACGGCGACCGTGCTCGCGCAGGCGATCGTGCGCGAGGGCATGAAGTTCGTCACCTCGGGCATGAACCCGATGGACCTCAAGCGCGGCATCGACAAGGCCGTGAACGCCGTGGTCGAGGAGCTGAAGAAGGTCTCCAAGCCCTGCACCACGTCGAAGGAGATCGCTCAGGTCGGCTCGATCTCGGCGAACGCCGACAGCGACATCGGCAAGATCATCGCCAACTCGATG
>Ga0187775_10000055_pt1 | contig 23415 bp, 21 predicted proteins | sample 0216_BV02_MP12_1_FD_132441 | JGI IMG/M metagenome (GOLD analysis project Ga0187775, IMG submission 132441) | Tropical peat soil microbial communities from peatlands in Department of Meta, Colombia - 0216_BV02_MP12_10_MG | ecosystem: Environmental > Terrestrial > Soil > Wetlands > Peat | place... | reverse complement strand
GGAGAAGCAGATGGCAATCGCAGCGACCGCAAGAAAAGACGTCAAAGTTAAAGAACTGATGTTTTCTTGGGAGGGCAAGGACAAGGCCGGCAAGGCGGTTTCCGGTCAGATGAAAGCCGGTGGCGAAGCGGTGGTCAGGGCCCAGTTGCGCCGCCAAGGTATTCAGGTATTCAGAGTCAAGAAACAACGTGGCGGGCGTGGAAGGGTTTCTGAAAAGGACATTACCCTGTTCACGCGGCAGCTCGCCACCATGATGAAATCCGGTGTGCCGTTGCTGCAGGCTTTCGATATCGTTGGCAAGGGGCACAACAATCCCGCAGTATCGAAACTGTTGCTCGACATCAAGACCGATGTGGAGACCGGCAGCAGCCTGAACCAGGCATTCAGAAAATACCCGCTTTACTTCGATAACCTGTTCTGCAATCTAGTAGGCGCGGGCGAAGCGGCAGGTATTCTGGACACTTTGCTGGACCGCCTCGCCACTTACAAGGAAAAAATTCTCGCCATCAAGAGCAAAATCAAATCCGCGATGTTTTACCCAACTTCCATTATCGTCGTGGCCTTTGTCATAACTTCAATAATCATGATTTTTGTCATTCCGGCTTTCAAGAGCCTGTTTGAAAGTTTCGGCGCGGATCTTCCTACGCCCACTCTTGTCGTAATGGCAATTTCCGACTACTTCGTCAAATACTGGTACGCGATATTCGGAATAATCGGATTCATCATCTGGTTTTTCTTCTATACCTGGAAACGTTCCGAGAAAATGCAATTCTTCATGGACCGCCTGATGCTGAAGATACCCGTGATAGGTCCTGTCATTGAGAAAGCGACGATTGCTCGCTGGTCGCGCACGCTCGCTACCATGTTCGCCGCTGGCGTGCCGTTGGTAGAAGCGCTGGATTCGGTGGCCGGAGCTGCCGGTAATTATGTCTATTACGAGGCAACCAAGCAGATCCAAGGTGAGATCAGCACCGGTACCAGCCTCACTGTGGCGATGCAAAACAGCAGAGTTTTCCCCAGCATGGTGCTGCAGATGGTGGCCATCGGCGAGGAATCCGGAGCACTGGATAACATGCTCAGCAAAGTAGCGGACTTTTTCGAAGGGGAAGTGGACGACGCAGTAGACGCGCTAAGCAGCCTGATGGAGCCGGTAATCATGGTGGTGCTTGGCACGTTAATTGGCGGCCTGGTGATCGCCATGTATCTCCCGATTTTCAAGATGGGCCAGGCGGTATAAGTCGGCTTAGAAGAAACTCGCGCACGCTGGCCACTCACGTTTGCAACCGCTGGCGTTCGCAGCAAGCTTCCCTTGCTGCTCACGCATTTTTTTAGTTCAAGGCAATGTCATCGCTTCAATTGGTGCAAACCACGCCTTACCTATTCATCGCACTGTGTCTGATTTTAGGCCTGATGGTGGGCAGTTTCTTGAACGTGGTCATCTACCGTTTGCCAAAAATGCTGGAACGGGAATGGCGCAAGCAGTGCGCCGAATTGTCGGGCGAGCCGCCCGCTCCCGCGCCGCACTTTGACCTCCTGGTTCCGCGATCGGCCTGCCCACATTGCGGCAAGCCTATCACCGCGCTGGAAAACATGCCGGTACTAAGCTACGTGATATTAAAAGGGAAATGCTCAGGCTGCGGCGCCCCGATAGCAAAACGGTATCCGCTGGTCGAGGCTTTGAGCGGCATCTTGAGCGCAACTATCGCCTGGCAGTTCGGATATGGCATGCCTGCGCTTGCGGCGCTGCTGTTTGCTTGGGGCATGATTGCGCTCGCCTTTATAGATTTCGAGACTCAGCTACTTCCCGACGGCATTACCTTGCCGCTTTTGTGGTGCGGCTTGCTGTTTAACCTGGGCGCACTCTTTAGTGACTTAAGAGCGGCCGTCATCGGTGCCATTGCGGGATATCTTGCGCTGTGGTCGGTTTACTGGTTGTTCAAATGGGCCACCGGAAAGGAAGGAATGGGCTACGGGGATTTCAAGCTGCTTGCGGCGATCGGCGCTTGGCTCGGCTGGCAGATGCTGCTGCCGGTAATTTTAATTTCCTCGTTTGTCGGCGCAACGGTCGGAATCGCCCTTATAGTTGCCAAAGATCAAAGCCGCAGTGTTCCAATTCCGTTCGGACCCTACCTCGCCGCAGCCGGTTTGATCGCGCTGATCTGGGGACATCAGCTGTGCCACGTCGATTACATCGGCACGGTGTTATGCCCTTTACGGTAGGCTTAACCGGGGGCATTGGCTGTGGCAAGAGCAGCGCCGCGCAGAAATTCGCCGATCGCGGCGTCCAGGTTGTGGACACGGACGCCATCTCGCATCGTCTTACCGCTCCTGGCGGACCAGCTCTTGCGGCAATCCGCCGGCACTTTGGCAACGAGGTATTTAATAGTGACGGCTCATTAGACCGCGCTCGGCTGCGCAACCGCATATTCTCCGACCCGCGCGCGAAAAAAAAACTCGAGGCGTTATTGCACCCGCTGATTCGCGCCGATGCCTTGCAGCAACTTGCTCGCGCCACCACTCCGTATGCCGTGTTGGTGGTGCCATTGCTGCTCGAAACGGGCAACTGGCGCAAGCTCGTGCAGCGAGTGCTGGTCGTGGACTGCGATCAAAAGGAACAAATCGGCCGCGCCATGGCACGTAGCCGCTTGAGCGAAGCCGAGGTGCGGGCCATCATGGCCACGCAGCTAAGCCGGTCGGCCCGGCTTAAACTCGCCGATGACGTGTTGTCGAATACCTCCAACCTCGAACAGCTGCAAAATCGGGTCGACAAATTGCACCAGAAATATCTCAGGCTGTCGCAGCAGGAATCGAACCAGGCGTGATGATGCGCTGTTTGTCAAAGCCGGATTAATGAGTGAGAATTAAATTTTGGGTTTTTCGAACACCGTGATCAGTTACGAATATCCACTTAACGAGCGTATTCGAACGCTGCTGCGGCTCGAGGACCTCTATCGCAAAGTCGAGTATTTCTCGGACAAGTCTGAGGCCATGGAAAATCACACGGCATTGCTGTTTCTATTCGAAATGCTCGAAGTGACAAGCCGCGCGGACCTGAAATCGGACTTGCTGCAGGAAATGGAAAGGCAAAAGCAGAATCTCGAGGCATTGCACGGCAACCCTGGTGTTTCAGAGCGCGCACTCGATGAGATTCTGCGGAACATTGAACAGGCGACAAGACAATTACGGGACCTACCCGGTAAGATCGGCCAGGACATGCGCGACAACGAATGGTTGATGAGCATTAAGCAGCGCACCATTATCCCGGGCGGCGCCTGTGAATTCGATTTGCCCTCGTACCATTACTGGCTGCACCAGGATGCGGCCTGCCGCAGGCAGCATCTTGCCCAATGGTTTGCACCGTTCTTGCCGATCCGCGACTGCATCGTCATCCTGCTGAAACTTTTGCGTGAGAACGGAAAATCCAGCACGCACACCGCGCACCAAGGTATGTTTCAGCAAATACTTACTGGAAAACCGGCACACTTGCTGCGCATAGGGGTGCAGGACAGTTTACACTGCATTCCCGAAATCAGCGCAAATCGCTACGCGCTCAACATCCGCTTCACCATCCAGGAAGGAGTGCAGCGGCCGCACGCATGCGAATCCGATGTAGAGTTCGAGCTGACTTTCTGCAACCTGCAATGAAACGATCGCAACGGACCAAGGTGCAATGCCCGCAATGCGGGAAAAGCGTACCTTGGGATGAAGGCAATCGCTACCGCCCGTTTTGCTCCAAACGCTGCAAGTTGATCGATCTCGGGCAATGGGCGGCGGAAAGTTACCGTATTCCTGAGCACCAGAAAAGAAACCAGCAGCCGTAGGGAACCTCTGATTTAGCCCTTCGCGGTTGCGACGGTGTGCAATCCGGATGTAGGGCGAGGCGTGAGGAGCGCCGTTTGGTGGAGGCCAAATAAGCGACGAACAGCGAAGCCATGCGCACGGATTGCCCCGTCCCTTAGGGTTGCGGCAAAATGCGGCGTCTGCGTCGTTGCGCTCCTCGGCTTCGTAGGCTTAACTACGACCTTCGTCGCGCGCCTCGCAGCCATCCGCATTTTTCCAGCAACGCAATTCGCGAAGGACTAAATCAGAGGTTCCTTACCAGCCACGCGCCGCGCATCATCGCTATGCCATGCGCGCCGTGCGACCAGGCTATGCTTAGATGCTGTTGTCGCATCCCTCCCAGGGCATAGACGGGAAGACTGTATCCATCGACCAATTTTGCAAATGACTGCCATCCCATCCCTGGAGCTCCGGGGTGGCTTAAGGTCGGTAAAACCGGAGCGAGCGCTGCGAAATCCGCTCCCAAAGCTGCAGCGCGATGCAACTGTTCACGGTCATGACAGGATGCCCCGCACCATTCGACTTGCGGGCGATGCTTGAGCGACATGATTTGCTTCGACGTCAAATGCACTCCATCTGCGCCAAGTTCCTGCGCCAGCCGGATGTCCCCGTTTACCAATACCTTCGCCCGATAGCGGCGTGCGGCGCTGATAACCGCAGCGGCAAATTGCTCAAACTCGCCCTCCGCCATGCACTTTTCCCTGACCTGGATCAAGCGCAGACCGTTCTGCAAGCCCTGCTCCAGGCGTTGCATAAAATTGTCTTTGCCCAATTCCGCAGCGTTGCTGATGGCATAGACGGGGGGCAGGCTAAGCGCGCGCAACACTGGGCCGTTGGCAGGCAGCAGCGGTGCAACATAAACCCGTTCTGCGCTTTGCCACGATAATTGCTGGTTTTCTCTGCCATGCGGCTCGCCGCTCCAGCGCAATACGCGATGGAAGATTAGCCTGACGGTGGCACGCGGATAACAGTAATCCTGAGTCAGCCAGGGGTAGACCTGCTCGGCGTGAATGCCCAGTTCTTCCTGCAATTCGCGACGCAACGCTTGTTCGCTCGATTCATGCGCTTTGATCTTGCCGCCGGGAAACTCCCAATAACCGGCGTAGGGTTTGCCGGCCGGTCGTTGCGCCAGCAGAAACTGCCCGTCAGGTTTAAGGATTACCGCCGCGGCAACATTGAGCGTGTTGCCGCCGCATGAATCATCCTCTTTCAACAGCGGTTGATTGCGCTCCGCGGAAATACACCTCATTCTGATTTAATGCCGTGCCTGCCCGCCCAGTCGCAAGCGAATTGCCATGCCACTCGTCCGGAGCGCGAGCCGCGCAAAAGGGCCCATTGCAGAGCACTTTCGCGTATTTCGCTAGAACTCGGGTTGCGCACATTGAGGTAACCCAGCCAGTGTTCAACAATGCGCAAATAATCGTCCTGGTTAAACGGGTAGAACGAGAGCCAGAGTCCAAAGCGCTCAGAAAAAGAAATTTTTTCTTCCACTCCTTCGCTGGGATGCACTTCTTCGCCCACCACGCGGGTCATGAGATTTTCCTGCATATATTCGGGCATCAGATGACGCCGGTTGGAAGTCGCGTAAATTAGCACATTCTCTGAAGTCGTTGCGATCGAACCGTCCAGCACCGCCTTGAGTGCCTTGTAGCCCGGTTCGTCCGATTCGAACGACAGATCATCGCAAAACAGCAGGAAACGCTCTGGGCGCCGGTAAATCTGCTCAACGATGTCAGGCATATCAATGAGATCATGTTTGTCGACCTCGATGAGGCGCAGTCCTTTTGCCGCGTATTTGTTCAGCACCGCTTTCGCGAGCGATGATTTTCCGGTACCCCGTGCGCCCGTTAGCAATACGTTGTTGGCCGGATATCCGTGTACAAATTGCCGGGTATTTTGATCGATTAAATGTTTTTGCTGCTCGATGCCGAGCAAGTCCTTAAGGCGGATGCGGTGCGGGTGGGAAACCGGCTGAATGTATCCGCTGGCATTGCGTTTGCGCCAGCGAAAAGCGATTGACGAGTCCCAGTCCGGCTCGCCGGGCGGCAGTGGCAGCCAGCGCTCAAGCTTGTCAAGAAATGCGTCAACGCGCTCCAGGAGTGCGCTCAATTCTCTTGCATCTGCTGCCGACATTGGGCGCAAGCGTTCGCGTTGCGGATTTTTTATTCCCTTGGCTGCGGCCATGGAGCACTAGGTTCGGTATTCGGAATTGATCTTCACATATTCGGGCGAGAGATCGCAGGTCCATGTTTTGCTCGTTGCCGACCCGCGTCCGAGCAGCACGCGTATGCGGATTTCCTGCTTGCGCATTACTTCCTGCCCGTCCGCTTCATTATAACGTATCGCCCGACGACCGTTTTCTGCCACCAGAACCTCATCCAGATACAGACTGATTTTGCTTACATCTAGATCGGCAATTCCCGCATATCCGATTGCAGCAAGAATTCGCCCGAGGTTGGGATCGGATGCAAAAAAAGCGGTTTTGACCAAAGGTGAATGAGCGATGGCAAACGCGACTTTGACGCATTCTTCGTGACGCTTTCCGCCTTCGACGCTGATGGTAATGAACTTGGTTGCCCCCTCGCCGTCGCGCACCATGGCCTGCGCCAGCCATTGCGCCATTTCAGTAATGACGCCGCGAAATATTATCGATTCACGACTATTGATACCGGTAATTTCCGGCATCTGCGCCTGGCCGGTGGTCATTAGCATGAATGCATCATTAGTCGAAGTGTCGCCATCAACGGTGATGCAATGGAACGAATCGTCGGCCGCACGACGCGCCACGCTTCGTAGCACAGGCAGGCCAACGCGCGCGTCGCTCGCGATGAACGCCAGCATCGTCGCCATGTTGGGGCGGATCATTCCCGCGCCCTTCGCAATGCCGGTGATGGTCACCTTTGCTCCGTTTATCGATACTTGCTTGGACAGTGCTTTGGGAACGGTGTCGGTAGTCATTATGGCCTCCGCCGCTTTAAGCCAATTGTTCTCGTGCAGATTGGCGACACATCGTGGCAGACTGGCGACAATGCACTCCACAGGCATGGGTTCCATGATGACCCCAGTGGAAAATGGCAGGATCGAACGCGGATCACATTTCAGCAATTTTGCCAGCGCGCTGCAGGTCTGACGGGCGTGGTCGACGCCCTCGTCTCCGGTCCCGGCATTGGCGTTGCCGGTGTTGACCAGCAATGCCCATACCGGTAGTTTCGCTTGCAGGTGTTCGCGGGAAACCAGCACCGGCGCCGCGCAAAAACGATTCTGGGTGAATACTCCGACAATTTTCGATCCTTGTGCAAGCGTAATTACTAGCAAATCTTTGCGACCCGGTTTTTTTATTCCGGCTTCCGCGACCCCCAAGGCCACGCCTTTCACCGGCAATAATTGTTCAGCAAGCGGCTGGGTCAAGTTGACTGGCATGGATTTTCCTGAAAAACTCCGGGAGCGCGAATGCTATTTTCCAAAAAACACAACCTTGGAATTCCCACCACCCCGCATTTTTGCCTGATACATCGCACGGTCAGCCTGTTGCACCAGAGTTTCCACAGACATGCCGCGCTGATAGATGGCCACGCCAATGCTAACGCTAAGAGGGAGGGTCAAGTTTTGCCGCACTTGGCAAGGCTTGGATTCGAGCTCCGTCAGTACGCGATTAAATACCAGATCAGATTCAATGTCCGGCTGGTACACCGCGAGTACGAATTCGTCACCGCCCCAGCGCGCGCACCAGTCGCCTTTGCGGACGCAATCCGCCAACAGCGACGCGAAATGAATGAGACAGGCGTCTCCGGCATCGTGGCCATGCTGGTCATTGATCTGCTTTAGAAAATTGAGATCGATAAACGCCAATAGGAATCGCTTGTTTTCCCGTTCCGCCCGCGCGATTTCCTCGGAAAGACGATGTTCGCCGGCGCGCCGGTTGTACATACCGGTCAAATGATCGGTAAGCGAAATGTTTTCCAGTTCCCGCAGCGTATTGTCCAATCGCGAAATCACGTATTGGGCATCCGCCATAAGCTGTCCCGCTTCATCCACATAAACGGTGGGAAGGCTCGGCAGGCTCCGCTCCGACAGGTACTTTTTGAGACTCTCCGATGTCTGGCGCACTGGTTTCAGCAGGCCTTGCAGAAACAAAATCGTGATCAAGGTTCCAACCACGATTACCAGCAAGACGGCGACAAATACGCGCAGCGCGCCCGCCCAGCCATGGGGCTGGAACAGGACAAGATAAGCAACAAGTGCGACAAACGGCAAATAGGCACCGACAAAGACGACCAGCATAAATTTGAGCAAATAGCTGTCGCGTAATACTCGCAAGCGATTCATAAACTGGTACACGCGCAGATTTCGCAAAGACATTACCAGCCTCCCATGCCGGCGCTTGTCAGCTCAGATTCGGCGGATGTTTATGCTAGCTTACCACGACAACGCACATTTTTTGTCACGGATGTGCCGTGGGGTTATGTTCCATGTTAATTCTTGCGTGCCGTACATTTCCGTTTCGTCTTAGGTCTAGCTAAGCTATTTTGTTATTATTTTCCTGTGGTATGTCAACAATAATCTGCAGATTTTTGTTGCTTGCTAAACCTGTCCGCTTAACGCACACTATTTCAAAAAATTTAAGCAGTTTTCGGCATTTAACATGACCAGTGTGACATACCCACGGCAAGAGCCATATCAAACTCAGACAAAGATTGAAGAGTTGGAAAGCATTAGGGGCTTGGCGGCCCTAATAGTCGTAATTTTTCATATTTCGTATTGGAATGCGGGTTTTTATGACTATGGAATCATTCGCAATGGCTACTTGATGGTCGAATTGTTTTTCGTATTATCCGGCTATGTCATTTATTATTCCTATTCCGCAAAAATTACTAACGGCAAACAGCTTTTGCGTTTTGAATTTTTACGTTTTGGACGGCTGTACCCGGTGCATTTGTTATTCTTGACGGTGTTTCTTGTTTTTGTATTGGCAAAATACGTCGCCAATGCATTTGGCATATACAATCCACACACGCAACGATTTAGCATGGGCGACATTTTAACGGCGCTAATTCAGAATATATTCTTAATACAGGCAATCGGACCGACCGGCCACGCTTTAATGTTTAACGCGCCTTCGTGGTCAATAAGCGTCGAGTTTTATACCTATCTTTTGTTTGGTCTTGTCGTGTTGTTCTTCAAAAATGTAAAGGACTTCATCTTCTTCGCTTTGTTCCTTGTTTCCATCCTGCTGCTAATCAAACAAAACACTTTTGGTTTTGATGCATTATTGGACTGCTATGCCGGATTCTTTTTAGGCTGCCTTACCGCAAAACTAAAGGAGAACACCAACATAAATGTTCCCTCTATTTTCTCAATTATTTCATTTTTAGGATTGCTAGTTTTTTTGTCACTCAAACCAAAACTTGAATTTGATTACTTGACGTACTTTTTTACCGCAGCGTTGATATTTACTTTGGTTTCATCAAAGGAAGGTATCTTGAAAAACATATTAAATCTCAAGGCATTAACTTGGCTGGGGACTATTTCTTACAGCATGTACATGTGCCACTTTGCCATTATTTGGATAGCGAACCAATTTTTCCGATTTGTATTGAAGAAACCTGAAAAGGTTATTGAAGGCGGAAGCATACCGCAACTATCTATTTTGGAGACCGCGATTGCCTCGTTTTTATTGATATCAATGGTGCTTATTGTTAGCCATTTTGTTTATAAATTTATCGAAAAACCATTGCGCTCGAAGTCTCGTCAAGTGGTTTTTACTTGAACCGGTACCTTTGGTGCGGGAATCGTTGCGTGACGCGAATCGGCATAGCGCCGGTTATTTTGCGTGTTGGTCGCCGCATGCCTCAACCGCCACTGCGTCAAACATCGACCGCCTTTAAGGTGCCGTAGAAATGAATTCTAATGCCTCTATCAACAGCTAAAGGCTTTCTTCCATAAAACTCTTTTTCTTGTCTGACCTGCGTTTAACTGTTCAGTTTTTCTCACTCAATTGGTTTGAGGAGTTCACGACAGCCACCGCAGGTTATCAGGCAGCTGATTTATGCGATCAATTTTTTATCGCATGGCGCCGTGGCAGTGCTTAAATTTCTTTCCCGAGCCGCACGGGCAGGGATCGTTGCGCCCGATTTTCTGCGAGCCACGCACGAACGGCCGCGCCTTGGATTCGTTATTTGTCGCAGCGAGTGCTTCGTCATAATCGGCATGATGGTATTGGACGTTGGCTGGAGCTGACGTCGTCTCCGCGGCTTCCACATCGTGCTGGCTCTTGATCTGTACCGTCATCACGGTTTTGGTGACTTCGGTCTTGATCAGATCGAGCATGTAAGCGAAAAGCTCGAATGCCTCGCGCTTATATTCTTGCTTGGGATTCTTCGCGGCGTATCCCCGCAAGTGTATGCCTTGGCGCAGATGGTCGAGCGCGGCTAGATGTTCGCGCCAGTGTGTATCCAGACTTTGCAACATCACCGCACGTTCGTATTGGTGCATTATTTCAGGCCCGACCAGCGCCGCCTTGCTATGGTACTCCCCGTGGGCGGCTTCTAAAACCCGGCTGCGCAGGGTTTCTTCATGCAGTTCGGGCTCCCGTTCTAACCATTCACGTAAAGGCAGCTCAAGGTGCAGTTCGGACGCAAGTGTTTTTTCCAGCCCCGCCACATCCCATTCTTCCTCCATGCTATCCGGCACGATATGCAGGTTGATTAATTCGTTCGCCACGTCCTCGCGCATGGCGCGCACCGTGTCCGAAATATCCGTGGTCTCGAGCAATTCGCTGCGCTGCTGGTAAATCACCCGGCGCTGGTCGTTGGCGACATCGTCGTATTCCAGTAACTGCTTGCGGATGTCAAAGTTTCGCGCTTCCACCTTGCGCTGCGCATTTTCAATTGCACGGGTTACCCAGGGATGTTCAATCGCCTCGCCTTCGGGCATATTGAGTCGTTGCATGATGGCCGCCACCCGGTCGGAAGCGAAGATTCGCAGCAGCGGATCCTCCAGCGAGAGGTAAAAGCGGCTGGAACCCGGATCACCCTGACGCCCTGAGCGACCGCGCAGCTGATTATCGACGCGTCGCGATTCATGCCGTTCGGTGCCGATAATATGCAAACCTCCTACTGCTACCACCTGTTGATGCAGTTTCTGCCATTGTTCACGGATCACTGCAATGCGGGATTCTTTTGCCTGAGTATCGATATTGTCGTCGCCGCGTACCCGATTGATTTCCGGCTCGGGATTACCCCCCAACACGATGTCGGTACCGCGTCCCGCCATGTTGGTAGCGATGGTAATGGCTTTCGGCTGCCCGGCCTGCGCCACGATTTCAGCTTCGCGCGCATGCTGCTTGGCATTTAACACTTGGTGCGGCAGCCTTTCTTTGGCCAGCAGCCCCGACAACAACTCGGAGTTCTCTATCGAAGTAGTACCGACCAGCGCAGGCTGACTTCGCACATAACAATCTTTGATATCGTTGATCACTGCGCGGTATTTCTCTCCGGCAGTACGGTACACCTGATCCTGGCGGTCGTCCCGAATCATTGGCATATGCGTAGGGATCACTACCGTTTCCAGTCCGTAAATTTGCTGAAATTCATAGGCCTCGGTATCCGCGGTACCGGTCATTCCGGCAAGCTTTTGGTACATGCGGAAATAATTCTGAAAGGTAATCGACGCAAGCGTTTGGTTTTCGCGCTGGATTTTCACGCCTTCCTTCGCTTCTACCGCCTGATGTAGGCCATCTGACCATCGCCGTCCTACCATCAACCGCCCAGTAAATTCGTCCACAATGACCACTTCGTCGTTTTGCACCACGTAGTGTTGATCCTTGTGAAACAGGGCGTGAGCTTTTAGCGCAGCATATAAATGGTGGACTAGATTGATATGCGAGGCATCGTAGAGGCTGCCGCTTGGCGGTAGCAAGCCGACTCGGGCAAGCAGCTGCTCGGCATGTTCATGCCCGGATTCCGTGAGCAGTATCTGATTGTTTTTTTCGTCCACGCTGTAATCGCCCGGACCGTTTTCCTGCTGCTGGCGAGTGAGTTTCGGCACCAAGTCATTCATGCGGTAATAAAGGTCAGTGGTGTCGTCCGCCTGACCGGATATGATAAGTGGAGTGCGCGCCTCGTCGATCAGGATCGAGTCCACTTCGTCCACGATGCCGTAATGCAAGCCCCGCTGCACGCGTTCCGAGGGCTGATACACCATATTGTCGCGTAAGTAATCAAACCCGAATTCGTTGTTGGTGCCGTAGGTAATATCCGCGGCATAGGCCTTTTGTTTCGCCTCGTGCGGCATCTGCGAGAGATTAACGCCCACGCTTAAACCCAAAAAACCGTATATTTTTCCCATCCAGTCCGCGTCGCGTTGCGCCAGGTAATCGTTGACAGTCACCACGTGCACGCCGTGTCCAGCAAGCGCGTTGAGATAGGCCGGCAGCGTGGCGGCCAAGGTCTTGCCCTCCCCGGTTCGCATTTCAGCGATTTTGCCGTGGTGGAGCACGATGCCGCCGATTAACTGCACATCGAAATGGCGCATGGCAAGCGTGCGCTTGCTGGCTTCGCGGACGACGGCGAATGCCTCGGGCAGCAGTTCATCCAATATGACCTTGCGCTCGCGGCCATGCTCGGCCTCAAGCGCCGGCCCCTTTCCGGCGTCATTATTTGCTTTATCTCGGGTCTGCTTAACGGACTCCTGCAGCCGGTCCCGAAATTCGTCCGTCTTGGCGCGAAGCTCGCCGTCCGAAAGCCTTTCAAATTCCGGTTCCAGCGCGTTGATTGCGCGCACTGCATGGCGATACTGCTTGAGCAGCCGCTCGTTGCGGCTGCCGAATATTTTCCGAAGCAAACCGGATAACATGAAGTTGGTAATTGCCTAAGCTTAGAAAACACGAGGGGCGAGGAGTTTTTCGCCTCGCCCCTCACGTTGCGCAAAAAAAACAGTTTTTAGCCGGCCTTTTGCAGAAACCGCACAGGGTTTTGTGGAGCGCCCTTGTAGCGCACCTCAAAATGCAGATGCGGGCCGGTGGAGCGGCCAGTGTTTCCCACCTCGCCGATTTTCAATCCCCGCAGCACCACATCCCCAACCTTGACCAAGCGCTTGGAGAGATGCGCGTACCGCGTTGTCAACCCGTTGCCATGGTCAATTTCAATCATATTACCATACTCGGGGTGATTGTCCGAGTAGACTACAACGCCGCCTGCGGCAGCAACCACTGGACGCCCCGTCTCGGCCATGAAATCCACGCCTTCATGGAAAGCATTTTGCCCAGTAAACGGGTCGATACGCCAACCGAAATTGGAGGAAAACCAGCCGGTATTAACCGGTGGCACCGACGGCACCAGCTTCTTCTTCAAGCGGTCCTGCATGAGCGCCGATTCGAGAATTGCCAGTTGATCGGTGCGATCATTGAGATCTTTAGCCAACTTGTCGACCTGGCCGCCGAATTCGTTCAGTGATAGTTCGCGTTGCGGCAGACTCGACAGAGCACCGCCTCGGGCAGGAGGTTGGTCAAACATGAATTCCTGGGGTTTAAAGCCGGCTTGTTTCGTCAGTCGGTCGCCTAAAGCCTCAAGACGCAACAACTGCGCTTGCATCTGACCTAGTTTCATGGCCATAGCAGTCAAGTTTTCCCGCAAGTAGGCTTCGCGCTTGCGGTTTTCTTGCTCCTGCATGGATAACAACAGCGACTTGAGATAGGGGCTCTTGATGGCTGCGGCATGGCGCAAGGTTAGATAATACAAGGACACTGCAAACGCCAGAATCCCGACCACCATCAGAACCGTAAAAAATACGACTTGCCCGTGGCTCAGAGTCAGCGTCTTAGACTTCCCTAAGCTGCCCGAAACGACAATAATGTTCACTTGTCCGTCTCTCCCTGTTAAGCCTCCTCCGATGCCAACACGTAAAGTCGGTTATTATTTCGATGCCACACCCGCCATTCAATCACTCGTCAAGCAAGTTGAATGCCTGATCAAGATGCAACAGGTATTTAACGAGATTGCGCCGAAGCCCCTTGCGCAATCCGGAAGGATAGCCCGGTTCGCGCACGGTTCACTGTTAGTGCTCGCTGACAACGGGGCCGTTGCCTCCAAGCTAAAACAGCTAAGCCCAAGTTTATTAATTAATTTTCAGAAGCGGGGATACAAGGTTACTGCAATTCGCGTGGAAGTGCAACCCCCAGCCCAGCCGGCCCCAGTCCGCAGAAAGAAAGGCCTAAATAGCAAGGCCTTAAGCCATGTCCAAGAACTCGCCGCGAAGCTCCCTGATTCACCTCTGCGCACCGCGGTACGGAACGTGCTCGTGCATGCATCAGATAACGACGAGGAGCCTCTCGACCACAAAAAGGACCATTGCCAAGAGGAGAAAAACGACGAAAAACTTGAATAACTGCCGGGCAAATGTCAGGTAACGGGCATTACGCGTAAATAACCACGCGGCCAGCGAAAGCCCCATGCTAATCAGGCCGACAAACGCCAATAATCTGATAATAAACAGGCCGTGCCCGTTTCGCCGAACGTCATTCCCAACCGATTAGGTTCGGCCGCTGGAAAATCGGTATTGGAAAAATCAGGCGAGTTGCGCCTGCAGTCTGAGAAATGCCGGTGCTTCCTCGCTACGCTCAAAGCTTACGAATTCCCAGGCTTGGGGGTCTGCGAGCAGGCGACGCAATAAGGCATTGTTCTGAGTGTGTCCGGATTTATGGCCGCTAAAAGAGCCGATCAATGGATGCCCCAGCAAGTATAGATCCCCGATGGCATCCAGCACCTTGTGTTTTACAAATTCGTTCTCATAGCGCAAGCCGTCGCGATTGAGCACCCGGAACTCGTCTATGACAACAGCGTTATCCAGGCTACCGCCTAACGCCAGCCCCATCGAGCGCAGCGTTTCTACATCCTGCATGAATCCAAATGTGCGGGCGCGACTGACTTCTTTTATGTAGGAGGTGGTTGCGAAATCCACGGTGACCGACTGGTTAGATCCCTCAAAAGCGGGGTGGTCAAAATCAATGCTGAAATTGACACGGAAACCGTTATACGGCTCGAAACGCACCCATTTATCACCGTCTATGAATTCCACGCACTTTTTTATGCGAATGAATTTCTTGGGCACATTTTGCTCTTCAATTCCCGCTGATTGCAGCAGAAACACGAACGGCCCGGCGCTGCCATCCATGATCGGCACTTCCGGCGCGGAGAGATCCACGTAAGCATTATCAATCCCCAATCCAGCGAAAGCCGACATCAGATGTTCCACTGTAAACACCTTGACACCGTTTTTCTCAAGGCATGACGAGAGGTGAGTGTCTCCCACCTGATGTGGATCCGCCTTGATTTCCACCGGTTGCGAAAGATCGATGCGGCGAAATATGATTCCGGTATTGGGCGCCGCAGGGCGCAGGGTCAAATAGACTTTTTCTCCGGTATGCAGACCGACACCTGTTGCACGTATGATGTTTTTGAGCGTGCGCTGCTTTATCATTTGTCAAGAACGCTTTCGAAATAAACAGTTAGTCATACGGCAGGATTTGCAATGTTATCATGATGCGCTGCGATATGCCAATCCTGCCAGCCTGGAGTTTAGTGTGGTCTCCGTCCTAATCCGCTTGCTTGCGTAGGAAGGCCGGGATATCCAGCATCTCTACGCCGGACTGACGCATCGCCTCGATGGTGGCATCGCGGTTGCGTCTTCTTACCACCGCCGGGGTTTCAAGCTCGGCATAATTCACCATTTCTACCGCGTCCGTCCCGGTCTTCACGACGCTCAACGGCTTGTCCTGCTTTTGGTTGACGGTCGAATTTAGGCCGGTCGCGACAATGGTGACCCGAATATCGTCCTTCAGTTCGTTGTCGTAGACCGCCCCGACAATCACGGTAGCGCTTTCAGCCGTGAACGTTTTGATGGCCTCCATCACATCATAAAGTTCCTGCAATTCAAAGCTTGCTTTGCTGGCCGAGATGTTAACCAGTACCCCGCGCGCGTCGGAAATGTTGATTCCTTCGAGCAGCGGGCAGGCGATCGCTTGTTCCGCGGCAAGCTGAGCGCGGTCCGCGCCCGAAGCCTTGGCAGAACCCATCATTGCCATGCCCATCTCGGCCATGACCGTCCTTACATCGGAAAAGTCCACGTTGATCATGCCGGGGCAACTAATGATTTCCGAAATTCCAGCTACCGCTCCGTGCAGCACGTCATTCGCGGCCTGGAACGCGGCGTCCAGCGTGACTTTGTTGCCCAGCACTTGCATCAGCTTATCGTTAGGAATCACGATTAGCGAATCGACATACTGCGACAACGCTTCGATGCCCTGTTGCGCCACGCGCATGCGCTTGCCTTCGAATGCGAAGGGTTTGGTCACCACTGCCACAGTGAGGATGCCCCGGTCCTTGGCGATTTCCGCAATCACCGGCGCGGCGCCAGTGCCAGTCCCCCCGCCCATGCCCGCAGTCAAGAACAGCATGTCAGTGCCTTCTATCAGCTCGGCGATTCTTTCGCGATCCTCAATTGCCGCCTCGCGTCCGACGTCCGGATTGGCTCCCGCGCCTAGGCCCTTGGTGACCGAAGCGCCCATCTGCAGCTGGATTTTCGCTTGATTGCGTCTTAACGCCTGCACATCGGTGTTTGCGCTGAGAAATTCCACTCCCTTTACTCCCTGGTTGATCATATGATCAACGGCGTTACCTCCGCAGCCACCGACCCCTATTACCTTGATTACCGCTTCATGCGATTGTGTATCAACGAACTCGATCATGCGCATCTCCTTTATAACGATGATTCCAATTTCAGAAAAACCGCACTTGGATTCCGACCACCCGGTCCTTTCATCCATTTCTTCTTGATATCGATCATCAGAAATTTCCCTGAAACCAATGTTTCATGCGGTCGAATACCGGCCGCAGAGAACCGCTTTGGAGTTTGACCAGTTCCTGGCGCTGACGCTGCTGCATGCCGATGAGCAGCAAGCCCACCCCGGTCGAAAAACGCGGATGTCGCACCACTTCGGCAAGCCCGCCGAGATAGTGCGGCATTCCGAGCCGCACCGGCATGTGGAAAACTTCTTCACCCAGCTCCACCATGCCCTGCATGGCACTGCTGCCTCCGGTGATCACGATTCCCGATGACAGCAGTTCCTCGAAGCCGCTTCTGCGCAGCTCCGCCTGTATCAGCGAATAAAGCTCTTCGACGCGGGGCTCGATGACTTCGGCGAGCGTCTGGCGCGATAATTGTCGAGGGCCGCGGTCGCCCACGCCGGGTACTTCAACCATTTCCTGCGGGTCGGCGAGCTGCCGCAGCGCGCAACCAAAGCGACGCTTGATGTCCTCGGCGTCTTTGGTCGGCGTTCTCAAAGCCATCGCAATATCGTTAGTGATTTGATCACCCGCGATCGGAATGACCGCCGTATGGCGGATCGCGCCATGAGTGAACACCGCAATGTCGGCCGTGCCGCCGCCGATATCCGCTAAACAAACGCCCAAGTCCTTTTCATCTTCTGACAGCACTGCTGTAGCGGACGCGAGCGGCTGCAATACCAGATCGATCACCGAAAGTCCGCAGCGCCGCACACACTTCATGATGTTCTGCGCCGCCGAAACCGCCCCGGTTACGATGTGCACCTTCACCTCCAGGCGCACTCCACTCATGCCTAGCGGTTCGCGCACATCTTCTTGCCCGTCGATGATGAATTCCTGATTGAGGATATGCAGAATTTGCTGATCGGTCGGTATGTTTACTGCCTTGGCAGTTTCCACGACGCGCTGCACATCGATCTGCGCAACCTCCTTGTCCTTGATTCCCACCATGCCGTGGGAATTGAAGCTCTTGATGTGGCTGCCGGCAATGCCGGTATACACCTCTCGAATCTTGCAATCAGCCATCAGCTCCGCCTCCTCCAGCGCGCGCTGAATCGCGTTTACCGTAGATTCGATGTTCACCACCACGCCTTTCTTCAGGCCCCGTGAGGGCGCACTGCCCATGCCGATGATCTCCAGCCCGCCCTCCGGGCGAACTTCTGCGACGATTGCGGCGATTTTCGTGGTGCCGATATCAAGCGCCACTATGAGATTTTTGTTTTCCTTGCCCCGACTCATAGGCATCCTCTATAGCTCTCCCCGATCTGACCTTCGTCTTTCTTGTTTGACGGGTTCAGCTTGCTGAAACTCCGAATGCGGTGCCCGCAGCGCGAATCCGTTTTCGTAACGCAAATCAATGTAGGACGTTTGCGCCGGTATTTGTCCTTTGATGCTGTGGTAAACGGCGACAAATCTCTTGAGCCGCGCTTCGCTGCGCTCTCTACCGAGCACCAACAGTAAGCCATTGTCCAGCCAAAGCTCCCAAGCGCGTCGCTGCGACATTTGCACTTCGACCGGTCGCAGGTGGACAGGCTCGAGATCGCGGGCGAACAACAGGTATTGCCGGGTAATATCCGGCGCGCTTCCTTCAGGTCCGGAGAACAGCGGAAGGCTGAGGCCGGTCTCACCCTGGAAAACCTCGCCGTAAGTATTGACCAGTCCGCCAGCCTCCCAGCGCGCCAGTGGCGCCTGCTCTTGCAACACCACATCCAAACGATTCGGCCAATGGCGCCGCAAGCTCACGCTTCTCACCCATGGCAGTCGTTCGAACCCATTAATTGCCTGATTCAGATCCACTGTAAAAAAATTTCCTTTGAGCTGCTGTATCGCCTGCTGCAATTGTCCGCGTGTGACGTGATCAAGCTCTCCGCTTACTACCACTTCGCGCAAATCAAACAGCGGGAGACGGATTGCCGCATTAAGCGCTGCGTATAGCGCGATTAGCGCAGCCAGCGCATAGAGGAGATTTGCGGTCCAAAGCATCAAGTAAGGTTTATTCCACATGCGCCGATTGCAATATCCTCACCACCAGATCTTCGAAGCTTATGCCCGCGACGCGCGCCGCCATCGGTACCAGGCTGTGGTCGGTCATACCCGGCACCGTATTCACCTCGATAAAATACGGTGATCGCTTCTTGTCCAGCATCAGGTCCACTCTGCCCCAGCCACTGCAGCCCAGTATCCGAAATGCCTGCAGCGCCTTCTGCTGAATTTTTTTTTCCTGCGTCACGCCGATTCCGGACGGACAAATATAGCGTGTGCTTTGGGCAAAATATTTCGCTCGATAATCGTAAAAAGCCCGCGGCGTTTCTACCCGTATTAGAGGCAGCGCCTGGTCGTTGAGAATGGAAGCGGTCAATTCGATGCCTTCGATGAATTCTTCCGCCAGCACGACATTGTCAGACTTTGAAGCGCGTCGATAAGCGGCGCGCAATCGCTCCGCTCTCAGCACCTTGCTCATGCCAATGCTCGAACCCTCGCGCGAAGGCTTTACCATCAATGGCAGTCCCAGCCTTCGCGCTATTTTTTTAAAATCGCTTTGCGCATTCAGCAATACCCAGCGCGGTGTGTTGATTCTTGCCGCTCGCCACAACAGCTTAGTGCGCCATTTATCCATCGCCAGCGCACTCGCCATCACCCCGCTGCCGGTATAGGCAATCCCCATCATTTGCAGGGCCCCTTGAACCGTGCCGTCTTCGCCGAGCCGGCCGTGCAATGCGATAAATGCGCGGTCGAAACCCTCGCGTCGCAGTTGCTCCAAAGGCCGCTCCTTGGGATCGAAGGCATGCGCATCAATCCCTCGGCGCTTAAGCGCAGTGAGCACCGCGTTGCCGCTTATCAGCGAAATCTCTCTTTCAGCGGAGCAGCCACCCATCAGCACTGCAACCTTGCCAAACTGGGTCATACCGTTTGACCTCGCGTGAAAAATCGCCCCGGGTGACCGCCGCTTCGCCTTCCCGCTCCACGCTCCGCGAGTCCGAGTCCGGCTCGCCCACCCATCGGCAGTGTGATTTTTCCAAATGCTATGCCGCTCACTCCCGCTCCTTATGCGTTCCCAATAATGCGCACCTCAGTTTCCAGTTCAATTCCGCATTTCTGCCGCACTGTATGGCGCACTTTTTCAATTAGTGCCTCGATATCCGCAGCCGTGGCTGCGCCGGTGTTGACGATGAAATTGGCATGTTTCGCGGACACTACGGCGTCGCCTACGCGCTCTCCTTTTAGTCCGCATTGTTCAATCAACTGCGCGGCAAAGACTCCCGGTGGATTGCGAAACACCGATCCCGCGTTAGGCTCATTCAACGGCTGGCTCATGATCCGGCGCTTGAGCAGCTCCCTGACTTTTTCCTGCGCGGCAATGCTGTTCCCGCGCGGCAGTTTCAGCCACGATGCCGCAAACCATTCCTCAGCTTTGGAGCGCAGCGTCACTGAGCGGTAACCGATGTCATAATCCGCGGGACGCCGCAGATTGAGCGCGCCATTGCGGCTGATGGTCAGCACCTGGGCTACGATTTCCCAGATTTCCCTGCCATAACAGCCTGCGTTCATTGCCAATGCGCCGCCGACCGTGCCGGGAATTCCCGCAAGAAATTCGGCGCCTTGGAAACCGTTGACCGCAGTGAAGCGCGCCACCTTGGGACTGGCCACTCCGGCCTCGGCGTAAATCATTCCGTGCTCCTGCGCGCCAAGCTCCAAGCGCAGTTGTTGCAACGCGCCGTGCAGGAGAACCACCGTGCCGCGCACGCCCCCGTCGCGCACCAGAAGATTGCTGCCAAGCCCAACCATATATATCGCCTGGTCCTCGCTGCATGTCTCCAAAAACAAGGCAAGGTCGGCGAGATCGGCGGGCATGTAGGCGCGGTCTGCCTTGCCCCCGGCACGCCAACTCACGTGGTCCGCCATCGGCTCGTCGAGCCGCAGAGTTCCACGCAATGCCTTAAGGTCGTCTTGCTCGATCATCCTCATAAATTTCAGTTCTGATTCATGCCGTTCATTTATGCTGCGCTTTGTGTGAGCATTGCCGGCACGCTGCCGATCGAACCAGCTCCCATTGTCACCACCACATCCCCCGACTGAGCAGCCTTGCGTATCGCCAGTGGAAGTTCGGCCACTGTCTCCACGAATATCGGCTCCTTGCCGCGCAGACGAATCGCTTGCGTCAACGCCTTACCGTCCGCGCCAGCAATCGGCTTCTCTCCCGCGGCATACACCTCGCATAGCAACAGCAGTTCCACCGCGGACAGCACCTTTACGAAATCCCCGAACAGATCTCGAGTCCGGCTGTAACGGTGCGGCTGAAATGCCAGCACTACACGTCTACTGGGAAACGCACCGTGCACCGCGTCCAACGTCGCCGCGATTTCGACCGGGTGATGCCCATAATCGTCCAGCAGTGTGAAGCTGCCTCCGCCTTCAAGCTGGATTTCACCGTAACGCTGCAGGCGCCGGCCTACTCCCTTGAAACCGGCAAGCGCCTTGAGGATGGCGGCATCCGCTACGCCTAGTTGCATTCCCACCACTATGGCGGCCAGCGCGTTTTGCACGTTATGTACACCCGGCATATTCAAGGTAACAGTCAGATCTTTGCCGCCGGGCCGAGTAACACGGAACTGCATTTTTCCTTCACGATGCGCGACGTCCACCGCCCGCACTTGCGCAGCCTCGGCAAGCCCGTAGGTGGCGACAGGTCTGGTAATGAACGGCATGATCTCTCGGATTCTGGCATCATCAACGCACAACACTGCGCTGCCATAAAATGGAAGATGTTGGAGGAAGTCCACGAACGCCTGCTTGAGTTTTCCGAAATCGTGGTGGTAGGTATCCATATGGTCGGCATCAATATTGGTGACCACCGCCATAATCGGCTGCAGATAAAGGAACGATGCATCCGATTCGTCGGCTTCCACCACGATAAATTCGCCGGTACCCAGTTTGGCGTGCGAACCCGCCGCTTCGAGCCTCCCTCCAATTACAAAAGTCGGATCCAGTCCCGCTTCAGCCAAAACGCTGGCAACTAAGCTGGTGGTGGTGGTCTTGCCATGGGTCCCGGCAACAGCAATACCCTGGCGCAGGCGCATCAATTCCGCCAGCATTTTGGCGCGCGGCACTACCGGTATACCGCGCGCGCGAGCTGCCCGGACTTCCGGATTTTCCTCACTCACCGCTGTTGACACCACCACCACATCGGCGCCTTCTACATAGGTCTCGGCATGTCCTTGGTGGATTTTGGCACCCAGCATTTTCAGGCGCCGGGTTGCGGCGTTTTCGACGAGATCCGAACCGCTGACCCGGAAACCCGAGTTGAGCAAAACTTCGGCGATTCCGCTCATTCCCGAGCCGCCCACACCGATGAAATGTATCTCTTTAACTTTCTGCTTCAACATGGACATTCCGAACAAATCAACGGCAAACTGTCGCCGGCCGGTGCCCGTCCAAGCCGTTCGTGTCCCACCCTTTCAACTGCGATGGGGCCTTGCGTCCCCCTCATGGCAACCTTGCCTCCGCCAAGGACACACGTGTATTCTTTCTTATCCTGCATAAGCCAACTCCATGCATGAGCGTGCCACTAACTGGGTAGCGTCGGGCTTTCCGAGCTGCCGCGCGCGGCGCGCGACTTGCAGCAAATTCTCACGATTAATTCCCCGCAACAGATCGGCGAGCGAACGCGCACTCAAATCACTTTGCTGAAGAATCCAGGCTGCCCCCTGGTCCGATAGGTGGCGCGCATTGTGGGTCTGGTGATCGTCTGCTGCCAGCGGATAAGGCACCAGGATGCTGGCGATACCCGCAACGGCGATTTCAGCAACGGTGAGCGCACCGGCACGGCAAATCAGCAAATCGGACTCCGCGTAGCAATGCGCCATGTCGGCGATAAATGCTTCAACGCGCGCTTCGACGCCGGCGCGCGCATATCCTTCCTTGAGAGCAGCAAAGTGTTGTGCACCTGATTGGTGAGTGACCAGTGGCCGGGCCTCGCGCGGCAATAGCGCCAAAGCTTGCGGCACCGTCTCGTTGAGCACCTGCGCTCCCAAGCTTCCGCCCACCACCAGTACATGTAACGGTCCCGTACGCTTGCTATAGCGCGTCTCGGGCGGCTCGATGGTCAGGATTTCGCTGCGCACCGGATTTCCGGTAACTATTTGGATTCCAGTCGTTGCCGCGCCAAACGCCTCAGGGAAAGCCACTAAAACGCGGTCTGCGAGTTTTGCCAGTATTTTGTTGGCCAAGCCAGCTATTGAATTCTGCTCGTGTATCACCAGCGGCCTATTTAATAAGGAGGCCATCATTCCCCCCGGAAAAGCCACATAACCGCCCATGCCGAGCACCACATCCGGCCGATACTTGAATATCGCCCGCGCCGACTGCCAGAATGCCACTAGTAATTTCATCGGAAGCAACAAAAAGCGCAGCGCGCTTTTTCCTCTCACACCTGAAAAGCTCACCCATGCCATTTCATATCCTTGTTGCACGACCAACTTCGCCTCCATGCCTGCGTGCGTGCCCAACCACACCACGCGCCACCCTTGCTGCCTGAAAAATTCCGCCACGGCCAAGCCGGGAAACACATGGCCGCCGGTGCCTCCCGCCATTATCAATATCGCGCGGCTCATCTATACGGGCTTCCCCCGCATGAGCCCTGGTTTTGGTTCCGGCATAACGTTGGTTGTCGCCACGTTAGCCTCCACCGAAACCTGCCAGCTCATACGGGCTTCCCCCGCATGAGCCCTGGTTTTGG
>Ga0187775_10000054_pt1 | contig 23808 bp, 21 predicted proteins | sample 0216_BV02_MP12_1_FD_132441 | JGI IMG/M metagenome (GOLD analysis project Ga0187775, IMG submission 132441) | Tropical peat soil microbial communities from peatlands in Department of Meta, Colombia - 0216_BV02_MP12_10_MG | ecosystem: Environmental > Terrestrial > Soil > Wetlands > Peat | place... | reverse complement strand
GCCGCTGCAGGTTGCAGTTGACGATGAAGATCAGGTTGTCGAGCTTCTCGCGCACCGCCATGCCGATCGCACCGAGCGACTCGGGCTCGTCCATCTCGCCGTCGCCGCAGAAGCACCACACTTTCCGGTTGGCCGTGTCGGCAAGCCCGCGCGCATGCAGGTACTTGAGGAACCTCGCCATGTAGATCGCCTGGATCGGTCCGAGGCCCATCGACACGGTGGGAAACTGCCAGAAGTCCGGCATCAGCCACGGATGCGGGTAGGACGAGATGCCCTTGCCCTCGACCTCGCGCCGGAAGTTGAGCAGCTGCTCCTCGCTCAGGCGCCCTTCGAGGAAGGCGCGCGCGTAGATGCCGGGCGAGGAGTGTCCCTGGAAGTAGATCAGGTCGCCGCCATGTTTCGCCGACGGCGCGTGCCAGAAGTGGTTGAACCCCTGACCGAACAGCGTGCCGACCGAGGCGAAGCTCGCGATATGGCCGCCGAGCTCATCGTCGTTCTTGTTGGCGCGCGCCACGGTCACCATCGCGTTCCAGCGGCAGTACGAGCGGATGCGCTCCTCCAGCGCATGGTCGCCGGGCGAGCGCTCCTCCAGATGGGGCGGAATCGTGTTGATGTAGGCGGTGGTGGCCGAGAACGGAATGTAGGCGCCGGAACGGCGCGCCTTGTCGACCAGCTGCTCGAGCAGGTAGTGCGCGCGCTCGGGCCCCTCGCGTTCAAGCACCGCTTCAAGCGCGTCGAGCCACTCCTGCGTCTCGAGTGCGTCGGGGTCGTTGGCCGCGGGGGATTGCGGGACGGCGGACATCGCTATCTCCAAGCTTGTGGCTTTATGCGTCGGGCGCGCCTTGTGGGCGCGGATGGCAGCGCTGAAGCTTAATACGAGCCCCCGGTGCGCTCAAGATGCTAGACTGCCGCGCCTCCGCAGCTCCCCATGAGCGCCAGGATCATCGACGGAAAAGCAATCGCCGCTGCGCTGCGCGCAGAGATGCGCCCCGAGGTCGAGCGGCTCGCGGCGCTCGGACGGCGCCCGGGGCTCGCCGTGATCCTGGTCGGCGACGATGCGGCCTCCCGCGTGTACGTGCGCAACAAGGTGCGCGCCTGCGAGGAGACGGGGCTGCGCTGGGAGCTGCACGAGTTCCCGGCGAGCGTGGACAACGAGACGCTGCTCGCACGGCTCGCGGCGCTCGATCGCGACGAGCGCGTGCACGGCGTTCTCGTGCAGCTGCCGCTGCCGCCGCACATCGATGCGCAGCGCGTGCTCGGCGCCGTGTCCGCGGCGAAGGACGTCGACGGCTTCCACGTGCAGAGCCTCGGCGCTCTGCTCGCCGGGCGGCCGGGCTTTGTGCCCTGCACGCCCGCGGGCATCCTGCACATGCTCGAGCGCGAGCGCGTGCCGCTCGCCGGCCGGCGCGCGGTGGTCGTCGGGCGCTCGAATATCGTCGGCAAGCCGATGGCGCTCCTGCTCCTGCAAAGGGACGCCACGGTCACCATCTGCCACTCCAAGAGCGGCGATCTCGCGCCGATCACGCGCGAAGCCGACGTCCTCGTTGCTGCCGTCGGCCGCCCGCGGCTGATCACCGCTGACATGGTGAAGCCCGGCGCCTGCGTGATCGACGTCGGCACCAACCGGCTCGCCGACGGCAAGCTGTGCGGCGACGTCGATTTCAAGCGTGTAAGGGAAGTCGCCGGCTGGATCACTCCCGTCCCGGGAGGCGTCGGCCCGATGACGATCGCTACGCTCGTTTCGAACACCCTGCGCGCCGCGCTGCAATCAGATCGATTCGCATGAACCCCTTGCTGGATTTTTCGGGCCTGCCGCGCTTCTCGGAGATCCGGCCCGAGCACGTCGCACCCGCGATCGAGCGGCTGCTCGTCGAGGGGCGTGCGGCCGTGGCGCAGGTCACCGCGCCGAAGGTCCCGGACGACTGGGACGCGTTCATCACTCCGCTCGAGGACGCGAACGAGCGCCTGTCGCGCGCCTGGGGGCAGGTGGCGCACCTGCATGCCGTGCTCGACAGCCCTGCGCTGCGCGAGGCGTATAACGCGAGCCTGCCGCGCATCACCCAGTACTGGACCGAGCTCGGCCACAACGAACGGCTGTTCGACAAATACCGCAGGCTGCGCGCCTCGACTGCATACTCCGCGCTGCCTCCGGCACGCCGCAAGCAGGTGGACGACGCCCTGCGCGATTTCCGCCTCGGCGGGGCCGAGCTGCCGCCGGCCGAGAAGGCGCGCTTCGCGGCGATCCAGGACGATCTCGCGCAGCTCGGCGCGAAGTTTTCGGAGAACCTGCTCGACGCAACCAACGCGTTTTCACTGCTGATCGAGGACCGCGCGCGCCTATCCGGCCTGCACGACGACGCGCTCGAGGCTGCGCGCGAGGCCGCCGACAAGGACGGCCGCAAGGGCTGGAAATTCACGCTGCACGCGCCCTCCTACTTGCCTGTCATGCAGTACGCCGACGACCGCGCATTGCGCGAAGCGATGTACCGCGCGAGCGTCACGCGTGCCTCCGAGTTCGGCAAGCCCGATTGGGACAACACGCCGCTCATCGCGCACATCCTGAAGCTGCGCAAGGAGGAGGCGCGCCTGCTCGGCTACGCGAATTTCGCCGAGGTCTCGCTGGTACCGAAGATGGCGCATTCGCCCGCGCAGGTGCTCGGCTTCCTGCAGGATCTCGCGCTGCGCGCGCGGCCGTTCGCCGAGCACGACGTGGCCGAGCTGCGCGAGTTTGCGCGGCGCGAGCTGGGCATCGGGTCGCTCGAAGCCTGGGACGTGGCCTATGCCGCGGAGAAGCTGCGCGCCCGGCGCTACGACTTTTCGGACAACGAGGTGAAGCGCTTTTTCCCGGAGGACGCCGTGCTCGCGGGCCTCTTCGGGCTCGTCGAGAACCTGTACGGTGTGCGCATCGCGCGCGCCGCGGCGCCGACCTGGCACCCGGACGTGCGCTTTTTCGAGATGCGCGACGCCGGCGGCGCGCTCGTCGGACAGTTCTACCTGGATCTGTACGCGCGCGAGACCAAGCGGGGCGGCGCGTGGATGGACGACGCGATCACGCGCCGGCGCAGGGACGGGCACCTGCAGACCCCGGTCGCCTATCTAAACTGCAACTTCTCGGGCCCAATCGGCGAGCGGCCCGCGCTGTTCACGCACGACGATGTGATCACGCTGTTCCACGAATTCGGCCACGGGCTGCACCACCTGCTAACGCGGGTGGACGACCTGCGCATTGCCGGCCTCGGTGGCGTGGAGTGGGATGCGGTCGAACTGCCGAGCCAGTTCATGGAGAACTTCTGCTGGGAATGGGGCGTGCTTTCGCGCATGACCCGCAACGTCGACACGGGCGCCGCGCTGCCGCGCGCGCTGTTCGACAGGATGCTAGCGGCGAAGAACTTTCACGCCGGCCTCATGATGCTGCGGCAGATCGAGTTCGCGCTGTTCGATATGCGCCTACATGCCGAGTTCGACCCGGATGCGGACGCCAGCGTGCAACGTTTGCTCGACGAGGTGCGCGAGCGTGTCGCGGTGCTCGTGCCGCCAGCCTACAACCGCTTTCCGAACAGCTTCTCGCACATCTTCGGCGGCGGCTACGCGGCGGGCTACTACAGCTACAAGTGGGCCGAGGTGCTGTCGGCGGACGCGTATAGCCTGTTCGAGGAGAACGGGGTGCTTGATCCCGCGACGGGCGCGCGCTTCCGTGACGAAATTCTCGCCGTCGGCGGGAGCCGGTCCGCGGCCGAATCGTTCCGCGCCTTTCGCGGCCGAGAGCCGAGGGTCGATGCGCTGCTGCGTCACAATGGTATGATTTCTGCATGAAGCTTCGGCTCGGTGCGCTGGCCTTCATCCTGTCGCTTGCTTGCGGCGTCACGCAGGCACAGCCGTACCGCTGGACCGATGCCCAGGGCAACACCCACTACAGCGACACTCCGCCACCGTCTACTGCCACGAATGTGGCCAAGCCCGCGGCGCGCGCGAGCGTCACCGCGACCGAGCGCAAGCCCTTCGAGCTGGAGAAGGCGATGAAGGAATCGCCGGTCACGCTCTACACCGCGCCCTCGTGCAAGGAAGCCTGCGCGCAGGCGCGCACCGCGCTCAACCGCCGCGGCGTGCCGTTCCGGGAAATTCAAGTGTGGAACGAGCAGGGCAACGAGGAGCTCAAGCGCGTCTCGGGCGGCACCCAGGTTCCGGTGCTCGTGGTCGGCAGGCTGAGGCAGGTCGGGTTCGCGCAGAGCGCATTCGACGACGCGCTCGACATCGCCGGCTACCCGGCGGCCGGCATACTGCCACCGCGCGCCGAGACGCAGCCCGCAGCGCCCGAGGGTTACCTCGCCCCGGGGCAGGCCAACGGCAGCGCAGCGCCGGCGCCCGCCGAAGAGGAGCCGAAGAAACTCGGCCCCTACGCACCTCGTTTCGGCTCGGAATCCAAGCAGTAAGCGTCGCAGGCAATGCGCCTCGCGACCTCGAATCCTAGTGCTCGCGTCGTAAGCAAGATCCTCCCCGTCTTAGTACCTTTGGCCGTCGCTTCGCTCGCGGCCATGGCCTGGGCGTTGTTCGCCGGCAAGGACCTGAATTGGGATCAGCTCAACTACCACTACTACGTTGCGTATGCATTTCTTTCGGGGCGCCTGGACCAGGACTTCTTCGCCGCTAGCGTACAGAGCTATCTGAATCCCATCGGCTATGTTCCCTTTTACGTCGGCGTCTCGTCCGGACTGCACAGCGTGCTCGTATCCATGGCGCTCGCGGGCATTCACGGCTCGAGCATCGCGTTTCTATATTTCATCGCTAGACGATGTATGGCAGTGGACGGGTCCAGGCAGAGCATTGGCTTGTCGGCGCTCGCGGCGTTGCTCGGCGGGAGCACGCCGGTTCTCTGGGGAACCCTCGGAACCACGTTTCTCGACCCGCTTCTGGTGGTTCCAATGCTCGGCGGTTTCCTGTTGCTGCTCGGGAAAAGGGATCAGGAGATTCGCTTGGTTCACGCATGGTGGGCCGGAGTATTGTTCGGGATCGCCGCCGGCCTCAAATACTCGAACGCGTTCTTTGCAATCGCCGCGGTTCCGCTGTTCTTCGTAGCGAACAAGTCGCGCTGGTCCGCAGGTATCCGCCCGCTGGCAGCCTATATTGCGGGCGGGCTCGTCGCGGTCGGGTTGTCGGCTGGGCCGTGGATGTGGTTGCTCTACCGGAAATTCGGGAACCCGCTCTTCCCCTTCATGAATGCCTGGTTCCGATCACCCTACTTCCCACCGCTTAATGCCGCCAACGAGCGATTCGCCCTTCACAGTTTTGCGGACATTCTTTTGCTGCCGTTCCGGATGCTTCTGCCGCAGCAGTGGGTGTACGTGGAATTCACGGCCCCGGATGTCCGCTTTGCGGTGGCCGTAGTAATTCTTCTCGCGCTCGCGGCTCGCGTGCTTCGGCGTGAATCGGGCAGCCTCCGGATATTGAAATTGCCGACAACCGACCGAAAGTTGTTCACGTTTTTCGCCGCTTCCCTGGCGCTCTGGCTGTACAGCTCCGGGAACGGCCGCTACGGCTTGCTCGTGCTGCTTTTAGCGGGAGTCTGCATCGCGCGGCTTGTGGAGCTGCTGCTTCCGCTAAGGGCGGCGCGCAACGTGCTACTCGTGATTGCCTTGCTCCAAATAACTGTGAGCGTCGTGGCAGCGCCGGTTCGCGGCTGGGTCTCTGGCCCTTGGAGCCACGCCTGGTTTCCAATATCGGTGCCGAAGGAAGGGAAGACCGATCGCGCGGTTTACTTTACGGTTGAAACGCTCACGCTATCGGCGCTGATACCGTTTCTGAATGCGGGCGCATCCTTCGTCAATCTGCGCGGCCAATATAGTATCCGACCCGGCGGGCCGGCCTGGCAGCGCGTGGAAGCATTGCTCGCTAAGCAAGGCGGGCACGCCCGTTCGCTTGGACGCGCATACTTTACGGACTCCGAAGGAGTGCCGTCGCCGGAGCTGGTCCGGATCTACGATTCGACATACGCGCGGTACGGCTTTCGCATGGATCCACAGGATTGCTATCTCATACAGTGGCGCAAGGATGACGCGGACATGCTGTCCCGCGCCGCGAACCTCGTCGCCAAAGAGTTCCGATCGCCGCCACGACGATTCGCGTTCAGCTGTGCCTTGCGGCAAGCCCCGCCTGATCCGCAAGAGATCGCGGCAGAGGAACGGATATCGAGGGTGTTTGACCACATCGAACGCGTCTGCACCAACATATTTCATGGTGAGAACGGATTGACCGAGCGGCTCGGCAGCGATTGGACGCGCACTTACGTTTCGGTGGATGGACATCTGGACACGCAAGGAGAAAGGGTATTTTTTGTCCCCATACATTCGCTGGAGCACATCAATCTCGGGACATTGGGAGACTGGATGCGGCCGGATGCACCACTGCCGAAAGCCTGCCGCCGCTGACAGGCCGGCTTCGGCGCACTCCGCGGTTCCGGTAGTCGCTACAAGATTCGACTTCCATACGACAGGCGAAGGGAACGGTGAAGATCGCGACCTGGAACGTCAATTCGCTCAAGGTCAGGCTGGAGCAGCTGACGGAGTGGCTCCGCCGCGCCAGCCCCGACGTGATCTGCCTGCAGGAAACCAAGGTCGAGGACGTGAATTTCCCGAACGCCGCGCTAGAGGCGGCGGGATACCGCGCGGCTTTCGCCGGACAGAAGACCTACAACGGCGTCGCGATTCTCGCCAAGGAGCCGCTCGGCGAGGTGACGGCCGGCATCCCCGGATTCGACGACGAGCAAAAGCGCGTGCTCGCGGCCACCATCGGTGATATGCGCGTCGTATGCCTGTATGCGCCGAACGGCCAGGCGGTCGGATCGGACAAGTACGCCTACAAGCTGAGGTGGTACGGCGCGTTGCGCGGCTGGCTCGCGGCGGAGCTCGCGCGCCACGAGCGGCTCGTGGTGCTCGGCGATCTGAACGTCGCGCCGGAGGACCGCGACGTGCACGACCCAAAGGCCTGGGAGGGGCAGGTGCACGTGTCCGGGCCCGAACGCGAGGCGTTCCGCGCGCTGCTCGGGATCGGCCTCAAGGACAGCTTCCGCCTGTTCGAGCAGCCCGAGAAATCCTTCTCGTGGTGGGACTACCGAATGATGGCGTTCCGGCGCAACGCCGGGCTGCGCATCGACCACATACTGCTCTCGCCGGGACTGGCGGCGCGCTGCGCCGCTTGCGCGATCGACAAGGCGCCGCGCAAGCTGGAACGGCCTTCCGACCACGCGCCGGTGCTCGCCGAGCTCTCCTAGGACCGCATGCCCTTTTGCACTCCAGGGCGCGCGGCCATGCGCTCGCCCCAGCGCCCGAGCGCATCCATACCGCCGGCTTCGTCGAGCACTGGCTTGCGCGACGCGTAGACGGGATACAGCGCCAGGTCCGCCACCGACACTTCCTCGGCGAGGTACTCCCGGCCGGCGAGCCGCCCATTAGCGTTGCGAAAGAACGCGACCAGGCGCTTCTTGAAAAAGTCCACGATCGCGGACGACTTCTCCGGGGCGGCGTTCTCGAGCTGGAAGATCGCTCCGCTGGTCGGCGCCACGTCGCTCATCGCGTACATGAGCCATTGGTAGGCCAAGGCGCGCCGCGCGGCGTCGCGCGGCATGAACTTGCCCGACTTCTCGCTCGCGTAGAGCAGGATGGCGCCGGATTGCGCGAGCGTCAGCGGAGCGCCTCCGGGACCATCGTTGTCGACCATGACCGGAATCTGTCCTGCCGGATTGAGCTTGAGATACTCCGGCCGCTTGTGCTCGCCCTTCGTCAGGTCGACCTTGTGGATGCGGTGCTCGAGGCCCGTCTCGGCCAGCGCAATGCTCGCGCGCAGGCCATTTGCGGTGCCCCACATGTACAGCTCGATCATCGTAGGTCTCCCGTGTCGCGTCGATCCGCAGCTTCATCTATCCAGGCTTCGAGCAGCTTGAAGGCCACCGCGAGCACCACCGGACCGATGAAGATGCCGACCACGCCGTAAGCGAGCAGCCCGCCGATCACGCCGGCAAAGATCAGCAGCAGCGGCAGCTCCGCACCGCGCCGAATGAGCAGCGGGCGCAGGATGTTGTCCAGAGCGCTGACCGCGATCGACCACACCAGCAGCGCGGTGGCCCAGCCGTTGTCGCCCTGCCAATAGAGCCAGCCCACTGACAACGCAAGTACAGGCGCCGGTCCGATCTGGGCAATCGCCAACATGAACATGAGCGCCGTGAGCACCGCGGCGAACGGCACGCCGGCGATCGCCACGCCGATGCCGCCGAGTATCGACTGGACGAGCGCAGTGACGACCACGCCGAGCGCGACGCCGCGGATCGCCTGCGAGGCCAGCCTGACCGAGCCCTCGCCGCGCGCACCTGCCAGCCGCCGCCCGAAGAGGAGCACCCGCTGCGCGGCGTCCTCGCCCACCGAGTAGAGAATCGCGGAGAGGATCACGGTGAGCAGCAGCTGCAGAAACACCGCGCCCGCGCCGCCGGCATGGCCGACGATCCATCTGCCGAGGTCCTTGACGTACGGCGCCGCACGCGCGGCGAGCTCGCTGTAGCCTTCGACGGCGACCTGCTGCCAGACCGAGGCGAGGCGCTCTCCGACCAGCGGAATGCCGGCGATCCAGTGCGGCGGCGGCGGCACTTGCATGCCGGCGAGTGTCTTGAGCCAGCCTGCGATGCGGTCCGCATTTTCGGCGATCGTCACGACCGCGAGCAGGAGCGGAACGATGAACACGCACAGCAGCGCGAGCGTCATCGCCGTGACGGCTAGCGCCCTGCGGCCCCATAGGTAAGCTTGCAGCTTGAGCATCAGTGGCCAAGTTGCCACCACGATCATTACGGCCCAGATGAGCGCCGGTAGAAACGGCTTTAGGACCCAGATCGCCACCGCGATCAGGCCGCCGAGCGACAGCACGGCGAGCACAGTGCGTGCGAGGTCCTGGGTCGGTGTGCCGCTCGGCTGCTGATCCATGCACGCGGATGCTACCCGCGGCGCCGCGCTTAGTCGATCAGGCGGTAGGCGGGCAGCGTGAGGAAGTCGACGTACTCGCCGGTGGTGATCTCGTCGAAGAGTTTCGCTGCCTGCTCGTACTTGCCCGCCTTCCAGGCCGCTTCGCCGAGCGTGCTCCTCACCTTGGGCAGTTCCTCGACGAGCAGCTTGCGGACCAGCTCGACCGTCACCTTGCGGCCGTCGTCGAGCTTGCCCTTGTCGCTGCGGATCCACTGCCAGATCTGCGAGCGCGAGATCTCGGCGGTGGCGGCGTCTTCCATCAGGTTGTATACCGGCACGCAGCCGTTGCCGGCGAGCCAGGCACCCAGATACTGGATGCCGACCGAGATGTTGTTGCGCAGTCCGGCCTCGGTGATCGGCGTCGCGGGGAGAAAGTCGAGCAGCTCCTTCGCGCCGACGTTCACGTCGGGGCGTTGCTTGCCGTACTGGTTGGGCTGCGGCATGTGCTTGTCGAAGACTTCCTTCGCGATCGGCACGAGGCCCGGATGCGCGACCCAGGTGCCGTCGCAGCCGTCGGTCACCTCGCGCAGCTTGTCCTGGCGCACCTTCTCCAGCGCGGCCTCGTTCGCTGCCGGGTCGTTCTTGATCGGGATCTGCGCCGCCATGCCGCCCATCGCCGGCGCGCCGCGCCGGTGGCAGGTCTTGACCAGCAGCAGCGCATAGGCGCGCAGGAACGGCGAAGTCATGGTGACCTGCGCGCGGTCGGCCAGGCAGAAATCCTTGTTGGAGCGGAATTTCTTGATGCAAGAAAAGATGTAGTCCCAGCGGCCGATGTTCAGCCCCGCGGAGTGGTCCTTCAGCTCCCACAGGATCTCGTCCATCTCGAAGGCCGCGAGCACCGTCTCGATCAGCACCGTCGCCCTGATCGAGCCCTGCGGCACGCCAAGCTCATTCTGCGCCATCACGAAGATGTCGTTCCACAGCCGCGCCTCGAGGTGCGACTCCATCTTCGGAAGGTAGAAGTACGGACCCGAGCCGCGCGCGAGCAGTTCCTTCGCGTTGTGGAAGAACAGCAGCGCGAAGTCGAAGATGCCCCCGGCGACCGGCTTGCCGTCCACCTGCACGTGCTTTTCATCCAGGTGCCAGCCGCGCGGCCGCGGCAGCAGAACGGCGGTACGCTCGTTCAGCTTGTAGCGCTTGCCGCCCTCCTGCTCGAAGGTGATCGTGCGGCGCACGGCGTCGCGGATGTTGATCTGCCCGTCGATCATGTTGAACCAGGTGGGGCAGTTCGCATCCTCGAAGTCGGCCATGAACGTGGACGCCCCGGAATTGAGCGCGTTGATGACCATCTTGCGGTCGGTCGGGCCGGTGATCTCGACGCGGCGGTCGTGCAGGTCCCTGGGCTGCGGCGCGACGCCCCATTGCGACTCGCGGATGTGCTTCGTTTCGGCGAGGAAGTCGGGCAGCGCGCCGCGGTCGAATTCCTTCTGCCTGGCCGCGCGCCGGCCGAGAAGCTCCTGCCGGCGCGCCTCGAAGGCACGATGCAGTTTCGCGACGAACGCGAGCGCCGCTGGCGTCAGGATTTGTTGGAATTCCGGCGTCATGCGGCCGGCTACGGAAATGCCTTGTGAAAGGCGCGGCGCGGTTTCGATTGTCATAAGTGCCTCATTCTATTCAGTCATATGGCGCGCTGCAACATGAAAAAGCCAGAGTAAGGGAGTAGGCTTTTCCAATCCTTGAGTTTCAATTTCACATCGTGAATCGAGGAGACTCTCCATGGCGAATCCCTGCAACGTTCTGATCCTTGGCGCCTCGTACGGATCGCTGCTCGGGGCGAAGCTCGCACTCGCCGGCCACAACGTGAAGCTGGTGTGCCTGCCGGCCGAGGCGGAACTGATCAACAGGGAAGGAGCGCGCGTACGAATTCCGTTGAAGGGCCGCGCGGCGCCGATCGAGCTCGATACGCGCAGGCTGCCGGGCAAGCTTTCCGCCGACGGCCCGCGCGCGGTGCGTCCGGCGGAATACGATCTGGTCGGCCTGGCGATGCAGGAGCCGCAGTACGGCGCGCCCGGCGTGCGCGAGCTGCTCGCGGCGACGGCGAAGGCGAGAGTGCCGTGCATGTCGATCATGAACATGCCGCCGTTGCCGTACCTCGCGCGCATTCCCGGCGTGTCGGCGGAGTCCTGCCGCGCCTGCTACACCGAGCCCGCGGTGTGGAGCGGGTTCGACCCGGCGCTCGTCACGCTGTGCAGCCCGGATCCGCAGGCTTCGCGCCCGCCCGACGAGAAGGTCAACGTGCTGCAGGTGAGACTGGCAACCAACTTCAAGGCGGCGCGCTTTCCGTCCGATGCGCACACCGCCATCCTGCGCCGGCTCGAGTCGGACATCGAGGCGTCCCGGTTCGACACCGGCGCGGAGAGAATCGAGCTGCCAGTCAAGCTGAAGGTGCACGAGTCGGTGTTCGTCCCACTCGCGAAATGGGCGATGCTGATGGCGGGCAACTACCGCTGCATCACCCCTGGCGGCATGCGCCCGATCAAGGACGCGGTGCATTCCGATGTCGGGCAATCGAGGTCCGTGTACAACTGGGTAGTCGAGCTTTGCAGGTCGCTCGGTGCCGATGAAAGGGATCTCGTACCCTTCGAGAAGTACGCTGCAGCGGCGCGGGGACTGACCGGCCCGTCCTCCGCGGCGCGCGCGCTCTACGGCGGCGCGGCCAACATCGAGCGGGTGGATCGCCTCGTGCAGACCATCGCCGCGCAGCGGGGCATGCGCCTGGCGGCGCTCGACGAGGTCGTCGCGCTGGTCGACGCGCAGCTGCAGATCAACCGAAGCGCCGCCCGCAAATCGGCGTGAACGCTACTTCTCGCCCTCGGCGTGTCCTTCGATGCCGAGGTCCTGGATCTTGCGCGTGATGGTGTTGCGTCCCATGCCAAGCAAAGCGGCAGCCTCGATGCGCCGGCCGCCGGTGCGCGACAGCGCCTTCAAGATGAGCGAGCGCTCGAACTGGCGCCCGAGCGCGTCCAGAATCCCCGTCTCGCCGCGCGCGAGGCGCCTGTCGACCTCCGCTTCCAGTGCGGCGATCCAGTCGGAGGCGCCTGCCCCCTTCGCCGCCTGGTCGCGAAACTCGGCCGGCAGGTCGGCCAGTTCGACGACCTGGCCCGGCGCCATCACCGTCAGCCAGTGGCACAGGTTCTCGAGCTGCCGCACGTTGCCCGGGAATTCTAGGCGTGCCAGCTGCGCCAGCGCGTCCTCCGAGAGACGCTTCGGCTCGACGCCGAGTTGCTGGGCACTGCGCGCAAGGAAGTGGCGCGCGAGCAGCGGAATGTCCTCGCGCCTTTCCCTGAGGGAGGGCATGCGGATGCGGATCACGTTCAGGCGGTGATACAGGTCCTCGCGGAAGGTCCCCTCGCGCACGCGCGCTTCCAGATCCTGGTGCGTGGCGGCGATCACGCGCACGTTCGCCTTGATCTGCTGGTGACCGCCGACGCGGTAGTAGCTGCCGTCCGACAGCACGCGCAGCAGCCGAGTCTGGAGCTCGGCGGGCATGTCGCCGATTTCGTCCAGGAACAAGGTGCCGCCCTCGGCCTGCTCGAAACGACCGCGGCGCTGCTGTTGCGCCCCGGTGAATGCACCGCGCTCGTGGCCGAACAGCTCGGACTCGAGCAGATCCTTGGGCATGGCCGCGGTGTTGATGGCGACGAACGGTCTCGCCGCGCGCGCACTGTGCCGGTGCAGCGCGCGCGCGACGAGTTCCTTGCCCGACCCCGACTCGCCGGTGATCAGCACCGTGGCGCTCGACTGAGAAAGTCTGCCGATCGCGCGGAACACTTCCTGCATCGCTTGCGCTTGCCCGAGGATTTCGGGCACCGCGGCGGGCGCTTCGGCCTCGGCCTCTTCGCGCTGGCTCTCTTCGAGCGCGCGCCGGATCAGGTCCACCGCCTGATCGACGTCGAAGGGCTTGGGCAGGTACTCGTAGGCTCCGCCCTGGAACGCCGCCACGGCCGAGTCGAGATCCGAATACGCGGTCATGATGATCACCGGCACCGAAGGGTGGTGCTGCTTCAGCGTCTTCAGCAATTCCAGTCCGGATGGTCCCGGCATGCGGATGTCCGATACCAGGACCTGCGGCGGGCCCGCGGACAGCGCTTCGAGCGCCTCCTTGGCGGAGGGAAACGACGCATAGTCGATGCCCTCGCGAGTAAGCGCCTTCTCGAACACCCAGCGGATGGAACGATCGTCGTCGACGATCCAGACCGGTTTCATCGCTCGCTCATCGGCTCGCTCAAGAAAGCGGTAGCAGGATCCGGAACACCGTTTGGCCAGGCCGGCTGTCGCACTCGATCACTCCGTGGTGGTATTGGACGTAGGTCTGGGCGAGAGAAAGCCCGAGCCCGCTGCCGCCATCTCGCCCGGATACCAGAGGACTGAAGATTCGCTCGCGCATGTCCTCCGGGATGCCGGGCCCGTTGTCGATCACTTGCAATTCTAGTGCCAGCCTGCAACGCCGGCGGGCGATGGTGACCTGGCGCAGCGCGCGCGTCCGGAAGGTAATCGTGCCCCCACCGCGCACGAGAACCTCCTTCGAAGTGAGCGCTTGTGCGGCGTTGCGCGCCACATTCAGCACGACCTGAATGAGCTGCTCCTTGTCGGCTGTGACCTCCGGGACGCTCGGGTCGTAGTCGCGGCGTACCGACACTCCACGCCCGAACTCGGCAAGCAGCAGGCTGCGCACGCGCTCGAGCACTTCGTGCACGTTTACCGGACCGGGGCGCGGCGCGCGATGCGGCGTGAGCAGCCGGTCGAGGAGCGCCTGCAGGCGGTCGGCCTCCTTGATGATCACCTGCGTGTATTCCCTGAGCTGCGGCCGGTCGAGTTCGCGCTCGAGCAGCTGCGCCGAGCCGCGCAGTCCGCCGAGCGGGTTCTTGATTTCGTGCGCCAGATTGCGGATCAGCTCGCGGTTCGCCTGCTGCTCGGAGAGCAGCCGCTCCTCGCGCGCCACGCGCAGCTGCTGCTCGATCGGGCGCAGCTCCACCACGAGGAGCGCGGCGCCGCCCGCGTCCGTGCGCGCGATCAGGCATGAAAGCGGCAGCGGGTCGTGCCCGGGGCGCAGGTACTCGACGACCTGCGCGGAATAGTCCCAGTGCGTGGCGAGTGCCTCGGCAAGGCGGGTGCGCAGCTCGGCGCTGTCGGCGAACAGGCCGAGGAACGGCTGACCGACCAGGGCGCGCGCGCTGGCCTCGAGCAGGTTCTCCGCAGCCGGATTGGCGTAGCGCACCCTGAGCGTGTCGTCGAGCGCCACGATTGCGGTGGCGAGCAGCTCCAGCCCGGCGAACGAGGCGGTCACGGCAGGCGCCCCGCGGCGTGCAGCGCTACTTGTAGAGGTTCGCCAGCTCGCGCTGCAACGCTTCGATGTTCTTCTGGTGCAGCTCCACGCGGTCCTTGTACGGTTGCAGCCGTTCGAGCACGCGCGCGTAATTCCGCTCGTCGCCCGAGCGCACCGCCTGCTGCTCGTCCAACTCCTTCTGCGCGTCGGCGAGCAGGCTCTTTTCCCGTGCCAGCTCGCTCTCCAGCGTTTCGCGCTGCTTGTCCTTCGCCGCGGAACGCTGCGTCGGCGTCTCGCGCGGAAAGCCCGGCGGTGTCGCCGCGTCGCCGCGCGCCCTCTGCGACGGCACGACGTTCACTTCGCTCGCCACCGGCTCGCATTTCTTGCCCGCCATGTCCGATTTCTCGGTCGTATAGAGCAGGCGACCGCTGCTGTCGATGCATTTGTAGATCGGACCACCTTGAGCGCGCACCGACCCGACCGCCAGGGCGAGGATAAGTGCAGCAAACAAAGGGTTCCGAGGCATGGTAGAGAAGCTACCTTGATTGAACCCACTAAGTCTATGCCAGTAAAACTTCTCGTTGCAAACCCCCGAAAAGCAGGGAGGACGGGCGCTGCCCGTCCTCCCTATCACGTTTCAACCGCCGATCGGTTTACGAGCTGTAGTACATGTCAAATTCGATCGGGTGCGTCGTCATGCGGAAGCGCTGCACCTCTTCCTTCTTGAGCTCGATGTAGGCGTCCAGCAGATCGTCGTCGAACACGCCGCCCTTGGTGAGGAAGGCGCGGTCCTTTTCCAGATGGCCGAGCGCCTCGTCTAGCGACGCGCACACGTTCGGCACCTTCTTGCGCTCTTCCGGCGGCAGGTCGTACAGATTCTTGTCGATCGGATCGCCCGGGTGGATCTTGTTCTGCACGCCGTCCAGTCCCGCCATCAGCATTGCGGCGAACGCGAGATAGGGATTCGCTGTCGGGTCGGGGAAGCGCACTTCGACGCGTCGACCTTTCGGACTCGCGACGTGCGGGATGCGGCAGGCCGCCGAGCGGTTGCGCGCCGAGTACGCAAGGTTGATCGGCGCCTCGAAGCCCGGCACCAGCCGCTTGTACGAGTTGGTGCCCGGGTTGGTGATCGCGTTCAAGGCCTTCGCGTGCTTGATGATGCCGCCGATGTAGTAGACGGCGAACTCCGACAGGCCGGCGTAACCGTTGCCGGCAAACAGATTGGTGCCGCCCTTCCACACCGATTGGTGCACGTGCATCCCCGAGCCGTTATCGCCCACGATGGGCTTGGGCATGAACGTCGCCGTCTTGCCGTACGAATGCGCGACGTTCCAGACCGTGTACTTCAGGATCTGCATCCAGTCGGCACGCTGCACGAGCGGCGCGAAGCGCGTTCCGATCTCGTTCTGCCCTGCCGCAGCCACTTCGTGGTGATGCACCTCGACTTCTACCCCTTGCTGCTCGAGCGCAAGGCACATGGCGTTGCGGATGTCCTGCTGGGAGTCGACCGGAGCGACCGGGAAATAGCCGCCCTTGACCGGCGCGCGATGGCCCATGTTGCCGGATTCATAGTCGATGCCGGTCGACCAAGGGGCCTCCTCGGACTTGACCTTGACCGAGCTGCCGGACATATCGACCGACCAGGTCACGCCGTCGAAGATGAAGAATTCCGGCTCCGGCCCGAAGTAGGCCGTGTCGCCCAGGCCGGTTGACTTGAGGTACGCCTCGGCGCGCTTGGCGACGCCGCGAGGGCAACGGCTGTAGGGCTTGCCGTCGGAGGGCTCGATGACGTCGCAGCTGATATTTAGCACCGCCTCGTCGGTGAACGGATCGAGCCGCGCGCTCAAGGGGTCCGGCATCAGCAGCATGTCGGAAGCCTGGATGCCCTTCCATCCCGCGATCGACGAGCCGTCGAAGGCGTGTCCGCTCTCGAACTTGTCCTTGTCGAAATACCTCGACGGCACCGAGACGTGCTGCTCCTTGCCCTTCGTATCGGTGAAACGGAGGTCGATGAACTTGACCTCTTTGTCCTTAATCATCTTCAAGACGTCATCAGGCGTCATCGCCATCTTCGGGTCTCCTGAGTGGGTATCTCAAATAAAAGCGGGCCGGATGCACCGGCCGAATGCATTGCAATCAGCAGTTTTCGTGCCAAAGTCCCGGAGCCGGAGTTTCGCCGGTGCGCCTTCGACCTATCCGGAGCTTGCCGGCTGCCTGCGCACCATGCGCGTGCAATCCGGCCGGCGAACGCCCCTTTCTGGTGCCAATGATGCACCAGCGCATGGCCTGCGGTCGAGCCCCGGATCACTATAATGCGCGCCGACCATGGACGATCTGGAAGCCATAAAAGCCAAGGCGCGCGAGCGCGCGCGAGCCCTGCGGCTGCCGTACGCGGGCGCGCTCCTGCCCATCGAGGCTCATGCGCTCATGCAGGCCGGGGAAGCCCGCCTGGTCGATGTGCGCACGCACGCCGAGTTGCACTGGGTGGGTCGCATGCCCGGCGCGCTGCCGGTCGAGTGGAGCAGCTATCCCGGGGGCAAGCTGAACCCCGAGTTCCTGCCCCAACTGGCCGAGCTGGTCGACCCGGACGAGCCGGTGATGTTCATCTGCCGCTCCGGCGGGCGCTCGCACTTTGCCGCGCTCGCGGCTACCGAGGCCGGCTACCGGGAGTGCTACAACGTGCTCGAGGGCTTCGAGGGCGACAAGGACGCCAACCAGCAGCGCAACCGCACCGGCGGCTGGCGCGTCGCGGGCCTGCCCTGGCTGCAGAGCTAGCCCGCGCTCCAGTCGACGATGCCGGCGTAAGCGGTGGCGAGCACGAGGACGCCGAACGCGATGCGGTACCAGGCGAACGGCTTGAAGTTGTGCGAGGCGACGTAGCGGATCAGCCAGCGCACGCAGGCGATCGCGGCGAGCAACGACGCCACGAGGCCGACACCGAACAGGCCGAGGTCCGCGCTCGAGAAGAGCGCGCGATGCTTGATGAAGTCGTATCCGCCCGCCGCGACCAGCGTCGGCACCGCGAGGAAGAACGAGAACTCGGTTGCCGCCGGTCGCGACAGGCCGAACAGCATCCCGCCAATGATGGTCGCTCCGGAACGCGAGGTGCCCGGGATCAGCGCGAATGCCTGCGCGAATCCCACCTTGAGCGCATCCAGCCAGGTCATCTGGTCGACGCGCTCGACGCGCACGCGGTGATCGCGCCGCTCCGCCCACAGAATCACCAGCGCGCCGGCGATGAATGCGAGCGCCACCGGCACCGCCTTGAACAGCGCTGCCTTGATCGCGTGCTCGAACGCCAGGCCGATGAGGGCGGCCGGCATGAACGCGATCGCCAGGTTGCGGTAAAGCTGCCAGTCGATGCGCAGAAAGCGCGCACGGTACTCCCACACGATCGCGAGCATGGCGCCGGTCTGGATGACGATCTCGAAGACCTTGGCCTTCGCGTCGTTGAAGCCGATCAGGTCGCCCACGAGAATGAGGTGGCCGGTACTCGAGACCGGCAGGAACTCGGTCAGCCCTTCGACGATGCCGAGCAGTAGCGCGTGCATGAGCGTCGCATCGTGCATAGGCGCTAGCGCCCGGCGAGCTTCTGATTGGCGACCGTGAGACGGTCGATGAGAATGCGCATGAATGCCTTGTTGAATTGCACCTGGCAGGCGTCGCTCGCCGCGCGCAGCGTCTCGGCCTTGACCTCGAGCACCAGCACCGCGCTGCGCGAGCGGATGGTGGTGTTGCGCAGGCTCGCCTCGCCCGAAAAGTAGAGCATCTCGCCGAAGCAATCGCCCGGCACCAGGGTGTTCAGGTGCCGCCCGGCGCGCGTCACCTCGACTTCGCCGTCGACGAGAATGTAGAAGCTCTCGCCGCGCTCGCCTTCCTCGATCAACACCGTGTCCTCTGGCAGGCGCTGCCAGCTCGAGCCGCGCAGCACCTCCCAGATCTCCACCTCGCGAAAGTCGCGGAAGAACGAGAGGTTGCGCAAGGCGTGGAATTTGCGCGTGTCCGACAGCCCCTCGCGCGGCGCCTCGAGGTGGCGCACGAGGCTCGTCAGATCCTTGCCGAAGTCGATCCAGCTCTGGTAGCGCACCGCGAGATCCTTCTGCAGCGCGCGCGCGACGATCGCCTCGGCCGCCTCGGGCAGGTCGGTGCGCACGCTGCGCAGCGCCGGCGCCGGGTGATTGACGATCTGGTACATGAGGCTCGCGTGCGACGAGCCGCTGAACGGCAGGCGCCCCGTGAGCAGCTGGAACATCACCACGCCCAGCGAATAAATGTCCGTCTGGTGGGTGAGCGGCTGGTCGGAAAGCTGCTCGGGCGACATGTAGGCGGGCGAGCCGACGTTGCGCAGGTCGGTGTGCGTGGCGCCCTCCAGCATCGCAACGCCGAAGTCCGACAGCTTCACGTCGAAAGCGGGCGGCACCAGGATGTTCGCCGGCTTGATGTCGCGGTGGATCACCCCTTGCCGGTGCGCGTACTCCAGGGCGCGGCTCACCTTGAACACTACCTCGACCACCTTTTCGAGCGGCAGCAGCACATCCGCGGCGGTGTACTGCGCAAGCGTGCCGCCCGCGACGTATTCCATGACGATGTAGCTGTATTCGCGCTCGACCGCCGCGTCGAGCAGCGAGACGATGTGCGGATGCTGCAGCTTGCCGACCAGCGCGGCCTCGTTCAGGAACGTGGTGCGATGCTTGCCGGCAAGCAGGTCGGCGTCTTCGCCGCCGTGACGGAACACCTTGATCGCGACCTCGCGCGCGGCGAACGGGTCGCGCGCGAGGTACACGGTCGCGCTTGCGCCGCGGCCGAGCTCGCGTGCCACGACGTACCGACCAATGCTCGCGGAATGCGCGTTCAGTTCGAATCCTCGGGAAAGAGCCGATGCTACCGCATCCGCCCGGCGCGGCGCCCCACAACTATTTCACGCCTAGGAAACGCCGGATCGACGGCCAGAATTCAGGTGCCGCGTCGACCTCGTTGTGGCGCGCGCCGGCGAGGACCAGTTTTCGCTTCGGCCCGCCCCAAGCCTGGTACAGCCGCTCTGCGTGTGCCGGCGGGATCACCTCGTCGCGCCCGGCCATCAGGCACAGCATGCCGAAGTCAATACGCGGTGCGAGCGAGAGCGAGTCGAATGGGTGCTGCAGCAGCCACTTCACCGGGAGGTATGGATAGTAGCGCTGCGCCACTGCCGTCAGGCTGTCGAAGGGCGTGACAAGGATCACGCCGGCGAGCTGCCGTCGGGCGGCAAGCCCTACTGCCACGCCGCTGCCCAGGCTTCGGCCGAGCGCGAAGATCCTGCCCGCATGCAGTTCCTGCACGGCGTAGCGGTGCCAGACGAGCGCGTCGGAGACGAGATTCTTTTCGGAAGGCGATCCCTGGCTGGCGCCGTAGCCGCGGTAATCGGTCAGCAGCCACGACACGTCCGGCGCCTGCGCCGCGGCCGCGTCGATCATCCACGAAACGTCTTCCGCGTTGCCGCCGAAGTAGAGCACGAGGTCGGTTCCCGAGCCAAGGAACCAGGCATGCAGGCGCGTTCCATCTGGCGCGTCGACGAACAGCTCCTGCGCCGCGGGAAACCTCGCCCTGATCTCGGCGCGGCGCGCGTCGCCGGTGCGCTGCGGATAGAAGATCAGCCGGTTCTGCAGCAGGTGCGCGACCAGCGGCAGGCCGACCGCGACCGCGACGAAAATGCCGACGAGCGAGACGATCAGGTCTTTTGGTATAGCTCGGCGCCCTTGCGGACGAACTCGATCGACTTCTCGTGCATGCCCTTCTCCACGTAATCGCGCACGTCCTGCGTGATCTTCATCGAGCAGAAGTGCGGCCCGCACATGGAGCAGAAGTGCGCGAGCTTCGCGCCCTCCTGCGGCAGGGTCTCGTCGTGGAAGTCCTTCGCCGTATCGGGGTCGAGGCTCAGGTTGAACTGGTCGGCCCAGCGAAACTCGAACCGCGCCTTGGACAGCGCGTTGTCGCGCTGCTGCGCGCCTGGATGCCCCTTGGCGAGGTCGGCGGCGTGCGCGGCGATCTTGTAGGCGATGATGCCGTCCTTCACGTCCTTCTTGTTCGGCAGCCCCAGGTGCTCCTTGGGCGTCACGTAGCACAGCATCGCCGTGCCGTACCAGCCGATCATCGCTGCGCCGATCGCGCTCGTGATGTGATCGTAGCCGGGCGCGATGTCGGTGGTGAGCGGCCCGAGGGTGTAGAACGGCGCCTCGTCGCAATACTTCAGCTGCAGCTCCATGTTCTCCTTGATGAGCTGCATTGGCACGTGGCCCGGGCCCTCGATCATCACCTGGCAGTCGTGCTTCCAGGCGATTCTCGCGAGCTCGCCGAGCGTCTTCAGCTCCGCGAGCTGCGCCTCGTCGTTGGCGTCGTAGATCGAGCCCGGTCGCAGGCCGTCGCCGAGCGAGAACGACACGTCGTAGGCGGCCATGATCGCGCAGATTTCCTCGAAGCGCGTGTAGAGGAAGCTCTCCTCGTGATGCGCGAGGCACCACTTCGCCATGATCGAGCCGCCGCGCGAGACGATGCCGGTCATCCTCTTCGCGGTGAGCGGGATGAAAGGCAGCCGCACGCCGGCATGGATGGTGAAGTAGTCGACGCCCTGCTCGGCCTGCTCGATCAGCGTGTCGCGGAAGATCTCCCAGGTCAGCTCCTCCGCCTTGCCGTCCACCTTCTCCAGCGCCTGGTAGATCGGCACGGTGCCGATCGGCACCGGAGAGTTGCGGATGATCCACTCGCGCGTCTCGTGAATGTGCTTGCCGGTGGAGAGGTCCATCACCGTGTCGCCGCCCCAGCGGATCGCCCAGGTCATCTTCTCGACTTCCTCCGCGATCGACGAGCCGAGCGCCGAGTTGCCGATGTTGGCGTTGATCTTCACGAGGAAGTTCCTGCCGATGATCATCGGCTCGGCCTCGGGATGGTTGATGTTGGCCGGGATGATGGCGCGCCCGCGCGCCACCTCGCTTCTCACGAATTCCGGGGTGATCTCCTTGGGCAGATTCGCCCCGAACGACTCGCCGCGATGCTGAGAACTCAATGCATCGACAAGACGCTGGTTCTCGCGGATCGCGATGAACTCCATCTCGGGGGTGACGATCCCTTTTCTCGCGTAGTGCATCTGCGTCACGGCGCGCCCGGCGAGCGCGCGCCGCGGGCTGCGCTTCAGGTCGAAGCGCAGCTCGGCGAGCTTCGGGTCCTCGAGCCGCCGGCGGCCGTACTCGGAGGACGGTTCCGCGAGCAGCTCGGAGTCGCCGCGCTCGACGATCCAGCGCTCGCGCAAGGGCGCGAGTCCCTTGCGGATGTCTATCGTCGCGCGCGGGTCGGTGTACGGGCCGGAGGTGTCGTAGACGAGAATCGTCGGCTGGCCCCCGGTCTGCTCGATCGCGCGCATCGGCACGCGCACACCGGGCCGCGAGCCCTCTACGTAGACCTTTCGGGAGCCGGGCAGCGGCTTGACCGCCGCCTCGTCTACGTGGGCGGTGGCCGCAATGAATTTGGGATTGGCGTTCATGGTCGCTTCCTTCGGCGGGATTACCCGCATCAGGTTCAAAGGGTCTCTCTCACCCGGAGCGCCCGGCATGCGCGGCGTTCCAGGACCCCTGCGTTCACCCGATACGCTACTGCAAAGCGTCGCTTTGGTAAACTAGCGGCCCCTCGCACGCGATCCGCCGTGGCCCCATGAATTTCGAGCAGGCCCGCTTCAACATGGTCGAGCAGCAGATCAGGCCCTGGGAGGTGCTCGACCAGGACGTGCTCGACCTGCTGTACGTCGTGCCGCGCGAAGAGTTCGCGCCCGAAGCCTGCCGCACGCTCGCCTTCAGCGACATGGAGATTCCGATCGGCGAAGGCGAGACCATGTGGCCGCCGAAGATCGAGGCGCGTGCACTGCAGGAGCTCGCGGTGCGCAAGGCAGACCGCGTGCTCGAGGTGGGTACCGGCAGCGGCTACCTGACGGCGCTGCTTGCACACCGCGCGGGACACGTGTTCTCGGTCGAGATCAAGCCGGCGCTCGCCGCGTTCGGCCGGCGCAATCTCGAGCGCCACGGGGTCGACAATGTCACCCTCGAGCAGGGCGACGCGGCGCGCGGCTGGACCGCGCACGCCCCCTACGACGTGATCGTGCTGACCGGCTCGACGCCGGTGCTGCCCAAGGCCTTCCTCGAGCAGCTCGCCCACGGCGGGAGGCTGTTCGCGGTAGTCGGCGACGCGCCGATCATGAAGGCGAGGCTGATCACCTGCGCGGCGCCCGGCGCCTACCGCGCCGTCGATGCCTTCGAGACGGTGCTCGCGCCGCTTGTCAATGCGGAGCAGCCGCCGCGCTTCCGCTTCTAGATGACCCAGATCTCGCCCGCCGAGCTGCGCGCCTGGCTCACCGATCCGTCCCGGCCGAAACCGCAGCTGCTCGACGTGCGCGAGCCGTGGGAGTTCCGCACCTGCCGCATCGAGGACTCGCTGCCCATGCCGATGCGCGAAATCCCCGCTCGCGTCGCCGAACTGGACCCGGTTGCCGACACGGTGGTCATATGCCACCACGGCGCGCGCAGCATGCACGCAGCGTACTTCCTCGAGCGACAGGGTTTCGAAAGCGTCTACAACCTGGCCGGCGGCGTCGACGCATGGGCGCGCAGTGTGGATCCGGCCATGCCGGTCTATTGAAAGAGGTCAGAACATGAAGCGTTCGCTCCTCGCCGTCGCCCTCGCCGCCGTGCTGCCGATCGGGGCTCATGCCGAGGACCTGCTGCAGGTGTACCGCGACGCGCGCAGCTACGACGCGCAGTACGCCGCGGCGCGCTTCGCGCTCGAGGCCGGGCGCGAGAAGCTGCCGCAGGGCAGGGCGCTCGTGCTGCCGACCCTGAACCTCACGGGCAGCGCCACCGACACCAACACCGACTTCCAGTCGGACAACCCGGCGCTCAACCCGAGCTTCAGGCGCGACGCGCGCGCCTACGGCGGCACGCTCAACTTCTCGCAGCCGATCTACCGCAAACAGAATTTCATCCAGTACGACGAGTCCGGCTACCAGGTGAAGCAGGCCGAGGCGACCTTCTCCCAGGCCAGCCAGGATCTCATCTTGCGCGTCGCCCAGGCGTACTTCGATGTGCTCGGGGCGCAGGACACGCTCGAGCTGGTGCGCGCGCAGAAGGCGGCGATCTCCGAGCAGCTGGCGCAGGCGAAGCGCAATTTCGAGGTCGGCACTGCCACGATCACCGACACGCACGAGGCGCAGGCGCGCTACGACCTCGCCGTGTCGCAGGAGATCTCGGCGCAGAACGACCTGGATGTGAAGAAGCGCACGCTGCAGCAGATCGCGGGCAAGGAGTACGGCGCGCTCACGCCGCTGCGCCCCGACGTGAAGCTCACGATGCCCACGCCGAACGACATGCAGGCCTGGGTCGACATGGCGGAGAAGCAGAGCTACGCGGTACAGGTTCAGGACTCGCTCACCGAGATCGCCCGCCTGGAGGCGGACCGCACCCAGGCCGGCCACTACCCCACGCTCGACCTGATCGCGAACTACGGCTACATCGACCAGAGCGGCACGCT
>Ga0187775_10000053_pt1 | contig 23813 bp, 21 predicted proteins | sample 0216_BV02_MP12_1_FD_132441 | JGI IMG/M metagenome (GOLD analysis project Ga0187775, IMG submission 132441) | Tropical peat soil microbial communities from peatlands in Department of Meta, Colombia - 0216_BV02_MP12_10_MG | ecosystem: Environmental > Terrestrial > Soil > Wetlands > Peat | place... | reverse complement strand
GGAACGATGACGCGGATTGCCCGGCTCGGATAGGCCGCGGCCGGGTCCTGCGCCCACGCCGGAGCGGCGAGCAGGCAAGCAAGCCAGGCAAGCGCCGGGAATTTCGTGCGCATCATGATAGGATACTTTCGGGAGAATCTGACGGAGGAGGTGCAGCATGGTCGCGCGTCGCGGTTTCCTCGGCGGCCTTTCCGCGCTCGGTGTTTCGGCGATGCTGACGAGCGGAGTCTTCGCACAAGCCAAGCCCTTCCGCATCGACGTCCATCATCACCTCAGTTATCCGGGGTACCTCGAGGAAGCCGGCGGCCGGCGCACGGGGTCGATCTTCAGGTGGTCGCCGCAGATGTCGCTCGAGGACATGGACAAGAGCGGCATCGCGCTGTCGGTGCTGTCTCTGATCCAGCCGAGCGCCGCCACCGCGGACGTCGAGAAAGGGCGGCGGATCGCGCGGACCTCCAACGAATACGCCGCGCAGCTCGTACGCGACCACAAGGGTCGCTTCGCGAGTTTCGCGACGCTGCCGCTGCTCGACACGGACGGCTCGCTCAGGGAGATCGCCCATGCTCTGGACGCGCTCAGGGCGGACGGCATCGGGCTGATGACAAGCTACGGGGACAAGTATCTCGGCGACGCATCCTTCGCTCCCGTCTGGGCGGAGCTCAACCGGAGGAAAGCGGTGGTCTACACGCACCCGCTCTCGCCCGAGTGCTGCCGGAACATCAAGAGCGACGTTCCGCCGGCGGTCATCGAGTACGCCACGGACACCACGCGCACGATCGCGAGCCTGGTGTTCAGCGGCACCGCCGCGCGCTACCCGGACATCCGGTGGATCTTCTCGCACTCGGGCGGGACGATGCCGTTCCTCCTTTCCCGCTTCGTGCGGCACGAGATCGACATGAAGGAAAAGGCTGCGAAGGCGATGCCGAAAGGCGTGATGTACGAGCTGAAGAAGTTCCACTACGACACGGCGCAGGGCAACCACTCGGGCGCGCTCGCGGCGCTCATGAGGATCGTCGCGCCGTCGCAGGTCCTGTTCGGAACCGATTTCCCCTTCCGTGACGGCGCCGAGGAGATCGGCGGCTTGTCGGCCTTCTTCAAGGGGGAGGAGCTGCGCGCGATCGAGCGCGACAACGCGCTCAAGCTGCTCCCGACACTGAAGGCCTAGCTATTTCCCGTACCCCGCATCCTTGAGGAAGCGGGCGCGGTCGGCCGCGTCGGGGATGTTCTCGGCGAGCTGCCGGTAGTAGGCCCCCAAATCGCTCGGCCGCCCCGGCGTCTTCTTCGCGATCACCCTGGCGATCGGCCCGAGGTAGCGCGCGAGCCGCGCCGCCGCCGTGTCGAGAGCCTGGCCCTCGATCAGGTTCCTCGAGAACCTTACCGAAGCGCTGTCGGCGTGGCCGGCAGCGGCGCCGGGAGGAGCGGCGCCGGCGAGCTTCTCCATCGCCGCCGCGACGAACGCCTTGCGCTCCGCGTCCGCCGGAACGTACTTCGCGAGCATGCCCACCAGCGCGGGGCCGTCGCTCGCGAGCCTCGCGGACTGCTTGAGCAGCACCCTCGCCACCGGCCCGATGCGCAGGGTGAGCAGCTTCTCGACCGCGCGCAGGTCTTCCGCGCCGAGGCTCAGCGACGCCGAGATCTGCACCGTGCCGTCGCCCGGCCGCAGCGTGCGGCCGGGATCGTCGGCGTCCGCAGAGCCCTGGCCCTCGCTCGCGTCCTTGAACGCGGCGTCGAGGGCGCTCGCGAAATCCCGCGCGGTGGGGTAGCGATCCTCGGGATTCTTGGCGAGCGCTCGGGCGATCACCGGGTCCAGGGCGGCGGGCGATCCCTTGGGATTGAGCTCCGAGGCGGGGTGGTAGGAGTCGCTGCGGATCTTCTCGCCCACGGTTTCGGGGGGGGCCTGGAACGGCTTGCTGCCCGTGAGCAGCTCATACAGCACGACGCCGCTGGAAAAGATGTCGCTGCGCCTGTCGGCCTCCATTCCCGAATGCTGCTCGGGGGACATGTAGGCCGGAGACCCGGCGCCAGGCCCCGCCTGCGCGAGGTCGAAGGTGTCGATCAGCGCGATGCCGAAGTCGGCGAGCTTGAGGCGACCGGAGAGGAGCATGATGATGTTGGCGGGCCTGACGTCGCGGTGAACGACGCCGTTGGCATGCGCGAAGTCGAGCGCGGCGAGCAGCTGACTCATGATGCTCATCGTGTCCTTCAGCCCCAGGCGCAGGCGAAGCGTGAGGAAGTCGCGCAGGCCCCGTCCCGCCAGGTACTCCATGGCGAGCCAGGCGAGCCTTTCGTCCTCGCCGTTGTCGTAGACGTCGGCGATTCCGGGATGCGCGAGCCGCTCGGCCGCGAGCAGCTGGTTCCTGAACTTCGCCACGGCGAGCGCCGTGATCCTGGGATCGAGGCCCTCCTTGCGCAGAATCTTCAACGCGACGGTGCGCTGTGGCTCGGGGTCGGTCGCCTTGTAGACGGTCGCGAGCGCGCTCGCGCCTATCACCTCGGCGATCCGGTACTTGCCGAGCTCTCGGAGATGCTCCAGGCGCTTCTCCTCCGCCCGCTCACTCGCCCAGCATCTTCATCGCCTGGACGAGGCTGGTTCGCATGCGCTCGAACGAGCCCGCGAGCCCCGCGATCTCGTCCCTGCCCTTGACGGCGAAGCCCGGCGCATCGAGGGTGCCCAGGCTCACCTGGTCGGCGACCTGGGAGAGCTTCGTCACTGGCCGGATCACGATGTAGTAGAGCATCACGTTGAGCGCGACGAAGATGAAGGCGAACACGAGCGTCAGGGAGATCATGAACAGCTTAAAGGTATCCTCGGAGCGCTTGATGGGAAGCGTCATCGGGACGGACACGATCTGCGCGCCGACGACCTCGTTCAGCTTCCAGCCAAAGCCGTTCGCGGGGCCGTACAGGTCGATCATGGTCTTCGGGGCCGCGTCAACGGTGCTGTGGCAGGTCAGGCAGGCCTCGCTCTTGATCTGGATGGGCCGCGCCAGGTACAGGGCGCGGCCGGTCAGGGTCTCGCGTTCGCCGATGATTTCCGCGCGCTCGGGATTCTGGCGCAGCTGGTTCACGATGTCGCCCTCCCAGTCGGAGACGCGGTCGCGCGGGTTGGTGGGATTCAGCGTCGCCTCCTTGTAGCTGTAGTCCGCGAATTTCTTGCGCAGGTCGTTGAACTGCTCGGTCGCCGCGAACGCCGGAACCGATTGCGGGCGGAACTCGTACTTCATCTGGGTCTCGAGGAGCGGTCGCACCTGGTTGCTGGTGTAGGTGCGCGTCGCGAGCGCCGCCTCCATCATGATGCGCGCGTTCTGCAGAACCTCGTCGCGTGCATTGCGTTGGAGCAGGTCGCGCGAGATATACGCCGCAATGCTCAGGCCGATCGCAAAAATCAGCAGGAACACTAGGTTGAACTTGATGATCAGCTTCATGAGATTCCCTCCGCGTTTTCCTACCGGACTTTCTTCGTCTCGTCCCCTTTGGGCGCGCCCGTCCCCTCCTGCTTCTGGTATTTCTCCGGATAGAGGATCGGGTCCCACTCCGGGTGCGCTGCGAGGTTGTCGATCAGCCTGCTCTTGAACTGTGCATCCTTGGCGCGGCTCTGGAACCGCTCGGCCAGGCCCCTGCGGACCGGGAGGCTCGCCTTGAGCCAGGGCTCGACCTCCTCGTAGGTGGCCTCGTGCTCGCGCCTCGGCTCGACGCCCTTGTTGCGCGCCCGGGCGAGGAAGACCGGAAGGTCATCCCTAAAGTAAGCCGGCATAGCCTTGACGAAATCGGCGGACGGGCGTGGCGAGACGGCGAGCGGCTGCCCGTCGCGGTGAACGACGAACTCGCCGCCCTTGATGTCGCGGCCCGCGCCGATCGATCCGTTCTTCAGCACCTCCACCAGCCTGGCGGCACCCGACTCGATGAACAGTTCGTTCGCCTCGCCGCTCACGCGGAGCACGCCGGTCGCTCCGGACGTGCCCAGCCGCGAAAGCGCCGTGATGTAGCGGTAGGGCTTGCCCTTGGCAGCCTTGCGCGTGAATTTCACCCACCCGGACTGGAGCGCCACGCCGGGCTCTCCACCCGCGACGTGGGCAGGGAGCAGGTAAGCGCGGGCACCCTGGGTGAGGTTGAGGATGGCGCCGTCGTCGAACTCGATCTGCGCCTGTCCCTTGGCGCCGACCGCGAGCATGTCCCCGTTGTGGACCGGCACGCCTTGCGCGGCGACGTAGGTCGCCGTGCCCCTTACGAGAACGACGCCGCCGTCGGCGACAGTGAGGACGCCGACAGTCTGAGCGAAGGCCGAAACGCTGGCGCAGATCAGGAGGGCCGCGACCCCGCAGCGGCCCGGCCGCCCAAGCATGTTCCCCCCGACGAAACGCCCCGTGGTCCGGGACCGGCCCATTGTAGCAGGGGAGCGGGCGGGCTCAGGCGGCGCGGCGGTGAGTGTGAGAACCCTCGAGGGCGCCGGCGAGTTCGATCAGGCTCGCGACGTTGTGCACCGGCATGAACTCGTCAACGTGGGGCAGCATGGCGCGCACCCCTGCAGGCCGCGCCTCGAAGCCCTCGTAACGCAGGAGCGGGTTGAGCCAGATGAGCTTCCTGCACGACTTGTGCAGGCGCTCCATCTCGCGCGCCAGCCCCTCGCCCACGTCGCCGTCCAGGCCGTCGGAGATCATCAGCACGACCGCGTTCTGGCCGAGAACTCGGCGCGACCAGCGCAGGTTGAACTCGCGCAGGCAGTTGCCGATGCGTGTCCCGCCCGACCAGTCCGAGATTGCGTCGGCCACGCCGCTCATGGCGACGTCGACGTCGCGGTGGCGGAGGTAGCGGCTGATGTTCGTCAGACGCGTGCCGAAGACGAAGCTCGTGACGCGGTCGCGGTCGTTCGTGATCGCATGCAGGAAGTGGAGGAACATCCGCGAATAGCGGTTCATCGAGCCCGAGACGTCGCACAGCACCACCAGCGGGGGATGCCGCCGCTGCGGCGAGCGGCGCCGGAGCTGGATGATCTGCGCGCCGTTGCGCAGGCTCGCGCGCAGGCTCGCACGCAGATCCACGCGCGCGCCGCCGGAATCGGGCGTCAGCCTGCGCGTGCGTATCTCCGGTATCGGCAGGCGCAGGTTCGCGAGCATCTTCTTCGCCTGCGCGATCTCCTCGGAGGTCATGGTCTCGAAGTCCGCGTGCTGGAGCACCTCGCGCGCGGAAAAGGACAGGCTCGCATCGAGCTGCGTCTCCTGCGGCGGCTCGGCCGGGGTCTCCTCGGGCTTCTTCGCCCTGGGACGGAGCGCCTCGGAGACGCGCGAGGAAGCCTGGCGCTCTTCCTTGCCCTGGCGCCCGTAGACCTGGGGAAGAAACATCGCCATGACGCGCTCGAGCAGCTGCGGGTCGCGCCAGAAGATGTGAAAGGCCTGGTCATAGACCTCGAACTGCTCGCGCCGGTCGAGGAACACGCTCGCGAGCGTCCAGTAGAAGTCGTCGCGCCGCTCGACGCCGGCGACGTCGAGCGCGCGCATCGCGTCGATCACGCGATCCGGTTCGATGGGTAGCTTCGCGGCGCGCAGCATGCGCGCGAAGTGCATGACGTTCTCGGCGAGATGGCCCTGCTGCAGCGTCGGGATGGTCGATCTGGAGGGCAAAGTCGGTTCAGCTCCCCGCAGGCAGCTTGTGCGCGATCCCCTTGTGGCATTGGATGCAGGTTAAGGCGCTGCTTTTCGCGGTTGCGTGTATCTCTGCCGCTGCCGCCGACTGTTTCTGCGGGTTCATGCCATCGAAGCTGTGGCAGTTGCGACATTCCCGCGAGTCGGTTTCCTCCATCGTTTTCCAGACGTGCTGCGCGAGCCTCGCGCGGTTGGCCTCAAACTTTTCCGGCGTGTTGATGACGCCGGTGATCTTGCCATAGAGTTCGTTGCTCGCCTTGATCTTGCGCACCACCTTGTGAACCCAGTCCTTCGGCACGTGGCAATCCGAGCAGACCGCGCGTACCCCCGTACGGTTCGAGTAGTGGATGGTCTTCATGTATTCCTGGTAGACCGTATCGTGCATCTCGTGGCAGGTGTTGGCGCAGAAGGCCAGTGTGTTCGTGGCTTCGAGGACGGTGTTGAACCCGCCCCAGAAGATGATCCCGGCGACAAAGCCGCCGCCGGCGAGAGTGAGCAGCGAGAACCTCGCGCTGGGACGGCGCAGCACGTCCCAGATCCGGCGGATGAGTCCGCGCCGGGGTGAGCTTTGGGAACCGCCAGCGGATGGATCCTTCGGTGCGTCTGCCATGGTTGGTTCTCTCCGTCGTTGGAGGCCGTCGCTGACAGGACGATAGCATGGGAGCTTGTTCCGGGGCAAAACCGGATGGCCCGCCGGCGTGCAAGCGTGGTTGCGGCGGGCGCCGGAAGGCATCGACATACCGATGTGGCAAGATACGCTCTGCGATCAGGCACGACGCGCCTTGGTCTTGTCATTCACTTTAAGGAGAACGCATGAAAAGCACGGGATTGCTCATAGGGTTTGTCGCGTTTTTTGGAGTCTTCGGTCTGGCGCAGGCGGCGGGAGACGCCGCGGCCGGCAAGGCCAAGGCCACGACCTGCGCGGGCTGCCATGGCGCAAGCGGTGAAGGGAAGGCGCCGAATCCCGCGCTGGCGGGCATGGCGGAAGACAAGTTCGTGCAGGCGCTGAAAGACTACAAGTCCGGCAAGAACAACAAGCCCATCATGAAGGGGTTTGCGAGCCAGCTCTCGGAGAAGGACATGGAGAATCTGGCGGCCTACTACGCCTCGCTGAAGAAGAAATGAGAAGATCCCCGGGCGTCGCGCCAGCCTATCGGTCGCGGCGCGCGGCGGAGAGGATAATAAGTGCCGCGTTTCAAAGGCGTTTTCTTGGAAATCGATGACAGGTGAATAACGCGCCGATTTGACCTAGGTCAAAGGCTCGCGCGGACCAAACTTATATCGTTTTCTCCCAAATCCTCCGCCCAGCCGCAGGGCTCGAGGACAGGCGTCGTTCCAGAGGAGAGAGCGAGACAGGGGATTTGGCCATGGACCACCGTAGATCCGCAGCGTATTTCTTCAGCCTCTTCGGCGCCGTAGCTTCCGCGCTTTTCGCGCTCGCAGGCTGCACCGGCAGCGACGGCTCAAACGGCGCGGCGGGCTCCAACGCGGTCGCGACGGTTCCCGCGTCGGCCCTGACTACGACCTCCACCCTCAACATGACGATCACCGGCGTCACGGTGGCGAGCCCGCCCGTCGTGACGTTCAAGGCGACCGACCAGAACGGCACCCCGGTGTCCGGACTGCTTCCGGCGAATCTGCGTTTCACGATCGCCAAGCTCACTCCCGGAACGCCGGCCAACGGTAATCTCAGCAACTGGCAGAACTACGTGCTGCGAGTGAGCGGCGGCCGCATACAGGGAAACCGCGAGACGCCCACCGTGGCGAACTTCAAGGACAACGGCGACGGCACCTATACGTATACGTTCCAGACCGACATCACCAACGTCACCTGCCCACCGGTGACGAACCCTCCCACGCCGCCGTCGGCGTGCGTTGACTCGTACGGCAATGCCATCGACGTGAGCTACGACCCGACCCTCACCCACCGGGTCGGCATGCAGATCGTGACTGGCTCGACCACGCTGCCGCTGTCGAACGCGACCTATACGTTCCGGCCTTCCGACGGCGCGACCACCGGCATCACCTTGCGCGACATCGTGAAGACCGCGCGCTGCAACGAGTGCCACGGCACGCTGCAGGCCCACGACCAGCGCACCGAAACGAAGTACTGCGTCACCTGCCACAACCCGGGCACGACGGCGAACGGAACGGTCGGCACCGTGACCGGCGACACGCCCGTCGACTTCCGGGTGCTGATCCACAAGCTGCACAACGCTCCGGAATTGCCCAGCGTCCTCGGACCCGACGGCATCCTCAATACCGCCGATGACGGCGACTACGGAATCTTCGGCTTTACCGGTTTCACCAGCTTCAAGGACGTCGAGTTCCCGCAACACAACACCCATTGCACCAAGTGCCACGGCGACGGGACCGATCCGGAGACCCCGCAGGGCGACAACTGGAAGAACCGGCCGAACATCTACGCCTGCAGTACCTGTCACGACGACGTGTATTTCGGGGCGGGACCCGACACCGGCAAGACGTATCAGACCCTCGCGCACATGAACTTCGTGGTGCCCGGAACCAGCAGCGTCGTCGGTCCGCTCACCGACAACAGCCAGTGCGCCAGCTGCCACAGCGACGCGACCAATTACCCGACGCTGTACATACCGGCGGTGCACATCCCCTTGGTAGTGACCAACAGCACCCCCGGCTCGGAAGCGGTGACAGCCGCGTATCAGGACAACCTGCCCGCGGGCGCGAGCGTGATGGCCTACGAGATCAAGGCAAACGGCGTCAGCGTGAGCGGCACCCCGAAGCGGGCGACGGTCACGTTCAGGGTCCTGCGCGACGGCGCGCCGCAAACGTTCAACACGTTCGGTGCCGGCGTGAAGTTGATGAACGATTTCAGTCTGACCGCAGGCGCTACCAGCAGCCCGGGCAACGCCGGGCCGGCGTTCTACCTGGCGTACGCTGTGCCCCAGGACGCGATAACGGCTCCAACGGACTTCAACGTGTCCGCCAATATATCGCTGTTGAACGTCTGGGACGGCACCCGGGGCAGCCTGTCGGGGCCCGACGCGAACGGCTACTACACTGCGAGCCTCGGCGGCGGTTCGAGCAGCTACCCCAACATGGATATTCCGGCGAATGCGGTGATGGTCACCGCGGGCTTCGGGTTTGGCGCCTTCATACAGATGAACGTGCCGGCCTATCCCGGGGGCGTGACGCTGATCACGCCGGTCACGAAGCTGGTGGCGGCCGGCTATACCGCGCGGCGCGAGATCGCGTCGAAGGACAAGTGCAACGCATGCCATGCGACGCTGGGAACCGACCCGACCTTCCACGGCGGCAACCGCAACGATCCGACCGTGTGCGGCTTCTGCCACTATGCCGCGAGGACCAGCGCTGGTTGGTCGGGCCGCTCGGACAGCTTCATTCACGCCATCCACGGCGCCAGCAAGCGCACGGTCAACTTCACCTGGCACGGCACCAAGGCGGCAGCTCCGGTCCTGATCGACACGGGCTTCTGGCAGATTCTTTTCCCCGGCATCCTTAACCGGTGCGAGACCTGCCACCTGCCGGGCGCATACGACTTCAGCGCAAGCCAGTATACGGATGCGCTGATGAGCAACCTGCCGTACACCATCGTCGCCACCGGCGCGATGTCGCCGACGGACTTCACCTGCTCGCCCTACGTTGACTGCACCGGCGTCACCAACTACGGCGTCAACTTCAGCTACGCCCCTGCCACGGGCGTGACCACGCAGGCCGCAGGCACTACCCTGGCGACGTCTCCGATCGCTACCGCGTGCTTCTCCTGCCACGACAGCAGCGTCGACCGGGCGCACATGGAGGCAAACGGTGGCTCGATCTACCAGCCCCGCAGCGCGGCCCTATTGAAGACTGAGACGTGCCTCGTGTGCCACGGGCCAGGAAAGATCGCCGCCATCGCAGCCATGCACGCCAAGTAGGCGGAGGCAGCCATGGGCCAGCGTCGATCTGCAGCGCAGTGGACGAGCGTCGTCGCGACGGCGAGCCTTGTCGGAGCGGCGCTAGTCGGTTGCTCGAACAAGGACGGCTCTGACGGTGCGGCGGGATCCTCCGGCGTCGTCGTCACTCCGGTACAGACCGCAACCGCGCTGACCATCACCATCACGGGCGCCTCGGTCTCGAGCCCGCCGGTGGTCAACTTCCGGGTGACCAACCAGAACGGGGAGTCCGTTACCGGGCTGACCGACGCGGATCTGCGCTTCAATATCGCGAAGCTGGTTCCGGGCACCTTCGGCAATCCGTATACCTGGCAGAACTACATCAACCGCGCGAGCGGCGGTGCGGTGCAGGGCTCGCAGGAACGCTTTAGGACCCAGAAGGACTATGGGTGGGGCAGCATGGTTCCCCACGGCGACGGCTCCTACACCTATACGTTTTGCACGGATATCACGAACCTCACGGCCGTCGGCTCGAACCAGAACTTTGCCAACTGCGCCCAATCCGCTCAGCCCAATTTCTGCCCGCTGCCGTGCACGGATGCGGCCGGGAATCCACTGGACATCAGCTATCAGCCGGGTCTGACGCACCGCGTCTCGATTCAGCAGGCCAACACGGCGTATCCCAAGTACAACGCAACCTTCGATTTCGTTCCGGGGGGCGGCAGCGTATTCGGGCGCGAGATCGTGCGGACGGGCAAGTGCAACGAGTGCCACAACCAGCTCGCCGTTCACGGCGGAACCCGGGTCGAGACCAAGCTTTGCGTCACCTGCCACAACCCGGGTAGCTGGGTTGCGGGCACTCCGAACGCGCCCGTCGATTTCAAGGTGATGATTCACAAGATCCACCGCGGCGCGAGCCTGCCGAGCGTGCTCGGCCCGGATGGTGTCGCTGGGACCGCGGACGACGGCAAGTATCTGATTGGGACAAGCGATTTCTCGACGGTCATCTTCCCGCAAGACATCCGCAACTGCACCAAGTGCCACGACGGAGCGGATCCGGCGACGCCGCAGGGCGACAACTGGAAGATCCAGCCGAGCCGCGAAGCCTGCGGCTCGTGCCACGACAACGTCAACTTCGCGACCGGAGCCGGCCACGCGGGCGGCATCAAGGACAACTCGACCTGTCTCGCGTGTCACTCGAGCGGCGGCCAGGTGGGGCCGGTTGAAGACAGCCATGCCATTACTTCGAAGCTGGCAAGGGGCAACTTCAAGTTCAACATCATCGAAATCTGCGGTACGGCCGTCGCATCAAATCCAGTGTGCGCGCCCTCATCGACCCCGACGGTCAAATTCTCGGTGACCGATCCCACCGGCGCGACCACGCACGGCTATGGCAACAAGTACAACATCTTCGCCGATCCCGAGTTCTGGAACTCCGGCACCAGCTCGGCGGCTGGTAGCATGACGATCGATATTGCCTGGGATACCCGTGACTACAACAACACAGGGGGCTCACAAGCCCGCCCGGCGCGTGCCAACCAGTTCAGCGTCTTCGGTGGCACCACCAGTGCGCCCTACGGCCAGTCAGCCGGCTTCACGACCGTCAGGGCGACAGCCAATGGTGACGGCACGTTCACGCTGACTGCGGCAACGCCCATCCCCGCCAGTGCAACGGGAAGCGGCGCGGTGGCGCTCGAGGGCCGCGCCTTCAGCGTGGTCGCCGATCCCGGTCTGTCAGGGTCGGCCGCCAACCGCATCCCGATCAAGGGTGAGGTTGCGTACTTCGGCATCACCGATACCACGCCAACGGCGCGGCGAGTGGCGGTGGATGCGGGGACCAAGTGCGACAATTGCCACGATCAGCTGAGCCTGCACGGAGGCGGTCGAAACGATAATGTGCAGCTGTGCGTCATGTGCCACAACCCGAACAACACCGACGCGTCGGCTTCGGCTCGAACCAAGTTCGCGAACGGGCTGCCCAATTCCGCCGTCATCGCCGACGGCAAGAAGGAGGAGGCGATCGACTTCAAGCGCATGATCCACGGCATCCATGCCGGAGCGCAGACGTCGCTCGACGGCACGAAGACCCTGTTCGGCTTCCGCGCAAAGGGCCTGTGGGTGAGCGGCACGGACTACAGCGGCATGCGCTTCCCGGGAATCCTGAACGACTGCACGACCTGCCATCTGGCGGGGACCTACGAACTGACCGGAATCTGGGATCCGACCTCGTCGAACTTCGGCAGCGTCCTAGGGAGCACGATTGACTCGGCGCCCGGCCTGACGTCAGCGGATGCGACCGCCACCGTGAACGCCGCGCTGCAGGATCCCACCGACGACCTGAATATCTCCCCGACCGCTGCGGTGTGCTCGTCCTGCCATGACGACAGTGCTGCGAACACGCACATGCAGCAGAACGGCGGACTGTTCTCCTCCACGCAGGCGGCGGTCGGCGCCAATGTGGAGCAATGCGTGATCTGCCACGGGCCGGGGCGGGTCGCCGACGTGAAGGTCGTCCACGGCGTCAAGTGAAGATGCACCGCGGAGCGCCGATCATGCCCGTGCACGATTCCACGGGGCGGCCGATGGGCTGACCAAGCCGGCGGGGCCAAGGGGGACAGGGAAGAATGACGAAGAACAAGCACCGGCTTCTCGCGTTACCGCTTGTCGCGGCGTTCTGCTTACTACCTGCGGCGCACGTTGCCGCGCAGACGGCGGACAAGGCCGAGCCGCCGCTCGCTTCGGAGTACTCGGAGAAGGGTGCGGACACCTGTCTCGGGTGCCACAGCGTGGATCCGTTTTTCGCCACCAAGCACGCCCGTCGCGAAGACCCCCGCACGCCGTTCGCGGGATTGCAGTGCGAAGCGTGCCACGGGCCGGGCGGAAAGCATGCGAAAGGTATGGCCGCCGGGCAGTTGGTGCCGATCACGATTAGTTTTGGCGCCAAGTCGAAACAGACCGTCGCAGAGCAGAACAAGCCCTGCCTCGGTTGCCATGAGCGCGATGCCCGCATCGGCTGGAAGGGGAGCCAGCACGAAGCGGCCGACCTGGCATGCGTGACTTGCCACCAGCTCCACACCGCGCGCGACCGCATGCTGTCCGCGGGCGGGCAGGCCGAAAGGTGCCTGACCTGCCATATCCGGCAACGCGGAGATTTCTACAAGACCACGGTGCACCCGGTGCGGTACGGGACGATCCGGTGTAGCGATTGCCACAACCCGCACGGGTCGGGTGTATCGGGAAAGCTCCTGGTCCAGCCGACCCTTAACCAGACCTGCTATACGTGCCACGCGGAAAAGCGCGGCCCCTTCCTCTGGGAGCACGCGCCGGTGAGCGAGGACTGCACCCTGTGCCACACTCCGCACGGCTCAGTGTATCCCGCCCTTCTGAAGAAACCGGTGCCGCTCCTATGCCAGCAGTGCCACTCGCCGGCCGGGCACCCGAGCGTCGCCTACACGCCGCAGGGTCTGCCGGGCGGCACGCCATCGGGCTTCCTGCTTGCGGGGGCCTGCACCAACTGCCACTCGCAGGTGCATGGCTCCAACCATCCGTCGGGCGCGAAGCTGATGAGATAGCGGGTGAGGCCCTGACCATGGACGACGAGATATGAGTCCCGCAAACCTTCGCATACTTGTCTCGGTGGCGCTTGCGGCCCAGGCAGGCGCTGTGTTCGCGCAGCAGAGCCGGGACGGAACGGCGCTTCCGCCAGACACGTCCAAATGGGAGTGCAAGTTGTGCCCCTACCCGAAAGGAGGCAGCGGCGATGTCGATGTCGGCGCGGTTAACGTCAACAGCGACTCGTTCCAGTTCGGACGCTATACGGGGCTCAAAAAGGACACCTACCTCGGTCTGGATGCGAACGCACACTCCGTCGAAGGTGCCAGCTACCTGGACTTGCAGGCAAGCGACCTCGGCCTGCCCTACCGATCGCTCGATTACGAGCAAGGGCTAAACGGCATGGGTAAGCTGAATATCCGCTATGCCGAGCTGCCCTTCCTCATTTCCGATTCGGCGCGCACGCCCTTCAGCGGGGTAGGAAGCGGCTCGCTCCACTTGCCTGCCACCTGGGTCCCGGGCGCAACGACGCAAACGATGCCGGGACTCAACAGCAGCCTTCAAAACGTCAACATCGAGAGCGGCCGCAAGCAGTTCAACTTCGGAGTGGCGACCTTTCCCTCGCGCGAGTGGCAGATCGGGTTCAATGCCCAGCACGAAACCCGCGAAGGCACAAAGCGCATCGCCGGGACATTCTTCTTGAACGCCACGCAGCTCATCGCGCCGGTCGACTACACCACCGACCAGCTCGAAGCGTACGCGTCCTACGCCGCCCCCCGGTGGCAGGTCCGGTTTGCCTATCAAGGCTCGATGTTTACCGACGGCAACACTGCACTGCGTTGGGACAATCCTTTTGCGGAAACGTTTCCCGGAGCGACCCTCGGCCAGCTCGCACTGCCGCCCAGCAATCAGTTTCATCAGCTCAGCGCATCGGGGGGTTACGATATTAGCGATAGTACGCGCGCAACTGCAACGCTCGCCCTCGGTCGCATGGAGCAGGACGATGCTTTTTTGCCCGCGACGGTCAACCCCACGATTGCGCCGGTCGCGCTGCCGCGCAGTTCCTTGGATGGCCGGGTCGACACCACCCGTGCGGAGTTGAAGCTGGTTTCGGCGCTCTCCGCCCAGTGGGCGCTGAACGTCGCCTATTCGTACGACGACCGGAACAACAAGACCCCGCAGTCGACCTTCAACTGGGTCACCACGGACCTGCAGCTGGCGCCCACCCCGCGCACGAACTTGCCATACAGCTTCACGCGCAACCTGTTTAAGGTGTCGACCGACTATCGCATCACACCGCGAGACAAGGCGACACTGGGCCTCGACCGCGACACCCAGGACCGCACTTTCCAGGAAGTCTCGAAGACCACGGAGGACGCGGCTTGGGCCAAGTACGCGATGCAACGCAGCGTGTTCGACGTGAGCCTGAATTACGCACACTCGCGCCGCGACGGCACCGCCTACACGCCGGTGCCGCAGATCAGCCCGCCGGAGAATCCGCTGCTCAGGAAGTACAACATGGCCGATCGCGATCGCGACCTGGTGGGTATGCGTGCGGCGGCGACTCCTTGGGAGACCGTTACCGTCGGGCTCGATTACAGCCTGGCGAAAGACGACTACAGGAACTCGCAGGTGGGCTTGACCTCCGGCAAGGAATATACCGTTGGCCTCGACCTTTCCGCGCAGCTCGCCGAGAACACGAGCCTGCACCTGTATTACAGCAGGCAGAGCATCAAGTCCAACCAAGCCGGCGCGCAATCGTTCAGCAACCCGCCAGACTGGACTGCGGACAACACCGACACGATACAGACCGCTGGCATCGGAGTGAAGCACGCTTTGATCCCGGAAACGATGGACATCGGCGCGGACCTGACCAGTTCGCGTTCGGTCGGTGACATCAAGGTTTCCACGGCTTTGAACGAGCCCGGATTTCCCAGCATCAAGTCCGACCTCGACAGCTTCAAGCTGTGGGCGACCTACAAGGTGAAGGCCGACCTGATGATCCGCGCCAGCCTCTGGCAGGAGCGCTACAGCTCGCAGAACTGGGCGATCGACGGAGTGAGCCCGAGCACGATTCCCAACGTGCTCACGCTCGGAGAGACCAGTCCCCAATACAAAGTCAACGTGGCGAGCCTCTCGGTTCGCTATCGGTTCTAGCGGCTCGGGCCGCCCGGCTCTTTCTAGCGCAGCTCGGAGTCTATCGTCACCGCGACGTTCGTCGCGCCGACCTTTACTACGGGGCTTTGGCCCTGGAGGTCTCCCGGGCTCGGAGTGGCGGTTGCGGTCTTCGATACGCGCGCCCCGACCACGACCTGCGGAAACGCCGAGATCCTCATCTGAGGCGCCATCGCCATCGAGTCGTCGAGCGAGAACCGCAGAGGAAGGTCGCGCACCTGCCTGCGCAGGATCGCGAGCGGCATGCGCGGACCCTCGGCGGCGCGGGCGAAAATGAATACGGTGTCCTCGGGCGCGACCTTCCCTGCGAGCCTCGGATCGAGCTTGACCATGCCGCTCACGCTGCTTCCGCCAGGGGCTTGCGGGGCTTTGGCGATCCGCGTCGGCCCGCTCGCCCCGCCGGCCTCGGCGATGCTCGCACGCACGCTGCGGGCTTGGTCGGAGTCTTCCGGAAGGAGCGCGAGTGCCCGCTGCCAGTAGCGCACCGCTCCGGCGCGGTCGTTGCGGTCGAAGGCGGCGGTACCCGCGAGGAGCAGTGCCTTGAGGTTGTTCGGATCCGCGGCGAGTGCGCGCTTGAGGATCTCCTCGGGCTCGCCCTTGAGCGTCCTCCCCTGCGCCATCGCGAGCGAGTCGGCGTAGTCGGCGAGCAGCTGTGCGTCGGCAGGTACGCGCGCTGCGGCCTGGGCGTAGGCATTTGCCGACTCGCGGAAGCGCCCCAGGACCGCGTAGGAGCGGCCGAGCATCGCCCAGCCTTCGGCGTCCTCCGGGTTGTCCCTGAGGCGGGCGGCGAGGCGCCCGACCATGGTCTCGAATTGCTGCACGCTCATCCCGTGCGGGGCCGCCGCCACCTCTTCCGGCGCGCGCGTGAGTGCGCGTGGGTTGCCCACCGCGAGATATACGACGAGGGCGCACACCGGGACGGCGAGCGCCAAGGCGAGCGCAACGCCGCGCGCGCCTCCGGATGACCGCGGCGCGGCGCCAGCGCTTCCGAGGTCGGCGGCGAGGCGCGCCTCGATCTCGGCTCGCGCCTTTTCGTGCTGGTCTGGAGCGAGCGTGCCGGCCTTGAGGTCGGATTCGAGCTCGCGCAACTGATCGCGATAGACGGCGGCGTTCACCGCGTCGCGCGTCTCGCTCGGATGCGTCACGCGCCGCACAAGGGGCGGTACCACGAAGAGAAGCGCGACGGCAACGAGAAGAAGACCGAGAACGACGAAGGGTGTCACCGCGGCTCTCCAGGGGGGGCGACGAGGAGTTCCGCCGCGCGCTTGCGGTCGGCTGCGCTGACCGTGGTTCCTTCGGCCGCGCGCCGCTTCAGCAGGCGGCGAAGCAGCACGGCAAATCCGACGGCAAGCAGCAACAGGGGCCCGAACCATAGGAGCACGGTCGTCGCCTTGAGCGGGGGCCGATAGAGGACGAAATCGCCGTAGCGCGCGACCAGGTAATCGACGATCTGAGCGTCGCTGCTTCCCTGGCGCATTTTCTCCCGGATCTGGTTCCTCAGGTCTTGCGCGAGGTCCGCGTTGGAATCGGCAAGAGTCTGGTTCTGGCAAACGAGGCAGCGCAGCTCCGTGGCGAGCGCCATCATCCTTTCCTCGATCACCGGATCGGGGGCGGCAGGGGCAGCTTCCTTGGCCGCTATCCAGGGCGCGGCCGAGAGCAGCAGGAGAAGCGCGAGCAGCCTAGGCACGTTCGAGCTCTTGCACCAGTGGCAGCACCTTCTCCTTGACGATCCGCGGCGTGAGCGGACCGATGCACTTGTAGCGGATGATGCCGGCCTTGTCGATGACGTAGGTCTCAGGTACGCCGTACACGCCATAGTCGATTCCGACCTTGCCGTCGGCGTCGAAGATCGAGAGCTTGTAGGGATCGCCCATGCCTTTCAGCCACGCGAGGCCGTCTTCGCGCGTGTCCTTGTAGTTGAGGCCGTAGATCGGCACCGCGCCGCTTGCCGCGAGATCGAGCAGCACCGGGTGTTCCTCCCGGCAGCTCACGCACCAGGAGGCCCAAACGTTGAGAAGCCAGACCTTGCCGATCATGTCCTTTTCCCGGAAGGTTTTCGCCGCTTCGTGCAGCTCGGGCAGCTCGAAGCTCGGCGCGGGCTTTCCGATGAGCGGCGACGGCACCTCGCGAGGGTCGAGTTTGAGACCGACCGCGAGCAGCGCGAGCAGCGCGACGAAAACGGCAATCAGGATTGCGTAGCGGTTCATGCGGCGGGACTTCCGGGGTCAGGTCATTTCGGCGACGGCCGCGTATTGCTCGCGCGGTCGCCTGGCCGCAAGCCGGTAGCGGCGGTCACTCGCCGCAAGCGCTCCACCCAGGGCCATGATCAGGCATCCGCCCCAGATCCAGTCGACGAAGGGCTTGTGATAGACGCGCACGATCCACGCGGTCGCGCCCACAGGCTCGCCGAGGGAGACATACAGATCGCGCGTCAGGCCGGGGCTGATCGCGGCTTCGGTCATCGGCATGCTTTGCACCCGGTAGACGCGCTTTTCGGGATTGAGCGTCGTCACCGGACGGCCATCTCGCGTAACCACGATCTGTCCGCGCTGAGCGGCGTAGTTGGGTCCCTGCACGGCGGTCACGCCGTCGAAGCGGAACGTGTAGCCTCCGGCCTCGACCGTGTCGCCGCGCTCCATGCGCACGTCTTTCTCCGTCTCGTAGCCTTTCACCAGCGTTACCCCCACCACGAACACAGCCACGCCGAAATGCGCGACCAGCATGCCGTAGGTCGCGCGCGGCACGCTTTGCAGCCGGACCCACGAGTTCGCGCCGCTCGAGGCGTTGCGCACCTTCTCGTAGAGCTGCACGAAGCCGCTCGCCGCGACCCAGGCGGCCAGCAGCAGACCGAGCGCTACCATCGCTCCCCAGCGGCCCATCGCGAAGGGGAGGACCAACCCTGCAAGGACGCTCGTCGCCAGCGCCCAGCGCAGGCGCGAGGCGAGGTCGGGAAGACTGGCTTTCTTCCAGCGCGCGAGTGGCCCCACGCCCATGAGAAACAGCGCAGGCGCCATCAGCGGCACGAACACGGTCTCGAAGTATGGCGGGCCGACGGAGATCTTGCCCAGGCCGGTCGCGTCGAGCGCGAGCGGATAGAGCGTTCCGAGCAGCACCGAGCCCGCGGCCGAGGCGAAGATGACGTTGTTCGCGAGCAGCATCGATTCGCGCGACAGTGGCTCGAAGCCGCCGCCGAGCCCGATCTTGGGCGCGCGCAACACGTAGACCAGCAGCGAGCCCCCGATCACGATGGCGAGGAGCGCCAGGATGAAGATACCGCGCGTCGGGTCGGTCGCGAACGCGTGCACCGAAGTGAGAACCCCCGAGCGCACCAGGAATGTCCCGAGCAGAGAAAGCGCGAACGCGACGATCGCGAGCAGCACGGTCCAGCTGCGGAAGGCGCCGCGCTTCTCGGTGACAGCGAGCGAATGGATGAGCGCCGTTCCGGTGAGCCAGGGCATGAAGGAGGCGTTCTCGACCGGATCCCAGAACCACCAGCCGCCCCAGCCGAGCTCGTAGTACGCCCACCCGCTGCCGAGCGCGATGCCGATGGTGAGGAAGCACCATGCCGCCGTCGTCCAGGGGCGGGACCACCGCGCCCACGCCGCATCGAGACGCCCAGAGAGCAGCGCGGCAACGGCGAACGAGAACGCGATCGAGAAGCCGACGTAGCCCATGTACAGCATCGGCGGGTGCGCCACCATACCCGGATCCTGCAGCAGCGGGTTGAGATCGCGCCCGTCTGGAGGCGCGGGGAACAGCCGCAGGAACGGGTTGGATGTGAACAGGATGAAGAGGATGAATCCGACGCTCACCAACCCCATCACGCCCAGCACGCGCGCAACCATCTCGAGCGGCAGGTGCCGGCTGAACAGCGTGACGGCGAAGGTCCAGACCGAGAGCATCAGAATCCACAGTAGCATCGACCCTTCGTGCCCGCCCCACACGCCAGCGATGCGGTAATGCAGCGGCAGCGCGGAATTGGAATTGGAGGCGACGTAGGCGACGGTGAAGTCGTTGGCGATGAAGGAATAGGCCAGGCAGAGGAATGCAATCGCGACGAAGACGAACTGTCCGCGCGCGACGTGCCGCGTCGCCGCCATCCACACGGTCTCGCCGCGCGCCGCGCCGAGGAGTCCGAGGACCGACTGAGCGAGGGCGAGGCACAGGGCGAGGGCCAAAGCCAGTTGTCCGAGCTCGGGAATCATTTGCCGCTCTCCACCAATGTGTGTGTCGCCTTCTCGTTGATCGATTGCGCCTGCTTGATGGCGTCGGCGGCGGCGGGCGGCATGTAGTTCTCGTCGTGCTTGGCGAGCACCTCGCTCGCATAGAACACGCCGTCGTCGCCGAGCTTGCCCTGCGTCACCACGCCTTTGCCCTCCTTGAAGAGGTCGGGCAGGATGCCGCGGTATACCACGGGCACGTCCTTCGCCGTGTCCGTGACGAGGAACTGGACCGTGACGCCGTCCGCCCGGCGCTTGACGCTGCCAGGCACCACCATGCCGCCGATGCGGAACGCGCGTCCCTGCGGCACCTGCTTCGCCTCCACCTGCGTGGGCGTGAAGAAGAACACCAGGTTCTCGTTGAACGCCTTGAGTACGAGGGCCGCTGCCACTCCGAGAACGGCGAGTCCCCCGACAATCATCGCGATGCGCTTGTGACGGGGCTTCAACGGATCCGCCCGACCGCGTTGTGCTTGCGCCGCGCAAGCATCACCAGCTCGGCGACGATGAGGGCGAGGGTGACCGCGTAGGATCCCCACACGTAGAGGCCGTACCCGCCCATCGCGAGGAAATTGTCCAGGCTCCCCCAGTTCATGCGACCCCTCTCGCGTACTGTCCCGCCCACTCGCTTGCGCGCTCGCGCTCGAGCATGATGCAGCGCGCGCGCAGCATCACCGCGGCGATGCTGTAGAACCAGAACGCAAAGATCATGACCAGCATCCCGGCGAGCATGGTCGCTGCCATGGTCGGGGCCTTGGTGAGGCTCACCGACGCGCCCTGGTGCAGCGTGTTCCACCACTTCACGGAGAAATAGATGATCGGCACGTTGACGACGCCGACCAGTGCGAGCACTGCTCCCGCCCTGTCGGCGCGGCGCGGATCGTCGATCGCCGCCTGCAGGGCCATGAAGCCGAAGTAGAGGAAGAGCAGGATCAGCTCGGAGGTCAGTCGCGCGTCCCATACCCACCACGTGCCCCAGGCGGGCTTGCCCCATAGCGATCCCGTCCACAGCGCTATGAAGGTGAACAGCGCCCCGGTCGGCGCGACCGCGCTCGCCATCATTCCCGAGAGCCGCGTGTTGAACGCGAGCCCGATTCCGGCCCAGAACGCCATCACCACGTACAGGAACATGGACATCCAGGCGGCGGGGACATGGATGAAGATGATGCGGTAGGACTCGCCCTGCTGCGCGTCGGTGGGGGCGACGAAAAAGCCGAGGTACAGCCCGACCGCGCACGTGAAGACCGCAAGCGCGCCGAATCCGAGCGCAAGCCTTCCGGCAAGCGGGAAGAAGGTCTGAGGCGAGGAGTACTTGAACCAGTTGACGCTCATCTCCCTATTCGACCGAGATACGCAGCGCCGCCGCCGACGCCCAGGGCGCAAACGCCGCGGCGACGATCAGCATGGCGCCGAGGATCAGGAGCTGCGCCTGTCCGCCCAAGCCCGAGGCCGCCGCATCGGCCGCGCCGGCCCCGATGATCAGCACCGGAACGTACAGCGGCAGCACCAGCAGGGACAGGAGCGCGCCCGCGCCCCTCAATCCCAGCGTCAGCGCCGCGCCGATCGCGCCGATGAGGCCGAGGATTGGCGTACCGAGGGCCAACGATAGGATCAACACGCCGAGGAGATCTTGAGGAAAATCAAATTGTAGCGCCAAAATGGGCGAGATCAGCACCAGAGGCAGGCCTGTTACAAGCCAGTGCGCGAGCACTTTTGCCGCCACGACGAGTCCCAGGGGCGTGGCGCCCATCATCATTTGCTCAAGCGTCCCGTCGGCGTGGTCTTGAGCGAACACCCGGCCGAGCGCGAGCATCGAGGCGAGCAGCGCGGCCACCCAGAGGACGCCGGGCGCAACGACGCGCAGCAGCTTCGGGTCGGGTCCGACTCCGAGGGGAAACAGGCTCACCACGATCACGAAGAAAAGAAGCACTGTCAGCACGTCGGAGCTGCGCCGCGCGGCGAGCCGCAGATCGCGCACAATAACGCAGCGCAGCGCCGCGATCATTTGCCGCCCGCGAGGTCGATGCGCCGCGAACCCGCGGCGCCGATATCCGCCTCGTGGTGCGTGGTGTAGAGCACCGCGCCGCCGCGCGACACGTGACCGCGCATCAGCTCCTGCACGTTCTCGACCGCCTTGGCGTCGAGCGCGGTGAACGGCTCGTCGAGCACCCACAGCGGCACGGCCGCGCCGAGAGCCAGCCTCGCCAGCGCCGCCCGCCGCCGCTGCCCCTGAGACAGCACGCGCACGGGCAGGTTCTCGCGCCCCGCGAGCCCGAGCCGGGCCAGCGCCTCGGCGACCTGTCGCCGGTCGGCGACGATGCCGGCGAGGGTCGACGCGACGCCGAGGTTCTCCGCCGCGCTCATGTCGTCCTTCAGCGCGTTGGCGTGGCCGATATACAGCAGCCTGACCCAGAATTCCTCCTTGAGCCTGAGGATGCTCTCCCCGCCCCAGCGGACCTCTCCGCTTTCGGGCTCGAGCAGACCGCAGGCGATGCGCAGGAGGCTGGTCTTGCCTGAGCCGTTGGGGCCGCCGATCCGCAGCAGATCGCCGCCTTTGAGCGTAAAGGAAAGACCCTCGAAGAGCGTGCGCTCGCCGCGCACGCAGCAGAGGTCGATCGCCTCGAGCGGGGTCTGCACCGCGGTCAGGCGGCGGCGAGCTCCGCCCGGACCTCGGCGAGCAGGCGCTCGGCGTCGCTGCCGCGCACGCGGGTGATGTCGTCCTGGTACTTGAGCAGCGTGCCGAGCGTGTCGTTGACGGTCTGCGGGTCGAGCGTCATCTTGTCGAGCGCCACCAGCGCCTTCGACCAGTCGATCGTCTCGGCCACGCCGGGGAGCTTGAACAGGTCCATCTTGCGCAGCCGCTGCACGAAGGCGACGACCTCGCGCGAGAGCTTTTCCGGGGCCTCCGGCGCCTTGCGCTTCAGGATGTCCAGCTCGCGAAGCGCGTCCGGGTAGTCCACCCAGTGGTAGAAGCAGCGGCGCTTGATAGCGTCGTGGATCTCGCGCGTCCTGTTGGAGGTGAGCACCACGATCGGCGGCTCCTTCGCCTTCACCGTTCCGATCTCGGGGATCGTCACCTGGAAATCCGAGAGCACCTCGAGCAGATACGCCTCGAACGGCTCGTCGGTGCGGTCGAGCTCGTCGATGAGCAGCACGGGCGAGGCGCCCAGGTCGCCCTCGAGCGCCTGGAGCAGCGGCCTGCGGATCAGGAATTTCTCCGAGAAGACGTCCTGCGACAGCGCGTCGCGGGAGCGCGTGCCCTCGGCCTCGGCGAGCCGGATCTCGATCATCTGGCGCGAGTAGTTCCACTCGTATACAGCGGAAGCGATGTCCAGGCCCTCGTAGCATTGCAGGCGCACCAGGCGCCGCCCGAGGCCGCCGGCCAGGACCTTGGCGATCTCGGTCTTGCCGACGCCGGCTTCGCCCTCGAGGAACAGCGGCCGCCCCATCTTCAGCGCGAGGAATACGGCCGTCGCGAGACTGCGCTCGGCGACGTAGTCGGCGCGGGCGAGCAGGTCGAGCGTGTCGTCTATGGATTTCGGAAGAGTCATGGGCGGATTATGCCATCAATAAAAACCCTCCCCCGAGTCGATCGGGGGAGGGGCGGACGGGTCTTTCTCCGTCATTCCCGCGCAAGCGGGAATCCAGAAGCGCTTCCTGGGTCCCCGCTTTCGCGGGGACGACGCGTTTCTCTACTTCGTTGCCGCCTCGACCGCGCGCCTCGCCATCACGGTAATGAGGTGCGCGCGGTAGTCGGCCTTGGCGTGCAGATCTGAATTGAGTCCCTTCTCCGGCACGCTGATGTTTGCCACCGAGTCGGGTGCGAACTTCGACGCGAGCGCCTTCTCCATCGACGCGACCCGGAACGCGCACGGGCCCGCGCCGGTGACGGCGACGCGTGCGCCCGAGCCGGTGTCGGCGACGAACACGCCGACGATGGCGAAACGCGATGCGGGGTTCTTGAACTTCATGTAGGCGGCGCGCTTCGGGATCGGGAACACCACCTGCTCGATGATCTCGCCCTTTCCGAGCGCGGTCTCGTACAGCCCCTTAAAGAAGTCGTCGCCGGCGATCTTGCGCTTGTTCGTGACGACGGTCGCGCCCAGTCCGAGGACGGCCGCAGGATAGTCTGCCGCCGGATCGTTGTGGGCGATCGATCCGCCGAGCGTGCCCATGTTGCGCACCATGCGGTCGCCGATGCCGCCCGCGAGTGCCGCGAGGGCCGGAATCGCCCTCCTGACGTCGGCGGAGGCGGCGACCTCGGCGTGGCGGGTCATCGCGCCGACGGTCACGTTCTTGCTGTCGACCTTCATCCCCGACAGGCCCTTGATCGAGCCCAGGTCGACGACGGT
>Ga0187775_10000050_pt1 | contig 24509 bp, 20 predicted proteins | sample 0216_BV02_MP12_1_FD_132441 | JGI IMG/M metagenome (GOLD analysis project Ga0187775, IMG submission 132441) | Tropical peat soil microbial communities from peatlands in Department of Meta, Colombia - 0216_BV02_MP12_10_MG | ecosystem: Environmental > Terrestrial > Soil > Wetlands > Peat | place... | reverse complement strand
AGCATCACTGAGCTTCACCTACACCTCTTTTCGCTCTGCAAAGGAAATCAAAATGGAAAAGCTTCAAATGCTCGCGATGATCCAGGCCTACACCGGGATCGGCATCGGGCTCATGATCGGCCTTGGCGCTGCCGGCGCTTGCATCGGCATCGGCATCATGTGCAGCCGTTTTCTGGAGGCCGCGGCGCGCCAGCCCGAGCTGACCGCGTCCTTGCAGGCGAAAGTGTTCCTGCTGCTCGGCCTGATCGACGCTTCGTTCATCATCGGGGTCGGTCTTGCGATGCTGTTTGCATTCGGCAACCCCTTGCTCGCAGTCATCAAGTAGCCAAGTCGTTCGTCACCCGGAAGTAGGGGGCAGGCATGAACTTCAATCTGACGCTGTTTACGCAGGCGGCCGCCTTCGCGCTGTTCATCTGGTTTACCGTCAAATTTGTCTGGCCACCGCTGCTGCGCGCTATCGAGAATCGCCAAAAGCAGATCGCTGACGGCCTTGCCGCCGGCGAAGAGGGCAGGAAGTCGCTCGAGCTCTCGACGCGTGAAGCGGCGCAAGTGGTCGCGGAGGCGCGTGGGCGCGCGACGGAGATCGTCGCTCAGGCCGAAAAGCGCGCGACCCAGCTTATCGAGGACGCCAAGTTGACGGCGCGCGGAGAGGGCGAGCGCGAAAAGGCCGCTGCGAAGGCAGACATCCAGCAGCAGGTCGCGCGCGCCCGCGAACAGCTGCGCGACCAAGTCGCGTCGCTCGCGGTCGTGGGGGCCGAGAAGATCCTGCGCCGCGAGGTCGATGCCAAGGCGCACGCGCAGCTGCTCGACTCGATCAAGGCCCAGCTCTGAGCCATGGCTGAGCGCAGCACCGTCGCACGTCCTTACGCGGAAGCGGTGTTTCGCCTCGCCGACGGCTCGGGCAAGCTGCACGAGTGGTCGGAAATGCTGGCGGCTCTGGCCCAGGTGGCTGCGAACGATCGCGTCCAGGCGGCGATCGCGGACCCAAACGTGCCCACACCGAAAGTCGCCGGGCTATTCATCTCGATCCTGGCCGGCAAGCTGAGCGGCGAAGCCGAGAACCTAGTTCGTGTCTTGGCGGACAACCAGCGCCTGGAGCTGCTGTCCGAGATCCGGGAGCAGTTCGAAACGCTGAAGAATGAGCGTGAAGGCGTCGTCGAGGCGCAGATCGTTTCCGCGTTCGAGCTCGACCCCGCGCAGCGCTCCGAGCTCACTGCGCTGCTCGAAAAGCACACCGGCCGCAAGGTGCGCAGCAGCCTGGCCGTTGACAAGGAGCTGATCGGCGGCGTGCGCGTCGTCATCGGCGACAAGGTGATAGACGCATCAGTGCGTGGGCAGCTGCACGCGCTGGAGAATGCACTGAAGGCTTAAACGCAAGGAATCCTCATGCAACTCAATCCGTCCGAAATATCGGAACTGATCAAGAGCCGTATTCAGAATCTAGACGCCGGCGCGGAAATGCGCACGCAGGGCACGGTGGTATCGGTGACCGACGGCATCTGCCGGATCCACGGCCTGTCCGATGTCATGCAGGGGGAAATGCTCGAGTTTCCGAAGAACACCTTCGGCCTGGCGCTGAATCTCGAGCGCGACTCCGTCGGCGCGGTGATTCTCGGGGAGTATGAGCACATTACGGAAGGCGACGCGGTCAAGTGCACCGGGAACATTCTCTCGGTTCCGGTCGGACCGGAACTGCTCGGCAGGGTGGTGAATTCGCTCGGTCAGCCGATCGACGGCAAGGGCCCCATCAACGCAAAGGATACCGATGTCATCGAGAAGGTCGCGCCGGGCGTTATCTGGCGCAAATCCGTGTCGCAGCCGGTGCAGACCGGCCTCAAGGCGATCGATTCGATGGTGCCGGTCGGGCGCGGCCAACGCGAGCTGATCATCGGCGACCGCCAGACCGGCAAAACTGCGGTGGCGGTCGACACGATCATCAACCAGAAGGGCAAGGACCTGATTTGCGTGTACGTCGCGATTGGCCAGAAGGCCTCGACGATCGCCAACGTGGTGCGCAAGCTCGAGGAGCACGGCGCGATGGAGTACACCATCGTGGTGGCGGCGTCGGCCTCCGAATCGGCCGCCATGCAGTACATCGCGCCGTACTCTGGCTGCACGATGGGCGAGTACTTCCGCGACCGCGGCCAGGATGCGCTCATCATCTACGACGACCTGACCAAGCAGGCCTGGGCGTATCGCCAGGTGTCGCTACTGCTGCGGCGCCCGCCCGGGCGCGAAGCCTATCCCGGCGACGTCTTCTATCTGCACAGCCGGCTGCTCGAACGCGCGGCTCGCGTCAACGAGGAATATGTCGAGCGCTTCACCCAGGGCAAGGTCAAGGGCAAGACGGGCTCTCTTACCGCATTGCCGATCATCGAGACCCAGGCGGGCGATGTGACCGCGTTTGTCCCGACCAACGTGATCTCGATCACCGACGGTCAGATCTTCCTCGAAACCGACCTGTTCAACGCGGGCATCCGTCCCGCGATCAACGCCGGAATCTCGGTCTCGCGCGTGGGCGGCGCCGCCCAGACCAAGGTCATGAAGCGGCGCGATACGGGCGGCGGCGTGCGCCTCGCGCTCGCGCAGTATCGCGAGCTCGCGGCATTCGCTCAGTTCGCCTCCGACCTCGACGAGGCCACGCGCAAGCAGCTCGAGCGCGGACGCATGGTCACCGAGCTGATGAAGCAGCCGCAATATGCGCCGCTGCAGGTCTGGGAAATGGCGCTGACCTTGTTCGCCGTCAACAACGCGTATTTCGACGACGTCGACGTGAAGAAGGCGCTGGCGGCCGAGAGGTCGATGCGCGACTACCTAAAGAGCAAGTACGCCGATCTCGTACGCAAGATGGAGGATAAGAAAGACCTCGCCGGCGACGACGAGAAGGCGCTCAAGGCCGCGATCGAGGACTGGAAGAAGAGCGAGGGCGGCTCGATCTGAGCTGGAGCAGGCGCCATGCCGGGCACCAAAGAGATCCGCAACAAGATCAAGAGTGTGCAAAGCACTCGCAAGATCACCAAGGCGATGGAGATGGTCGCCGCGTCGAAGATGCGCAAGGCGCAGGAGCGCATGCGCGCGACGCGTCCCTACGGCGAGAAGATCCGCAACGTGGCGGCGCACATCAGCCATGCCAACCCTGAATACCGCCACCCGTTCGTGGTCGAGCGCGATACGGCGAAGGGCGTCGGGCTGATCCTGATCACCACGGACAAGGGGCTGTGCGGGGGTCTGAACACCAATGTCCAGCGCATGGCGCTGAACAGCTACAAGCAATGGCAGGCGCAGGGCGAGCAGGTCGAGGTCTGCTGCCTCGGGAACAAGGGGCTGGGCTTCATGCAGCGCCTGGGCGCCAACGTCGTCTCGCAGGTGGTGCAGCTCGGCGATCGTCCGCAGCTCGACAAGCTGATCGGCGCCGTGCGGGTGATGCTCGAAGGCTATGTCGAGAACCGCTTCGACCGGGTCATGATCGCGTACACGCGCTTCATCAACACCATGAAGCAGGAACCCGTCATGGAGCAGCTCCTGCCGCTCGGCGGCGAACGCATGGGCGCTCCCGAAGGAGCCTGGGACTACCTGTACGAGCCGGAGGCGCAGAGCGTCCTCGACCAGGTGCTGACGCGCTATATCGAGTGGATCATCGTGCAGGCGCTGGCGGAAAACATGGCCTCGGAGCAGTCGGCGCGTATGGTGGCGATGAAGGCCGCGTCGGACAACGCCGATACGCTGATCGACGAGCTGACGCTCATCTACAACAAGAACCGGCAGGCCGGAATCACCAAGGAACTTTCGGAAATCGTCGGCGGCGCGGCCGCCGTGTAACGCATATTGGTCTAGGAAAACCTCATGGCACAAGCACAAGGCACCATCGTACAGTGCATCGGCGCGGTCACCGACATCGAATTCCCGCGCGAGGCGATGCCCAAAGTCTACGACGCGCTGGTTCTCGCCGAGACCGGCGAGAAGGGGCTCGCCGAGAAGGGGCTGACCTTCGAGGTCGAGCAGCAGATCGGCGACGGCGTCGTGCGCTGCATCGCCATGGGCTCTGCCGATGGCTTGCGCCGCGGCATGAAGGTCAACAACACCGGCGCGCCGATCTCGGTGCCGGTCGGCAAGGGCACACTCGGCCGCATCATGGACGTGCTCGGCCGCCCGATCGACGAAGGCGGCCCGATCCAGACGCAGGAGCGCCGTTCGATCCACCAGGCTGCGCCCAAGTTCGACGAGCTCTCGCCTTCGGTCGAGCTGCTAGAGACCGGCATCAAAGTGATCGACCTCATCTGCCCATTCGCGAAGGGCGGCAAGATCGGCCTGTTCGGTGGCGCGGGCGTGGGCAAGACCGTGACGATGCTTGAGCTCATCAACAACATCGCCACCAAGCACGGCGGCCAGTCGGTGTTCGCCGGTGTGGGCGAGCGCACGCGCGAAGGCAACGACTTCTACCACGAGATGATCGAGGCCGAGGTGATCAAGCCCGACAATCTCCAGGAGTCCAAGGTATCGATGGTGTTCGGCCAGATGAATGAGCCGCCGGGCAACCGGCTGCGCGTGGGACTGACCGGGCTGACGATGGCGGAATCGTTCCGCGACGAAGGGCGCGATATCCTGCTGTTCATCGACAACATCTACCGCTTCACGCTCGCGGGCACCGAAGTGAGCGCGCTGCTTGGCCGCATGCCGTCCGCGGTCGGCTACCAGCCGACGCTCGCCGAAGAGATGGGCCGTCTGCAGGAGCGCATCACCTCGACCAAGGTCGGCTCGATCACCTCGATCCAGGCCGTCTACGTGCCCGCGGACGACCTGACCGATCCGTCGCCCGCGACCACCTTCGGCCACCTGGACGCGACGGTGGTGCTGTCGCGCGACATCGCCTCGCTGGGCATCTACCCGGCGGTCGATCCGCTCGATTCGACCTCGCGCCAGGTCGACCCGAACACGATCGGCGAGGAGCACTACAGCACGACGCGCGCCGTGCAGGCGACCCTGCAGCGCTACAAGGAATTGCGCGACATCATCGCGATCCTGGGCATGGACGAGCTCTCGCCCGAGGACAAGCTGGCGGTAGCGCGCGCGCGCAAGATCCAGCGCTTCCTCTCGCAGCCGTTCACCGTGGCGCAGAACTTTACGGGCACTCCCGGCAAGTACGTGCCGCTCAAAGAGACGATCAAGGGCTTCCAGATGATCGTCAACGGCGAGTGCGACAGCCTTCCCGAGCAGGCCTTCTACATGGTCGGCCAGATCGAGGAGGCGTTCGAGAAGGCGAAGACCCTCCAATAAAAGGCGCAGCCCATGGCAGCCACCATGCACGTCGACGTGGTCAGCGCGGAAGAGTCCATCTTCTCGGGCGAGGCGGAGTTCGTCGTGCTGCCCGGCGAGGTCGGCGAGCTCGGCGTATACCCGCGCCACACGCCGCTCATCACGCGCATCCGTCCCGGCACGGTGCGCATCACTCCGGCGGGCGGCGGGGAGGAGCAGCTGATCTTCGTTGCCGGAGGCATCCTCGAGATCCAGCCTCAGGTCGTGACGGTGCTTGCCGATACCGCGATACGCGGCCACGACCTGGACGAGGCGAAGGCGCTCGAAGCGCAGAAGCGAGCTGCCGAAGCGCGCGCGAAAGCGAAGGACAAGGAGGAAGTCGCGACCGTCGAAGCGGAGCTCTCGATGCTCGCGGCGCAGCTCGCGGCGATCCGCAAGCTGCGCAGGAAGTGACGCTCAGGCACCGGCGCGGGCAGCGCCGCCGCGGTAGCGCTCGCGCAGCAGGCGCTTGTACAGTTTTCCGGTGGGGTGACGCGGCAGCTCACGCTCGAAATCGACCGAGCGCGGGCACTTGATATGCGAGAGGTTGTCGCGGCAGTAGGCCATCAGCTCTGCCGCTAGCGCGGGACCGGCCTCGCGCCAGTCGGTCGGCTGCACCACCGCCTTCACTTCCTCGCCCAAATCGTCGTTCGGCACACCGAGCACGGCGACGTCGGCAACCTTCGGATGCGTGACGAGCAGGTTCTCGACCTCCTGCGGGTAGACGTTCACCCCGCCGCTGATGATCATGTAGTCCTTGCGGTCCGTGAGGTAGAGGTAGCCCTCGGCGTCCAGGTGGCCGACGTCGCCGAGCGTCGACCAGCCCTCCCGGCTGCGCGAGGCGGCGGTCTTCCCGGAATCGTTGTGGTATTCGAATGCGGGGCCGTTCGCGAAATAGATAGTCCCGGTCTCGCCCTTCGGTAGCAGCCTGCCCTCGTCGTCGAGGATGCGCACTTCGCCGAGCAGCGCGCGGCCTACCGTGCCCTTGTGCGCGAGCCATTCCTGCGAATTGCAGGCAGCGTAGCCGTTGCCCTCGGTGCCCGCGTAATACTCGTACAGTACCGGGCCCCACCAGCGGATCATCTCCTCCTTCACCGGGACGGGACAGGGCGCCGCGGCGTGGATCGCGACTCTGAGTGAGCTCAAGACGTAGCGTGCGCGCACGTCGCGCGGAAGCTTCAGCATGCGCACGAACATGGTCGGCACCCATTGGCTGTGCGTGACGCGATGCCGCTCGATGAGCGCCAGCGCTGCCTCGGCATCGAAGTGCTCCATCAATACCGAGGTTCCTCCACAACGCATGACCGTCATGTTGAAGCGCAGCGGCGCCGCGTGATAAAGAGGCGCGGGCGAGAGGTAGACCGAGTCCGGGCCCAGGCCGTACAGCTTCCTGGCGAGCGCGAGCAGCGGCGTTGGGGCATCGATCGCCTCGTCGAGAAGCTCGGTCTTGATGCCTTTGGGGCGGCCCGTCGTGCCCGAAGAGTAGAGCATGTCGCGCCCCGCGCTCTCGTCCCCGATGCGAGCGCGCGCCTGCATGCCCGTCGCCTCCTCCCAGCGCCGGTAGCCGGGCAGTGTCCCGCCCGCCGAAAAGCGCAGTGCGACCTGCGGCACTCGCTCGGCGAGCCCCGCCGCAGCTTCGGCGAGGCCGGCCGAGACAATGAACGCCCTGGCGCCGCAATCGCGCAGGACGTACTCGGCTTCCTGCAGCGCGAGCCGTGTACTCATCGCGGTGAAGAGAAGGCCCGAACGCTGCGCGGCGAAACAGATCTCGAAGAAGCGCGCATTGTTATCCAGCATGAGCGCAATGTGATCGCCCCGCGCCAGGCCGCAGGCCCTAAACAGCTGCGCACCCTGGTTGGAGCGCTCCTCGAGCTGGCGGTAGGTGACCGTCTCGCCGGAGCGGGCCATGACGTACGCAGGCTTGTCTGGCGTGCGTTCGGCGTGATGGCAAGGATGGAGCCGGTCTGCGTCCATGGCTTGGCATCGCGAGTGTTGCATAATCCTGGACACCATGACGAACGATTTTGGAATCCTCTCCTACGGTGCCTACATTCCCCGGCGCCGGCTGCAACGCAAGACGATCGCCGCGGCGAACACCTGGTTCAATCCGGCGCTGCGAGCGCTCGCGAAGGGCGAGCGCGCGATGGCCAACTGGGACGAGGACACAGTCACCATGGCGGTTGAGGCGGCGCGCGACTGTCTCGCCGGCCTATCGGGGATTGCCCCGACCCAGCTGATGCTCGCTTCGACGACACATCCCTACGACGACAGGCAGAACGCCGGGATCGTGGCGACTGCGCTGCACCTGGGCCCCGCCTTGCGCGCACTCGACGTCACCGGAAGCCAGCGCGCCGGCAGCTCGGCGCTCATGACCGCGCTCGCTACGGGTGAGAACGTGCTCGTGACGGCGGGCGAGCACCGTCTCGCCAAGGCGGCGAGTCTGCAAGAAATGCATTACGGCGACGGTGCGGCGGCGCTGCTCGTCGGGCGCGGCGCGCCGGCCGCGCGGCTCGTCGCGGCGCACAGCGAGACCGTGGACTTCGTGCACCAGTACCGCGGCCGCGACCGCGCCCACGATTACGCGTGGGAAGAGCGCTGGATCCGCGACGAGGGCTACATGAAGATCGTGCCCGCGGCGCTCGCCGCGCTTTTCAGGGCCAGCGGCGCCTCCGCCGAGTCCGTGACCCACTTCTGCCTGCCGTGCACGCTGCCGCGCGTCGCCGCGGGCGTCGCCAAGCGCGCCGGAATCGCCGAGAGTGCGCTGCGCGACAGCCTCGCGGCGGTGTGCGGCGACACCGGTGCAGCGCATCCGCTGCTCATGCTCGCGCATGCGTTGGAGGAGTCGAAACCGGGCGATCACATCCTGGTGGCCGCGTTCGGCCAGGGCTGCGATGCGCTGCTGTTCGAGGTTACCGATGCCGTACGCCGGTTGCCGGCGCGCCGCGGCGTGAAGGGCGCACTCGGGCGGCGCAAGGAGGAGACGAATTACGAGCGCTTCCTCGCCTTCAACGATCACATCGTGCTCGATCGCGGCATGCGCGCCGAGGTCGACCACGGCACGCCGCTCTCGACGCTGTACCGCAACCGCGACATGGTGACCGGGCTGGTTGGCGGGCGCTGCCGCAACTGCGGCACGCTGCAGTTCCCGCGCGGCCGCTATTGCGTCAATCCGAAATGCAACGCCCTCGATTCGCAGGACGCGCACCCATTCTCGGAGGTGTGCGCGAAGGTGATGTCGTACACCGCTGACATGCTCACCTACAGCCCCGACCCGCCCGCCTACTACGGCATGATTCAGTTCGAAGGCGGCGGGCGCATGATGGCCGACTTCGCGGATGTGGACGACGGCAAGGTTGAAGTCGGCATGCCGATGCGCATGATGTTCCGCGTCAAGGAGAACGATGCCGCGCGCGGCTTCGTGCGATACTTCTGGAAGGCTGCACCGGCGGAGAATCAGTAGGAGGCCAGACATGGCAAGCGGAATCCGCGACAAGGTGGTGGTCCTCGGCATGGGCTGCTCGAAGTTCGGCGAGCGCTGGGACCGTAACGCCGAGGACCTGATGGTCGAGGCCTTCGAGGAAGGTCTCAGGGACGCCGGCATCGGGCGCAATCAGATCGAGGCGGCGTGGTTCGGCACCGCGATCGAGGAGCAGCACGTCGGCAAGTCGGGCGTGCCTCTCGCGATGACGCTGCGCCTGCCCTACATCCCGGTGACGCGCGTCGAGAACTACTGCGCCACCGGCACCGAGGCATTTCGCGGCGCGGTGTACGCCGTGGCCTCGGGCGCGGTAGACATCGCGCTCGCGCTCGGCGTGGAGAAGCTCAAGGACACCGGCTACGGCGGCTTGCCGCAGCGCGGCCGCGGCGGCCTCAACAACTTCTTCTGGGCCAACATCTCGGCACCCGGCTCCTTTGCCCAGCTTGCGGCCGCGTATCGCGCCAAGCACCGCGTCGACGCGAAGGACCTGAAGCGCGCCATGGCGCACATCTCGGTGAAGAGCCATGACAACGGCGCGAAGAACCCGAAGGCGCACCTGAGGAACCGCATCACCGAGGAGGATGTGCTTAACGCGCCGATGATCGCCGATCCGCTCGGGCTGTACGATTGCTGCGGCGTGTCGGACGGCTCGGCGTGCGCGATCGTCACCACGCCCGACATCGCGCGCGGCCTGGGCAAGAAGGACCTCGTTGCGGTGAAGGCGCTGCAGCTCGCGGTCTCGAACGGCCAGGAGGTGCAGTACGGCGAGTGGGACGGCTCGTACTTCGCCACCACGCGTGTCGCCGCCGAGCGCGCTTACCGGGAGGCCGGCATCGATGACCCGAGAAAGCGCATCTCGATGTTCGATGTGCATGACTGCTTCTCGGTCACCGAGCTGGTGACCATGGAGGATCTCGGCATTTCGGCGGAAGGCAAGGCGATCAAGGACGTGCTCGACGGCTTCTACGACGCTTCGGGCAAGATCCCGTGCCAGATCGACGGCGGGCTGAAATGCTTCGGTCATCCGATCGGCGCCTCGGGCCTGCGCATGCTCTACGAGATGTACCTGCAGCTTTCAGGCCGCGCCGGCGAGCGCCAGCGACCCGAACCGGTGCTCGGCATGACGCACAACCTCGGCGGCTTCCCGAGCCAGAACGTCTCATCGGTCACGATCGTCGGCAGCTACGGCGCCTGAGCGGCCGCCGAAGCGCGCGAGCGGGGATCGGCGCTAGAGGAGGTGGCTAGTCCGATCCGCGCGCTCGCCGCCGCGGTCCTTGTGTTCGTCGATGGCGTAGGCCCACACCACGTAGCGCTCGGCGCCACCCGCGCGCAGCGCTTCGAACGGAAAGCAAGTCACGAGCGTCAGCCTGGAGGGACCCTCCTGCGCGGCGACCCAGCCGTCGCTTCGGTCGAGTACGCGCAACCGGCGCACCGCATATGCGCGGCGCGCGCCGTCGGGCGTTTGGACGATTATCGTCGCGCCGAGCGCGAGCTCGCGCAGGAACGCGAAGTGCGTGTCGCGGTGCCCGCTGATCACGCTGTTGCCGGGCGTCCCGGGCAGCGCGGAACCTGAGAGATGCCCGAGGCCGAATGCCATCGCCGCGCCGTCGGCGCCTTCGAGGACGTACCGCTCGACGCCGAGCGACGGCACCGTCAGGCGTGCAACCGGCCAGGTGTCGGCCCAGGGCCAGGGCCTCGCGTGCGTTTCGCCCGCGAGCGTGCGCTGCCAGGCCTGCGCCACCAGCGCCTGTGCGATCCAGGCCTTGGCCTGGATCCAGGCGCCGCGCGCGACCTGCCAGCCGCCCGTCGCGACGAGGAGCGCGACGAGGATGGGGCGCAAGCGCTCGACGCCTTTGCTGCGAAGCGCTGTATTCGATTCGGGCCAGGCGCATTCCACGCCCAGGTACTGCTCCTGGTCGCGTTTCACGCGGACCTCCGGCGCCGGCCGACCCAAAGCGAGGCGAGCAGGAGCAAAAGCATCCCGCTCAACAGCGCGAAGCGGCTGTCGGTAGCGGTCTGCGGCAGCTCGCCGAACACCTTGTCGTGCTGCCAGCCCTCCGGAAGATTGGTCGGCAGATCGGCGTGCGCGAGCGGGGCGTCGGCGGGCCGCGCCGGCGTTCGATCGACGGCGACGAAGCTCGTGTAGCGGGTCACCAGCCGGTGCGCCCGGGCGAGCGCGATCACCTGTTCGCGCACCGCCTCGGGCGCAGCGCCCTCGCGCAGCGAGTCCATGAGCGAAGCCACTTTCGCGCGCGCCCAGAGCGAATCGATGCCGCTGCCCTGCGCGCCGGCGGCGAGCGGCACGCGCGCTTCCCACACCCGCCCCGCGCGCACGCCGCTCACGCGCAGCTCGCCTTCGAGGCGCTCGAGGGAGGCGCTCACCACGAGCGGCTCGCCGGCATACAGGTCGGGCACGCGCGCGGGCCAGGCTTCGGCGTGCGCGGCCTCGGGCCATTGCAGCGTGATCCCCTTGAGCACGGGCGCTTCGAGCTTGGCGAAGAGCTCGGACATCCTCGCGCCGACCTCGTCGACGCGGCCGACATAGGTGAACGTGCCGCGCCCGAGTTCGGCCGCCTTGCGCATGAAGTGGCTGTTCGGTGCCGAGCCGATTCCCACGGTAAACAGGCGCGAGCCACCCAGGCGCGCCTGGATCAGGCGAAACAGCTCCTCTTCGTTCCCCACCGCGCCGTCGGTTAGGAAGACCACCTGCCTCACTCCGGCACCCGCATCTCCACCGTTCAATGCGAGCTTCAGGGCGGAGGCCATTTCGGTGCCCCCGCGCGCCGCGAGGCCGCGTACCCAGCCGATCGCGCGCTGCACCTGGGCGGGCGTGGCCGCGCGCGCTTCGGGGAACAGCGCCCTGGCGGTCGAGTTGAATTCGATGACGTTGAAGCGATCTTGCGGCGTCAGGCGCTCCAGCGCCAAGGCGAGCGCCTCGCGCGCCTGCCGGATCGACGCGCCGGCCATCGAGCCTGATGTGTCCAGCACAAAGATCACCTCGCGCGGCAGCGGCGCCTCGTGCGCCTCTGCCGGTGGCATCAGCATCAGCAGCGCGTAGTCGCGCCCGCCTTGCGTCTGCGTAAACCAGGCGAGCCGGGGCGCCGCTTCCGGGCGCGGAGCCCAGCGCAGCACGAAATCGCGGTTTGCAGCAGTGCTGCCCTCGGCGAGCGTGATTTCGCGCTTCCCCTCGCCGACCGTCTTGATGTCCACTTGGTGGTAGGGGCTCGAAACCTCCGCGAGGGGCACGCCTGCGTCCAGCTCGACACGGATCGAAACCGGGTTGACGGGCATGCGCCCTTCCTGCGGACGCAGCACGACGGGCGTGATGCGCGCCGCGTCTGTCACGCCGTGCGGGACATAGCGCGGACCGACCACCATCGGAAAGCGCAGCGAAAAGCGACCGTCCCGATAGCGTAGCGTCTCGATATATTCAAGCTCGACCACGATAGTTTCGTGCGAGCCGATGTTCGCCACGCTGGTGGTGAACATGTTTGGCCGTTCCTGGTCGAGCAACGCGGCGCGGCTACCCTGCGCCCGCGCCGCCGCGTAAGTCTTCTGGGCCGCCGCGCGCTCCTGAATCTCCCCTTCCAGGGTGCGCTCGCCGACGCGCAGGCGCAGCCGGTCGACGGCCGAGTTCTGGGGCAAGGGGAACACGTATACGCCTTCGTACCATCCCTCGCCCGGATTGCGGAAGGTCTGCACCACGCGCGCACGCACCACCACGCCCGAGACCTGGAACGCCACCGCAGTCGACTGCAACGGCGCATCGAGCGCATCGCCGCCGGCACGCGGGCGCAGGAGCAGCGTGCCCTCGCCCGGCGCCTCGGCCGCCCGCGCCTCGCTCGCGAACAACAGGGTCAGCCCGGCGAGCGCAATGGCGGTCACGACGCCCAACGCGGCTGCGAGCGCCACCGATGCGATGAGATCGAGCGCGATTCGTCCGGCCAGGGTTCTTCTTTCGGGTTTATTCACGGCGTCTCCATCGTCGGTGCGTACTGGAGGCCGATTACAGGCCCCCTTCGGGGTGGTTGCGCGGCGCGCAAGGGGCGAAGCGCTGAACAATTGTGGCAATCCGCTGGCAGCGGGCGGAGAGCGCGCAGCGATCGGCTATATTCGATGTCATGTCGCGCCGCATCGTCATCGTCGAGGACGACCCCACCATACGCGCCAACTACGCCGCCGCGCTCGGCCGCTACGGCTACGAGGTGGCCGCTTACGGCGGCTGCGCCGAGGCGCTCGCCGTGATGAAGTCGCGCCTGCCCGACCTCGCCATCATCGACATCGGCCTTGGGCAGGACGCGGACGGAGGGTTCGCGCTGTGCCGCGAGTTGCGCGCGCTCTCTGCTGCGCTGCCGATCATCTTCCTCACCGCACGCGACAGCGACTTCGACGTGGTGGCCGGCCTGCGTCTGGGTGCCGACGACTATCTCACCAAGGACGTGAGCCTGCCGCACCTCATGGCGCGCATCGCGGCGCTGTTTCGCCGGGCCGATCTCGCGCGCGAGCCGCCCGCGACCGAGGAGCGCTTCGAGCGCGGCGCGCTTGCGCTCGACCTGAAGCGCTTCAGCGTAAGCTGGCAGGGGCAACCGGTCGCGCTCACGCTGACGGAGTTCTGGATGGTGCACGCGCTCGCCAAGTTCCCGGGCCACGTCAAGAATCGCGACCAGCTGATGCAGGAAGCGAACCTGGTCGTCGACGACGCCACGGTTACCTCGCACGTGAAGCGCATACGACACAAGTTCCTCGCCGTCGATGCCGCGTTCGACCGAATCGACACGGTCTACGGCATGGGCTACCGCTGGAAGGCCTGAGGCCGCAATGCGCATACGCATTACCTTGCGGGTCAAGCTCGCGCTGGTCTCGCTCGCCCTGCTGGCGTTGCCCTGGGCAGGATGGCTCTACGTCGGCGAGATGGAGCGCTTTCTGCTCGAGGGTCAGGAGCGCGCGCTGCTCGCCACCGCGCGCGCGGTCGCGACTGCGCTGCACGACCGCCCGCAGCTTCTTGCCGCGGTGCCAGAACGCGACGATGCGTTGCGACGCGAGGCCGAGGCCGAGTTGCAGCGGCTTACGCAGCAAAGCGGGAGCGCCGGCGGCACGGACGCAGACGTGCCGCTGGCGCGCGAGGACGACGTCGCGGCGGGCCCCGCGCGGGAAGAGATCGCCGCCATCCTGCGCGGAGTCGAGCGCGCAAGCTCGCGCATCTGGGTGGTGAACAGGCGCTACCAGGTGCTCGCGCTCGCCGGCAGCCTGAGGCAGTCGGTACCGCCGGAGCAGGACGGTACGCTGCGCTCCTGGTGGCATCGGGCGATCAGCTGGCTGATCCCGGGTCCGACGGAGGACTTCGCCGAAGCCTTACCCGACGACGTGCTCGCCACCAGCCGCGACATCACGGCCGCACTGCAGGGAACGCCGGGCACGCGCATGCGACGCACGCCGGACGGCCGCGCGGTGGTGCTCTCCTCCGCCTATCCCATCTGGTCGGGCGACGAGGTTGTCGGCGCCGTGGTCGCCGAGGAGACGACCAATCCGATCGTCTCGCTGCGCAGCGCCGCGCTCGAGCGCCTGCTCGCGTTGACGCTGGCCGCTTTCGCAGGCGTCGGCGCGTTGCTGATCGCCTATGCGACGCGCCTGTCGCACCGAATTCGCCGGCTGCGCGACGAAGCCGAGTCGGCGATCGACGCGCGCGGCCGTATCACGCGCCTCGCGGCCGGTTCCGATGCCGGCGACGAGATCGGCGACCTCTCGCGCAGCTTCTCGGCCATGCTGGCGCGGCTCGCACAGCATCACGCTTACCTGGACAGCATGGCTGATCGTCTTTCGCACGAGCTGCGCACGCCGATCGCCGTGGTGCGCTCGTCGCTCGAGAACCTGCAGCTCGCCGCCGAGCCCGCCGAGCGGCGACTGTACATCGAGCGCGCCGAGGAAGGCCTCGCGCGGCTGAATACCATCCTGCAGCGCATGATGGAGGCCTCGCGGCTGGAGCAGAGCCTGCGCGCGTCCGAGCGCGAGCGCTACGACTTGGTGCCGGTGGTGCGCGGCTGCGTCGAGGGTTACCGGCTGGCGTACCCGCAGGCGAGTTTCGCGCTCGAGCTGCCCGAGCGGCGCATGGACGTCGAGGGTTCGCCCGACCTGGCCGCGCAGCTGCTCGACAAGCTGGTGGAGAACGCCGTGGACTTCGCGACTCCCGGCACCCCGATCCGCGTCTCGCTGGAAGAGGAACGCGGTATGGCGCTGCTCAGGGTGATCGACCGCGGCCCCCTGCTGCCCCCCGAGATGCAGGGCCGACTGTTCGAATCGATGATCTCGCTGCGCGGCGAGCGGCGCGGCGCCGTGCCGCACCTCGGTCTGGGCCTGTACGTGGCGCGCCTGATCGCTGAGTTCCACGGCGGAACGATCGCGGCCGACAATCTGCCTAGTGGTGATGGCGTCGCGATCACCGCGCGCCTGCCGATTGCATGGCGCTAGAATCCGCGCTTTGCCCGATTTCTGCGATGAAACCGCTCGCCGCGCTAAGCGATCCGCGCCGCATCCGCGGGCTGCTGTTCGATATCGACGACACGTTGACCACGGAAGGCCGGCTGACTGCGGAAGCCTATGGCGCGCTGCAGGACCTGAAACGGGCGGGACGCGTGGTGGTTCCGATCACCGGGCGCCCGGCCGGCTGGTGCGATCACATCGCGCGCATGTGGCCGGTGGACGCGGTAGTCGGGGAGAACGGCGCGTTCTATTTCTGGTACGACGCTGCGGCCGGCAAGCTGCGCCGCCGCTATCGGGACGCCGAAGAGGTTCGCGTCGCGAACCGCGCACGCTTCGAGGCGATTGCACGCCGCATCGTCTCCGCCGTGCCGGGCTGCGCCCTCGCCGCGGACCAGACCTATCGCGACACGGATCTGGCGATCGACTTCTGCGAGGACGTGCCTGCCTTGCCGCTCGAAGCCGCCGAACGCATCGCGATGTTGATGCGCGAAGCGGGCTTGCGCGCCAAGATCAGCTCGATCCACGTGAACGGCTGGTTCGGCGACTACGACAAGCTCGCCACCACGCGAACGCTGTTTGCCGAGCGCTTCGGCACTGATCTGGACGCCGCGCAGAACGAATTCGCGTTTGCCGGGGACTCTCCCAACGACGTGCCGATGTTCGCATTCTTCGAGAACTCGATCGGCGTGGCGAACGTCGCGCGCTTCGGCGGGCATCTCGCCGCGACGCCGAAATACGTGACGCGGTCCGCGTCTGGTGCAGGGTTCGTCGAGCTCGTCGCCCACCTGCTGGGGCACGCATGATCGAATGGTGGCCGGCGTACCTGGGAGTCGGCGTCGCGGTGGGCTTTCTCGCCGGCCTGCTGGGCGTCGGCGGGGGCATGATCACCGTGCCGCTGCTGGTGTTCGTGTTCACCGCGAAGGGCTTTCAGGCGAGCCATCTCGTGCATCTGTCGCTCGCCACCGCGATGGCGACGATTCCGTTCACCTCGGCTTCCAGCGTGCGCGCGCACCACGCGCGCGGCGGCGTGGACTGGCGCGTTGTGCTGGGTATGCTGCCTGGCCTCGCAACCGGCGCTCTGCTCGGCGCGCTGGTAGCCGGCCGCGTGCCGTCGCGGCCGCTCGCCATCTTCTTCACGGCGTTCATCCTCTATGCGGCGGCCAACATGATGCTCGACGTGCGCCTCAAGGGGACACGCCAATTGCCGGGCAGCCTCGGCCTCGGCGTCTCCGGGGGCGTGATGAGCTTCCTTGCCAGCTTCCTCGCCGCGGGCGCGGCGTTCATGACCGTCCCGTTCATGACCTGGTGCAATGTTCCGCTCAAGCGCGCGATCGGCACCGCGGCGGCGATCGGGTTTCCCTTATCGCTCGCCTCCAGCATCGGCTACGTCTATGCCGGCTGGAATGTGGCCGGGCTGCCGCGTGGCAGTCTAGGCTTCGTCTACGTCCCGGCGCTCGCGCTCATCGTGGCGACCAGCATCCTCACGGCACCCCTCGGGGCGCGGATCTCGCACCATTTGCCGGTGCGCAGGCTACGCGTCGTCTTCGCGCTTTTGTTGTTCTTGCTGGCGCTGCACATGCTCCTCAGCCTGTGGTGACGCGCTGCGCACGCCGTCCGCAATGTGGTAATAAGGTTCCTCCCGCCTCTCAGGACAGATGAATGGCAGGCCCCTTATCGCATATCCGTGTTCTCGACCTCTCGCGCGTGCTCGCAGCGCCCTGGGCGGGACAGAACCTCGCCGACCTTGGCGCCGAGGTCATCAAAGTCGAACGTCCGCACAAAGGCGATGATTCGCGCGCTTTCGGTCCCCCGTGGCTGAAGGACGCCGCCGGCAAGGACACCGGGGAGTCCGCGTACTTCGCCTGCGCGAACCGCGGCAAGAAGTCGATTACCGTCAACCTGGCTGCTGCGGACGGTCAGCGAATTGTGCGCGAGCTGGCGGCGAAGTGCGACGTGCTGTTGGAGAACTACAAGCCCGGCGACCTCGGGCGCTACGGCCTGGGTTACGGAGATTTGAAGCAGGTAAATCCGCGCCTGGTGTACTGCTCGGTTACCGGCTTTGGTCACACTGGCCCCTACCGGGATCGACCGGGCTACGACTTCATGATCCAGGGGATGGGCGGGCTGATGAGCGTCACTGGCGAGCGTGACGATCTGCCGGGCGGCGGGCCGCAGAAGGCGGGCATCCCGATCGCCGACCTTATAACCGGGATGTACGCGACAGTCGCCGTGTGCGCGGCGCTGGCGCACCGCGCGGAGACCGGCATCGGCCAGCATCTCGACCTGGCCCTGCTCGACTCGCAGGTGGCGGTGCTGGCAAACCAGGGCGCGAACTATCTGGCGACCGGAATCTCGCCGCGGCGGCTGGGCAATGCGCACCCGAACATCGTTCCCTATCAGACCTTCAAGACGGCGGACGGCGACGTGATCCTCGCCTGCGGGAACGACAATTTGTTTCGCAAGTTCTGCGAGGTGGCGCAGTGCCAGCATCTCGCCGCGGACGAGCGCTTCGCGACCAATGGCAAGCGGGTCGAGAACCGTGCCGCGTTGACGCAGATCCTGAGTGAAGTCTTTCGCGGGCGCACGACCCGCGACTGGACCGAAGCGCTGGAAATGGCCGGCGTACCAAACGGCCCCATCAATACGCTCGAACAGGTATTTCGCGAGCCGCAGGCTGTCGCGCGGAGACTGAAGATTGAAATTCCGCACCCGCTTGCCGGAAAGGTTTCACTGGTGCGAAGTCCGATGCGTTTCTCGGAAACGCCGCTCGAGCACAATGTTCCCCCGCCCCTGCTTGGCGAGCATACCGACGAAATCCTGCGCGGACTGCTCGGCAGGAGCGACGTCGAAATAGACAAGCTGCGCGCCGACGGCGCGATCTGAGGTACCGCCGGAGGGTTAGGCGGCCGCGCCCGAGGCGACGAGCGCCTCGATCTCGCCCGCGGAGAAGCCGAACTCGGCGAGCACCTCGCGCGTATGCTGGCCGTAGGTCGGTGCCGGGCGCTTCACCGCGCCCGGCGTGGCCGAGAGCTTGATCGGCAGACCGAGCGCCCGCGTCCTGCCCACCTGCGGGTGCTCGAGCTCAACTACCATGTCGCGCGCCTGCGTCTGCGGGTCGGCGAGCATTTCGCCGATCGAATTGATCGGGCCGCAGGGCACGCCCTCCGCCTCGAGCCGCTCGATCCACTCGCGCACCGTGCGCTGGCCGAGCTTGGCATTGACTAGAGGCGCCAGCGCATCGAGATTCTTCATGCGATCGCTGTTCGAGCGGAAGCGCTCGTCTGCGAGCCACTCGGGCGCCCCCAGCACGCGCGCCAGACGCTCCCAGTTCGGCTGGTTGGCGCCGCCGATGGTGAGCCAGCCGTCGCTCGCCCGGAACGCCTGGTAGGGGGCCGATAGCAGATGCGCCGAGCCCATCGGGCCGGGCGATTGACCGGTGGCGAAGAAGATCGCCGATTGCCAGTAGGTCTGCTGGATGCCGGCCTCGTACAGCGACGTGTCCACCAGCTGGCCCTCGCCGCTCTTCAGCCGATGCACATAGGCCGACACGATGCCGAGCGCCGCGAGGATGCCGCCGTTGATGTCGCAGATCGGGTTGCCCGACTTGACGGGCGCGCGACCCGGTTCCCCGGTGATCGCCATCAGGCCGGACATACCCTGGGCGACGAGGTCGAACCCGCCCTTGTCGGCGTACGGCCCGGTGCGGCCGTATCCGGAGATCGAGCAGTAGATGAGCGCGGAATTGAGCGCCTTCAACGCATCGTAGCCCAGGCCAAGCTTTTCCATCGTGCCCTTGCGGTAGTTCTCGGTGAGCACGTCGACCCGGCCGACCATGCGCTTCAACGCGTCGCGCGCCCCGGGCAGCTTGAGATTGAGCGCGATGCCTCGCTTGTTGCGGTTCATCGCCATGAAGGCGGCCGACTCGCCGTTCACCGATGGCCTGTTCATGGCGCGCGTATCGTCGCCGCCCGGCATCTTCTCGACCTTGATGACGTCGGCACCGAGGTCGGCAAGCAGCATGCCGCAGGTCGGCCCGGCCATAATCTGCGCGAGCTCGAGCACCTTGAGGCCGGCGAGCGGTCCGGCACTCATGCTGCGGCGCGCACCCGGTCCCGGTGTGCCGACTCGAGGTATTGCGTCGCCGCCTGCACGCCCTCCTTCTTCACTGGGAAGCCGGCGAGCGCGAGACCCATCTCGACCCCGGCGAGCGTGCCGACGAGCATGAGGTCGTTGAAGTCGCCCAGGTGACCGATGCGGAACACCTTGCCGGCGAGCTTGCCGAGCCCCGTGCCGAGGGACATGTCGAAGTGCTCGAGCACTATCTTGCGCACCCGGTCGGCGTCATGTCCGGGGGGCATCAGCGCGGCGGTGAGCGACGCGGAGTATTCCGACGGATCCAGGGCAAGCACTTCGAGCCCCCACGCGCGCACCGCCCTGCGTGTCGCCTCGGCGTGTCGCTGGTGGCGCGCGAAGACGTTAGCGAGCCCCTCCTCCTCGAGCATCGCGATCGCCTCGCGCAGCCCGTAGAGCAGGTTGGTCGACGGCGTGTAGGGGAAGAAGCCGTTCTTGCCGCTGGCGAGCATTTCGTCCCACGCCCAGTAACTGCGCGGCAGCGTCCCGCTGCGCGAGGCCGTCAGCGCCTTGGCCGACACGCAATTGAACGACAATCCCGGCGGCAGCATCAGTCCCTTCTGCGAGCCCGCCACGGTGACGTCGACGCCCCATTCGTCATGACGGTATTCGATCGAAGCGAGCGAGGAGATCGTATCGACCATGAAAAGTGCGGGGTGCGCGCAGGCATCGATGGCGCGCCGCACCTCCGCAATGCGCGAGGTGACGCCCGTGGAGGTTTCGTTGTGCACGACGCATACCGCCTTGATGCGGCGCCCGGCGTCGTTTCGCAGCCGCCGCTCGATCGCTGCGGGATCCGCGCCATGGCGCCAATCGCCCGGCAGGAACTCGGGCTTCAGGCCCAGACGCTCGGCGAGCTTTTGCCACAGCACGGCGAACTGACCCGTCTCCGCCATGAGCACGGTATCGCCAGGCGAAAGCGTGTTGACCAGCGCCGCTTCCCAGGCTCCGGTGCCCGATGCGGGATAGATGACGACTTCTGCGGAGATGCTCTTGAAGATGCGCTTCATGCCGGTGAGCACCGCTTTGCCGAGTTCGGCGAACTCTGGCCCGCGATGGTCAATAGTCGGCCGATCGATGGCTCGCAGGACGCGGTCGGGGACGTTGGTTGGTCCTGGAATCTGCAGGAAATGGCGTCCGGCGGTCCTTGCCATATTGCCTCCTAGATTGAATGCAGAAGTGCCTATGCTGCGCAACATACGGGCCGGCTATTGCGCTCTATGGTGGATTTTTGTATTATGCATACAATAATCCGCAGGCGCAAGCCATGGGATCGATCGAAGAGCTAGCTGCCCCGAAAATCGCGCGCCGCCCTCTGCACGAGGAGGTGGTCGGCCAGCTGCGCGACCTGATCGTGCAAGGGCACCTGGTGCCGGGCACGCGCCTGAACGAGCGGGTGCTTACCGGCCAACTCGGGATCTCGCGCACGCCGCTGCGCGAGGCGATCAAGCTGCTGGCGGCCGAGGGGCTGGTCGAGCTGCTGCCGAACCGCGGCGCGATCGTAGCGCCGCTCGAGGCGGCACGCGTTACGCAGACGCTGCAGGTGGTGGGCGCCCTGGAGGGCTTGGCCGGCGAGCTCGCGTGCGCGCACGCGAGCGACGAGCAGCTTGCCGAGGTACGCGCGTTGCACTACGAGATGCTGGCGATGCACGCGCGCGGTGACCTCGCCGGCTACTTCAGGTGCAACCAGGCGATTCACCTGAAGATCGTCGAGGCGACCGGCAACGCAGTGCTGGCGAACACCTACCGCCAACTGAACGCCTACGCGCGCCGCGTACGCTACATGGCGAACCTGTCCAAGGAGCGCTGGGACGCCGCAGTGCGCGAGCATGAGGAGATTCTGCGCGCGCTCGCGGAGCGGGATGCGCCCCGCCTCAAGGCTCTGCTGCGCGACCACCTGGACGGCAAGCTGGGGGCGGCGCTCGGCGCGCTCTCGGAACGACAGGCGGCATGAGCCACGCAGTGCTCGCCGCTACCCTGGCGAAGGAGGTCGACGGCGAGATTCTGTTCGACCGCGCAAGCCGCGCACGCTACGCGACCGACGCCTCGATCTATCAGATCGAGCCGATCGGCGTGGTCGTGCCGCGCAACGAAGAGGCGGCGCGCGCCGCGCTGGGCATCGCCGCCGCGCAAGGCGTACCGATCCTGCCGCGCGGCGCCGGCAGCTCGCAGTGCGGGCAAGCGGTCGGCGCGGCGCTGGTCATCGACCATTCCAAGTATCTGAACGGCCTCCTCGAGCTGGACGTCGAGCGGCGCAGCGCGCTCGTGCAGCCCGGCATCGTGCTCGATCAGCTCAACGCACAGCTGCGCAAGTACGGACTGTGGTTTCCGGTCGACGTCTCGACCAGCGCACAGGCCACCCTCGGCGGGATGGCGGGCAACAATTCCTGCGGTTCACGCTCGATCGCCTACGGCAACATGGTGCACAACGTGCTCGCTATCGACGCGCTGCTCGTCGACGGACAGCGCTGGCGCTTTGCGCCGCTCGCGGAGGACTCCGGCCCGGCGGGCTACCGGGAGTTCGTCGGCAAGCTGCGCGCCCTGTACGAGCGTGAGAAGGACGAAATCGCCGCGCGCCTGCCGAAGGTGCTGCGCAGAGTCGCCGGCTACAACCTCGATCATCTCGGTCCGCCGCACGCGAACGCGGCGCACCTGCTGGTCGGATCCGAGGGCACGCTCGCATTCTTCGAGCGCCTGCTGCTCAAGCTCAGCCCGCTGCCGCGGGCACGCACTCTCGGCGTCGTGCACTTCCCGAAGTTCTACGTCGCGATGGATTGCGCCCAGCACATCGTCAAGCTCGCGCCCTCTGCCGTCGAGCTCGTAGATCGCACCATGATCGAGCTGGCGCGCGACATCAGCGCCTTCAAGACCACGGTGGACACGTACATTCGCGGCGGCCCCGACGCCATCCTGCTGGTCGAGTTCGCGGGCGACGAGCAGGCTGCACAGCGCGCGAAGCTCGCCGAGCTCGTCGCGCTCATGGCCGACCTGGGTCTGCCCGGCAGCGTGGTCGAAGTCACCGACGCTCAGGCGCAGAAGGACATCTGGGAGGTGAGGAAGGCGGGCCTGAACATCATGATGTCGATGAAGGGCGACGGCAAGCCGGTGTCGTTCATCGAGGACTGCGCCGTGCCGCTCGAGCACCTTGCCGAGTACACCGACCGGCTGACGCAGGTGTTCGCGAAGCACGGCACGCGCGGCACCTGGTACGCGCATGCCTCGGTCGGCTGCCTACACGTGCGCCCGGTGCTCGACATGCGGCGCGACGGAGCGGAGAAGATGCGCGCCATCGCCGAAGAGGCCAGCGCGCTGGTCAAGCAGTACAAGGGCGCCTACTCGGGCGAGCACGGCGACGGGCTGGTGCGCTCGGAATGGATCGCGCCGTTCCTCGGCCCCCAGCTCACGGCCTGCCTCGCCGAGATCAAGTCGTGGCTCGATCCGCGCGGGCTCATGAATCCGGGCAAGATCGTCCAGCCGCCGCGCATGGACGACAAGCGCCTGTTCCGCTTTCCGCCCGGCTACGCGACGAAGGTTCCCTACACGGAGCTCGACTGGAACGAATGGGGCGGCTGGGACAAGGCCGTCGAGATGTGCAACAACAACGGCCACTGCCGCAAGTTCGACGCGGGTACGATGTGCCCATCGTACCGCGTCACGCGCGACGAGGCGCATCTCACCCGGGGGCGCGCGAACACCCTGCGCCTCGCGCTCGCGGGGCAACTCGACTTCGACGAAGTCGGCGCGGCGCTCGAGCTGTGCGTGTCGTGCAAGGGCTGCAAGCGCGAGTGCCCCACCGGCGTCGACATGGCGCGCATGAAGATCGAATACCTGGCGCAGTACCGCAAGCGCCACGGCCTCGCGCTGCGCGAGCGCGTGCTTGCGTACCTGCCGCGCTACGCGCCTCTCGCTGCGCGCATGGCGCCGCTCGTCAATGTGCTGCAGTCGCTCCCCTGGCGCGAGCGCATCGCAGGCATCTCGGCGAAGCGTTCTCTGCCGAAATGGCGCCGCGACCGGTTCGTCGACCGCGTGCGCACGGTCTCGGGGCGGCGCGACGTGGTCCTGTTCGTGGATACTTTCAACCGCTGGTTCGAGCCGGAAAACGCGCGCGCCGCGCTGCGCGTGCTGGATGCAGCGGGCTACCGCGCGCACGTTGCGCAGCCGCCCGCAGGCGAGCGGTCGTTATGCTGCGGCCGGACGTTTCTCTATGCGGGCCTGGTCGGCGAGGCGCGCGAGGAAGCGCGCCGCATGCTCGAGGCGCTGGCGCCCTGGGTCGAGCGCCGCATTCCAATCGTCGGCCTGGAGCCGTCTTGCCTGTACACGCTGCGCGACGAGTTCAAGGCGATGATTCCCGGCCACGAAACGAGCGAGCTTGCTTCGCAGGCGATGCTGTTCGAGGAGTTCATCGCGCGCGAAGCGGACGCCGGAAGGCTGTCTCTGAGGATGCGCCCGGTGCCCCGCACGGCGCTGCTACACGGCCACTGCCACCAGAAGGCCTTCGGGGCGATGCCCGCGACCGAACGCGCGCTCGCGCTGGTGCCGGATCTCAAGGTGACGCCCATCGAGTCGACCTGCTGCGGCATGGCAGGCGCCTTCGGCTACGAAGCCGAGCACTACGAAATGTCGATGAAGATGGGCGAAGCGGGGCTGCTGCCCGCCGTGCGCGCTGCGCCCGCGGATGCGCTGCTGGTGGCCGACGGCACGAGCTGCCGGCACCAGATCGCCGACGGCGCCGGGCGCCGCGCGGTGCACGCCGCGCGCGTGCTCGCGGCCGCGCTCGCCTAGCCTCGGCGACGGCTCCAGGCGAACAGCCCGATCCCTGCGACGATCATCGGCAAGCTGAGCCACTGTCCCATGGTGAGGTGCAGTGCGAGGTAGCCTTTAAAATCGTCCGGCTCGCGCGCGAATTCGGCAATGAAGCGGAACGCGCCGTAGCCGACGAGGAACAGCGCCGACACTTGCCCGCGCGGGCGCGGTTTGGACGAGAACCACCATAGGATCGCGAACAGGGTGACGCCCTCGAGCGCGAACTCGTACAGCTCGGAAGGATGCCGCGGCAGCGGTCCCGCCCCGGGAAACACCATGCCCCAGGGTAGCGTGGTGACACGCCCCCACAGCTCGCCGTTGATGAAGT
>Ga0187775_10000049_pt1 | contig 24606 bp, 25 predicted proteins | sample 0216_BV02_MP12_1_FD_132441 | JGI IMG/M metagenome (GOLD analysis project Ga0187775, IMG submission 132441) | Tropical peat soil microbial communities from peatlands in Department of Meta, Colombia - 0216_BV02_MP12_10_MG | ecosystem: Environmental > Terrestrial > Soil > Wetlands > Peat | place... | reverse complement strand
CCACGGCCGTATTTGGTCATGAAATTGATCGCTTCGGGCGCCACGAACTCCGCGGCAAGCAGCAGATCGCCTTCATTTTCGCGTTCTTCCTCGTCAACCAGAATCACCATCTTTCCTGCCCTGACCTCAGCGATGATGTCCTGAACCGGTGAAATGTGCGAGCTCATTCTGAGGCTTTTAACAGGCGTTCCGCGTAGCGCGCCATCAAGTCAGTTTCAATGTTCACCCGGGCGCCGCGCTTTAAAAATTTCATGTTTGTAGCTTGAAGCGTGTGCGGAATCAAATTGACACTGAAGGTACCTTTCTTGATGCCATTGACCGTCAGGCTCACGCCGTTTACTGCGATTGACCCCTTGCGCGCGATGTACTTGGCGAGTCCCAGTGGCGCTTTAATGGATAGCAAACGGCAATCACCCCGGCTTTCGAAATTCATCACCTCGCCTATGCCGTCAACATGTCCACTGATCAGGTGGCCGTTGATTCGGTCGGAAACACGCAGTGCTTTTTCCAAATTGACCTTGCCGCGATTCACGAAACCGGCGGTGCAGTTCAATGTTTCCTGGGACATATCGGCACTGAAGGAATGAGCCGAGCGGTCGGTGATCGTCAGGCAAATTCCATCGACCGCAATACTGTCGCCGGTCTTAAGGTCGCTCAAATCGAGCGCAGTAGCAACCGTTACGCGCAGCCCTCCGGGTCCGCGTTTCAGTTTGCTGACTTCGCCAGTTGCTTGGATGATGCCGGCAAACATAATGTGCCCTTTCCCCCGCTCAAATGCAGAAGGCCATTGTATGCGCCGTTCGGACTGCGGGGAACCCCATGCCCCGCAATACTTCAACCACTATCAGCAAAGCGGGCCAGCATGCGCAAATCCCGACCAACCGTGCGCAGATCGAGAACTTGCAGCTCGCGCCGCATTGCCAGTTCTTGCAACTCGGGAAGCTCGAACATGCCGCGCGCTTTGTCACCCAGCAGATGCGGCGCAAGGTACAGCAGCAGCTCATCCACCAACCCTGCTTTTAGCAGTGAACCATTAAGTCTGAATCCGCCCTCGACTAGGACTTCATTCATTCCAAGTTTCGCGAGTGTTTCCATCATCTTTGGCAGTTCCACTTTACCTTCCGGGTCGGGCACAACCATCACCTTGGCGCCAACATCCATAAGCTTGGCAATCTTTGTTTTATCATCGACTGCGCAAAACACCAAAGCGCCGCCCTGGAGGGCCCGCGCTTTCGGGTCGATCTCGAGTCTGCTGTCCACCACCACGCGCAGGGGTTGGCGCGGTGTTTCCACGTGCCGCACGGTAAGCTGCGGGTCATCGTCCTTGATGGTTCCGATGCCAGTAAGGACCGCGCAGGAACGAGCGCGCCAGCGGTGCGCGTCCTGCCTTGCAGGCTCGCCGCTGATCCATCGGCTGTGCCCGTTATTGAGCGCGGTCTTGCCGTCCAGGCTGGCAGCAATTTTGACCCTGGTCCAGGGGCGAGCGCGGACCACGCGCGAGATAAAGCCGATATTCAATTCGCGCGCTTCATTCTCCATTATCCCGTATTCAGCTTGAATGCCGGCCTGTGCTAGTTTTTCCAGTCCGCCGCCATCAACCAGCGGGTTCGGGTCGCGCATGGCCGCGACCACGCGTTTCAATCCCGATTCGATCAAGGCATCTGAGCAGGGGCCGGTTTGTCCATAATGATTACAAGGCTCCAGCGTGATATACGCTGTCGCACCACGCGCATTTTTTCCCGCCGTTTTGAGGGCATTGATTTCAGCGTGCGGCATACCGGCGCGCTCATGCCATCCTTGGCCAATTACGCTTCCTTCGCTCACAATGACGCAGCCGACGCGCGGATTGGGAGTCGTGGTATACAAACCGCGCTCGGCAAGACGCAACGCTTGCGCCATGTAACGATGGTCGTCTGGGGAAAACATCACGAGTCAAACTCGCGGTGCAATGAATCAATTGCGGCGGCGTGGCCGGCTTTTTGCGGGCTGCTGCACTTCCTTAATCGCGTCGCGGAAATCTTCCTCGTCCTGGAAACTCCGGTATACCGAGGCAAAACGGATGTACGCCACCTTATCCATTTTGTACAACTCTTTCATGACCATTTCACCGATGCGCCGTGACGGCACTTCGCGCTCGCCCATGCTCAGCAGCTTTTGCGTGATGCGCTCAATCGCTTCATCCACCCGCTCCGCAGGAACTGGACGCTTGTGGAGAGCCCGCATGAAACCGGTTCGCAGGCGCTCGCGATCAAACTCGGTGCGGTTGCCGTTTTGCTTGATGATTTGCGGCATGTGCAGCTCCACGGTTTCATAGGTAGTGAAGCGCTTCAAGCAGGAAAAACAGCGCCGGCGCCGGCGCACGCTAGTGCCCTCGCCGTTTACTCGCGAATCAACCACCTGCGTATCCTGCGTGCCGCAAAACGGGCATTTCATCCCGGACCCCGTGAGGGGTGAGAGGCGTTCGGTGAGGAGTCAAATTTAGAATTGGCTTTACTTCCTGACCTCACTTCTTGCTCCTTGATCCTCGCTTTGTGGCATAGACCGGGTACTTTGCACACATTGCTTTAGCTTCACGCGCGACACGCTTTAATACGTTTTCGTCGCTGGGTGCTTCCAGCACATCTGCAATCAGGTTAGCCAGTTTTTCGGCTTCTCTTTCCTTAAAACCCCGCGTGGTCATTGCCGGCGTGCCGATACGGATACCACTCGTGACAAATGGCTTCTCCGGGTCATTCGGTATGGCATTTTTATTGACCGTGATATGCGCGCGTCCGAGCGCAGCTTCCGCATCTTTGCCGGTGATCTTCTTGGCGCGTAAATCCACCAGGAACAGGTGGCTGTCGGTACGGCCGGAGACAATTCTTAGACCCCGCTTCTGGAGCACTTTTGCCATGAGCCGCGCGTTGTCTATCACAGTTTTCTGGTAGCGCTTGAACTCGGGACTCTGCGCTTCTTTGAAGGCTACGGCCTTGGCAGCGATGACGTGCATCAAGGGGCCACCCTGAATCCCAGGGAAAATGGTCGAATTAATCGCCTTGGCAAGGTCCTCCCTGCTGGTGAGAATGAGGCCTCCGCGCGGGCCACGCAGAGTCTTGTGCGTGGTACTGGTAACAAAGTCGGCGATGCCTACGGGGTTGGGATAATGGCCCGCGGCAATCAATCCGGCATAGTGCGCCATATCTACAAAGAAATACGCGCCCACGCTGTCCGCGATTTGGCGAAAACGTTTCCAGTCTATGACCAGGGAGTATGCCGAGGCCCCGGCAACGATCATTTTGGGCTTGTGCTGATTCGCTAGGCGTTCCACTTCGTCATAGTCAATTTCCTCGGTCTTGGGATGCAGACCGTAAGTGATAGCATTGAAGATTTTGCCGCTCAGGTTCACTGCGGCTCCGTGCGTCAGGTGTCCACCGTGAGCGAGGGACATGCCAAGAATCGTGTCGCCCGGTTTCAGTACCGCGAAATAAACCGCCTGGTTAGCCTGCGAACCCGAGTGCGCCTGCACATTGGCGAACTCGGCATTAAACAAGGCCTTCAACCGGTCAATCGCCAGTTGCTCAGCGATATCTACGAATTCACAGCCGCCATAATAGCGTTTGGCCGGATAGCCTTCGGCGTATTTGTTGGTCAGCACCGAGCCTTGCGCCTGCAACACCGCTGGGCTCGCGTAATTTTCCGACGCGATGAGTTCGATATGATCTTCCTGGCGCTGATTTTCGGCGCGAATTGCTTTCCACAGCTCAGGATCGATTTTGGCAATCGTGTGATTTACGGGGAAGGACATGGTCGCGGCTTTCTTGGGTGGATTTTAAAGCGTGGATTTTACCATGCCACGCCGGTCACTGCCCGCGGTTCGCAGGTATGCTGCTGAAGCAGAATGCGACTAGGGCACGCTGCATCTTGCCCCCGCCTCAGTCGCCGGCGACAGTCATATTATCTATGAGGATCGAGCCGCACTGTTTTGAGCCCCGGATCAGGATATCGTTACCGACCGCGATAATTCCCCGGAACATGTCGAGGAGATTCCCGGCAACAGTGATTTCCTGCACCGGGTATTGGATTTCGCCACGTTCCACCCAAAAGCCCGCGGCGCCGCGGGAATAATCTCCGGTAACCAGGTTTACTCCGTGGCCCAATAACTCGGTGATCAGCAAGCCTCTATCCATTTTTTTCAGCAGCCCCGCCAAATCCAATTCCCCGGTCTGCAACAACAAATTATGATTGCCGCCGGCATTGCCGGTAGACTGCATCCCCAGCTTGCGCGCCGAATAACTGCCCAGAAAGTATCCCTGCAAAAGTCCGTCCTTGACCACCTCCCGGGTGCGGGTCATCACCCCTTCGTCGTCAAAAGCGCTGCTTGCAAGGCCCTTCTTTACAAGTGGTAATTCCCTGATTTGCACCCAGGGAGCGAACACCTGTTTCCCTAGGCTGTCCAGCAGGAAGGATGATCTTCGGTACAGGTTTGCGCCGCTCACCGCGGCAACGAAATGACCAATCAGGCTTGCTGCAACCGGCGCTTCGTACAGCACCGGTACCCGCAGCGTGCCGATTTTTCTAGCGCCCAGACGCCGCACGCTCCGGCTGCCTGCCTTGTGGCCAATGCTTTCGGCGGTTTCCAGGTCGTTTTGCGAGCGCGCCACCGCGTACCATTCGTCGCGTTGCATGGTTTCGTCCTTGCCGGCAATGACGGCGCAGCCGATGCTATGCCGCGAGCTCGGGTATCCGGACATGAAACCCGGGCTGTTGGCATAAATAAAATGCATTTCCTGGATGGAGACGGTGGCACCCTCAGAATTGCTTACCCGCTTGTCCGTCGCAAATGCAGCGTCCTCGCAAGAACGCGCGAGCTCGATGGCTTGGTCCACATTCAGTTTCCACGGGTGGTGAAGATCAAGGTCCGGTATTTCGCGCGCCAGTTGGCTTTCATCCGCCAGGCCGGCACACTCGTCCGCTGCCGTGTGTCGGGCGATGGACAAGGCCGCGTCTACCGCGTCGCGCAGCGCCGGTGCTGAAAATTCCGAGGTGCTTGCGTAACCGCGCCGCTTGCCGAGATAAACAGTCACCGCGACCCCTTTATCTCGGTTATATTCGATCGTTTCTACCTCGCCGCGGCGCACTGTGACGCTTTGCCCAAAACTCTCCGACACGTCAGTCTCGCAGGCACTCGCCCCGCCTTTAGCGGCGCGTTCCAAAACATCCTGGGCAATCTGCTTTAAGCTAGCTTGGTCATTCGAAAATTGCAGGTTGTAAACCGGGCTTGAATCGAGACGGGAGGAGACTTGTTTCATTAAGGTGGCTATCATACCAGCTTCAACGTGCTGCGATAATCTGATGGACCAGCCGATCAGCAAGACACAACGCAAAAAAAACATGCACGCGCTGCAGCATCTGGGTGAACAATTGGTCGCTCTCAGTCCCGCGCAGCTCGAGCAGATTGATTTGGCCGAGAAGCTGCGCGACGCCATCATCGAAACCAGGAAATTGAAAACGTATGAGGCGCGCCGGCGGCAATTACAATATATCGGCCGATTGATGCGTGAAACAGATGCTGCACTGATACAGCAGAAGTTGGATTACGCCCTGCGTCCGCAGGGACACCGCCAAGCGCGGCAAAATCTGATCGAACGCTGGCGCGAAAGGCTGCTATCCGACGAGAGCGCACTTGTGGAATTCTTGCAGATCTATCAGCAGGCTGACAGCCAGCGCTTGCGAATGCTGGTTCGAAACGCGCAGCATGAGTTGCTCGAACGCAAGCCGCCCAAAAGTTTCCGCGCGTTGTTCCAGGAATTGCAGCAACTCATCCCGCTCCCGCGCTTCGACGAATGAGCGCTGCTATACTTTCCGTTCATGAGCAATGAACTTCTGATCGGGGTGGTTTCCATAAGCGATCGGGCTTCGCAAGGCATATATCAAGACCAGGGTATTCCTTCCTTAAAGGAATGGTTTAAGCAGGCTTTGGCGAGCCCCTGGAAAATGGTTTCAAGGCTGATTCCCGATGAGCGAGAGCAGATCGAGAAGACTCTCAAGGAACTGGTGGATGAGGCGGGATGCAATCTAATTGTGACAACCGGGGGCACCGGACCTGCGCCACGCGATTGCACTCCTGAGGCGACTCTCGCGGTGGCCGATAAGGAGCTCCCGGGCTTTGGCGAGCAAATGCGCGCAGTGAGCCTCAAGTATGTTCCCACCGCGATCCTTTCGCGCCAAATTGGGGTGATTCGCAAGAAAACCCTGATACTCAATCTCCCGGGACAACCGAAGGCGATCAAGGAAACGCTGGACGGTATTTTTGCAGCGGTCCCCTACTGCATCGATCTTATCGGCGGGCCCTATATTGAAACCAACGAACAAGTCGTCAAGGCATTCCGCCCGAAATCCGCCACGCGCCCGCCCAGCTAGTCGTTTTGCGGCGTTGGGTTCATATGTCCGCAATCGCATATTTGATTTCACCAAAGAACAGGCTACACTTCGAATTTGCAGCGATTCTTCGATTTAACCAATAATGCCCGGGAGTAACATCATGAACCGTCGCGATTTTTTAGAAGCATCGGCCGTTTTAACTGCATTTGCAGCATTGCCCGTTTACCTTCGCCAGGCTTCAGCGGCTACGCTAAATGAAATATACCAGCCGGGCTGGCGGGTTTTTGAAATTACCACCGCGGTTGAGCTCAAGGCCGGAGGGCAACCGAGGGTATGGCTACCGGTGCCGTTTTACCGGGACACCGACTATCAACGACTGGTATCCAACGAATTGAGGGGCAACATGGTTCGCGCCGGTATTTACCGTGATGAAAAATATGGTGCCCCGGCTTTCTATGCTGAATGGGATGACAAAACCGTCGCGCCGCAGGTTCAGCTTGTAAGCCAGTTCGCGACTCGTAACCGTTCGGTGGATTTTTCACGTCCTCAGCCAACCACCGTCAATAAGGATGAACTCGAACTCTATTTGAAACCCACCAAGCATATTCCGACCGACGGCATCGTGGGTGAAACTTCAAAGAAAATCGTCGGCGACCTGACCGACCCGGTGGAAAAATCACGCGCGATTTACGAATGGATCGTGGACAACACATTCCGCGATCCAAAAGTACGCGGCTGCGGTATCGGTGACATCAGTTTCATGCTGGAAACCGGCAATTTGGGCGGGAAGTGTGCCGACATCAATGCGCTGTTTACCGGTCTAGCGCGTGCCACAGGAATACCGGCACGAGACGTGTACGGTGTGCGCGTTGCGACCTCGGCTTTCTTCAAGAGCCTGGGGAAAAGCGGAGATATCAGCAAGGCGCAACATTGCCGCGCCGAATTCTACGATGCGCGTTATGGGTGGGTTCCGGTCGACCCCGCGGACGTGCGCAAGGTGGTACTTGAGGAGGAAGGGAAGATTATTCCCATCGACCATCCGAAAGTGCTGCAAGCCCGTGGCAAGCTGTTTGGCTACTGGGAAATGAATTGGGTTGGCTTCAATACGGCGTGCGACGTGCAGCTGGACCCTTCTCCCGGGGAAGCGCTGAACTTTTTCATGTATCCTTATGCGCAAACTGCCGAAGGAAAGCCGGATAGCCTTGACCCGCAGGGTTTCCGCTACCAGATGACTTCGCGCGAGATAACTACGTAAGCTAATTCTTTGTAAATAAAAAGCCGGGGCGGCAAAAGCCGCCCTTTTTTTGTCCAATGCCGGATACTCTTCTTTCTGCTATCGAACTTGCGACCGCCGAGCCTGCAACGGCATCGGTAATCTGGCTGCACGGCTTGGGCGCCGATGGCAATGATTTTGTCCCGGTGGTAAATGAACTGGGCCTGCCACGGCGACTTGCGGTGCGCTTCATTTTTCCGCACGCGCCGATGCAGCCCGTGACCATCAACAATGGTTATGTGATGCGCGCGTGGTACGACGTCTTGAACCCTGATTTTTCCTTTCGCGAGGATGAAGCGGGCGTGCGCCGCTCACAACGTGAGATTGAAAAACTCATCACGAACGAAAAAAATCGTGGCATCGCGGCTTCACGTATCGTGCTCGCTGGATTTTCGCAGGGTGGAGCTATCGCGTTGCAGACCGGATTGCGCCATCCAGAGCGGCTTGCGGGCATCATGGCTTTATCCTGCTATCTACCCTTGGCCCCGACTCTGGCCGCTGAAGCCAGTGCCGCCAGCCAAGATGTGCCGATATTCATGGCGCATGGCACTGCGGATCCGCTGATTCCGTTCCCGCTCGCGCGGCTGTCCAGGGAACATCTCAAGCAGCTGGGATATCCGGTGGAATGGCACCAGTACCTCATGCAGCACTCGGTATGCGATGAGGAAATTCAGGACATCGGTCACTGGCTGGCGCGCATTCTTGCTTAGGGGAGGAATGCACTCGCTCAAATGACGCCTTGCTGCCTTAGAATTTTTTGTTGCTCCGAACCGATACCCAGCGCAGAAAGGATTTCTTCCGTGTGCTCCCCCAGTTTTGGCCCCAACCATTCTGTCTTCCCGGGAGTTTTGCTCAATTTCGGCACGATACCGGGAATTTTTAGCGTCTGGCCATCCTTAAGCGTGAATTGCTGAATCATATCTCGCGCCCGGTAATGCACATCCGCGACAATGTCGGCAATGCTGTAGATTTTGCTTGCCGGAACTTCGGCCGCATTCAGTAACTTCAATACCTCCTCCAAGTCATGCTGCGAGGTCCATTCGCCGATCGCGTGATCCAGCTCTTCGGTGCGCGGTACCCGTCCTGCATTGCTTGCGAGACTCGGATCATCGGCCAGATCATGCCTGTCAATCGCGATCATCATGCGCTTGAAAATGCTGTCTGAATTGGCGCCAATCACCACGTATTTTCCGTCACGGCAGGAATAAGTGTTGGAAGGAACAATACCGGGAAGAGATGCGCCGCTTCTTTCGCGCACGAAGCCCAGCATGTCATATTCCGGCAGCAGACTTTCCATCAGGCTGAACACTGATTCATATAGCGCCACATCGACCACTTGCCCCCGCCCGCCATTCAGCTGTCGATGATGAATTGCCATGAGTGCGCCGATCACGCCATACATCGCCGCAATTGAATCTCCGATGCTGATTCCCACCCGCACTGGCGGCCGATCGGGATAACCGGTCAAAAATCGCATTCCTCCCATGGATTCGCCGATGGCCCCAAAGCCGGTCATATCGCGGTACGGGCCGCTTTGTCCGTAGCCCGAGAGCCTCACCATCACCAGACCGGGATTGATCGCGGAAAGCGCATCCCACCCAAGCCCCCATTTTTCCAAGGCTCCGGGACGGAAATTTTCGACCAAAATGTCCGCTTCCTTCACCAGCTTGCGCACGATTTCTTGTCCTTGCGGCGATTTCAGATTTACCGTCAATGACTTCTTGTTGCGCGCCTGCACAAACCACCAAAGTGACGTTCCCTTGTACAGTTTGCGCCATTGCCGGAGCGGGTCACCGCCGTCCGGCGATTCGATTTTTATTACGTTGGCTCCAAATTCCGCAAGAATCCTCGCACAAAACGGTCCGGCAATCAGTGTGCCCAACTCGATGACGTTCAAGTCCTTGAGCGGCGGCATATCGGTTGGCATGGTATACCCTTAACAGTTGCGATTTAATTATTATATTGGCATCAAACGGGTTCGAATGACCAATGTACCGCTTTTGCATCGCGGAATCGACTATAGCACCGCGCTAAAGGGACGTTGACGATAAGCTGGACCTCGGGTACGTTCACCGCCTGCGGCAGTGCCATCAATAAATCGCGGAGAGTCCGCAATTATCTGGCAATGTTCGAGTATACTTGAGACTTCTTCGACTTGAGCTGCTACCAAGGCCACCAAACAATGTGAAAATGCCAACAACATTATTTCTGTTCTTGAATAATTACTGCTCGGGTGCTTTATCCCCCGACCTGAAAGGAGGAAAAAATGAAGCTAGCTTTTCGTAAGCTGACGATCGTGCTTTTAACGGCTGCTCTGGCCCTTCTCCTCGGAACGGCTGGCGCGGCGGGCGGACAGCAGGAAATCAAGATGACATTAAACGGAAAACAGGAAGTACCACCAGTAGAGACCTCGGCATCGGGGAGCGGGACTATTACCATTTCCTCCGATGGGTCGGTAAGCGGTAGCATCACCACTTCAGGTGTGACCAGTTTCGCCGCTCATATACACCAGGGTGCCACGGGGACCAACGGCCCGGTTATTATTCCTTTGGTCAAGACCAGCGACAATGTCTGGACGGTTCCTGCCGGTGCGAAATTGACCGACGCTCAATACAAGAGTTTTTTGGCAGGTGAACTGTATATTAATGTTCACAGCGCGGCACACAAGGGTGGCGAAATCCGAGGGCAAATTAATCCAAAGTAGCTCACTTCTAATACCATCCGTGACCCGAGTTAGTTAGGGTCACATTATTGTGGAGGACTATTGCCTGGCATTAGCTCCCAGCGGTGGGTTTTTCTGCAATCTTATTTATCTTTGTTGATCAATGTCTTTAATTATTGCACTTAGGCGAAATCCATGAAATTTCTTTTGGCAGTGGATGGGTCAGCGCACTCAAGAAGAGCCACGGCTGCGTTGATTAAGAATCTTAGGTTGTACAAGCCAACGCCTCAAGTAATCCTACTCAATGTCTATTATCCGGTACCACAAGTGAATTTCGGGCCTCTCGTAAGTCGCAAAATGGTGGTGCGCTACTATAAGGAACAGGCCGATCGTGCGCTTGTCGCGAGCAGGCGTTTGCTGGATAGGGCAGGGATTCGGTATCAGGCTAAAGTGCTTGCGGGACCCATTGCGCAAACCATCGTGAGGCAATGCCGCGCCATGCACTGCGATTTGATATTCATGGGCACGCGGGGAATGGGCGGTGTGGGCAACATGCTACTCGGTTCTACGGCCACCAAGGTCGTCCATCTTTCCAGCGTGCCGGTCGTCTTGGTCAAATAGCCGCGACAGTCGTGAAGTGCGTTTGAGTGGAATCAGGCCATGGACCCATTTATTCCCAAATGTGACCTGTTGTTCGGTTGCCAAGCCAAGATGAGCGAATGGGCAACAGGCAAAGAGGCATTTTCCAATAAAGCGCCGTCTATTCCTCGCTTCAATGTGACATTATTTCCCGCCACGCGCGTCTCTTGAGCCCTCCGACTGCAGGAGGGGGAGGACCAGGATTTTCCAATACACTGGCCAATGCCCCGCTTGAACCGCTAAGTACCTTGAACTCTTTACCGCTGCCTGAGGAACCGCTGATGACGGTCGGAGTTGGCACGATCCCTACCGTGGACTGAACGCCGCTGACGTAGACCGATCCAATCCCCGCTATAGTCACTAAGTCTCCAGTGTTGAAATTATTGTCTCCATTGGTGTCAAACGGGGAGAAGTTGAGCCGCCCTCCAGAGAGCGGATCGAGGTCCATAATGTAGCTGGTTCCACCAGAGGTGCACAGTACCACCGATGGCACGAGAGTCGTGACGGTGATTTTTGAAGAGCTGATAATGGGATTGAACACCACCCGTTCCCCGGTAGCTGTGCCGGAACCGTAGACGGGGTTTCCACTGCCATCCACATTGGGGAAGTCCATAAACCATCCAGTGGGAGCGGGTGACGCACCATAGTTGACTGTGTTCTGGCTGGCGACCCGGAAGGTTCCCGTAGAAGTTGTGACGTTGGCGAGGACCGTTTGTGCAACCAATTGGCCGCGCCCGTTCACTGGTGAGCCGTTGTCCCAGATGCCGTAAAGAGTCTGCTGGCTTAAGTTGGACGGATCGCTTAACTGCAGATAAAGTCCCGTGCCAAACAACACCATTCGGCCTCCTTGGGGGTTGGGAGCAACCACCGGCGCCGAAGTGATCGGCTGCACATTGTTTGAGGCATCCTGCGCAGTAAAGAGCGGTACCGGCGCGGCGGGCGTTCCAAAAGATGTTTTCCAATTGCTGGGGTTGGAATCCGTCACATCGAATTTCCACATGTTCCCCTGGAGGTCCCCCACATAGACATAATCAACGACACCGTCGCCATTGGCATCCACCAGCACCGGTTGAGAAAGTCCATCGGGAGTCGCTGTAGTTCCGACCATGGTATCAAGCTTGATAAAACTGTTTCCCAATGACCACTTGCTGCCACCCCCTACTCCATCCTGGATGAAGAGGATGTAGAGCACGCCATGTCCGGTGCTGCTGAAATTGCTGTCGAGCGGCCCCTCGGCGCCGCCCATGTTCGGGCATGGCCTTGAAGTGCAGGTATAGGTGTTGTCGTAGCCGTTACCGAAGACGACTGCCCACTTGCCGTTGGCCATTTTGCCAATTTGCGGTTGGCCGTTGACAAAGCCCAAATCGGAATCGTCCGAGTCGTTAAATTCCCACATCGCCAGCTGACTGGCTTTGGCCTCCGCGAACTGACTCGGATCGGTCACATCCAGCGCAAACACCCCCTTGCCACCTGTCCTCAATGTACCTGCCAACACACTTTTCCAATTGCTAAAGGGCAGTGGGCAGGCACCAGCGGCGGGCGAGGTGACGGTCATGCAGACATCCTTGATGTTCGGAGTGCCATCGACAAAATAGCGATGCACATAATTCTGCGATGTCAGCTTTGGAAAGTCAGAGTACAACTTGCTTGGAACGTAGCCTAGCAACTCATTCCCGCCGCCCAAGCCCGTGCTCGATAGGGCATTAAATCCATGGAGCATCCCATCGTTGGCCCCCACATAAATGAGGGGTGTGCGGCTCGCGTATTGGACCACGAAATCCTGATAGGACGCGTCCGGGTAATTCGCACTCGGGGCGCCGACGAATTGCGGGTTGGAATCGATAATATCTCCGAGCTTGCTCGCGGGGCGCCGGCGGAAGGTATTGACCGAAGTTCCTTCCTGACTCGAATCACCCCGGAGGTAGGCAAGCCGTAGAGAACCTTTCCCATCAGCAACTCCGTTGGCGTTCTGGTTGAGGTAGTTCGCAAAGCTCGCGTTTGCACTGACATTAGCCCACTCGAACGGAATGCCAGGCGTCGCCAGGGCCGGGTTGTAGCTGATGATGACACGGCCGGCCGGTGTTTGCGCATCGACCTGCTGGCCCGCGTCCCAATCGGGAGTGGTTGAAATGTTCCCGTTTAAATCGACGGGAATGGATATCAGCTGCCCGCTCCAGTCAGCGCTATTGAAACGCGCCTGGAAAACCCGGGTCCCGGTATTAAGTGAAGTCGAGTTGGTCGCAACTGAAGAGGCTGACGAGTTACCCAGTATCAAGACCAGCGACCGGTCCAGAGAAGATTCCAGCTGATTCGCGTTCGTCACCGGGAAGAAATTATCCGGGAGGCCGTCGCTGCCCGTAGTGCCGGTAGTGTTATTCTGGCCGTCCCATTCAATCGTCTGGTCGGGAATACCGTTGCCGTTGAGGTCGTGAAACCCACCGTATTTGGCAGCGTACCAAAGAGGATCCTTGAGTATCGTGCCACCGCCGGTGGCAGTGTAGATTTTGGACGTAGGAAGATTGCTCGACGAGCAGCCGCTGCATTCCGTGATAGCCGGTCCGCTGGGCGGAACATATTGGTAGTAGAAACCCGGACCCGGCGTCCCGACATTCGCGCAGCCGCCGCTTGTACCATTATTGGTCTGTGTACCGGAATGGAAGTGGGCTCCGTCTTGCGTTGTTCCAGAGATAACATAACCAAATCCATTGCAGCCACTCGCTGATTGTTGAACCACTTTGGTCGTTACCGTAATTTGATTGGTTGCATTGTTGACCACATAGCTGATGGTCCCCCAAATGTCCATTTCATAGTCTGCGCCTTGCTCTGAAACATCCCACTGCACGAAATATTGGCCACTGGTCGGAGTAAGACTAATCACCTTCAAGTCGACAATTTGCCCGGCCCCGAAGTGGGAAGGAAGGTACGCATCTTCCATCCGGGCGGCGGGAAGGAGCGTAACGGTACTGGAGCCAACCGGGATGGTGATCTTCGGGATATTCGGCGTGAGCGATATGCCATAAGTATTTGCCTTGAGCGAAGTGGTATCGTTCTGGGGAACGTTGGCTGCGACCGGGTCGGAAGAAGCGCGAATCCGGTTGGTATGAGCCTCGTAGGCAATTCCGGACATCAGGTACGTGCCGTGGTTATCTGGCGCCTCGGGGCAGATGCCGTAACCGCTGCCAAAGCTGGCCAGTGTTTTTGGCGAACAGATATTGTTGTTGACCGCACCGCTGTTGCCGATAAACCAGGTTCCGCCATTGATATTTTCGTGCTGGCTATCGCCCACAATATTGGTCCATTGCTGGGCGCTAACCGCTGTATTGAGGTCAGACATCCCGCCCAGTTGATCATCATCGAAAGACGATACGTCTGCGCTAAACACCAGTGCATTCAGTGAAGCGCAATAAGTAGTCGGAGTCAAAGGATCTTTCCAGGTAGCCAGCGGCAGCCCCAAGGTGCTGTCTTGGGTGGAGCCGCTATAAGTAAAAGCGGGATTCGCGGTTTTGCCCGCCAGGTAACGCAGCGACTCGAGGAACACTTCCGACATCGGATTGCCCCAAGAGGTGCACGAACCTTCTGCCGCGAAGCCCCGGTTCAGTGCCGCAGTGCCTGAACTGGCAGTCACGACGCCACAGCCATCGGCGCCGTAATTTCCGGAACCAGCTGGCGCGGCCCACTGGTAGCCGTAAAGCTTGAGCTTGTCCAGAGTGTCGACAATGCTTCCGGTCGCCGGCTTCAAGAACGTGCCGTTGCCCGCGTTTATTTCATCTGTAAAGGTTCCCGCATTCTTGCGCAGCACCCCTCCTGATTTGTTTTTGGCATAGCTTCCGGTCATGAGACCAAAATAGATTTGATCCACTCCGGGGTCCCCGTACGTCTGCAGCAAGCCAATGGGTTTCAGACTGGTTCCATATATCTTGCATTTCTCGCTGCCCACAAGTGCCACCGAGGCACAAGCTTGCATGCGTACAACTAGGTCGAAAGTAGTGGGCGCGCCGGTCGGATAACCCATTCCATACACGGACTGAATCGGGTCTAAAGAATCCGCCCAATTGATGCTTCCTGCGGGGTTGGTGACGCTGCCGCTTAAACTTGCTATGTTGCCGTTGCCACCGTTAGTGTTGAGGGTGGCACGGGCGCCGCCTCCAGGGTTCCACTGGCACTCGAAAATATCGTTATTGCCCCACAGCGCAAAATTACCCTTCGCGATGCGCAGCAGCGGCGGATTGGTGTTGGTCTGGGACAGGCTGTTCGGCCCACTGCTTGCACCATTGGTCACGTTGCAGAATGAAATCCCGGTATCGGTCAAATCGGTGACAGTCCAGGCATTGTTGCTGTTGGAACTTCCAGCGCCAACCACTCCAGAGATATCCACCTGCAAAGTGAATCCCCCGGTTGCCGAGCTTTTGGTGCTGCAGTCTGGCTGGTCGGTTGCCGATACGACACCAACCATGTAATTCGACGGGGCCGTGTTGAGGCTGACTTTGACCTGGTCGCCTCTACAGACCGAAATTCCGATATTGCGGAAGTATTTTGTGCCCGAGCCAACAGTCGTTAACGCATTGCTTGAATACGTCGAGTTGGAGCCGGTTGCAGCGGCACCCGGGGCCGCTATTGGCGGATTATAAGGAGTTAGCGAAGCGATGTCGGATCCGGCGTAATACTTGGCCCAGGCGTGACCATCCTGGGGCAGCAGATCGCGCTCGAGAACTGTTGCGGTAGCAGTGTCAGTCGAGCGTTTTCCCCCATAGAGCAGCTTGCGCACCAGGTCCATGCGTGTCATGGTGACCCAGTTCAGAAAATTGCCGCTCCAGGTCCCATGCCCACCAGAAGTAATCGTGTTGCAGTACTTGTTGTTTCCCGGTGAAATTCCAACCGGGTAAAATCCGCCTCCGGGTATCACGGCGCCAGTGGTGTCGTAGTCATAGCATTTAACGGGATCGAAATACCCGTAATAATTGTTGGCGTGCCAATACGTGGTCTCGAATGAATCTATGACACCGTTGCCGTTGAGATCGGTGTAGTCGTTATATGCCTTGTAATGAAGCTGATGGTCCTTGGTGACATCCAGCATCACGATGGGCTGAGTGTTGGCGCCGACATACAGGGGAATATTGTCGAAATTAAGACTGCCAGCGTGCGCGTGCGTGGAAACCGCGGCCAGCCCACTTAATAGGAAGGCCGCTGCTCTATTGCGTAATTGCCGGTAAAACTGAAACTGCATTTTTTTCCTCTCCCTAATTTGGTATCTGGACCAATTAGGTATCTCCATGCTCAGGCCTCACGACGCGGTGTGCGGATTGCGCCGCTGACCACTGCACTCACTCCTGAACGGGTAGTCACTGGAGAACTGTCCACGTCACATTCCTCGAGAATTGCTATTTTGTTCACGGTCACTATTAGTTAACAGCCACCGAAAAAATCACATTCATTCGAACATGCGATCTTTTATTTATTTACGTATCGAATTGTCATACCCGGCATATCAATGCTCAAGCAAATTCCGATAAGAGGTAATTCTGTTAGGACAAACGGTTTTAGCGGACGAAAGCGGTGTGAAACTCGTCACAAACTCTTTTGAAATTGCGTTCTGCGGGACATGCAATTTAGCAAGGTAGAGATGTGATGTTCGTCACAAGATTTTTTGAAATTGCAGACTTCCTTTAAATTCAGCGTGAGTCTGTTTAAACGGCGAGGGAAAACGCGGACTGCAACCGGCAAAGTTTGGCAGACATGCCGAGGTCACGAATCGTTTGCCTGATGAGACACCAGCCGCACAATTTACATGCAACGCGGCTAATCGGACAACGTGAGTTTCTGTTTTGTGGTGCTGTTGAGTGGACTCGAACCACCGACCTACTGATTACGAATCAGTTGCTCTACCAGCTGAGCTACAACAGCAACTCAGCGTGAATTATAACAACGGGAATGGCAATTAAGAAGCAGCTTGCGAGCGAATGCGGATAATGATGTCCACGCCCTCCGCCACGGTGCCTTGCGGGACCGAAGGCAAACCGGAAACGCTGATTTTGGAAGCGTCAATATCGGTGAGACACCCGGTGTCTACATTGTAAAAATGATGGTGATTGCAGGTGTTCGGGTCATAAAACACTTTGTTCGGGTCAACAATCACTTCGCGAATCAATTTTTTCTCCAAAAAAAGATTGAGAGTGTTGTAAACGGTGGCTCGGGACGTTTCGGGGTGACGGGTGTTTACGATGCCCATGATTTTGTCGGCGGAAAGATGTTGCTGCCTGGAAAACAAGGCGTGGGCAATCTCAATCCGCTGATGAGTGGGATTTATGCCATGGCTTCGCAGTAACGCTGCCATGTTATCGCGGGTGTAGGTCTGCTGTTTCATGGGATTAATTTTAATATAAGGATTGGACCATGTCTAATCCGCTTGAGCTAATGAACCTCGCTCGTTAGCCGAGGCCAAGCGTAGGGGCTGGTGTCAATCGGTTGCGAAACGCCCAGCAGCAGATTCGCCAGCAGCCTGGCGCTGGCCGGAGCCATGGTCACACCATAACGAAAATGGCCACTATTGATATAAAGGTTATCAAACTGCGGGTGCCGGTCTATGGTGGGAATATTTTCCGGCGAACCTGGCCGCAAGCCCGCCCATTGTCGCACCAGTAGCGTTTCGTCGAGCTGCGGGAATAGTTTCCCAGCCCAGGACAACAATTGTTTCTTTGCTTCTTCGGTTATCCCGTTATTGAAGCCGACATGCTCCACCGTGCTGCCCAACAGTATGTGGCCATCTTTTCGAGGAATAAAATAATTGTCGTCTTGCAGCACAATGCTGGTGAGAAATCCGGGCTGAGTCTTAAGCAACAGCATCTGGCCGCGCACCGGTCTAATGTCGAGATTCGATGAGAAGGTACCCATAATGTGCTTGCTCCAGGCTCCGCCGCAAACGATATAACCCGCTGCAGAAAACTCGCCGCGCGGGGTCACAACGCTCACTAACTGCTGCCGGGAAATTTTCCAAGCACTGACCTCACGGTGCTCGATCACTTTAACTTTGGCAATCTCCAGCCGACGCCGCAGGGATTTTATCAAGCGCGGATTGCGTACCTGCGCCACTTGCGGCAGCCATAATGCGCCCGCCTCAAGCGAGATGCGCGGAGAAACATCGGTGGATTGCACCGGCACACACTCGACCAGGTGCTCACGACACCAGATTCGCGCCGCATCACGGTCGAACTCGGGAAGCATTAACAGGCCGCTGCGTTGATATTCAGGATCAATTTCCGTCGCAGAGTTAAGCTCGTCCACCCAGCCCGGGAACAGCTGTTCGCTCCACATGGTAAGACGCGTAACCGCCGGGGGATATTTCCAAGGCGGTAAAGCACAAAGAATGCCGCCTCCAGCCCAGGAGGATTCTCCGCCTACCGTAGCCCGCTCCAAGACTGTGACCTTGCCGCCGCGCTTGGCGAGTTCCAATGCGGTTGCGAGTCCTATGATTCCCGCGCCAATGACGACAAAATCTTGTGACAGGGAACACACTCCTTTCGATTAGAATACCGTTTATTCTAGCAAAAACACCATTTATCAGTTCCGTTTGCTTTCACCGAATTGGCTTCTCTATGATTAGCTCAAACGGAAAAGCGATTGTGTTTTTTTAACATGAAACAATATCAAACAGGCTTCACCCTTATCGAATTGATGGTCGGTCTGGCCATCATAGGGATCGTCGCTGTTTTTGCATTGCCCGCGTTCACCAACACGATCAAGGACAATCGAATCAGGACTATTTCAAGCGATGTGCTGGTAGACCTCGCATTTGCCCGCAGCCAAGCCGCGACTTCGGGCACCCAAGTCGCTGTCTGCATCAGTAGCACTGGTACCAGTTGCGCCATTTCCGGTACCAATTGGACGGTTGGACGACTTATATATGTGGATGCCGATGGAAGTGGTACATACAATGCAGGCGACACAATACTTCGGGTGAGAGATTCGCTTACCGGCACCGCCACACTGACCGCCACCAACGCCGCTGGTTGGGGTGGCGGCACCACGTATGTAATCCGGTACCATCCCAACGGCCTGCCGGTCAACAGCATTGGCAACTTGGATATTTGCGACGATCGCCACGGAGCGACCGGCCGGCGAATTACCCTCTCTGCCATCGGCAGGGCTAGTTCCGCAAACTATACCTGCCCATAGGAATTGCCATGAATAATAATTTTCCGCCTCATCATATCCAGGGCTTTACTCTGCTTGAGGTCTTGATCGCGATCGTTGTGATCGCATTCGGTTTTTTGGCGTTTGCCGGTATGCAGCTGATCAGTCTTCGCAACGCGCACAGCGGGACATATCAAACAGTCGCCACTCAGCTCGCCCGCGAAATGGCTGACAACCTGCGCGCCAACAAGGCGGGCGTGGGATTGGGCTACTACGATAATCCAGCGGTGGGAGGATTCAAAACCACGAATTGTCTGAAAACCACGGGTTGCACCACTCAGCAAATGGCCAAGATGGACCTGTATCTGTGGGACCAGAAGCTGGGGACCGTTCTCCCCCTCGGTGCCGGCCATGTATGCCGGACTTCCCATCTCAATACCGGCACGCCCGCGGCGCCCGACTGCACCAATAACGCGGGAGAGCCGTACGCCATTAAAATCTGGTGGGACGACAGCCGCAGCGGGACTGCAAGCGCAATGTTCGTCTCGGTATTTACTCCTTGAAAAGAAATCCAGCCATGTTTAGAAATGCTAATCGGAGCCACACAATTCGGAACCAGGACGGTTTCTCGCTGATCGAGATCATGATCGCGCTGCTCATCGCGCTAATCTTGATGGTGGCCATCGGCCAGGTGTTTCTCGGCAACAAACAAGCCTACAAGACGCAGGAGGACCTGTCGCGGATGCAAGAGGATGCGCGTTTTGCCATCGAGACCATGAGCCGCTCTATCCGAATGGCGGGCTATAAGGGAAACGGCAGCGGGGTAGTATTTGCCACTCCGACGCTCGATGGTACTGATTCAGCTAGCGCGACCGGAAGCGACACACTCATTGTCCGCTATGCGGGCATGGACAAATTGGGCGCTGCCGGGACTGCAGATGGCAGTGTGGTTGATTGCCAAGGTCAATCTGTGCCCCTCAACACCATATCCAACAACCAGTTCTACATCGCCAACGACCCGGCGAACAACAACGAGCCCACACTTTTCTGCGACAACAATTTCGGCGGCGCGGCGAACCCCAAAGCACTAATACCGGGGGTGGAGAGCATGCAAATTCTGTGGGGAGAGGATACGGACGCCGACGGTGCTCCGAATTATTACGTGCCGATAAGCAGCGTTGCAAATAAAAGCAATGTTGTCGTTCTGCGCATTTCGCTACTCATGCGCACATTCAATCAGGTCGGTGTCGCGGTTGACGGCAAAACCTATCAGCATTTTGGACCCGATTATCCGAACTACGCTACGGACCTCGGAGCGCAGTTCGTCGCACCCGCAGACTTGAGGATCAGGCGCATTTTTTCAACCACCATCGGCGCGCGCAACAGATTGAATTGACGGAGGCACGACGTGAGAGCTAGTCAAATCAAGATTTACTCGAAACAGCGCGGCGCGGCCCTGCTCATGGCCATGCTGTTCCTGGTGATCATTACTTTGATCGGAGTAACAAGCATGGTAGGCACGGCACTGGAGGAGCGCATGGCGCGCAACTCGCGCGAGACCAACATTGCATTCCAGGCCGCTGAAGCGGCGTTACGCGACGCCGAGACGGACCTGAACAACACTGGAGCAGTTCCCCGCGTCCCGGCAATTACAACAGCCGATTTCACTATGGCGGCCGGCACCTGCTCGAATACCGGGGAGTGCAAGCCCGGCACCGCGGCTTGCCCCGGTGGCCCCCCTCAAGTATGGGACGCGTCCTGCACCGCCGGATTGCCGTCCCAACTTGAAGACACGACCAAAAGCGTGCGTTATGGAACCTATACCAATTCGCCCTTTTTTCCGATATCGGCGCAAAACACCGAAGGGCTTGCCGGGACAGTTACGCTGCCCAGCATGGGAGTTTCCAAGCAGCCACGCTATGTCGTCGAATATCTCGGCGGCGTTACGCCTAACGAAACATACCGCATCACCGCGATCGGCTACGGCCCGACTCCCACGACCAAAGTCATTTTGCAAGAGGAAGTCGCGCGGTGACCAAATGGACAAAACATTGCCAGCCCGTAGTTACCCGGCAATACCGGATTATGAACTGCCATTCTTTATTTATTTAATCCGGCAAATCGCCGGTGGAGCGGAAATATCATGAACCTGATTTGCAGGAAACCAAATAGTCTACCGAATTACTCCCGAGGTTTTAATCTGATCGAGCTAATGATCGTGGTTACGATCCTGGGCATACTCGCGATGATCGCGTTTTCTATATATACGAACGAAGTCATAAAGGGAAAGCGGGCGGAAGGGAAAGCAGCTCTGATGCAGGCAGCGCAGATCGAGGAACGTTATTACACTGCAAATAACCAATATGGAACGCTGGCCGCGGCAGGGATCAACAGCTTTTCAGGCGATAACGCAACCAATGCCGCGTATGCCGTTACCCTAACTTTGGTCACCAGCGGAGGCGTCAACACGGGGTTTACTCTGACCGCCGTGCCGAATTTTACCGATACAGCTTGTGGTGCCCTGACGATCACCAATACGGGATTAAAAGGTTCCGGGGCCGGCAGTGTCACCACCTGCTGGCATTAGCGGTACTTTGACAAAGCAGGAAGAGATTAAGAGTTACCGCATGCCAACAGGCAAACAAAGCAGTTCTTAGAGAAATTTATTTATTCTCGCTAGCGCTGGTTGTCGGTTCGGGCTGCGGATTAAGCTTCGGGTAACCTGCAGTATCCAGCGCCTTGTTCCACAACGCTTCATCGTAACCGCGCATAACATCGGGACCCACGGTGATGACGGGAATCACCAGATCGGGCCCAATCAAGCTTTGCAGTTTTTCCTGGGTAGCCGGATCCTGCGCATTCTCTTCGCTGAATGGCACGCGGCGACCGGCGAGCAGCGTCTTCGCCTTGTTGCATAGCTCGCCGCAATCGTAGCTATACAGGGTCACCGGAAAATTCTTGGCCACCACTTGTGGATCTATTGACATTTCGCCTTTTGATGCCGCCGAGGTAGAACTTCCGCCGTGCGGAGGGCGAAGTTGCGAGGTTTTGGGATAGCCGGCTGTGTCCAAAGCGTCGTTCCAGTTTTCCTCCAGATATCCCTTCAAGACCGTGTTGCCGACTTTCAGAACGGGCACTTCGAGACTGCCGATCAGTTCTTTCAGGGCCACCGAATCGGCCTGATGCTGTTCTGGATTTTTTTCGGTGAATGGAACGCCCCGCGTGGTAAGCAGTGCGCGCGCCTTGGCGCACAGGTTGCCGCAATCGGTGACGAACAAGGTCACGGGAAAATTCTTCACCGCCTCCCGTACGGCATAGCTCATTCCATCATCATCAGCAATATCGGTCGAGATCCTCTTTTGCTCGATATCCGTGGCACCAGACGGGGGAGGCAGGTCAGTATATTGAACATTGCCGTCGGAATCGAGCCAACGATATAGCTGCGCTGCGTTGACCGATCCGGTAAGCAACAGCAAGCAAGGAGCCAGTAAAAACCATGTTCTCATAGCGGCATCCAGCCGAGAAAGGCATCTCAATGGTTCATAGCATAACAAGAAAGCCGCATTTGTTAAATGAAAAATCTCCTAGGCCCGCAAACACCTTGTCGCACCAATAAAACAAAAATGTTTTCCGGAGCTATTCAGAACGCCATCCTCGAACTTAGAGGTCCTGCTTACGATAAACAGCGAGGCAATAAAACTCTTAAACATCATGCTGTGAGAAAAATCACAAAGGGTTTTTGTGACAAAAATCACGTTTCATATTATGTGACCAAACTCACAAATATTTTGTCTATGTCGAAAAATAAACGGCACATTCTGCCGTTTATCCGCAAAAAGTGACCATTTATCGGCCGATTTTGCTTTCGCCCATAACGGGCTCCTAAGATTTAAGGCGGAGGAAAGGAGACTTTCATTATGAAAACTCAAAATAGTCTCGCTCTAAAAATACAAAATGGTCTCACTCTGATAGAACTGATGACCGTCGTCGCGGTTGTGGCGATCCTCGCGACTTTTGCCCTGCCCGCCTACAAGGACTATGTCACGCGGGGCAAGATACCCGAAGCCATCTCGAACCTCGCGAATTTGCGCGTCAAGATGGAGCAGTGGTATCAGGACAATCGCAACTATCAAAATGCGGCCGGCACGGCTTGCGGTGTCACAATGCCCATCGCGCCAGCTGTCAAGTATTTCACTTTTGCCTGCACCAATCCCGGAGGCAACCAAAATTACCTCCTAACCGCTACCGGCGGCATCGCCGCTGGTGACCAATCGATGGCGGGGTTTGTCTTCAGCGTGGACCAATCCAATAACATGGCGACCACTATTAGCGCCGGCTCTGCCGCTGCCGCCGCGGGCTGGACCGGAAACGCCAACTGCTGGATACGGCGCAAAGGCGGATCATGCTGATTCAGGCAAAACTGCTTGCGGGGTTTACCCTCGTCGAACTAATGATCACCATCGCGGTCCTCGGCATTCTGCTCGTGCTGGGACTTCCCGAGGCTTTTACTTGGACGCAGAGCACGCAAATTCGCACTGCATCCGAATCCATTGCCAATGGCGTGCAGCTTGCCCGCGGTGAAGCGGTCAGGCGCAACACTCGGATCCAGTTCATGCTGACCAACAGTTTACCCAATGCCGCCACCTTGCCCACCCTGGCCGCAGGTAATGTCGGCGATTCCACCGGAGTTAACTGGGTGGTGATGAATTACCAATCGACAGGCGTCTATACTGCCGCCGACTTCGTGCAGGGCGGGGGCAATTTTAGTAGCCCAAACATCGCGGTGAACGCAGCCGATCCCACGATCGTGTTTACTGGTCTGGGACAGACCGATCTCGCTGCCGCCGACGTTATACAAGTGACTAACCCTAGCGGTGGGGCTTGTTTCGCCAATAACGGCCCGATGCGTTGCCTCAACGTCGTGGTGCAGACAGGTGGTCAGGTCCGCATGTGTGATCCCGCCATTGCCAGCGGGTCTGGCGACACTCGCGCCTGCTAATTTAATCAAGGAACCAACATGTATTCCATGTCCCCAAAACAAATGCAATCCGGTGTCATGCTGCTCGAAGCCCTGGTCGGCATCTTGATTTTTTCCATCGGCATTCTCGCCTTGGTCGGGCTGCAGGCGACCGCGGTCAAAAATCAGAGCGACGCCAAATACCGGGCCGACGCGAGTTATTTGGCCAATCAGATCATCGGTCAGATGTGGCTGGATCGCACGAACTTCGCCAGCTATTCGCACTACCCAAATCCAGCGGTGACGCCCGCCAACCCGCCCTCGTGCAATCCCGGGGGTGCGGCCTCGGCCAACCCGAACGTGACGGCGTGGACCACCAGGGTTTCAAACGCTTTGCCTGGTGCAACTGCGGCCAGGCAGCAAATCATTATCAATACCGCCAATAACAATCAGGTTACGGTAGTCGTGTGCTGGAAGCGAATACAGGACGCAAGCTATCACAATTACATGGCCACGACTTACATCAACTAGTAATCGCGCAAATCATGAATCGCTCGGGAGTTTATCCAATGTCCCATAACAGAGGTT